>JACCDP011311070.1_pt1 | contig 26120 bp, 23 predicted proteins | sample 7445841 | NCBI WGS metagenome assembly JACCDP01 (sample SAMN15323441, study PRJNA562643) | freshwater metagenome | isolation source: river surface water | place: USA:Blue River Watershed | collected 2017-08-17 | reverse complement strand
TTATTTATTATTGTCATCAGTTCATTAACCTCATCCTTAGTTAATTTAATTGTATAACGTATTATCATATTGTTTTTAAACAAATATAATAATAATATTGCGTCATATTACAATTAACTTAACACTAATACCTTACTTCAGACTAATTATTACAAGCATTAGCTATTTCCCTGTTAAATATCAAACACATAAAAATGGTAAATACAGCCTGGTTATATTGTTTGAAAACAGTTGTTTAAGTATAGTTAGATTTATATATTCTTTAACTATGCTAAGCTCCAATTCCCGTTAAGCTGCCCCAATAAAACAATAAATGTTTTTAAACCATGGCAAAAAATGGGGCAGTACGGGCTTTTATTCAAATACCATTTTTAATTGTTCTTCCCTCGGTATAATAGGAAGCATCAGTAATAACTCCCGGTTATTTTTATAATATTCTAATTGAGGCCGGCTGGCATCAAATAAATATTTCGATTCTAATTCACCAAAAATTTCTTTTATCAGGTGCGTGTTCTTGCTCCAGTTGATTAAACGATGGGTAATATACTTACCTCCTGGTATGGTATAACTTTCCAGGCCAAGACTCAGGTGCTCAAATTCATTGTTTTGAACCAGACAGGCCTTATAGTCCAGTTCATTGTTTTTTACATTGGCGGCGCCAAAAAATTGCCTGCCATTTTTGTTATTCAGTTTTTTTTCTAAGCGGGTAAAGGCTGTTTTCACCCCATCAGGAAATTCACTCACCTTTATGCTCATTGTTAGAATAGGAGAGAGGTTGATTGTTTTGGTTTTTAAAAGGCTTCTTACCATGTGCATCAATTATTACCTCACAAATATACATAGATTATTTAATAATCAAAATAAAAATTAAAAAATAATCATTGTATAAAAAATAATCAACCAATAAGCCTGAATCAGTCATGTCCTGTATAGAATTCCCTTCACAGGGTAGGGTAATAGATTACGACTCGGGTACTTTCTCGGATTGGAATTACACAGGAGATCTGCTTTATAAGGATTCTCACGAATAACAGCTATGAACCCCAGGGCAAGTCCTGGATCCAAATTCCGCTCCTTGGAACGGGGTATTAAACCTTCCGGTGCACCTTCAGTGTTTGGGATTGTTCCCTGCCCACCGCCGCAAGTACTGGTGCAAAGGCAGGCGGGGACTAATTCTTCTAAAGCGGAATGTCTCACGAATAAACTGTACATTTGTTTATCCTAATTTATGAAAGCATTTAAATTAACCGGAAATCTATCCATTGCATTTGGAATTTTAGCTGCACTTAGCTGCATTCAACCCTCCTTTTTAATGGTGGGTATGCTGTGTTCTATTGTTGGACTTATTTTTTCTGTATTTAATATTTTTATATATACCCGCAATGAAATTGGTTCCCGAACATTTATTCGCGCGCATTTAGGGATGATATTAAGTTCGGCTCCCATTGTTTATATCCTCATCATTATATTATTTTTTAAAGGACAATGACCCTGTTGAAGAATATAAAGGCATATTTAAGTATGATCAAATTCAGTCATACCATTTTCGCATTGCCTTTTGCCCTTATTGGTTTTTTATTAGCTGTTCAGCAAAGCGGAAAGGGATTTAGCTGGAATATTTTTATGGCAGTTTTGCTGTGTATGGTTTTTGCCAGAAGCGCTGCTATGGCTTTTAACCGGTATATCGATCGTAAGTTTGATGCCTTGAACCCCAGAACAAAGGTCCGCGAAATTCCAGCAGGTATTATTACTGAAAAAGCTGCATTGCTTTTCGTTATTTGCTGTAGCTTACTTTTTGTTGCTACTACATTTTTCATTAATCCGCTTTGCTTTTACCTTTCACCGGTTGCTTTGCTGGTTGTTTTAGGGTATAGTTACACCAAACGCTTTACTCCTTTATGTCACCTTGTATTGGGGGTTGGATTAAGCCTGGCGCCCATCGGCGCTTATTTAGCCGTAACAGGAACATTTTCATGGTTACCATTGATTTATTCATTCGTTGTGTTGTTTTGGGTGAGTGGTTTTGACATTATTTATGCCTTGCAGGATGAGGAATTTGATCGCTCACAACAACTCAAATCAATTCCTGAATACCTCGGAAAACCTAAGGCACTTAAGCTCTCTGAACTCTTGCATTTGTTCAGTGCTTTTTTAGTGTTGTTTGCGGGATACTATGCTGGTTTTGGATGGATGTACTGGTTAGGAGCCTTTTTATTTTGTGCTTTACTGATTTATCAACACCGTCTGGTTAAGCCAGATGATTTAAGTAAGGTTAATCTGGCCTTCTTTACTACTAATGGTATTGCCAGCGTGGTATTTGCTTTATTCACCTCATTAGATATTTTATTGTTTTAACGATGTTATTTTTTGTTGCAAGAAAGCTGCTGAAATGGGGCGTACTATTACTAATCGCCTGCGCACTTGTTGTTTATTTTTGTAATCTCTGGATAAGCAAATCCACGGCTAACCAAATTTATGATCAAGTGGAAGAGTTGCCCTTTAATGCAGTGGCCCTGCTTCCGGGAGCAAGACCAGGCAACCTCTATTATAGTAATAGGATCAAAGCAGCTGCAGCGCTATATCATGCAGGAAAAATAAAAACAATTATTGTAAGCGGAGACAATCATATTAAAGAGTATGATGAAGCAACGGCGATGTTTACTGATTTAGTGAAAGAAGGTATTCCCGATTCCTGCATATATATTGATTACGCAGGTTTCAGAACCCTCGACTCGGTAGTGAGGTGTGATAAAATTTTTGGACAAAAAAAATTTGTTGTCATCTCACAGCGCTTTCATAATGAACGGGCTTTATTCATAGCTAACCATAAGGATTTTCAGGCCATTGCATTTTGTGCCAAAGATGTTCCTGAAAAGTGGCACATTGGTACTAAGTGGAGGGAATATTTTGCCCGGGTAAAATGTGTATTGGATTTGTATGTATTACGTACAGAGCCTAAATATCTGGGTGAAAAAGTGATAATTAAAAATTAATTAAACAATGGTAGATTTTCATAAATTAAGAAAGTTAGAACACATCCATATTCCGCTATGGTTAATAAAAGATACCTGCTGGATGATGGAATGGAAGGTAATAGCGGGAATTATGATTATTCCAACAGTGTTAGTTGCCATTGTCATTGCTGTTCTTACTTTTCGACACGAAGAATTTTTTATTAACCTGGCCATTTGCTTTTGGATATCGGCAAATGTTTACTGGATGTGCTGTGAGTTTATGGGGCATGCAGAACTAAAATACTATGCAGGAATTCCTTTTGCGATAGGAATAATTTGTTCAGCAATTTTTTATATGAAGAGGTTATGGATAAAGGATGCTCAGTAAGAGGCTATTAAAATCCGGAAGTAGCGCTGTATTTGTACGGTTAAAGAAAAAAGTTTAGCGCAGTATGGTAACTGAACCTCTGAATTTACCCAAATCACTGCGAGTATCAAAAATATAAAAGTAGGTTCCGGCCGGAAGCTCGTTACCAAAGTACCTTCCATCCCAATCATTGGTATAGCCGTTTTTTAAAAACACCAACTGACCATAGCGGTTATATATTTCCAGCTTGTTATTTGGATACTTAGCAAGATTTCCAATAAACCAGGTGTCATTATTTCCATCCTGATTAGGAGTAAAAGAAGAGTAAAAGTAGGGTTTACTTTCCGGAAGCAAATAAACAATTACCGTATCTCTTGAGCTGCAGCCGTGTTTATTGCTAACTACCAGCAAATAGGCTGTAGTGTCAATAGGAGTTACATCAACCTGTGCCGTGTTTTGATAGAGCATCAGTCCACCAGGAGCCGGGGGCAATTCCGACCACCAGTAGGTAAGCTCAGGGTTTATCGGCTGGGCCGTTAGGGTAGTAGTGGTACCTTCAGGAATAGTAACGTCATTACCTGCATTGGTTTTTACATCCCAAATGGAAACAGTTACCTCATCGGTTTTCTTTCCACACTTAGCAGAGCTGATTTCCAACGTATAGGTTGTAGTTACAGCCGGGGTAGCAACAGGTTTTGGAGCTGTTGGGTTGCTGAGATAAAAAATAGGTAACCAGTTAAAAGTATAAGCACCGCTATGATTGGCGGTAGCTCCAATAGTAAGAGGTTTAGGGTTAGTTGAACAAAATCCGGTATCAGGGCCAGCACCCATATAAGCAAAATCATCTAAATTTATTTTAACCTGAGCCTGAACACTGGTGTTTGCTGCATCGGTTACGGTTAAAGTAAAAGTTATAGGTTCTTGAATGGTAATGGTTGGATTTGCGATCGCATTATTTGATAAACCGGGTGCTGGCTCCCATAGCCATTTGTAAGGAGTCAGGCCTCCACTTGCAGTCCCCTTTAAGGTTAAATTTATTCCCGGACAAACGACTGTATCATTACCCGCTTTTACTACCAGGGCAGTTTGTGCATGGATGGAGCAGGATATAAGTGCCGCAAGCAGGAAAACAACAAATTTATAGCTATTTTTCATGAACTAAATGATAGTGCAAATTACAAAATTAATGACTGACAGGCTGAAAAAAATTACTTTTACTAAGGTTAAACATCCAGGCTGGTATATGGTGTAAAGTTAGCTTAATGATGAAACGGAGCAAGAATCCCATATCAAATCAGCAGTTAATGAGTGTTGGTTTTTTCCGCATAACAATAATATTCCTTAAATTGCGTTTTGCTTAGTTGTAATGAGAAAAAAACTGTTTCTTCCCATTAGCTTAATGCTTTTAAGCTTAGGTGTATTCTCCCAGCCGGGGGGAAAGGCTGTATTTAAATTTCTGGAACTTCCCATTCCAGCCAGAACTGCTTCTTTGGGTGGGAATTTAATTGCCGTGAAGGATGACGATATAAATTTGTCTTTTCAAAATCCTGCACTGCTCAGTAGTGAGGTAGGTAACCACCTCAGTTTTTCTTATATCAATTATATTGCAGATATCAATTACGGTTATGTTTCTTATGCCCGATCTTTTACCAACATCGGTCATTTTTCAGCAGGTTTGCAAAATGTAGGGTATGGGAATTTTCAGGAAACTAACGAATATGGTGAAATTACTGGCTCTTTCAAAGCAAATGACTATTGCTTTAACCTGAGTTTTGCCAGGGATATTGATTCACTTTTTACTTACGGTATAACACTTAAAACCATTTACTCCAATTACTATAATTATACTTCAGTGGCTAATGCTATTGATGCCGGAATCACTTATTCCAATAGGAAAAAAGGACTAACCATTTCTGCAGTTATCAGAAATGCCGGCTACCAATGGAAGGCATTTGATAAACAAAGAGAAAAACTGCCCTTTGAGTTTGATGCCGGTATCTCCAAAAAAGTAGCCAAAGCACCCTTCAGGCTTATATTAAATTATGAAAACCTCGATCAATGGGACCTGACTTACCCTGATCCCAATAATCCAGATGTAACGGTAGACCCCTTTACTCATACCGTAGTTAAAAAAAGCGCCTTTAAAATTTTTGGAGATAAATTTATGCGGCATATTGTATTGGGCACCGAACTTATACTTACCAAAAACTTCAATTTACGTATAGGTTATAACTATCAGCGCAGACGTGAAATGATTTTGCCCGATTCTAAAGGCATGGCGGGTTTTAGTTTTGGATTGGGAATGAAAATCTCTAAGTTCCACTTAAGCTATGGCTTTGCCAAGTATCATGTAGCTGCCAATGCACATCATATAACAATTACTACCAATTTAAATTCTTTTCTAAAAGGCGCAAATTAGTTTTGTGCTAAGTACAGATTTTCAATTCAACAATATGAGGTAACAGGGAATAAGCAAGCCATTAAAATAAACTTAGTTTTCCTGCTCCGTATTTTGCTTCATGTTCCAGCAACCATTGTTTTCTCCACAATCCACCGGCATAGCCTGTTAGCTGTTGTTTCGAGCCTATTACCCGGTGACAGGGAACAATAATGGCAATGTTATTTTTTCCGTTAGCAGTACCCGCTGCCCTGATACACTTAGGATCTCCTAATTTCCTGGCCAGTTCAAGGTAAGAAATGGTTTTAGCATAATCAATGGTATACAATTGTTCCCATACCCGTTGCTGAAATTCAGTTCCCTGTTGTTTTAATGGAAGTGTAAATTTCTTTAGTTCACCTTTGAAGTAGGCGTTTAGTTCTTCTATACAATGCTGCATGAATGGAAGTTCGCTATTCCTTACTTCCTGGTCACTTTCTTTCATTTGACCGTCTTCCATAAATTGTAATCCCGATAAAAAACCATTTTCGCAGGTAATTTTCAACTTTCCGAGAGGGGAAGAATAAATTTTTTCAATCATCATTGCAGTAAAAATAACAAATAAACGCAAAATCACCGGTGTGAATCCCACAATTACCAGGGTATGCTCACAGCATTCATTCCAGGGTAAAAGGTATTGTACTTACCACGTTTATTTTTTTTCTCTTGTCGATTTTTTTAATTAATCTTTGGCTCTCCTTCAACTCAAATACTTCTTTCAGGTTTCTGATTTTTCCAACAGGTATTTGATTGCCGGTAGCGTATTTTAAAATAAACGGATAGTTGAGTTGCCTTATGGCTTTTGCTAATAGCTTATACAAATTCTTTCTGTTTTTCACCCTGTTTTGGTTAGTGCAGTAATGGTGATGATTTATGAGCCGCTGAAGGTTGGTGAGCTTACATAAAGCGGCAAATTGCTTGTCAGACCCAATAGCAAAGGTTATCCAGGCACCATCCTTAGTTTGAAATAATTCGCCATAGGGTGCAATGTTGGGATGCAAAGATCCGCTGGGCTGGGGCAGGTAACCGGCAATTAACCAATTGGTGGCCTGGTTGGCTAATGAAGCAATTGCCGCATCAAAAAGCGAAACTGTTACTTTTGCGCCGGCTCCGTTTTTATTACGCCTGATGAGTGCCAGCAATATAGCTTCTTTGAGGTGATGAGCAGCAAATAAATCAATGAAAGCAACGGGCATTTTAAGTGGTTGGCTGCTGGCGGTACCATTCATGCTCATGAAACCACTCTCCGCCTGTAAAATTAAATCATAAGCCACGCGTTCATCCTGCGCACTAAATCCATGTATTTGCGCATAAATTAAACCAGGGTTCAGTTTTTTTAATGCTGCATAATCTAAACCAAACTTTTTATCATCTCCTTTTTTATAATTAATGATGAGTATATCGGCTGTTTTCAGGTGATTCAAACAACGCTCCAGGTCATGTTTCTTTTCTAAATCAAGAAACAAATGCTGTTTCAAAAAATTAACGGCATAAAAGTAAGCAGAGGTTTTCTCGTTTTTGTCTTCAACCGGAAGTTTCCAGGAGCGGGTAACATCTCCTCCCGTTTTTTTGTTTTCAATTTTTATCACCTTCGCCCCCAACTCTGCAAAAAACACACCCACAGAAGGCCCTGCCAAAACACTGGCTAATTCTACTACTTTTAAGCCTTTAAAAAAATGTTGCATAAAAAATTATGAAATAACCTTAATAACGCGCACAAGCTCTTGTCTTGTTTGTAATATGGGAGGTTTCATCCGGTGATAATCGTTGTTAATTAATTCTACACGCTCCTTTTTTAAGCAAAGCTCCTCCAATTTATTCAGGCCTTCATGTACTTCAGTTACTCCAAACAAACCAAAGGTTGATTTAAGTTTATGGGCAATGGCTTTTACTTGTTCCAGGTTACTTACACTCAAGGCTTCTTCCAGCAGTATGGCTTCTGTATCAATATTTTTTATAGAGGTATGTAAAAATTCAATCAGCTTTTCTTTGTTATTGCCAATGATGGAGTAAATCATCTCCAGGTTAAGGCTTGTTTCTAGCTGATCGATGTTTTCCTGAATAGCGGGTTCAGGTTTTAGTTGTGGCAGAAGTCCGGATAAAGCTTCGAGTAATGCATCCTTGGAAAAGGGCTTTTGCAATACTTTATTCATACCAGCCTGCAGGCACTTGCTTTCTTCTTTTGATACCGAGGCGGCAGTTAGTGCTATTATAGGAGTATTCAGCTTAAGTTTTTTCCGGATGATTTCCGCTGTTTTATAGCCATTCAGCACTGGCATTTGTAAATCCAATAATATGATGTCAAAGTTTTCCGATTGCAATATATCAATGCATTCTTGTCCGTTTTCTGCAGTTTTAATAATGGTTTCGGGCTTGTTAAAAAGGTTAAGGATATAGAAGCGGTTTACTTCATTATCATCTACTGCTAATATTTTTATGGCATAGCGTATAGACTTATTTTTTACCTCATACGGATTTATAGCAGTACTTTTTTTAGTATAGGTATATGGAATTTCGAAAGTAAAACAAGTGCCTTTACCAATAACCGATTCAACCTGAATGCTTCCTTGCATGAGCTCTACAAGGTGTTTGGAGATGGATAGTCCAAGTCCGGTTCCGCCATATTGCTTACTGGTATTGGCAGAAGCAGGTGTAAAGGTGTCAAATACTTTAGAAATATTTTCTTTATCTATTCCAATACCCGTATCGCACACTTTAAATTCAAGTACTACTTCACTTTTGTCATTGATATTTTTAACATTCACAGTAAAACTAACTTTTCCCTGATGGGTAAATTTGAAGGCATTATTCAAGAGGTTGTTAATCACCTGATTTAGGCGGTATTTATCTCCAAAAATATAATGTGGCGCCTCCGGATCAATATATACTTCAAATGCCAGTTGTTTACTGGTAGCCAGTATATTAAAAACAGGTACTATGGTTTGAAGGGATTGATGCAGGTTAAATTCTTCACTTTCTAATTTAAAATCAAATGAATTAATCCTGGAAAGATCGAGCAGGTCGTTAATGATTTTTAACAGCTGCTCGGAAGAATTAAGTACCGCTTCTATAAATTCTTTTTGTTTGGTGTTAAGCTGGGTTTCGGCTAACAAACGGGTAATACCTAAAATACCGTTCAGGGGAGTTCTAATTTCATGACTGATGCTGGCGAAAAAATGTTCCTTGGCTTTGATGGCTAACTGTTCCGCTTTACGGGCTTCCTGTAATTTCAGGTTGGAAGTGTGTAAGCGTTTCATGTTTAAATCGGCAATTCGGTTGGCAGCATCAATTTCAACACGCAGTTTGGCGGCCTTATGTGGGTTTTTAAAAGAAAGCAAAAAGTACGCAGGTTGTTTACTGTTTTTGTAGAGAGGAAGAAAAATTAAATCTGTTTTTAAGCGACCTTCCTTCGTTTTAAACTCTATCTGTAACTTAAATTTTTTAAAGTGTTTAGGAGAGTGTATTATTCTTTCAAGCTTTTTCTGTGAAGGGCCAGTTAGAAAATTAGTCAGGGGCTGACCAATTAGTTGCTTTTTTTTTTGTTCCAGAATTTTTTCTGCTTCCTTATTTAACTCCAGAATAATACCTTTCGAGTTAATTCCGATAAAGGGGAAATCCGTTGCCCTTGAAAACTCCTGCATGGAAAATATCAAAGGGTCTTTAGCTGCTGCCATAATAGCGTGGCGGGTGTATTATTTAAATAGATTTGTAATCAAACCTCAGGTCAAGAAATTTTTCAAATTCCTTGCCAATAGTCATCAGGTCTTCATCATCACTGTTATACATCCATTCAACCTTAACAGCAGCGTGAGATTTATGAATTTTATTGAGTTCTTTTAATATTTCAGCTAAAAATTTCTGGGAAGAGGTATTAAAGTATTCTATATTGCATTTAAACAGCGTGCTTTTAAAGGGATGCTTGCCGTATTCGCGAATCCAATGCAATAAAGGACCATAAAATTTATTAACGTCCTGAGGAAAGGAGCGACCGGAAATTTCCAGGTAGCCCAGTTCCGAATCGAACTTTACATAAGGAAGCTCATCAGTAGGTGCTAATTCAATTTTGTTCATTCTCGGTTTGACTCGGGTTAATACAAACTTTTAAATTGAAAAGGTAGCTATTTTCATCATTTAAAAGAAAATGGTAGTTGATATTTTTATCAGAATTTATAAAAAGATATATAAGTCCAAGTTTGGCACCTGTTTGAGGATTAAACCAATCATCATTCAGTTTTTGAACATAACGGCTCTTTAATTCATCAATCGGGCAGGCATTCAAATCATCTAATTTCTTTTTTATTTCATCCACCTGCTCTATGGTTACCCAATTGGTGCATTCAAAAGTCAGTTTTTTTTCAAATAAATAACTTACGAATTCCCCTGAAGGCTTTCCATCTTCATTTTTTAATCCATAACGGGAGATATTCTGTAATGCTTCAATGATAGAGGTAATTACCTTTCTTTTGTAGGAATGAGTAGAATTATACTCGTTTAAGACGTTTTCATGAAATGAAACGACTGACTTCAATATATCCTGGTCTATAATACCTTTATAATTGTAAAGCACGGTCTTTGAATCCGATGTATATGTGGTGCCTAATTTCAACGCTTAATTAGAAAATATTCTTTCCCTAAAATTAATAACAACAATATTAAAGTTTTAGTATTAAACTATTTCACCCTTTAGACTTTTGAACAAAAAAAATCGACCATCAGGAAACTAAGAACATTTTTTGGTTTTATATAAATAACTAATAATCAAAAAGTTGATTTTATCTTTTCTGTCCTCTTCCCTTAATAAAACCAATGATTATGGGAAGTACTGAAATGAAAATGATGATTAGAATAACTTTTTCAAAATTATTTTTTACCAGCGGTATGGAACCCAGGTAATACCCTGCCAGGCAAAGCAATGAAACCCAAAGTATTGCCCCTCCCAGGCACACAGTTATGTATTTGCGGTAGTTCATTTTCCCCAATCCGGCAGCAAATGGAGCAAAAGTGCGCACAATGGGCACAAAACGGGCCATAATAATGGTTTTTCCGCCATGCTTTTCATAAAAAGCATGGGTTTTATCCAAATACTCCCGTTTTATCAGCCGGTTTAAGAATTTTATGTCAAAAATTTTATCGCCTAATTTTCTTCCTACAAAGTAATTGAGGTTATCTCCCAGTATAGCCGAACAAATTAATAGCAATATCAGTAACCAAATGTTTAAAATACCATTGGCTGCGGTAAGCATACCTGCTGCAAACAATAAGGAATCACCGGGTAAAAAGGGGGTAGCGACTAAGCCTGTTTCACAAAAAATAATTAAACATAATAAAAAGTAAGTGCTGGTCTGGTACTCCTGCATTAAACCAGCTAAATGTTTATCTATATGCAGAAAAAAATCAAGAAAAGTATGAAGGGTTTCCATTAAACGAACGAATTAGTATTTGTTCATAGTTGGATCAATTTCATCCGCCCAGGCTAAAATTCCTCCCTTAAGGTTGTATAAATTGGTGAACTGGTGTTGTTGTTCTAATGCCATGATAACAGAAGCGGAGCGTTTACCACTGCGGCAATGAAGCACAACTTTCTTGTCTTTGGCAATTTTGTCGGCACTATCCATGATATCGCCCATAGGAATTAATTCTCCGCCAATATTACAAATATCATATTCGTGTTCCTCACGTATGTCAATGAGCTGAAAATCTTCTTGAGCATCTTTCATTGATTTTAATTCAGAGACAGTTATTTCTTTCATAGGTGTGGGTGTGTATGTATGTTGGTATTATAGTTAGATTAAGTCAAATGCTGGCTGTGGTTCAATTAAGGGTGACTGTATTAGTATTTGTTTATATAAGAACAAAAATAGGCATTATAATTCAGCTTTTAAATTTTCTGGTAAAAAAGTAAAAAAGGTATCTCCCCTTAAACCAAGTCTGAGTGTTTCCAAGGGAATTACATCATCATAGGCTATATTGCCCAGGTTTACATTTTCACCCATGAGTTTGATGAAATATACCTGTTGTGATTTTTGTGGAGTTTCCCAAATAATATCTTCTTTTTTTATTTTGCTGGTAATTTTTGAAATAAGCAGGGAGTGTGCGCTTCCATTACGGTGAAAGATACCTACATTACCACTTTCTCTGGCTTCTGCAATTACTTTAAACGAACCAGCCTGTAGTTCTTTATGCATCATGTTAATCCATTTTGCAGGATGTATGATGATGCCTTCTTCTTTGGATCCCACTTCCGAAAGCACGGTGAAGTTTGTGGCTAAGCGTGAAATATATTCACATTTTTTGTCGTGAGGCATAACAATGGAGCCATCAGAAACCTCAGCCATATCCAGCTTAAGGCTATCAATTAATTTTAAATATTCTTCGAATTTATTACGGATAACGAACGCTTCAAACAGTGTACCTCCCAGGTAAGGCCTTATTCCGTTTTTTTGATAAAGAGCAATTTTCTCTTTCAGGTTTTTACTCATAAAAGAAGTTCCAAATCCCAGCTTTACAAAATCCACAAAATCTGAACTTACACTCATGAAATCTTCAGCCTGGCGGGTGCTTAAACCCTTATCCATCACCATGGTCATTCCGTTTTGCCTGGGCTTATTCGTTCTTAGGGGAATGTGGGGTAAATCAAAATTATAATTCATCATGTGAGCTTGTCATTTAATTCATGTCCATTAACTAGTAAGCAGCAAATCACTTTTGGTATTTGTATGACAGTTCTATTGCTGTGATTTGAGCCGACGAAGTTAATAAGGTTTTTGGAAATTCGTTCATACATTTTTAGGATAAACTACATATAATAATTATTAGAAAAATTATTTACAGGGTATAATTTACAGCTAAGGAATGTTAATTATAAAGCAGGAGTTACCATGTTCTTACATCAATGCGGAAGTTGTAAGGGTTTATGAAAACAACATGCATCGCCGAAGTAAGCGTGATAAGCATAATCCTTTTAAATGAAGGTCATTATACGTAGAAGAAACGCAGTTGTGAAATATCGCCATTGAAAGACTGGGGCGGTATTACGGGTTTTTGTAAGTATTAATAACCTGAATAAAAGTAGTGTTTTCTTTTAGCGCCGGGGCATATTCAAAAAGCTCACTGTGTTTTTCATAATCTAAATGCAATGCATCCTGCAGGGCAGACAAAGCCTCTTGTTTACGGTTATTTTCTACCAATAGAGCGCTTAAGCGATAGCGGAGTTCTGCCACATCCGGAAATTTGGAAATACCCTCTTCCAGCATTTTAATGGCAATGTCAGGATGCTCAGCTTCCATTAGTAAATCCGAATAATCCAGCCAGATATCAAACTGATCGTAACCCAGCTCAATAACCCGTGCAAAAGCATCTCCGGATTCTTCGTAAAAGCCTAATTTTTGTTGCACTTCTGCATAAACATACCAGTAATTGGGCTCCTTAGGATTAATATCAAGGGCTTTCTTAATGTAATGTATGCCTTCTGTTAAGCGGTTTTGTGCATCCAGTACTATACCTATTGCTAACCAGCCGTCTGCATACTCCGGGTCAATTTTTACACAACGGTTGTAATACACCAATGCATTGTCCAGATCCTGAAGGTTTTCAAAACATTCACCAATATAGTAAAGGGTGTTGGGATCAGGTTTTTCATAAGCAAAGGTTTCCTTATAAACGTCTATAGCTCCCTTGTAGTCACCTAAATTAGCTAAGGAATTTCCTTTGTTAAAGTAGGCAGACGGAAAATCTTCCTTAATCAGGATACAATAATCGTAGGCCATGATGGCTTTTTCATATTCACCGGTTCTGCTATAGCTTACTCCAAGATTAAACCAGGCATAGTAACAATAGGGGTTTTCATCAATGTAGGAAGTGAAAAACTGAATGGCATCCGCACTCTTTCCGGATAAATCAAAGCATAAAGATAATTCACTCAATGCTAAATCATTATCCTTATTTACCTGAAGTGCTTTTTTAAAGTAATAGATCGCATCATCGTATTTCCCCTGATTGGAAAATTCTGCTCCCAGAGCAATATACACCTCGTCTTTGTCTTCACTTAAGGGTAAGGCCATTTTGTAATTTTCAATGGCTTGTTCACTTAAACCGGTTTGACTATAAATAAAAGCCCGGGTAAGGTATAAATCAGGGTTAGAAGGCTCAATTAATTCCAGATTATTGAGCAGCTCCAGGGCTTCGTGGGTTTTATGTACGGATGATAAATACTGTGCTTTACTGATTTTGAAGCTCACCGAAAAAGGATACTGAGCGGTGGCTTTTTCAATGGCCACTTTCACCAACTCTATCTGGTTTATGGAAAAGTAATACTCAATTATTTCTTCAAAGTCCTCAGAATCAAAAAAATAAATTGTGTCGTTGGTGATCATATTTTCAAAACGCTCAATAAGCGCCTGAATTTCTTTGTCTCTTTCACTCATAAATTGTGTCCCTTCTTCTTAAGTTATTAAATTACCGGGTGAATTAAACAATGTAAACGCCGGAAAATAACCCTGTTAGATTTAGTTATTAAAAACCTCCTCTATACTTACAAATATAATCTTTTTTAGGCCTTTTCCTTATTTTCTTATAAACAAATTTTTCTTAATAATATTATCTGATTTTGTTAAGTTTTTTTTAGAGGTAAAGTATATTTGCGGGGAATTTAAAATTGTGTATTTGTGACATTAATCAAATCGATTTCAGGAATTAGAGGAACTATAGGCGGAGTTCAGGGCAATGGTTTAACTCCACCCGATGTAGTTAAGTTTAGCGCGGCTTACGGCGTTTGGCTTACTCAAAAAAATAAAAATAATAACCCTCCGCTTAAAGTGGTGTTGGGCAGGGATGCACGAATTTCCGGGGAAATGGTCAGCAACCTGGTAAAAGGCACCCTTATTGGTTTGGGAATTCATGTTATAGATTTAGGTTTATCCACTACACCAACGGTAGAAGTGGCTGTTACCGAACTGGAAGCACAGGGTGGGATAATACTTACAGCGAGCCATAATCCCAAACAGTGGAATGCCCTTAAATTATTGAATGAAAAAGGGGAATTTATATCTGCACAGGACGGCGAGAAATTACTTCAACTGGCGGAAAACTGCGAGTTTAACTTTTCTGAAGTAAATGAATTAGGGAAAGTAGAATACCGCGATGACTTATTAAAAAAGCACATTGAAAAAATTCTTAAACTGCCTTATGTAAACCTAAAATCGGTTAAGGCAGCCAATTTTAATATTGTTGTAGATGCAGTAAATTCAAGCGGTGGAATTGCAGTACCCATGTTACTGGAAGCAATGGGCGTTACCCAGCTTACCTGTATACATTGCGAAGTACACGGCAATTTTGCTCACAATCCCGAACCCCTGCCCGAAAATTTAAGGGATTTATCTAAAGCCGTTATAAAAAATAAAGCCCATTTAGGAATTTCGGTTGATCCCGATGTTGACAGGCTGGCATTGGTATGCGAAGATGGAGAAATGTTTGGGGAAGAATATACGCTGGTGGCTGTGGCCGATTACGTACTGAAAAACAACAAAAATAAAAACACCGTTTCCAATCTCTCTTCTACCCGTGCTTTGAGGGATATTACCGAGAAAGCCGGAGGCACTTACAGCGCATCGGCCGTAGGTGAAGTGAACGTGGTGCAGCTAATGAAAGAAACCAAAGCTGTTATTGGCGGGGAAGGAAATGGAGGAATTATTCTTCCGGAATTACATTACGGTAGAGATGCCTTGGTAGGGATTGCTATTTTTCTAACACACCTGGCAGAATACGGAAAATCTGTTTCCATGTTAAGGGCATCGTACCCGGATTATCATATTTCCAAAAATAAAATTGAACTGACCCCGGAAATGGATGTAGACCTGATTTTGGAAAAAATTAAGGAGAAATACAAAAAACAGCCGGTAAATACCGTTGACGGTGTTAAAATAGAATTTGAGAAAGAATGGGTTCACCTGCGTAAATCCAACACAGAACCCATTATCAGGATATACTCAGAAAGTAAATCCATAACCACAGCCGATAACCTGGCGAAAAAAATTATTCAGGATATAAAAGAAATTATTAAGGAAACCTTTGTTATTTAATGGATTACACGTATAATTGAAGGGTTATAGGCTCAGCTGCTTGTCTATTTATACATTTGCAACTGTTTTTCTGTTTTATGACATAAATAAATGTTGGGTTTCAACTGTGTAAACTCTTTTAAATTATATAAGCCAGGTAGTTTAAGCGAAACCTAATAAAAAAAGAGGGTTGATTTTTTTGATCCTGCTAAAAAAAGCAAATTTGCAGTATATACTTTTATGTACCTTTAAGGAACACTTTGTTCAAGTAAAATTATTACGCTTATTTTATGAAGATATATTTAGATAATGCAGCCACCACCCGTTTAGATGATGAGGTGTTCAATACCATGTTACCCTACATGAAAGAAGAATTCGGTAACCCTTCATCTATTCATTCTTTTGGTAGAAAAACCCGTTCTGCCATTGAAAGCACCAGAAAAAATATTGCAAAGCTGCTGGGAGTTACTCCGGCCGAAATATTTTTTACTTCCGGTGGAACAGAGGCGGATAATATGGCCATTTATCAAAGTATTTATACACATGGTTTAACTCATGCCATCACTTCAAAAATAGAGCATCATGCGGTGGAACACACCCTTCAGGTACTGGAAAAAGAAGGGAAAATAAAATTAAGCTGGGTAAATGTAGATAATAAGGGGAATGTAGACCTAAACCACCTGGAGGAATTGCTGAGTACCAACCCGCGTTCTTTTGTGTCGCTGATGCATGCCAATAATGAAATAGGTACCTTACTGCCTATCAAAAAAGTTGGAGAGCTCTGTGAAAAATACAAGGCTATCTTTCATAGTGATACGGTTCAAACCATGGGTCATTATCACATGAACCTGTCGGAGTTAAAAGTGCACCTGGTAACCTGTGCAGCTCACAAGTTTCATGGCCCTAAAGGAGTTGGTTTCCTCTATATACATCATGATTTGAAATTGAAGCCAATGATTTATGGTGGTTCTCAGGAAAGAAACATGCGTGGCGGAACTGAAAATGTGCACGGTATAGTAGGGCTGGGGAAAGCCATGGAAATAGCTTTCCGTGATATGCATGAGCATCAGCAGCACATCATGGGTTTAAAATCCTATATGCAGGAACAGTTAAAGAAAAATATACCAGGAATTGAGTTTAACGGAGAAACCGGGGATGGTGCCTTGTACACCGTATTGAATTGTTTGTTCCCACCGGCAGAACATGCAGAAATGCTGTTATTTAATTTAGATATTGCCGGTATTGCAGCTTCCGGAGGTAGTGCCTGCTCTTCGGGAAGTAATCAGGGCTCTCATGTACTCAGGGCTTTAGGAACAGATATGAGCCGCCCCTCTGTACGGTTTTCATTTAGTAAATACACTAAAAAAGAAGAAATAGATTTTACTATCAATAAATTAAAGGAGTTGTTTGCAGTAAAAATTCCTGTTTAGCTACAAGTTTGGATTAATTAGCTAATTCTCAGTGTGGCTTCGAGTGCCTCAGCCACCGGGTTTTTGGTTTATGGCTTCTTCCTCTTTCTACTTTATTTTCAAATTAACACATTTTCAAATTATCCGTGGTTTCGGGAGCCTGAATTAATTAGCTAATCGGCTAATCAACAAATTGGCTAATTTTCAGTGTGGCTTCGAGAGCAAGGTTCAATTAGCTAATTATTATACGCTGTCCCTGGTTTTAATTTAAAAATATACCAAGCAACCAACAGACTAATTATTGCAGTTGGTATAAAAGCATAAATTACTCCAAACTGAAACCATAAAAATCCTGTTATACTGCTGGCTAATAAAGCCGCAATGCTTTGAAAAGCTGCATAGGTTCCTATAGCTGTAGCTGTTTCTTCCTTTTTACAAATATTACTGATCCAGGCTTTGGCAATACCATCTGTTGCAGCCGCATAAATTCCATATAAGGCAAAAAGAAAACAGCAGGCTACAGTAGAAGAACAAAAGGATATTCCGGCGTAAACCAATGAAAATAATAACAGTCCTGCACAAAAAATGAGTTTCATGCCCCATTTATCGGCTAAAATTCCTAAAGGAAAAGCCGCCAGTACATACACTAAGTTGTAAAATATATATACACCAATTAGAGTAGTATCAGAAAACCCATTGTTTTTGAGTTGAAGCAAAAGAAACACATCTGAACTGTTGAACAGGGCAAAGATTAATAAAGCGCTGGTGAAACGTTTGTATTCCAGTGGACTGTTTTTCCAGAAATGCATAAAGTCTTTCCAGCCGGGTTTGGTGCTTTTAATAGGATGTGACTGTTGTTTTTCTTTAATTAAAAAAGTAAAGAGTATGGCCAGCAGGCCAGGAAAAAACGCTAACAAAAAAAGTATTTGATAGTTTCCGGGGTAATAATACAAAAATACCAGGGCAGACAAAGGGCCAATCACAGCGCCTATTGTGTCCATGGAACGATGAAATCCAAATGCCCTGGCTTTATTCTCTTTGGTGCTTTCATCAGAGAGTAGGGCATCCCGGGCTCCGGTGCGCACACCTTTTCCAATACGATCAATGGTTCGGGCAGCAAAAACACCAGGTGCAGTACTAAAAAAGTAGAATAGGGGTTTGCTGATGGCGCTAAGGGCATAACCTAACTGAACAAAAGGAAGTCTTTTTTGTAATTGATCGCTTACCTTACCAAAATAAGCTTTTCCGAGTCCGGCAATTAGTTCGGCAAAGCCTTCCAGTATACCAATAAAAAAAACAGAAAAGCCAATACTGTTTAGATAAACCGGAAGCACAGGATAAAGCATTTCACTGGCCATGTCGGTAAACAGACTTACCAGCGAAAGCAACCAGATATTTTTAGTGATGTATTTAATACAGTTAATAATTAAAGATGAATAACAAATATAGAAATAAAATCTTATGACAAAATTAGTAAGTATCACCGTTGCAGTTCAAGCACTGCAAGTTGATGTCTGCTAAAGCATTTATATTGAGGTTATGATTTAGGATTTTGGTTTTAAACAAGCTGATGTTAATATACTCCACGCCCCCAGACTGAATAAGGCTTCAGGATACACTCAATAATTAAAACAATATTTTGACATAATTTAATTGTTGAAAAAATGACAATAATTAATATAAGTCTACTTTAAAAACATTACAATTGTTAATTAATTTGTACTCTAAATTATTAATCTAAACAGATTTAGATTAATACATCATTGAAATAATTTACTTCATAAATTTTCAGTATAATGAATTGATCCATTATTTTATTCATCTGAAAATGGATTCATTTGAACGAAAATATTTCCCATCATAAATAAAATGAAGTAAGTTAGAACTATAGAGCGCGACAAAACCCTTGAAGGACAAGTTTTAGATGTTTGCCGATAAATAATGACAGGTGCTCGAATGATCGGTGACTTTTTTGGATAAGGGCGGTATAAATTGGTGAGAAGGATGTAGAAGCTGGATATAATAGTAAAAATTTCAGTTTTTAATTATAATCACACAAACCATAAGCCTATGACCGTATCGTTTTTACACTTTCGTTTTTTCAGGGCGTCGTACTTAGTAACAATTCTTCTGGCCGCGTTAACCCCTTCTCTTTCTGTTTCTCAAAACCGAATGGCAGACAGGAAGTCAGCTATGAGTGAATTCTCTGAAAGTTTTGTACATGAAGCACGTCATTATTATGACTGGCATGATGTAGAAAATGCACTTTCAAAAGAATTAGGTATTTCTTCTGCGGAATGTTACCGCTTTTTTTCATACTTGTTTAAATCTGACAGAAATGATTTTTTAAATTATTTGAAAAAAGTTAAAGCGGGTGAAATAAACAAAGCCAATGCATTACAATACTGGATGAACCTGCTCCCGGAATACGTAAGCCTGTATAAAAATTACACTCAAAGCCCTCAATTTAATCAAAAAACAACCAGCGCTGCTAACCCTTCTCCAAATGTAGGAGGTGCTCTTTGCAACAACCTTGACTTTTCCAATGGAACCACAAGTGGGTGGACAGGAAAGTACAATGATGACTTTTATGGAAATAATTATTATACTTCTCCGGGATTATTACCCATTAGTGGTTTGTATTCTTCCTGGGGTTATAATTCCTGGAATTACCTGCATGAATTAACTACGCCCGGAACAGACTATTTTACGCCTATATCAACAGTACCTCCAGGGCATTCTTATGCACTCAGGTTAGGTAATGCAGACGCGGAGTATAACCTTTACCCTTATAACCATCAGGTGATTTCCAATACTTTTTTGGTTACCAACAGCAACAGTATGTTAAATTACTGGTATGCTGTTGTACTATCTCAATTTAGCGTTGGTGCTCATGATGAAATTGAACAACCCTATTTTAAAATCAGGGTTTTTGATCAGTGGAACACTCCTATAACCTGTGCCAGTTATGATGTAAATGCTACTTCTGCGGCAACCATTGGTGGATTCGTTAGACAGTCAATAAGTACATCCAATGAAGTGATGTACAAAGACTGGTCGCAGGTAATGATACCCTTAACGAATTATATAGGACAATATGTTACGATACAATTTGAAACCAGCGACTGTAATCAGGGAGCACACTTTGGGTATGCTTACTTAGCAGTAGACTGTGCGCAGTTTCAAACCATTAATTCAGCCTCTAAATTATGTGCCGGTGGTACAGTAACCATTACAGCCCCATCAGGTGCTTATAGTTATAGCTGGTCCGGACCCGGTGTAATCAGTGGATTTAGCAGCCAAACGGCAACGGTTAATGCAGCAGGAACATATACAGTTAATATGACTTCTATCGGAAATAGTAATACCCTCTGTAGTTATTCACTCACCACAACCGTTGTTCAGGATCCATTAATGAACATTACTTCAAGTCCGGTAAATGTTTCATGTTATGGTGGATCGAATGGTTCAGCTTCAGTATCTGTAAGTGGGGGAACAGCTTCATATTATTATTCCTGGGCACCTTCCGGTGGCACTCTTAATTCGGTTTCCGGGCTTTCCGCAGGTAATTATACCTGCACGGTTACTGATGCAGTTGGCTGCACCAAAACTCAGGTTGTTACCATTACTCAGCCTTCCGCTGCTCTATCTGCTTCCCTGAGTGCACAAACTAATGTAAGCTGTTATGGAGGCTCAACCGGTTCTGCTACTGTTGGTGCTTCCGGTGGAACACCTGGCTACACCTACAGTTGGTCTCCTTCAGGAGGTAGTAGTGCCAGTGCCACTAATTTAAGTGCGGGCAACTATACTTGCACCATCACCGATAGCAAGGGATGTACAACCACCAGGTCTGCTACCATTACCCAACCTTCTTCAGTAGTAGGGGCTTCAGTGAGTGCACAAACCAATGTAAACTGTTATGGGGCTTCAACCGGTTCTGCTACTGTTACTGCTTCCGGCGGAACACCTGGCTATACCTACAGTTGGTCTCCTTCAGGTGGTAGTACAGCTAATGCTACCAATTTAAGTGCCGGTAATTATACTTGTACAGTTACCGATAGTAAAGGATGTACTTCAACAAGAACGGTTACCATTACCCAACCTTCTGCAACATTATCTGGCGCAATTAGCGCACAAACCAATGTAGATTGTTATGGAGGTTCAACTGGTTCTGCCAGTGTTACTGCTTCCGGCGGAACTCCAGGTTATACATACAGTTGGTCTCCTTCAGGCGGTAGTAGTGCTAATGCTACTAATTTAAGTGCCGGTAATTATACTTGTACAGTCACTGATAGTAAAGGATGTACATCAACGAGAACGGTTGCCATTACCCAACCTTCTGCAGCATTATCTGGTGCAATTAATGCACAAACCAATGTAAACTGTTATGGTGGTTCAACTGGTTCTGCCAGTGTTACTGCTTCCGGCGGAACACCTGGCTATACCTACAGTTGGTCTCCTTCAGGTGGTAGTACAGCTAATGCTACTAATTTAAGTGCCGGAACTTATACCTGCACCATTACTGATAGTAAAGGATGTACTTCAACAAGAACGGCAACTATTACCCAACCTTCTGCTGCCTTATCGGCTAGCCTTAGTGCGCAAACCAATGTAGATTGTTATGGTAACAACTCGGGTTCAGCTACAATTACTCCCAACGGCGGAACTCCACTCTATACATACAATTGGCTACCCAGCGGCGGAACTTCTGCCACAGCTGTAAATCTTTTGGCCGGAACTTATACCTGTTCTATCACCGACAGTAAGGGTTGCAATACTACTCAAACAGTAGTCATTACACAGCCTGCGTCAGGAATGTCTGCTTCTATAGTTTCACAAACGAATGTAAATTGTTTTGGACAAAGTACCGGTGCCGCAACTGTTACAGCAAACGGTGGTAGCGGAACCTATAATTATAGCTGGACTCCGGGCGGTGGGAATTCAGCAACGGCTACGGGTCTGTCTGCAGGAAGTTATACCTGTAGTGTTACAGATGGAAGCGGTTGTGCAACCGTTAAAATTGTTACCATTACCCAACCACCTGTATTAACAGCTCAAATGGAACCAAAGAATAATGTAAGCTGCTTCGGATTAAGTGATGGATCGGCCAATATGCAGGTGAGCGGAGGAAGTCCTTCATATAGCTATAACTGGCAACCTACCGGCGGAAACAATGCCCTGGCAAGTGGATTATCTGCTGGTAATTATACCTGTACTGTATCAGATACCAAGGGCTGTACCTTAAGCAAACAAGTGAATATTTCCCAACCTACTTCGGCTTTATCGGCCAATATATCTGCTCAAACGAATGCTTCCTGCCATGGAGATTCCAATGGTTCTGCCAGTACTCTGGTAAATGGTGGTACACCCACTTATACCTATCATTGGCTTCCGGCTGGCGGAAGTAATAGCACCATTAGTAATATTGGCGCCGGAACTTATACATGTACCATTAAAGACCTCAATGGTTGTGAGCTGTTAAAATCAGTGACTATTGGTGAGCCAGATGCTATGGCTATAAGCATTACTGCGAATGATGTTTGTTCAGGAGAAACAAGCAATATTGCCGCTAATGTATCTGGTGGAAATGGTTCATACACTTATAGCTGGGCACCTAATGGATTAACTACATCCGGCTTTACTGTTGCACTACATGCCAATGCAAGCTATACCCTTACTGTAAAGGATAATAAAAATTGTGTTTCCACTAAAACGGTTGCTGTTTCATTAAAACCTAATCCGGTTGCAGCAATTGCCGGAAATGCAACCAATTCCGTTTACTACATGAATTATGCACCTATTGAAATATGTTTGCAGGACGCCAGCACGGATGCAGTGCAATTGAACTGGACATTTGATAATAGCCAGATTGCGAATACAACTAATCCCTGCTTTAAAGTAACTGCTCCTGGTGAATACTGTGTAAACCTGGAAGTAAAAAGCAGCGGAGGCTGTATAGATAAAACAACGGCCTGTTATAAGGTAGAATTAAAAGAGCTGCAGGTACCCAATATCTTTACACCAAATCTTGATGGTGTTAACGATATGTTTAACCTTCATTCCATAGGCTACGAAAACATCAGTGTTGAAATTTTTGACAGATGGGGATTAAGGTTATATTCCTGGGAAGGTTTGGCAGGCGGCTGGAATGGTAAATTAGAAAACGGAGATGATGCAGTGGCCGGAACCTATTATTGGATTGCCGAAATCAGAGAAGGAAGCGGAAAAGTAATAACCAAAAAAGGATTTTTCCTGTTATCCCGATAAGTAATCAAATTAAAAATTGACCGATAGAATTTAGGCTATAAAACCAGCTATAGTTTACTCGTGATAGTATAACAGAATAAATTAACTTTAAGGTTAATTTATTCTGTTTTATAGCGCATGAAAAAAAGCAGTTCTATTTTCTTACTATTGTTTTGTACCCAATATCTCCTTTCTCAGCAGGAAGAGAACCTGATTAAATTTGAAGGGGAAACCCAGGGAACCACCTATCATATTACGTATATTGATTCTCTTCGCAGAAACCTTCAGGATGAGGTGAATAAACTACTAATGGAATTTGATCAATCGGTGTCTACCTACAATCCCCATTCGGTTATTTCTAAAATAAATGCCAATGTACCCGGAGTTTTGCCGGATAAGTATTTTACAGTTTGTTTTAACAAAGCGAAAGAAGTATGGAAAAGCACTAACGGAGCCTTTGATCCTACAGTTTATCCGCTGGTGAATGCCTGGGGTTTTGGACCCGGAAAAAAGCAAAAAATTGAAAAAGCCCGGATAGACAGTATACTGGAGTTCGTAGGATTTAATTTAATTAAAATAAAAAATGGCAAAGTAATCAAGAAAGATAAACGGGTTGCCCTTGATTTCAATGCCTTTGCTCAGGGCTATTCTGTTGATGTGGTTGCTGAGTTTTTAATGAATAAAGGAATTAAATCGTTGATAGTGGAAATAGGAGGGGAGGTTTTTGCCAAAGGGAGAGACCTGGAAGGAAAGCCCTGGCTGATTGGAGTAGAGCAGCCTATAGATAACAAGGAATCTATGAATCCGCTCATGAGCATGATAAAGCTGGAAAATAAAGCAGCTTCAACTTCTGGTAATTACAGGCGCTACATCATTGAAAACGGAATTAAATACGCTCACCACCTCGACCCCAAAACCGGCTATCCGGCAAAAAACAATTTATTAAGTGCCACCCTTGTTGCCCATGATTGTATTACTACCGATGCAAATGCTACCGGTGTATTGGTGATGGGCTTAGAGAAGGCTAAGTTGTTTTTTCAGCAACATTCCGAGCTGGAAGCTTGTTTGATTTATTCGGATGAAAAAGGGAATTTTCAGGTATATGAAACTCCTGGTTTTAAAATGCTGAAAGTGGAAATGCAGGAATGACAAACACCTGTATGCCTTTTTTCGTCTGAAGTTACCTTGCCAATTTTATAACCTCTTCATAAACCTTTTGCCAGTTTTCCCAGTCCCGCCAATTGCTGATGGTTTCGTTATGCCAAATAGAAATAAATTCACCTTTAGCTTTTTTTACTTCCTGCACCAAAGGCTCTACAATAGCAGGTACTTCTTCAGGTTTCACTTTCAGGTAATAACGGAAGGTAGCATCCATAACGGCAAAAGGATGTATTCTTAAATTGGTTTCCGATTCCGATTCCAGATCATACCAATTAAAGGAATGACAAATGCCTGCCCTGAAACCGGTTTGAGAAGCGTAACCCATGGAATAATCACTGGTAATGCCATTTTCAATAAGTGATTTATAGGTTTCCGGAAAGTGTATTTTTAAAAAATGCTGCCGGCTCTTTTTAATATCTGTATGCACTATCGCAGATAAGCGGTTGATTTCTTTCTTTACCTGATCGCTGTTATTATTGGAACCATAAGAGGGATGTATGCCTACTACGGCATAATCTGCCAGGTGTTTAATGAGGGATTGAAAATCAGAATTGTTCGAAGGCAGGTTTTTATCGTTTACACCATAATCTCCGAGCAAAAAAAAGTAAATCACCTTTAAGTTGTATTCCTGCTGAAGCCGAAGCTGTTCACCGTAGGTATCATAGGGATCATGTAGCTTACCCAGCAATACCTTTGTGCGTTCAGTCATATCTTTCCAGTGAAAATGAAGCAGTGCTTTAGCATAGCCTCCCAAAGTTCTCATCACACCCTTTTGCTTAAAAGCGTAGGCATTGTCAATATCAATGGTGGAGGTATAGGAATATTTTTTTTCAGAGAAGCTGAGAGCAGGAAATAATTCTACCAATTTTTCTTTTAATTCTTCTAACCAGCTATTAACTATAGGAATTTGTAAGAAGTTATGCTGAAAGGCAATGCTGCTGTCGGCTTCAAATCGGTCATATTTATCACGAATGTGTGGAAGGTATTCTTCATACCTGCTTACTAAGTAAAAGGAGGCCGCAAAAATATCAAAGGGCAGAAGCGATTGGAAATGATTGGTTTTATACAGATAAACCTGGTTATTGTTTTTTTTGTAAACAGCAATATTTTGCTCCCTGATACCACTTTCAAATAATAAGCCGCAGGAAGCTATAAAGGCCGCGTTGTTAATAGGCTCAGTGGAATAGCAAAGTTTAGGCCCCTGGTAAAGTATAAATTCATCCTTGAGTTGGGTGATGGAATAGTTAATTCCCAATAATTCTTTAAATAAAAGATTAAGAATATAGTTAAGTCTGAAGCTTGGTTTAGGACTATAAACGAGCATGAGCAGAAAAATTATGTAAAATTTCAGTACAAATAAATTCTGCTGCCTTACCGTTTCCGTATATTTTAGGGTATTGCAGGGCAGTATGGCTGGTTAACTGCGCATAGGCAGTTTTTATTCTGCTTTCATCTGCATCGGCAATAATGGCGGCTCCGCATTTGGTTAAC
>JACCDP010884368.1_pt1 | contig 26128 bp, 38 predicted proteins | sample 7445841 | NCBI WGS metagenome assembly JACCDP01 (sample SAMN15323441, study PRJNA562643) | freshwater metagenome | isolation source: river surface water | place: USA:Blue River Watershed | collected 2017-08-17 | reverse complement strand
TGGGGGACCGATTTCCGCCCCAGCTTTTGGTGGAAAATTAAGACTTATAAACTTCTTTCAATCAGGATGGTAGAGGAAATTAAAAAATGACAGCAGGAAGATTAGCAGCCGCAAAACCAGGGGCAACGACAAATTATAAACTATATTCTCCAGACATTGATAGAACTGGTAGTGTAGTATTAGATGTTTGTAATCAGAGTGGATCTAGTGCATCGTATCGTGTTGCATTGAGAGACTATGATCAAATTCTTAGAATTGATGGAGCACAGCCAAGCACATATAAGTTTCAGAAAGGAAATCCAGTAACAAAATATAAACTGCAGATTACTCCAGGAATGACAAATACTGTTGCGATTCCTGGTTTGAATATTACTACAGATCTTCAAGCCTCTGCTACTTTATTTGATGTATATAAGCCAACGGATCTAGTTAATTACTATGTGATTGTAGAAGATATTCATACTCAATCAATTGATGGAACTAGCTTAAGCGGCACTTTTGTTAACGGTGAAACAGTAACTGGAGGCACTACTGGGCTAACTGCAACTTATCGTGGTGCAGCTGCAGGGAATGCCATTTATCTTCATGTAAATGCTTTAAATAACTCTGCTACTACTATTAGAGTTAGTGGTATTGGAACAGCACCAAATAATTTACAAGCTGGCTATCTACTACCAACTAATAATAATGAATTATTGCAAATTGCAACTGTAAATAGTGTAACTAGTTCAATTACAGTAACCAGAGGCGCGTTAGGAACAACTGCTGCAACAATTGCTGGTGGTTATGGATCGACCCCACTTGTTGCTAGTGCAACCACAACAACAGTAAATGAAGGTGCAACCTTTGCTGCAAGTGATACAACTCTTACTGTTACTGATTCTACTGGATTTATTACTGGTGGTATTATTCGAATTGATAATGAATTAATGCGCATTGATAATGTTGTTGGTAATGACATTACTGTTGCTAGGGGTCAATACGGCACGGCTGATGTAAACCACAATAATGCAAGCACTGTAACTTTATATAATATTGGTCAGCTAGTTTTAATTAATTATTTTGCTACAGGAGAGACAATATCTGGTGCAACTGCTTCGGCAGATCTCCAATTTACAGTAACAAGCTCGATTAATCAAACTTTCCAATTCTTACTATCAGATACTTTAGGAAGTGGTCATTTTAAACCAGTCAATTTCACTCTGAATAATTTAAGAACGTATAAGTTTGATCTTTCAGATTCTTCAATGACTGGAGATCTGTTCAGGCTGTCGGTTGACGCTATTGAAGGAATTAATAATACACCAACACCAGGAACTGAATATACTGCTGGTGTTGTTAAAGTTGGAACTTCTGGTCAGGCAGGTGCTTATTTACAAATTAGTATTACTGATACGACTGCAGGAACAATTTATGTGTATAACGAAGCTGCAGCTTCAATTGGCTATGGATTTACTATTAATACTATTAATAACCCAACTTATACTGAAATTTTTGTATATAATTTTTCTGGGGCAGATTTTACCATTGCTGATACATTTACCATCGGAACAACAACGCAAACAATTACTGGGATTGTTCCAGGAGCACATGGATATGTTCAAGCTTGGGATGCAACTAATGCATTATTAAAAGTTTCTCTTGAAAAAGATTCTGTTGCTTTCACAAATGGAGATAAATTCTATGATTCTCCTTCCATTGAAGATGGGTCTCGTTCTTATGTTGAAGCAGTAGATGGAAAAATCCTAACAGTAACTAATATCGGCGCCGCTAATGCATTGAGAGTTCCTGGAACTTATACTGTAACTGGAACCACTAGTGGAACTGGAACAAATCAATCATTTAGTATTACTGTTAATGGATCTGGTGCTGCAACTGTAACTATTTTAAATGGTGGAAAGGGGCATGTTACTTCAGATACGATCACTGTTCTGGATAGCCAATTGGGCGGCGGCGGTGCTCCTAACCTCACATTTACTGTTGGAACAGTGAGCACTGCAATTCATGTTGATGTGGATGAAGTCGAAACCCAAGACTATATCATGTATGGTAAATCGATTAATGCAAACACAACAGATAAAAACTCTAGTATTGTTGTTGGTCCTGGTCAGAATATAATGGTATATTCTAGTGCTGCAGATCTCAGCTATGTTGTGACTGGATTTGAAACTGTATCTGATGACTATGTTGTATTAAATACGCCTAAATCGGTTAACTAACAAATAAATATCTAAGGAAGATAGGTAAGAGATGGCACTTACTCGATTAAAAAATATCATTACGTCTAGAACGGGTCGTATTATTTACGTTAACCCTGACGATTTTGATGCATCAGATGCGTATGACAACAGAGGAAACTCTGCATTGCGACCATTCAAAACTCTACAGCGAGCTTTCTTGGAAGTAGCAAGATTCTCATATAGAGTTGGTCTTTCTAATGACGAGTTTGATGCTTTCTCTATCTATTTGTATCCCTCTGAATATATTATTGATAATAGACCTGGAACATCTGATTACGCTACTATTCAACCATTTGATGCAAATAGTAACTTTGATATCAACTCAAGCAGTAATATTCTTTACAGATTTAATTCTGTAGATGGTGGCGTCATTGTTCCAAGAGGTTGTTCACTAGTTGGATCTGACCTTAGAAGAACGAAGATTATTCCAAAATATGTTCCATATCCTACAGTATCAGGTAGTTTAGGTATTAATGCCCTAAATGAACCAGGAGCTAGTGCTATTTTTAGAGTAACTGGTGGTTGTTATTTCTGGCAATTCTCATTATTTGATGGTGATAATAATGGTGTATATTATAGACCAGATGCAATTAATACAATTGCACCAAACTTCTCTCACCACAAATTAACTTGCTTTGAATATGCAAGTAAAGAAGACTTAGATCTTTACTATCAAAAGATTTCGAAAGCTTACGCTACCATTCCTGATACTTCTGGAGTTATTTCACAGGATCAGATTCAGGCAAGAGTCGAAGAAAATAGAATCGTTGGTCCTATTTCTGACGAATTTGCAGTTTCACAGATTATCCGTAATGGTCAAACTGCTACAGCATTTACAGTTGACGAACTGGGCAATCCTAAAAATCATGGATTCTCAGTTGGTGTTGCAGTTAACGTTTCTGGTGTTGTAGGTCCGACTGAACAAGACCAGCTATTATACAATGGCTCGTTTTTGGTTACTTCTGCGCAAGGTAACCAATTTACATATCAAATGTCAGCAGAACCTTCTGGTAATGCAATTGGAAATAATATTCTAGTTAAGGTAGAAATTGATACGGTAGACTCAGCTTCACCATACATGTTTAACCTATCCCTACGTTCTGTGTGGGGAATTAATGGTATGCACGCTGATGGTTCTAGAGCTACTGGTTTTAAATCCATGGTTGTTGCGCAGTTTACTGGAATTTCTCTACAAAAGGATGATAGAGCCTTTGTTCTCTATAATCCTAATACTGGCAACTACGAACCACAAACTGCAGGATCTGGTGCGCACATCAATGGTCTCTGTAAATATAGAAAAGGATGGAGACATTGCCACGTTAAAGCTTCGAATGATGCTTTCATTCAGGTAGTTTCTGTGTTCGCTGTTGGATTTGGTGATCACTTCTTTGCCGATAGTGGCGGAGACATGTCTATTACTAACTCTAACTCCAACTTTGGTAATACGTCATTAAGATGTAAAGGCTTTAAAGCTGCAGCATTTACCAAAGATAAGGCTGGTCAAATTACACATGTAATTCCACCAAAATCTTTAGGTGATGTTGCTGAGATTTCTGTAAACTGGGTTACAATTGATATTCAAAAGACAAGAGCTGCAGCAGATCAAACCAAGCTCTACTTATACGGATATACTAATCAGTCTGCTCCACCACCAACAAAGATTCAAGGCTATACAATTGGTGCTAGAAGAGATAACGTTAATACCCCAGATAGATTGTATGTTTCGCTGATTGCATCTGGTGCTACTACACCAACAGTTCACTATGCCAATATTCAGCCTGCAGGACCAGAAGTTACTGGAACTGTAGCAGATGATCCAAGTAACCCAATTAAATGGGATTCTGGTAGATCTAATTGGTATCTTCAAGTTGATGGAAATGTAAATACAATTTACACTACTCTTCTCGCCAATTCACAATATCAAAATCTTGGGTTCACACCAACCGCATATATTAGACGAGTTCCAGATGCAAGAAACTTAACTGACAGAATCTATAGATTTAGATATCTTTTAGATAAGGATTCATTCCCAGTTCCTAGAGAACCTATTACTGGTTTTGTAATTCAACCAAGATCATCTGAAACCAATTCACCTTCATTTAATAAAATTTATTATGTATATGAAGTTGAAACATATCAAGAATTCATTCGTGGTGAGCAAGACGGAATTTATTATCTTTCAGTTCTTTCTGCTTCTGTTTCACCAACAACAGACAACTTCAATGACTTTAAGTTCTCTCAGAACGTTAATGAAGTATATCCTTCGTTTGATAGAGACAATCCAAATGCTGATCCTCAAGCTTCGGTATCTATTGCAGATAACGAGACAATTGGATTAGTATATGCTACAGATGGTGCAACTCCAACACCAAATCTTGACGCTCAAAGATCTATCACGAAAGAAACGGCACAATTCTTCTTACAAGAAACTGAAAATAATCTTGGATATACTACAGTTGCTAATGTCTTGAATGGTATTACTGTAACTGCTAGACTTGGTGATTCGGAACAGAGAAAAATTCCACTAAAAATCAGAGAAGCTGATAATTCTGTAGAGCCAATTCCTGTAGAATTGAGAAGATATTCTATTCTACGTTCAGGTAACCATACATTTGAATATCTTGGTTTTGGTCCTGGTAACTATTCTACAGCATTCCCCTCAACGCAGGTTGAAGTTTTAACTGATTCTCAAGTTAGATTATCTCAGTCACTAAAAGAAGCAGCAGGCGTTGCATTCTATTCTGGTCTAAACTCTAACGGCGACCTCTTCATTGGTAACCAAGTTGTTAACCCAGTTACTGGTCAGATTACCAATGCTGACATTGCACAACTTAATGTTTTGGGTGAAGAAAATACAACAATTCAAACTTTCTCAGAATTAGTTTTAACTGATAAACTAACCGTAATTGGTGGTGCATCTAACCAGTTAGAATCTGTATTTTCTGGTCCTGTAACATTCCAGAAAAAGGTAACTTCACTTGATAATATTCAAACTCTGAAGTTTACTTATACAAATGAAGATGGAACAGTTCTTAAGCAATCTTTCTTAGCAGAAGAGAATGCTCAGGGCTTACCTGATCTTCCAGCTGGATTAGCATTTAATGATGGTGATATGGTATATAATCAGGATTGGGCTCCTGGTCAAGCATTGGGATGGATTTATGATTCTGCAACATGGTATAAATTTGGATTATCTGATACCACGCCAATAACATCTCAGAGATATGCTGGCACTACCAATTATGGTATTGGTATGGCTCCAGATGCATCCAACAGGATGAAGATTGCTGGTAATGTGTATGTTCAAGGTAACATTGATATTACTGGATCATATGGGTGCGCGGATAAATATAGATTAGCTACTGGTATTACCAATAGCAATAATGGTGTAACGTATAATGGCAATGGGGTTCAATCTACCTTTGCTATTTCTTCGGGGCACACTGCATATTCCGTTCTCGTATTCTTGAACGGTGTATGTCAAGTTCCTGGAGTTGATTATACTGTTACTGGTAATGCTGTAGACTTTTCCGTGTCTACAGTTCCACAAACTGGTGATGTAATTCAAATCCGTGAGTTAGTAATCTAATAACCTTATTCTTATAAACTCATGGCAACAAAAATTATAGAGTCACAAATTAATGCTTCTACTAGAGCATTAATGACCACACTTTCACTATCACAATCACTCACACTACAAGGTTTAAATCAAACCCAAATTAATGCTTTGGGAACTCCTGCAGTGGGAACAATGGTGTTTAATACCACTGTAGACCAAGCTCAAATTTGGGTTGCTGATGCTAGACAGGGTGTTCCTGGCTGGACAGATGTTGGAGGCGGAGGTCCTTCCGTTGGTGAAAAGTCAATCATTAGAACAAATGGAACCAATATCTCTGAAAATTTAACTGTAGGTCCTGTTGCTAATGGTGGTGCAGAATTCACAAATGGATTCACTGCTGGTCCTGTTCAGGTTGACAATAATTACACAGTAACTATTGAAAATGGTGCAAGTTGGCTCATCATGGGTGGTGAGGATAATGACTTAAGAGAAGGTGAAATTGTTCAGGTTAGAATGGTTCACTCATCACCAACAAGATATTTAATTCGTTCACAAGATCTGGATAGCAGTGCTGATATTCCTGAACTAGAAATTTCTATTCAGCCCACTCATACAAATTCAAAGATTCTTTTAGTTGCAATGATTAATTGCTCTGCAACACATGTAACATCATTTGGCTTCTCCAGAGATGGTAATCTTTTAACTTCTGGGCTTTCTGGAAATACAAACGTTGGTGCAGGATCAATTTCTACTGTATATGATGGTCAAGATACTACGGATTACATGTATAATCATCATATAATCTTTAGAGATTCTCCTGGTGTTACGGTTCCTGTTAGATATAGAGTAAGAGCATCTGCATCTTGGAGTGGTTCAGTCAGAGATCTATATATTAATGATCGTGTTTCTAATGATATGAGATCGATCTCTGCATTTTATGCTATGGAAATTAGAGGATAATGAATAGAAGATATTATTGGTCTCAGGCTATTACTAATTTAACGGGTAATCCAAATGCCAAATTTATAATGGTTGACGATAACCCACATGATATGCTATGGTATGATGAAGACACCAAAAGGCCACATCCTGATGAAATAATAGAAGAAGAAAATAAAATCTTTAAGAATCTTGGTGACAAAAAACCAATAAGTTTATTAGATTTACTTGATTCCCTATGGAACGATATAAATAATAACAAAATTCCAGGAAAAGATGGGGAATTTTATTCCTTATTTTTAGACTATAAAAATCAATTATGAGCACTCTAAAAGTATCAAATATTAAAGACCTTGCTGGAACTGGTGGATTTTCCATGAACAGTGGTTCTGCTTCTGCAGGCGGAACTATTACGGTTGGTAATTTAGTCATTAACGGTAATATCACTGGGCAATCATCTCAAGTTATACCTCCACAGTCTGGTCAATCTGGAAAATACTTAAGCACCGATGGCTCTAAGCTTACTTGGGGCACATTGTCGTCAGAAAACATTGTTTCGATGAATGTTTACACTGGTAATTCAACTTGGAATAAACCAACTGGTGTAAAATATGTGCATGTGAGAGTTCAAGGTGGTGGCGGCGGCGGAGCTGGTCATGGTGAATCTGGTGGTGCTGGTGGATATGCTGAAAAAATTATCAACGTTGAATCTGTAACATCTGTAGGAATTACAGTTGGTGGCGGTGGTGGAGGAACTTACTACTTTAATGCTGGAAACGACGGAGGAACTAGTTCCTTTGGTGGATATTGTTCGGCTGGCGGTGGTCATGGTGCTGCTAGAAATAATGGGCACTCTGGTGGATTGGGTCGTAATGGCTCTGGCGGTGATATTAATGTATGGGGCGGTGGTGGTCAGTCTCATACTGCTCACGGTGGAGGAACTGGCGGAGGTTCATTTTTTGGTGGTTCAGTAGCTGCTGGTTGGCCTAATGGTGGCAACTTTAGCCATAACCATCAAGATCATTCGGCATATGGTTCTGGTGGATCTGGAGGGCATTTCTCTAGTTTTAGAGGTTCTGATGGCAAATATGGTGTAGTCGTAGTTACAAATTACAAGTAAGAAAATGAGCACATTAAGAGTAGCTAATATTAAAGATATTTCTGGAATTGGGGGATTCGCCCTAAATTCTAGTGGTGTTACTAGCACAGGAACACTTAGAGTTCAAAATATTACTGTTAACGGTGCAATAAGCGGTAGCTCAACACAAATTATTCCATCTCAATCTGGAAATCAGAATAGATTTTTGACCACTAATGGTAATTCTTTAAGTTGGTCTGCGGTTTCATCTGAGAATATTAACTCTATGCAAATATTCACAGGCAGCGGAACCTGGAATAAACCAACTGGAATTAAGTATATTCATGTGAGAGTTCAAGCTGGTGGTGGCGGTGCGTCTGGTCATGGTGAATCTGGTGGTGCTGGCGGATATTCAGAAAGAATTATTGATGTAACTAGTGTATCCTCTGTTTCTGTAACAGTTGGAGGCGGCGGCAGCGGAACATATTATTTTGGATTCGGTGGTGAAGGGGGAACTAGTTCCTTTGGTGGATATTGTTCGGCTGGCGGTGGTCACGGTGCAAATCAAAATGGGGCTCATAATGGTGGATTAGGTCGTAATGGTTCTGGTGGAGATCTAAATGTATGGGGAGGAGGTGGGCAATGCCACTTTGCATATGGTGGAGGAACTGGAGGTAATTCATATTTCGGCGGTTCAGTAGCTTCTGGTTGGCCTAATGGTGGAAACTATAGTCACAACCATCAAGATCATGCTGCATACGGTGCTGGTGGATCTGGTGGTCACTTCCATAGCTTTAGGGGTTCCAATGGAAAAGAAGGTGTTGTTGTAGTTACACATTACAAGTAAAACCATGGCAGTATTAAAAGTATCAAATATTAAAGACTTAACAGGATCCAGTGGATTTACTTTTTCCAATGGCACAATTTCTGTTGCTGGAACCTTAACAGTAACTGATATCGTTATTGAAGGAACAATTGGGGGATCATCCAACTCTATTATTCCTTCGGTTTCGGGTCAATCTGGGAAATTTCTTACCACTAATGGAACTTCATTGAGTTGGTCAACAGTTTCTTCTGGTAATATTACTTCAATGAATGTTTACACTGGTAATGGAACCTGGAGTAGACCAACTGGGGTTAGATATATTCATGTAAGAGTTCAAGGTGGAGGCGGCGGTGGATCTGGGCATTCAGAATCTGGCGGGGCTGGAGGTTATGCTGAAAGAATTATTAACGTCGAATCCGTTTCTTCTGTTTCTGTAACTGTTGGAGGTGCAGGAACTGGAACATGGTATTTTGGCTTTGGTAATGATGGTGGCTCTAGCTCTTTTGGTGGATACTTATCTGCTGGTGGTGGGCATGGCGCCAATAGAATTAATGCTCACTCTGGTGGGCTAGGTCGTAATGGTTCTGGTGGAGATCTAAATGTATGGGGTGGTGGAGGATTTGGTCATACAGACCATAGAATGGGTGGCGGCGGATTAGGTGGCGCATCTCACTTTGGTGGTTCAGTTGCTGCTGGATGGCCTAACGGAGGTCACTTTAGTCATAACCATCAAGATCATGCTGCATACGGTGCTGGTGGATCTGGCGGGCACTTTCACAGCTTTAGAGGTGCCGATGGTAAATCTGGAGTTGTCATTGTAACTAATTACTTATAAGGAGGTAACATGAGAAAAGCACTTGTAGAACATACTGGAACAGTAATGGAAATCTGTGATCCAGGGGAAGAATATGAAATTTACGAAGGTCCAGATGCATCTTTTATTTGGTTAGATGCGCCTGATGATATTAGTATTCATTGGACTTTAGAATATTCACCATCAAAAGATGAATCAATTTGGGTTAAGAGGGAAATTCCTTTCCATGATCCTAAGTTAATGAGACAAGTTCGTTATGGTGATCTTGGTAGTCAACTTGATATGCTTTATCATGATCTAAAAGAGGGAACAAATAAGTGGATTGAGCATATCGATAAAGTTAAGGCTGAGGTTAGAAAACCAGAAGCAGGTTGGCCTGATTCTCCCCAAAGACCAGATGAAACTCTGGAGCAAATGTTGGAGAGACAGAGAACTGAAGAGCCTTCTGTTGAAAAGCAACCAAAGATGGCATCTCAAGAACATCCTTGCTGGTTAAAGTATAAGCCTTGGCTAGAGAGAGGAAATTTCTGATATAATTATTAATTGTTTATAGAGGTATTATGCAAATCGAATCCGTCGTAATCGTAGGCGGCGGCAGTTCTGGATGGATGACTGCTGCTGCCCTGAGTAAACTATGCCCTTGGTTACAAATTGCTCTTGTTGAATCGAAAGTGATTCCAAAAGTTGGTGTAGGTGAATCTACACTTGGGCATTTCAATAAATTCCTTAAGCTATTGGGCTTAAAGGATGAAGATTGGATGCCATATTGCAATGCAACATACAAGAATTCAATTCAGTTTACTAATTTTAGAACTAAAGATTCGGGAACTTTTCAGTATCCATTTCAAACTGGATTCAATATGCCATCTTCAACTTTAAAGTTGAATGCTTTGGATGAAATTAAATTGCTAGATCCAAACTTTGATGTGGATTTTGCTGAATTCTTTGCTCCATCAAATACCCATCTCGTTAAGCATAATAAGCAATCAAAGGGAAATGAAGAATTTCTACCAAAGTATGACTTTGAGTGGGATACTGCATATCACTTAGATGCTGAAAAGTTTGGAGAATATTTGAGAGACAATGTTGCCATCCCGAATGGAGTAATCCATATGTATGGTGATGTTGCTGGTCTAGTTAAAGATGCAGGTGATGATCCTAGTGGAAGTAAAAAGACTGATGTTGTTGTTGGTGTTTTTACAGAACAGGGGCAAACTATTGAAGCTGATTTGATTATTGATTGCACAGGATTCAAATCACTTCTTCTAGAAAAGCAATTTGGAAGTTCTTTTGTTCAATGGAATAATCTAAGAACAAATAGAGCCTGGGCTGCTAGAATTCCATATAATAATGATGTAGAACAAAAAGACCGTGAAATGATTAATGTCACGGATTGTGAAGGAATGAATAATGGTTGGTGCTGGACAATTCCTTTATGGAATCGTATCGGAACTGGTTATGCATATTCGAATGCATTCTGCACAGATGCTGAAGCAAAGGAAGAGTTCTACAATCATCTTGTTAAAAAGTATGGGGAAGATAGAGTAGATCCAGATAAGTTTTTCCGTGTATCTATCAAGCATGGAAAGAGAAGAAGAGCTTGGGTTAAGAATTGTGTTGGAATCGGATTATCATATGGCTTTGTTGAGCCACTAGAATCCACTGGTCTATTGACAACTCATGAAAATATTATTAGACTAGTAGAGATTTTGAATAGAAGGCATGGGTATGTAACTAGAACTGAAATTGAATCTTACAATTTCTCAGTTGATGATGAAATCAATAATTTCTATCAATTTGTCTCTATGCATTATGCATTCTCCCAGAGAAATGATACTCCATATTGGAGATGGGCTACTACTAAGCATGAATATGATCCAGACATGTTCAACACATTACGTCGAACTGATGAAGTTTGGTTTACTCTCGCTGGCAATTTAGATAGAAGCACTTATAATGAAAGTATGGGTGGAATGAATTATATCTTAGCTGGCATGGGGGTTCGCCCTATTTCTACATTAGAAAATGCTAGAATGAGAAGATCATTTGATAAGATTGAGACTGATGAAGATATCTTGAATATTCGTGATGGGTATCTTAATTTTAGAAATAGAATGGAAGACTATATTAAGACTCTTCCATCTCACTACGAATACTTGCGTGATAACATTTATGGTGGAGTTGATACATGTTTAGAAGGAAAAAGCCCTGGGTAAGATTCTATTCTCTTGAAAAGGCAGTAGAAGATTTATATCCTATTATTCCAGCATCATCTTTAACTAGAACTTGGAAAGGGGAGGGGTCAAAGTGCCCCTTTTCTAAGATTACCAATATTCTATCGGCAGCAACTTGCCCAGGTATTAATCAATACGTTAAAATGGGGTGGGTTATAACTTGCCCCACAGATATTGTAATTAAAACGAACGGCGATGGCTCTAGCTTTGAGTGGGAATCTGGATCTGCATTTATGTCTCAAGCTGGTTTGGTAGGTAACCATCCTCCAGATCAAACTTTGCCTATTATTGATAGCCCAAGAGAGACATTAGCAACAACGATTAAGATTGAAACACCATGGAGATGTAGGGCATCTGATGATATTGTGTTAATTCAAACGCATGTTCATTGGAATAATGAAGAACGATTTACCTCTGCCACAGGAATATTTGATCCCAGGTATGCACTACAGTGTAATGTTCAATTGTTCTGGCACAAATTGAATGATGAAGTCTTAATCAAAGGAGGAACTCCACTAGCTCAATATATTCCAATTCCTAGAAAAGTTTTGGATAAAAATTGGTATGATATATACATTGATGGCGCTGGAGAAAAAGAATGGCAACTTGAGCATTCTTTCAGGTTTACTTCACATTCTATCCCCAGATATGATACTCTTTCTGATAGGTTGAAAAGAACCATCACAGTTATTTCAAAATACGCAAACGGCAAAAATCTTTAATGGAGAACACTATGACTTTAGACGAACTGATTCTTAATTTCGCTGCACAAATTAAAGAGGCAAGCGAAGAAATTGTGAAGCTTGAAACTGAAATGAATGATGTTAAGATCAATCCATATGGAATCACTAAAATTGATTTCGGCAAGAGAAATGATCTGATCGAAAAGAGAACAAAACTTATGGGAGCTGTAGAAGGTCTCATGATTTACAAGAGAGACGTTCTCAATGAGGATGTAGATACCGATGCTGATGGTAACTTTGTTCTTACTATTCCAGAAGAAGAAGAGGAATGATATATCAATGGGAAGATTCATCAATGGAGAGACCTTCTGGGTCAGTCTCCTTTGATCTTTGGGAATCATATATTTGGCTGTTTCATTACGAGGATGGATTTAACTATCCTATGTCTAGGTTACAGAATGCTATTGGGCTATCGATGAATGCAACGCAGAACCCTCAATATACGGGCAGTGCATTAGAAACAGGAGCAGCATTTTCTACAGCACAGAATAGAGATAATTTACATATATCTTATCAACCACATACCTGGCAAGAAACTCAATTTTTTATGCCTTGGTTGATGAATAGAGCGATGTTCGTGTGGAATCATTTGAAATATAGGGGATCACCTATCATTACATCTTCTTGGACTAATTTACATAAGAGAACGGGAGCTACTCTAGAGCACAATCATAACCACACTCCTCTGATTGCCACATGTTACTTACAATGCCCACCAAACTCTGGGAATATTGAATTTAGAGATCCTTTGGAGTATCATAAATTTGGTTTACCATATGAACCATTAGAGCATCTTTGGAAAGAAGTTAAAGTTAAGACTAATGATGTTTTATTTTTTCCTGGGTGGATAAAGCATAGAACACAAGTTAGTAATTCTGATGATGATCGAGTTGTTTTAACGATAAATTTTGGGGCATGAAGTATTTTAAATGTATTGATAATGTAGTATCAAAAAGATATCAAGATGAAATAGAATTTGCTCTATTGGGTCTTAGATTTTCTTGGAGATATCTTGAAGAAGTTTCTTACTTTACTAAAGAACATATTGATGAACATGAAGGCGAGCCCACTCCAGGATTTGCAAATGTTCAATATGACCGACAAGTTGGTATTGAAGGTGAATTTTTAGATTATCTTATGCCATTATTTTATGAAGCTTCAGAGAAATTTGAAGAGCCTTTGGATAATTTATTGAGAATTAAGTGTGGATTGCTTGTCAAAACAGGAAAAACAACATATAATAAAGCTCATATAGATTACAATATCCCACATAAAACACTTCTGTATTACGTTAATGATAGTGACGGGGATACAATCTTTTTTGACTATGATTCTGATGGCGCCATGATTCCAGTAGATAGATGTTCTCCAAAGAAAGGGAGAATTATATTATTTGGTGGGGGCATATATCATTCTAGTAGTTGCCCACAGCAGCATCAAAAAAGAGTAGTTATAAACGCAAACTTTGTTCCAAAGTATTATGAAGAAAATTAAGATCTATTATCAACAATTTGAGGGTGATGGATATATTCCTGATATGAAAAACTCACCTCTTCCTTTAGATGGTGTCGGTATTGAACCTAAAAGGCAAATCCAAGAAATTCCAAATACAAAGACATATTATGAATGTCCTGCTTTCCAACATAAGGCAAGCAGAGAATTTATTGTATATGCTGCTAGAGATATCCGTCTTGAGATTGATCGGGTTAATAGGTTTGTGAATTCTTCACTGAGAGAAGATCAGTTTCATAAGTATGTTCAGGGGCAAAATAGATCCAACTTGGAGACATATCAGCTTCCTATTCCTATGTTTCTTTTCTGGACAAAAGAGAAGAATGTTTGGTTAGATCAATCACCACATCCCAATAATGCGCTATGTAATTTTGTAACTATTGGTGGTTGGTGGAATCTTAGTAGCTGGACTAGACCACTTTCTTTTGCTATTGATATTTTGGATGACACTAAACCAATTGTCATCAAGAGAGGAGATCCACTATATAAAGTTAGATTTTTTAAAGAGGGTGATTTGAATTGTCAATTTACTCTAGTTAAAGCAAGACCCGATGATCTTCTTGTGGAAGACACTCAAAGGAGAATTGCTTTAAAGGATGTAATTCCTAAGCTATCAAAGAATTTGATGTTTAAGAAGCAAGAATCTAAATGCCCATTTGCATTTTTATATAAGAAATGACACGCATCGTTAAACCACCATTTCCAACTGTTATTGTTGATAACTTTTTCGAAACTCCAGAAGCTATTCGTTCTTGGGCACTTACTTTTGAGTTTTTTAAAGGAAATCGTGGAAATTGGTCTGGATTAAGATCTGAAATTTTAAATATAAATCATGTTGATTTTCATCATCTGGTTTGCAGAAAACTAATCCCCCATATACCAAACTATAACTTCTTTGAATACTTTGATTGCTCCTTTCATATCTGCAAGGAGAGAGATATTGGCGGCTGGGTTCATCAAGACTCTGATGATTTAGATGTTGCTGGTATGGTATACTTAAATCCCGAGCCACCGCAAAATAGTGGAACGTGGCTTTATGATCGACTAAAAGATAGAAAAGATGTAGATTATGTAAATGAATTTGTTACTGCTGCAAATGCAGAATCTGATGAGATTGTTGTTCAATATGAAAAGTATAGGAATGAATGTAATTCACACTTCACTCCTAATTTAAAGGTTGAAAATAGATTTAATAGAATGCTGTTATTTGATGCTAGACAATTTCATAGTGCTGCAGACTTTTTTGGAACAACTAACGAAGATTCAAGACTGACATTAGTATTTTTTGGTAGAGTTGGTAATATTTAATGGAACATATCATAATTAGAAATGCAATCTCCAAAGAAGTTTGCGATCACATAGCAACAGAATATAAATTAATACGAGCAAATGTTATTGCTTCTGGAGGACCAGATTCTGATCCCACTGTTCCAGGAGCATTTGCTATGTATTCTCCTATATGCTTTGAGGCGTTGATGGATAATCTAACGCCTATGATCTCATCTGCAGTTGGTAGAAAGCTTTATCCTTCATATTCTTATGCCAGAATATACATGAATGGATGTGAATTGAAGAGGCATAAAGATAGAAGATCTTCAGAATATTCTGTTAGCTGTTGTATAACTAAAGATCCAGTTGAGTGGGATCTTTACATTCAATATGATAGTGGTGTAGAATCAATTAGTCTAGATGTTGGAGATATTGTAATTTTTCAGGGATCGAAGTATCTACATTGGAGACCCCCTTTCCCAGGTAAAGAACAAGTTATGGGATTTTTGCAATATGTTGATTCTGAGGGCGAATTTTCTCATTATAAGTATGATGGGAGACCAATGCTTGGTGCTCACTTTAGTTTAGCTCACCCTGAAATACATGAAGAAATGAAAACATTAAACAATGGAGTTATCGAATGAAATATTATATTATTGATGATATTATTCCTCAAGCTCAACAGAAATGGATTGAAGATTTTGTTTTCAACGAGGAAATTCAAATCCCTTGGTATTATAAACAACATGCAATCTCTTCTACAAGGAAGAGAGATCCTAGAAATGTTCCTGGATTTTTTCATTACATTTATAGTGATGATACGGTCAAATCTAATTTATTTGATATGTTCTATCCTATTATTCTGGCTATTAGCGAAAGAGAGCCAGAGATTAAATGGAACAAACTTGATAGTATGAGGTTAAATTTATTCCAGAAAGAAGTTGGATATGATAAGGGTTGGCACCTACCTCATGTTGACCACTTCTATAGAAATTCTTGGAGTGGGCTATATTATGTCAATACAAATAATGGAGATACTCACGTTCTTCAGCAACATCTTCAGGATTACACTAAAGAAGAATTTGATAAGATTCAGAGTGATAACGACTTTGATATTTTGAAGGAACCAATTAAACCTAAGCGTGGTAGAGTGGTTATCTTCCCAAGCAATCATTTTCATTGTTCTTCTTATGCAAATGACACACACCGATGTGTGCTAAACTTTAATCTAATTAACTTAAACATGGAGGCATTACAATGAGATTAATTGATCACGGAACTGATTGGGTTTTATATAAAAGCGATTTTATTGAAAGCTATCAGAGAGAAATTATCGAGGATCTAAACACTGCATACGAGAATTTTAAGAACGTATTTGTCAATGTAGATTCTTCTCTTACTCGTAGACAGGAACTTACTTTTGGTGATCTCCCTCAGATCTTACAGGCGAAGGATCATAACTTCATTGAAAATGAAATGAACAATCCAAACTCAAATTTGTCGGGTTATTCTTTCTATAATGTGTTTGCTTTGACTGCACCATCACCTTATTTTTATGAAATTCAAAGGCAACTGAAATCACTCATTCGTCTTTCTATTGGTGATGCAACTCCTGCTTGGTATCAATGTTGGATGAACTTTCATAGACCAGATACTGTTCTTGATTGGCATGATCATCATTGGGATTATCATGGTTATATCTCCATTGATCCTAAAGAAACAGTTACTAAGTTTAGAAATGGTGATGATCACTATGAGATCGTAAACAAGCCAGGGCAAATCTATTTCGGTCCTGGATATCGAGAGCATAAAGTATTTGTTAATGAAGACTTTAAAGGTCCTAGAATTACTTTAGGGTATGATGTGACTCTCAGAGCATCAATCCCAGATTCTCAATTTTCACTAATTCCTCTTCCATGACCACACCTCTGTTTCTCTGGAATTCACACGCACTAGAACTTCGTGATATCATTATGTCTTTGAAAGAAGGATCTTATGTTGAATATAGATCACATTCTGGTTATATTAAATTTGTCTGTGATGAATATGTTACTATCTGTATAACAGAAGGAGATAAAAGGGTGAATGATGTTCACATGCTAGTTTATACTCAAAACTGGGATGAGATTGCAGTGGATCCAGAGAGATTTGAGAAGAAAAAAGATGGTAGAATTGTTGCGGAATTTACAGGAGGAGGGCACAATGTTGCAGAACACAAATGAGAATCTTGACAGCCTCTATGATGAGGTGTTAAAATTCTATGGATATCCACCTAGAAATAATGAAGTATCAAGTAGTGTATCTGAAGCCGAAAAAGAACAAGTTCAGCAAGCAAACAGCAACATTTTTGAAGATTGACGATGCTATTTTTTGGGAATCGCATGTGAAAGAAGAGGGATGTGTTAATGTCGAAGTCGTGCCAATTTTTGCAAACTGATTTATCTGAGCCCATACTAATTGATGGAGAGTTAGCATATCCAGCTGTCTACAGATATCCACTTCCTGGTTATTATGTAACTAAGAGTGCAAAAGTATACAGTCTCTTGAGATTCAAAAATAGAGTTCACTTGATGACACCTAGAAATTCAAAAGATAAACTCCATCAAAAATTAGATTTTACTTTACCTGAAAACTGGGATCCAACATATAGTTACAGTTGCAGACAAAAGAACAGCAAGAAAGCTAGAATAACATTGTATCTCCATCAGTTAATGATGGGAACATTTAGATCTATATACGATCATCCACCAAAAGAATTGGAAGATAGTTGGTTTGAAGTTATCACTCCTGATATGGTTGGGCAGAGAAGAATCCCACCTAAGGTTATAGACTGGGTGAGGGATACTGTTTTTATTGATCACTTAGATACTAATCCTAAAAACAATCTCTTAGATAATCTTGAGTATAAAAAGCCTAGAGATAACTCTAGAGCAGCAATTGAGTTTTATGATGGCAATTTTCATAATGCCAAAAAGAATGTAAAAAAGAAAAGAACCAAAAAAGAAAAGCCATTACCTAATCTTTTAGAAATCCTTTCTTAAATAAAATATTTTTATCCATCCCCCCTTGACTGGGGGGATAATTTTTGCTATCCTTTACAAGTAAATGATTGATTCTATGAAACTTCGTGACCACCAGCAAAAAGCTCTAGATGCTCTGAAGTCTGCAAACAAAGGTTCTATCTATTGCCCTACTGGTGGTGGCAAGACCCTCATCATGATTTTTGATTGTCTGCGCAGACTTAATGAAGCTCAGCGTCCGATGACTATTGTTGTCTGTGCCCCGAGAATTCTTCTGGCGAGTCAGCTTGAGGCTGAGTTTAGTGAGCACATTCTTAGCAACGTTGCTATTCCTGCTCACATTCACAGCGGTGAAACTAAGCACTTCAAGACCACGAATCCAGACAAAATTGCTGGTTTCGTGAAGATGGCAGAGCAATCTAATAGCCATCGTATTCTGTATACTACCTATCATTCTCTTCCTAAGATTATCGATAGTGGTATTGATATCGATGTCATTTACTATGATGAGGCTCACAACTCGACTGGTAGAAACTTCTTCACCAGCGTGTTTGCAATCAGCCAATATGCTCAGAATTGCTATTATTTCACTGCTACCCCACGAATCAGTCAAAAACATGCTAGAGGCATGAACAACCCTGAAGTGTATGGTAATGTTCTCATGAATATTCCTGCACCTAAGCTCATTGCCAACGGTAGCATCATTCCTCCTAAGGTTGTTGCTCACGAGACTGATTTTCTTCGTAGTAAAGAGACTGCTGCAATGGTAGATTCTAACACTGTTGTTGATATCGTTGATTCTCTCGATGAATCTGCTGCTGCTAAGATTCTTGTGGCTGCACCTAGCACCAAAATTCTTTGGAACATGCTCAGTCAGAGTGATGTTCTAGAGCGTCTCTCTGAGCGGGGATATGATATCCTCCACATCACTTCTAAACATGGGGCTTATGTCAACAAACAAAAGGTCAACCGCGAAGTATTTTTTGACACTCTCACCGAATGGGGTAAGGATCCGCAGCGGAAATTCATTCTCCTTCACTATTCCATTCTCAGCGAAGGGATCAACGTCCCAGGGCTTACGCACACAATCCTGCTTAGGAATCTCAACATCGTTGAAATGGCGCAAACTATCGGGCGTGTTATTCGAGTTGATCGACAAGACGCCGAAGATATTGCGACTGGGGTGCTTGTTCCTGGTGATTGTCAATTTTATCGCAAACCCTGTGGCTACGTTACTGTGCCTGTTTACACTAATTATGGTTCTCAGATCGTCAAACGTCTCCAAACAGTAGTTGATGCCATCTTCCTGAAGGGTGTGCCACCTCTTGCACTGGCTTGAGCCCTTGCAAGGGGGGCTATGCCCTGTTATAATTAAACTGTAATTAAATCACCACTATGCTCTGGAACATCAACGCTCAGCAAATTGCTGATGGCTATGGTATTAGTCTGGATGAGTTCATCGACACTGTAAATGGCAGTGGAACTTCACCTATCACTGAGGCTGCTGTTGCCAAGCTTCTTGGTGGTGAACGTGTTGTTGGAAAACAACTTCCTTACGATGTTGTGGTTAAAGAACGACTCAATCAGCTCATTGAGGTTCGCAACATCTGTAAGACACAATATGTTTTCTTTTCTCCATCTACAGCAACTGGCAAGGGTCGGTTTTATGATGAGAATGATTACAAAAAGAAATTGAGTTCTGTAGATTCATATGTATTCTGTGATCTACGAGCCCGCTTCACTGAAGCTCCAAAATTCTATGAGATCCCTGTTGACAAAGTAGTAGAATTGACGGAGAATGGAACGATCAAAGACGGCAAAGTAACTGTAAAGCAGTTCTTTGATCTCTTCCCCTATGACCAATATGCCCTCAAGCCCTGATATGCAAACTAACATCATCCACGTTGGTGACAACATCACTAACCTCAAGAATCTTCCTGATTCTTCAGTAGATATGTGTGTAACCTCTCCACCATATTACAATCTCCGAGACTACAAGAGCGATGGTCAGATTGGGGCAGAATCTAGTGTAGCTGATTTTGTAGAGAATCTGTGCCAAGTCTTCGATGAAGTCTATCGTGTTCTGAAGCCCAGTGGATCCTGCTGGGTGAACATTGCAGACACTTATGACAAGAAAAGGCTGCTGCAAGTTCCTAGTAGGTTTGAGATTGCTATGTCTGATAGAGGCTGGCATCTCAGGAACGAAATAATTTGGAATAAACCAAATCCTCAACCAATCTCATCTAAAGATAGGTATTGGTCGAACCATGAGAAGTTCTTTTGGTTTGTGAAGGATGTCAAAAAGTATTATTTTGATCGTGATCCTATGATGGTTCCTCAGGCAGAGATCTCTATTCGAAGGATGTTCTCTAAAAATAACGTAGACAAGCGTAAAGATGCCCAGGTAGATGATAAAGAGGGATTTTCCCTCAGTTCTGCCAACCAAGACAAGCATTATGCCAGGATGCGCGAGGAAACAGGCATCGACAGGGATTTTAACTACGAAGAGCTTATTGCTTCGGGCAAATGCCCCAAAAGACCCACATTTACGGTCTGGGATGTATCATCAACGACTTATGGTGGGGCTCACTTTGCAGTTTATCCTCCAGAATTGATTGAAAAGCCTATTAGAACCTGCTGCCCCGATGGTGGGGTGGTGATCGACCCCTTCATGGGATCTGGCACCACTGGAGAGGTTGCTGTTAAATTTGGTAAACAGTATATTGGCTTTGAGCTGAATCCAGAGTATGCTAAACTAGCAGAGAAACGTATCCGAGACTCTCAAGGTCTTCTTGCCCTACTATGAAAAAGCTCATTCTGGCTACACTTTTAGCAATTGCACCATATCCAGCTCAGGCTGAACCTGGATTCTATAATTGTTATTTTAATCGAGTCGGGGAGAGGATCTGTCAGTATGATCCTGGTGCAGTTGCCCGCCAAAATTACACTTGGCTGCCACCTTATAGACCTTATGGATATGGGTATGGCTGGGGAAATGGTTATGGATATGGTCAGCAATGTTTGTATCAGTATCGTGACAAAAACAATTACTGGTGTGTTCCCATGCCATAAATAAAATCAAAAATGAATTATTATTATACTTGGTTCGCTTTATTTGCTATTATCGCATATGTGATAGTTGTAGATCCTAATGTAGCAAAATATATTACCCTTCTATGGAAGTTGGCTGTGGTCAATTTCCATAGATTTATTTTTTGGGTTAAATTTTATCCTCGCCTACGTTGGGATACTTGGAATTTGAAAAGAATGGGCGAAAAACGTGCCAGAGAATTAAGAAAGGAACTTGACATGAAACTCGAAGAAGAGTAAAATCATATGAAAGATGAATATTATTTTCCATTAGATCCAACTACACCATGGTTTGAGTGGATATCATATTTGGAATGTTGTAAGAGTCTAGAAGTTGAGCCATCGATGACTAGATTTTTGAGATATCATCAATATTTGAAAGAAGTAGGAATCAAATGAATCAAACGACACCACAGACAGTTAAAGAAGCGAATGAAGGTTTGTTTCATTCCACGATGAATCTTCCTGAAGCAGCCAGCCACTGTGGAATGACAATTAAAGAAATGAAGATGACATTTCGTGAGTATCTAAAGTATCATCCACCCTTGTATCCATAATGTATAGCACACCAGTAAGAGGAACAGCACCAAAGAAAAATAGAACCACCTTGAATTGGTGGGAGTATTGGATCGGTCATTGTTGGATGACTGGATGGCAAACTATTCGTTGTAATTTTAGAGTGTGGGCAGATCTCATGAGTTCATCTTATGAGAATTATGCCCTCCTCAGAACAATAGAAGATCCAGAACAAGAGTGTATTGACTGGTTCTGGGTTGGATTAAATGATGACGATGTTTATCCAAAAGAATTTCTTGAAAGCTTAATGCAAATGATGGATCGTGTTGATCGTGGTGAGGAAAAACTCATTCCCCTTGATGAAGATTTCTTTGATCGACTAAAAAATCTTGTAGAAGATGTGGAGCTAGGAGAAGATGAGATCGGGTGATACAGTTAAATTCCTTGGATGCTCTAAAGAGCAAATCAACTGGGGAAACAATGATGATCCAACAGGCATTCTCATTGTAGGAGACAAATATCATGTTGAGAAGGTGGAAATTCACTCTCAACACACTAAAATAGAATTAAGAGGAATAAAGGGAAAATTCAATTCAGTTTGCTTTGATGTATTACCAAAACCAAAAGCTAAACGAAATTTTTAGAGACACTTGGCCTAATTTAGGATGGGCAAAAATGAAAGATGATGCTCCATGGTTAAACACTACTTACGATGGATTTATGACACACGAAGAAATGCTTGAAGAAGCTGCGAAACGAGAAGAAAAGCCATTTTATCGTTTCTTTGCGATTGATTATTTTGCTACTGGTGAAGGTCGATCATTCTGGTTAATGATTTGTCGTAACTATCAATCTTATGATGGTAGAGACAGAGAGAAAGAAAAATTCACAAAATTTGTTGATTGTGATCATTACATGTATGGATTTGAAGAACTCGCAGAAGAAGAGTTCATGGAGAAGTATGCTAAACTTATTCCAGAACATGTAAAAGTGCAGGTTAATCGTAGAGATCAACCAATCTTTACTTGGCAAACACATTCACACGTTAACTATTCATGACTAAACTTTGTAAAGATTGCAAATGGTATCGTAAGGATTGGATTGAGAGTATTATTTTTAGAACTAATAAGTATGATATGTGTGCCTGCCCAAATACCACTAATGACCTTGTAACTGGTCATAAACAACGATTTTGTGACATGCTAAGGGCATGTAGATATAGCGAACTTGATTACTCTTGTGGTCCTGATGGTAAATTTTGGGAGGCAAAATGACACACGATGAATATTGGGGAATGAGTAAGTGGGAATGGTTTCGTGAGGGATTTTTCAATATTAGATATATCATAGATTGTCATGAAACGGTTGAGCACTTTCCTGATGACTTCTGGGAGGCATTATCTTGGGGTTGGATGTGTGAATATATCTATCCTTATGATGACCCATACAATCCATATCTTTCCCCAGAACGTAAATTAAGATTAGGTAGGTGGTAATGACTGAAAGAGCGCAAAAACTAATGGATTCTGTGTGGAATGAGCGTAACACATGGGCAGACAGCGAGCAAAAGCTTGTTGCTGCTATCATTCGCAAAACTATGGAACATGTGAGAACTATGACAGCCCAGAAGCTCAACAACTTGACAGTGCTTGACAAGGGTGATATGATGACACTATCCAAAGAAGTGGAGAATCTCCCATGAAACTGTTTGATTATCATCATGTTTACGATTATGGGCACGAATGGTATTTGAATGTATTCTGCACCAGACTGTTCAATCTATTCCAATTTAACCTAGATTGGTCACACTATGCTGCTAGACCATTATTCTTAATGAATATCTTAGGGGAGAGTTTGATTGGATTTAGCTTTTCTGTATATAAACTAACCATCTCATTTGACTTCCTTGCATATCGTCAACGCGAATTAGATTGGTATCGCCAATGAACTTTCCAGTGTTCTTAAACAAGTGGATAATCGGATTTAAACCGATTAAGTATACAATTTTCTGGTATTGGTATCGTCTAATCAATCATGATAATTGGCGAATGGATGACCACCAACGTTATGCTGAGTTCTGGTTGAATCTCAATCATGGTTGGGATCATATGAACTATGTTCACAAGTTCGAAGAGTATTGGGGCAAAGGATCATATCCACCAGAGCGTATTATAGTATCAGAAGAAGCATATGATGAATTAGTAAAACGCATTAACGCACCACCAGATCCAGAAGTTCAAAAAAGATTTCGTGAAATTTTAAAAAGAAAGGCACCTTGGGATGATGAAATACGAGTTTCCAGAGATCAATAACATTGATGATGTTCTTCTTCAAATTGAAGGTCATCCAGAGTTTAGAGTAATTGAAAAGGGTTGGTACACTGTCATCAACTATATGGTGGCACTTGAAGATACATTCTCACTGATTCGCCATCGCACACATTATAATATGTGGATGCGTCGTGAATGTCGTGGTCTGATCTTTGATACTGCTACTGGAAAACTGATCTCTCGCCCTTATCATAAGTTCTTCAATGCAGGGGAACGAGAAGAAACTGCTATCGATAAAATTAATTTATATGAACCTCATGTAGTTCTGGAGAAGTTAGACGGCTCCATGATTCGCCCTATCCCCACTAAAGAAGGCTTCCGTCTTGCTACTAAAGCAGGGATTACTGATGTGGCAATGAATGCTGAGCTGTTTATTGCTGATAAACCACAGTATCGTAATTTCATTCTTGCTATTCTAGATGGTGGAATGACTCCTATTTTTGAATGGTGTTCTCGCAAGAATCGTATTGTTGTAGATTATCCAGAGGATCAATTGATTCTCACTGGTATCCGCAATAACGTATCGGGAACTTATCTTCTTCACTGGAATATGGTGGAGCTTGGTAGACTTTGGAATGTTCCTGTTGTGAAAGCAGTGGATGGTCTTGCTGTTCAAAACATTAATTTGTTTGTTCAACAAGTTCGTGAATGGGATGATGGTGAGGGTATTGTGCTACGATTTGATAGTGGGCACATGGTCAAAGTGAAAGCTGATGATTATGTTCTTCGCCATAAATCAAAAGATCAAATTAATCAAGAGAAGAATGTGATTCAAACTATCATTGATGAATCTGTTGATGATCTTGTGCCTCTGCTAACTCCAGAGGATGCAAATCGTGTCAAGCAATTCCAAACTGCATTCTGGTTATCTGTGGATGATCTTGCATCTGAAATGGCAGATCTATATGTTGCTGGAAACACAATGTATCCAGAGAAAAAAGACTTTGCGGTTGAATTTGTTCAGAAGAAAGTTCTTCAAATTCATGCTCCAATCATGTATGCTATGAAAGGTGGAAAGACTGCAAAGGAAGTCATTGTTAAAATGATTGGCAATTCTTTGTCAACACAAACTAAAATTGATGAAAATCGTTGGCTGTGGGGAGGTCTCTTGTGGAATGTGTAATGCTTTGTGGAATTCCTACTTCTGGAAAATCTACATATGTTGAAAAACTGAAGACACTAGACTACTGGAAAGATGCAGTAGTTCTTTCTACCGATAACTATATTGAAAAATATGCAGAACGTGTCGGTCAAACTTATAATGAAGTATTTGATGATGTGATTCCTGATGCTACTCGGGAACTTGAACTTAATTTCATTATGGCAAAGGATAAAGGAAAGGATATTATCTGGGATCAGACAAACTTATCGATCAAGACCCGAAAGAGAAAACTTTCTAAACTCCCTTCCATGTATCGTCGTTGTGCTGTATACTTTGAAGTGAGCTATGAGGATGCCATCCAACGAAACAAAACCCGTGAAGGTAAGTTCATTCCTGAGAGTATTCTCCACCGAATGTGGCACCAGTTTGAAATTCCAACCTTAGAAGAAGGATTTGATTATGTCGAATGCGCAACAAAACAGGAATTGCTATATCTTTGATCTTGATGGCACCATCTGTGATGTTCGCCATCGTAGACAATATGTGGCAACAAAGCCCCGCAACTGGGATGCTTGGAATGCTGGTCTGGTAAATGATACACCTAATGTAGCAGTTCAGAAAGTATTTCAAGCACTTCGTAATGATCAGGAAGTTGACTTGATTATTGTTTCTGGTCGTTCAGATGATTACAAAGAACAAACGATCAAGTGGTTGACTGACAACGAAATCTTTTATGATGAGATCTATATGAGAAAGTATAAGGATCATCGTGATGATGCTGTTGTCAAAGGTGAGATTGCTGACGAAATTGAGAAGACACACAACATTCTTGGTGTATTTGATGATCGGCAAAGGGT
>JACCDP010389432.1_pt1 | contig 26139 bp, 18 predicted proteins | sample 7445841 | NCBI WGS metagenome assembly JACCDP01 (sample SAMN15323441, study PRJNA562643) | freshwater metagenome | isolation source: river surface water | place: USA:Blue River Watershed | collected 2017-08-17 | reverse complement strand
TCCCCATGAGGACAGGCTTCTGTTCCTTTGGAGCACAGCATGACGGGAAACTCAGGACCTAGCAAACTTTCGCCGTGGATCTATCTCGGAGCTCTTGGCAGCTTGAGTCTAGCCTCGATCTTCTTTACCTACGAGAATGAGTCGCTCCCAGGCGTCGTCACTCCCGATAGGACTCCCGTCAGCTCGAGTGTTCTCCGCCAGATACAGGAGGACTTGCAGGAATCCCTCAAGGGAGTCTCCGATTGGAGCCAGTACTGCCAAGAGCCTCAAACTCTTTTGGGTCAGCTCTCGTTTGCAGAGGGCCATAAGCTCGTGGCGTTCACCAAAGGTGAACATCTCTGGGAGCTTCCCCAGCGGGAGCGCGATGCTTGGTCGCGCTGTCAGCCGAGTCCAAGCATTTCAGAGGGCTTTCGCCAGCACTATTGCTTCCATTTCAGTGGTGGCAAAGAAGGGAATCTCCCTTGGTCCTCTCGTCTCAATCTTTTAGAGATGAATTTCGAATTGCATAAGCGAGGTTCGAAGAGTCCTCTTCGATGTTCCGACATAGCAGCCGGCAAGATTCCCGAAGAACTCGTCGTCTACTATAGCGCCTACTGGTCCGAACGTAAAAAAGGTAAGATCTGGCAGTTTGAGCGATTGGCAGGTGGGTTTCGCTTTCCTGTTCAATGGCAAGCTCGTCAAGCCTCGGCCAAATAAAAAAAGACTCCCTTACGGGAGTCTTCGTCTCTCAGGTATCAGACCGGCTCTTAGAGAGCTGGCTTGAACCAGCACAGAGGACGGAATCCAATTTCATACTCTTCGTACTGAGTACAAGTAACTTTTGCTGCTTCCATTTCCGCTTCTTTGCCATTACGGCGGCTGCCAAGGGCTTTGCCAGGGATCAGGTTGATATTGAAGTTCTTGTCACAAAGTGCACCAGCCATGTAAGTATCCAGACGGCACTGACCTTGGGGGTGAGCGTTGTTAGTCGACTTCACTACCTTAAGGTCTGGAGTATCCCAATCGATCTTGGTCCCACCAAGGGCAGAAAGTAGATCCGCAGTAGACTTGCCTGCAATCATGGAGCGATAGCAGAGGTTTTGATCATCTTCACCATCGAAGGTCTGATCGCATTTAGCTTTTGGTGAAGCTGGGATAATATCACGGAATTCCGCGTTCTTTTCGGTCTCTTCGCTCCACAAGACGCGAGCGCAGCTGTGAGTTGCGAAATAGTCGGAAGCTCCTTCATTGCCAGCCCAGCTGGAGGAGAAGGGATACCCAGCCAGGTGGTGGCCGAGCTCATGACAAAGAACGATAGCGAAGCCATCACGAGTGATTTCTGGACGACGAGCAAGCCCACCGTACATGTTCACCTGCCAGCTGCTGCCTGTTTGCAAGGCACTGGCGTTCACTGTGCTGTTAGACCAAAGGCGATTGATCTTGAGATTACCGCCATGACTCTTCTTGATCAGAGGAAGATAGATCTTCTCCGCCTCTTCAATCACCTCGATGAAGTCCTTTTCGGTCAGATTCGCAGCGCGCAAACCGTCTTCAAGGTGGAGATTGTTGGGAGGCAAAAAGTCGGCACGTGCCGTAGTTGCCGCAAGACCCAGGCCAAGCAATACAGTTTTGGACATTCGTGTAAGCATCTTCGCATCCTTCTGTGAAAGGGAAGCTCTTCTTCCATCCTTTAAGGATCGATTGGACAGCCGGTCAAAGACAATTTACGAAAACTAAAGTCTTTTGACTTATGCCTTATGGCGTGCTTAAGCGGCGAATGATTTTACAACAAAAACTTAAATGCCCTTAGAACCAAGGCTTATAACGGCGCATGCATGCTCTGAAATCCACTCGTCAACTGCTGCAAAGCCTTACTGATATCTAAAGCCCCGTCCTGAAAACTTTCTACTACCACATTGTACTTTTGCAGCGACAAGGCAAAGGCTAACCAATCAAGATCTCTTGTTCTGCCATCTTCTAGCGAAGCGTAGACCACACGATCAACCAAACCCTGGCGCACCATATCAAGCATAGCTTGCATTTCTTCACGTTGCAGTCCTGACGAATGATAGAAATCAGGAGTCACACGGATACGTTCCCAGGCAATAGACTTATCCTTTTGCCAAATGCGAATTTTTTCCCAGAGTTCTGCTTCTGTCTGCTGATGAACCGGAATGTAGAGAACTGTGTGACCCACCTCAAACCTCATCTGTCAGTTACGGGAACTTACGTTTGTTAGGGAAAAAGCAAAAAGGATGGAAGAAGGTTCTTCCACCCCTAGTGTTTTCTCGTCTTACTTACTTGTCGTCGTTAGCAGCCTTACGAGCTTTTCCCTTGCTCTCAGTCTTAGCGGTTGCATCCAGCTCTTTCCGGCTTGCTTCGTCAAAGCCCGGGAAATTGAGTTTACGCTTGAGCTCGAGCTCAATCTGTTGAGCCACTTCTGGATTGCTCTCGAGGAATTCCTTGGCCTTCTCACGTCCTTGTCCCAGACGCTGCTCTTTGTAAGAGAACCAAGCACCGGTCTTCGCGACCACTTCGTGCTGACAGGCAAGATCAATCAAGTCGCCAAGCTTAGAAATACCTGCTCCGAAGAGGATATCAAACTCGGCCTCACGGAAAGGAGCGGCTACTTTGTTTTTGACAACTTTGACCCGCACTCGGTTACCGATAACATCTTCCCCTTGCTTGATGGAAGCCACACGGCGGATATCAAGGCGGACCGAAGAGTAGAACTTCAGAGCGTTCCCCCCAGTGGTTGTCTCAGGGCTTCCAAACATCACACCGATCTTCATACGGATCTGGTTGATGAAGATGACGATACAGTTGGTACGAGAGACCGAAGCGGTGAGTTTACGAAGGGCTTGCGACATCAGACGTGCCTGAAGTCCAACATGGGCGTCACCCATCTCTCCTTCAATCTCAGCCTTGGGGGTCAAAGCAGCGACGGAGTCGATGATAACGAGATCGACAGCTTCACTGCGCACCAGCATATCGACGATCTCGAGAGCCTGCTCGCCCGTGTCTGGTTGAGAGACCAAGAGCTCGTCCAAGTTTACGCCGATTTTTTTTGCATAAGAGGTGTCGAGGGCATGCTCCGCATCGACAAAAGCAGCTACACCACCAGCTTTTTGAGCCTCAGCAGCAATATGCAAGGTGAGAGTCGTCTTACCGCTAGACTCAGGTCCAAAAATCTCGATAATACGACCGCGTGGAATCCCACCTACCCCCAAACAGGAATCCAGCGTGAACGAGCCCGTAGACACCGACTCAATCTTATGGGCCTCCTGCTCAGCGGTACCGAGCCGCATGATCGCCCCTTTGCCAAATTGCTTTTCAATCGAGCTCACGGCTGCATCGAGAGCTTTGAGACGGTCGCCAGCGTTTTCAAAATTCATAGCTTTCTCCCTGTTGAACACCCTGCTGCCAAGCAGAAGAGTCTTTTTATATAGGTTTTGACACAGCATGTGTCCGTTCGAGATTCAGCAAAGTCCCTCCCACCACGGCGATGGGGATAAACACAAAATGCAGCAAAGGCACTACCAACCAAAGCCCTAGGCCCAAAATCGCCCAGAAGTCCTTGATCACGCAAGCTAGCCTCATACGCAAAGACCAGCCACGACGAGCCATGGGATAATCGTACACATCCCATCCCAAGAGAAAAGCTGTCACCAAAAGCCCTAGGACATTAAGTCCAGGGATGAGAAAGACAGCCACAGAGCAGACGAGAATCAACAGCGCCTTCTTCAGCTCTTCTGGGATGAGGCGGATCGCTTGCCACACCGAGACCGATGGCGCTGTCCCATACACATCCTTTTCCACTGCGACGGACACCAGCTCGTAGAGGGGAGCCGCCAAGATATTTGTCAAAAGGAGCCCGAAGATCAGAGACAGAACCAAGGCTCCGAGGTACAAAAGCCCCTTGCAGAGAAAATAGAGGGCTAACCACAGCCAGCTTGAGCCAGGCTCGAAAAGCAGAGCTTTGACGATATCCGTCCGGTATTCGAGAAACAGAGCTCCCATCCCTAGCATGCAAGCCAAGCCTAGCAGACTTGGCATAAACAAATAAAGCAGACAAAAAGGATGTTGCTTCAGCCATTTAAGGCCTTTCACAAACATCCAAAAACCCCGTACAACCCCGGGAAACGCTTGCGTCATGAGCACTTCCCATAAAAACGAATCGACATGAAAGGGTTACCTTGTCTTTATGTCTCGATTAACCTGACCGATACCATCTGTGCGAGAAACTCAGATGACACTCTTTGCGTGCGAGTGTGAGATTCTCCCAGAGGTGATCGACACCTTTCGACTAATCTACGCACTTTGAAAAAAAAACTAAAGAGACATGAATACTGTTATGCCTAAATTTTGTACAAAACACCAGATTTCAACACAACCATACATTGCTATGGAAAATAGTTTTTGGAAACAAGTTTTTTTGATTTTTTTTCTCCGGCTCCTTTCGCACGCCGCGCGCCCTCTGACAGTTTCGCTGCTGCTCAGTCAAGCCTTGTGGAGCGCCCCTCTCGCTGCGGCCGAAGCCTTTTTGCTACCCTGGCACATCATCGGCTGGGATGCCGAGTTTTCTGTCCGTCACCGCGAACCGCTCCAAGCCTTGTCAAAAGAACTTGAATCTGCCTGGATGACAAATCCCCAGGACACGGACAGCTGGCTCAGCACACAGCAAAAACAACTCTCCTCCAATCAAAAACTGCGCGCTAAGACCATGCGTGTGGGTCCGTCGCGAGATCCCTTTGCCAAACCGGTGTCTATCGTACCCATCTTATGTCCACTGGCCGACAAGGCCGTGTTTGCAGTCCAAATCGTCGATGTGGAAAGCCAGCGGCTTTTGGCAGGTGCTCAAGTCATGGTCCCTCAGAAGGCTTGGGCTGCTCCTCTACGCAAAACTCCGAATGCAGCCAAAATTGACGAAATCCTTCTTACCCTAAAAAATAAGCGTGACACGCTAGCCAATGATGCCAATCGTATCCAGACAGAAACACTCCCTCACGCTTTCAAACTGCAGATCGTCACCGAGGCAGCTCGCCATGCAGACGAAGAGTGTCTCAGCCTCCTCGCCAGTCATGAACTCTTGAGCGCTCACCCTCAGATCGCCTCACAGGGGAACCTCTATAGCAGCTTCATTCGCGAACAGCTCTTTGGCGACAAGCAAGCCCTGCGCGCGACTCGCACCCTCAAGCTCAACTGGGGCCACGGTCCCTTTAAAGGCCCAAACTATCTCTATACCGCGACCTGGAACGAAAGTGTCTTTGCCGGCGGGCTCTCCAAGGCTCTCAAGGGGCAAGCAGAGCTTAAGCAGGACGAACAAAGACTACAAATCCCAGAGGAATTGCGTAGCATACTCACAAAGACACAAGCTGCCCTTCAGCTCAGCGATCTGCCGCAAGTCGTGCGTATCGATCGCGCTTGGGCCTACCTCGATCGGGGACGGGCCTATGGACTTGAGATGGATGATAGGTTGTATTTCAAAGATGGAGATCGTGTGATCAAGGCGCATGTCGTTGGCTTTTACGGACCCGCCTTGCGCCTCAAAAACCCAGAAGGACAAGAAGTCCAAGAGGGCGCCATCGTCTATGTGAGAAAGGGACAAAAGCTCCTACGAGTTGGCGATCGCTTTGGCTTTGATCCCACACGCTTTCCCACAGCTTGGCCTCCCGTCACACAACCTGCAGGGGGGTAGTCCACAGCTGTCGTAAAGCTTGGATCTGTTCCTCAAGACATTCCAAACGCTGTAGCCAACTTAATTGGGCAGGAAAGGGTTGTACCTTTAGACCGTAATAGATGGTCTCTGATGATTTTAATAACTCCCAGACCTTTGCCACTTCTGCCAGATCGAGCAGACCTTTCTTTGGCTCCCAAACCTTGCCTTGATGCAAACACATCGGAGCATGATTGTCCTGCCAATGTCCGTACAGAGGATCGTCAACAGCCGTACCGGAGAAAAAAACGCCACGAAGAGACTTCGCTCCTTCGACTGCTTTGATATGCTCGAGCGCACCAGAAGCACTTCGAGTTTCCAGGGCTGAGCGCCCCCAGTTGATCGTCATACCAAGAGCGAGCTCCTGGGCTAGGCTAAGCTCCTCCTGCAGAGGTAAAAATCCCTTGATGGCAGGCTGTTCAGGTCGATAGGCATCGCAGTGCTCAAGGATGAGCTCAGCTCCCCCCCAATCTTTTTGCAGCAGATACTCGAAAGACTTTTTGAGAGCCATAGCCGAGCTTACGACTCCGGACGGACCTAACGTCGGCGCACTGTGCAGATGCACATAGCGAACGAGAGCTTTGCCGCTCTTTTCATGCCAAGCAAGGATCCGCGTACGAGCTCGTTCGCAGCGCTCCAGGGCTGCGCGGCGTCCTTCTCCATCAACCGACGCGAGCCCATAATGCTTTTGAGCCTGAAGGCTTTGCATAGTGCCGGGCAAGAGAGTAAAAATGTATTCCCAATCGCTTGGTAAAGCAGCCAAAAAAGCTTCAGGATCTTCCTTGTGGACATCACTGGTAAAGGGGAGCTCAAGACCTCGCACAAATCCTTTGTTGTGAAGGGCGTGGAGGAAGTCGAGCTCACTAAAGCGCGTCAGATCCTGAAGGCTTGCATACGCTGCGTAAGCTCCGATAAAAACGTGACCTTGCTTCATGATCCTACCGTGTCTTCTTTCGTTCGCTCGCTTGACAGCTCACATCTTTTGCAACAAACGCCAGCCCCTTCTCACAGGCATAAGTACGCACTTGATTCAGTGCTTCACAGCGGTTTGGTCCCGAAAAGCTTTGCTCCGCAAAGCGACAGACATGAGGCATATACTCTCGCGTGCAGATGGTGCGTTCTTCACAAGGAGGCGTCGCAGCTTCTTCCACAACTTTTTTTGCTTCACACTTCACCTGATCTTCAGAAAAAGCTTGCTTTTGGGCACAGGCATACGCACGTGCCTCTCGCAAGGCCGCACAGCGATTGCTGCCCTCAAAGCTCTGTCCAGAGAACTGACAGACATGAGGGGCAAATTCCATAGTACAAAACACTGTTTCACCGCAGCCTTCGGCAGCTACCAGCGGAGTATCAGCCTTGAGCTGAGATGCTTCTTCTGCCTTCCTGTGCGAACAGGCAAAACCAAAGATCATGGCAAGACCTATCACCATGAGTCGAACTGACTTTAACATAGGCTTGTTCCTCCCTTACTGTCCAGGAGACACGCTAGCATAAGTCAAGTCCGCGACCAAGCGACTCTTTCGTGTCCCTCAGCTCTGGAATTTGGTAGATATCTCCTCCTATCTCAGACACAATCGCCGCATCAAGTTTGATCGCTCACTCGGAGGTAGCTATGTCTCTTTTTTACGAACTCGCGGTTGCTCAGCCCGTGAAAATGCTCAAAAATCTACACGGTATGCTAGATAAGGCCGTGGCGCATGCCGATCAACGCCGCTTCGACGCCGAAGTCTTGTTGAGCTGTCGCCTCGCTCCCGATCAATACCCATTCGTTCGTCAGATTCAGATCGTCTGTGATGGCGCTAAGTTTGGTGCGGCTCGCCTCACTGGACGCGAAGCTCCCGTCCATGAAGACAATGAAAAATCGATAGCAGAGCTACGTAGCCGTATCGATAAGGTGATCGATTATCTCAAAAGCTATAAGCCAGAAGACTTTGAAGGCGTCGCTCAAAAGCGCATCGTCCTCCCGTGGTCACAGGGCAAAGCTCTCAGCGGTCAAGATTTCTTAGTCCAGGCCTCGATACCTAACCTTTACTTTCACATCACCACTGCCTATGCCATCCTTCGTCATAACGGAGTTGATGTAGGAAAAATGGATTATCTGGGTTCCATGCCGTTTCAAGACTAAGCGTCTGCTAAACTATGGTAGTTTTACTATAGTTTAGCCCAGTTTTCGCTCTGGCTTCGCCTGTGTTTCATCCTTTGCCGCACTCGCACGCTCTACCACCTGTCGCGGCAGAAGCATTTCAATCAAAAATTCAACTCCCTTTCGATGTACCTTAATCTTAGCGTGGGCTGCCTTTAGCAGATGATTCGCCTGTTGTTCCCGACGCTCACATTCCTCAAGACTAGCGACCCGGAGGGGACGCCAAGCAAGAATAACACCCAACAAGGGACTATCCGCCTCTTCCACCAGAGTGAGGGACCAAGCATCGGCTTGATGTGGAAATTCGGGATCGAGACTAAAGGTGAGATGCAGGGCTCGCTCCAAGAGCGCAAAGTCTACATATGCATAGAGATCTGGACGCAGGGGTCGCAGGCTCAGCTTCGGCCTTTCCCCAGAGCTTTCTGCTCGATAGGACTTTATAATCTGCAAGAGACATTGCTTCAATGGCAAATACTGAAGATTATGCCCATCGATGCCACTCAAACTTCTGATCTCCACTACAGACATCGTAGCCAGGCGTAAACCCTCATCTAACTCACGAAACGGGGCAAAAATCTGCACAAAACGCTCACGAAAGTGACGCAACAAAACGTCTACTTCGGGATCTTGCCTAGCCCCCTCTTCAATCAGCGGCAAAATTTCATCGGCAAGCTCTTCCATCCGTCTTCTGAGCTGAGCACTGGAGACGCTGATGTAATTGAGAGGATTATTCAAGCGATGGGCAATCTCTGATGCCAGCAGAAAGCGCGATTCCACTTCGAGGCGAAGCTCTTTTTGAATCAATTCTCGCTCTTCCAAAAGATACTGGGCCTTGGCATGATCCTCAGCGGCTTTCTGTGTCACCAGCTGCGACTGAAGAATAAGAAAGACAGCAATACCCAAGGGCACAATAAAAAATCCATGGAGACTCAGCAGAGAGACCGCGACTATATCGTGGAGCACAGTAGCCAAAATCAAGACGACACTGGCAAAGATCAGCTGTGCTCCCCCACGCTGTTCACGCACCGCTCGGATGATGATCTTAAGACAAGCAAAGCCGATCACCAAAATGGTGAGCTGATACAACCAAAGAAAACGGGTGAAAATCAAGTTATCTAAAAAAACCGTAAGAACAATCAACAAACTTGACCAATAGCTTATCACATCGCGAAACCAACGTTCGGTTCGGTTCATGCCAAAGCTTTCGGTCAAAAATCTAAGATAGACAAAGCCCAAGGGAATGCTTCCGTACTCTATACGTCGGATGATTTCATCGGCCTCATTGGGCAAGAGATCGATCAAAAAGCTACTTGTGCCAAGGTTCCTTAACGATCCACCGACCGTGACCCAAAATAAGTAGTATGCACTCAGATTCTCTCGCTCACGCCGCCAGCTTAAAAAACTATAAGCAGCCACACTGCATGAGATTCCAAGAGCAATCAGGTTACCAACCTGACTCATGCTAAGGGCGTTATTTATATTTGCTTCCGGTCCGATCTCCGGAGGTGTCGAGAGTCCACCCCGATAAATCTTATGGTTTGCAATCTGAATATGCACCCGATAGGGACCCGCATAGCTAGGACGGAAGTGAAGTCGTAGCGTCTTCTTGGTCGATTGACTCACCCCACGAGCGACCTTACCAAGCTCTTGTGCGATCGCTGCCTCGGGGTGACCTACAGGATAGATGAAAACTTTTGCTGCAGTTGAGACCCCACGCACCAGGAACACATAGGGCTCACCTGACCTCAGTTCTGGCAAGTCTTGCACATAGGTCGCTACTCCAAATGGCCCAACCACTTCACCACTCGGCAAGACCAGACCATTCCAGGGTCGCGTGGGTACAACCAGATCCGGCGGAGGCAAGGTTTCCGTAGGCTCCAACTCCTGCATCCAGTAGAAATCCCAATCGCTTGAAAGCTTCTGTATGCGATCGAGGCTCGCTTCTGCTGATTCAGCTCCCAGCATCAGAAAACATGATAGAAAAAGACCCCAAAGCAATAGACGCTCTAGCATGCCTGAGCCTCCTTGCGCCAAGGAAAGCTCATACGCAAACATGTTCCCGAAGCACCTGAACGTGGCAACAGGCGAGCATCACCGCCCTGCTCTCGACAGAGCTGTCGCACAGCAGCCAGCCCAACACCGCGCCCACTCGTTTGAGAAACTTGATCCGCGGTCGAACTTCCCTCTTCAAACACAAGTTCTATCAGCTCCTCATCGGAGAGTTTCCCCAAGCCGCGTTCGAGTGCCACCTTACGCAAGCCCGTAAAAGACAGACCATAGCCTGCATCCCAAAGTTCTACAATGCAGTCTTGTCCCTCCCAATACGCTCGCAAGCCAAGTTCTACCGCTCGAGCTTCCATAAGGCCTTTTGCGATTGGCCGGATATAGCCATGGTCTGCTGCATTAGCAAATCCATGGACAAGGCAGCTCTGCAAGATTTCAAGGGAAAAGCTCTTCCATTCCAACACCTGATCGTCTACAACAAAACGTCCCAGTTCTAACTGAGCCTTTCGAAGCTCTTGCACCACGCTTTTCTGCAGCCGATTGCAGACATTAGTAAGCTGTAGATCCCCGTTCGAAGACTCTTCGCTTCGACCATCTTTAAGCTCTCTGATCAACGAGGTGTAAGACTGGAGTTCAGTCTTCAAAAACGCCAAGAACTTCGACCACGATTCTCCGCTCTCTCGTTCCCATCGATCCTCACACTCATGCAAGTGCTGGCTTAGCTGTTTCAGACCCAAGCTACGCGCCTCACCCTTAGCAGTATGGACGCGTTGCTTGAACGTTCGCCTAGCCTCTTGAGTCATCTCCCAAAAGCCAGCATGGTTCAGACGCTCAATCAAGCGACACGCATCGCTAAACCTGACGCTCAAAAGTTCCTGCAAACGAACATGCAGCGCCAGTGACTTGGATCTTTGCTCAGCGAGATCCTGTTCGAGAGCCACCTGACTCGATACATCGCGAATACCCAGTAGAAAACCAACAATGATCCCCTGCTCTATCAAGGGCTGCCAGTGCAGAGCCAGGTGAATTCGTCCTTCAAACATAATCTGCCGAGGGATATGAGCTTGGTTAAGATCCCAGGCGAGCTCGTCTTCGCCCAAACAGGCTTGCAAGCTCTCTCGTAAGAGAGGCAACTGATCCCTTGGTAGATTGCTGGGAAGAAACAGGGCTTCGACCACATTTTTCCCTCGGAGCAGCCCCTTGGGAAACAGCGTCGAAAGATAGGGCGAATGTTCTTCTTTGATGGCACCTTGGCGATCGATACTCACGATACCTTCGTCAATCAGATCGAGGATCTGTTGTCGCTTGCTTTGTTCTAGACGCAGACGATGACTTTGTCGCAACCACTGCATCAAAGCCACGATTACGGCAACAGAAAGCAGAACAAAACCTGACATCAGCTTATTGAAATTCCGTAGGCTCGATAGCTTTTGCGACTTATATTCATTCTCTAATTCGAGAGCTTTGGTCTTTTGCTCGGCAAGGGTGAGCCCTATTTCAGCTTTGAGTGCTTCACGAGTTTCTGTCATTTCCTTTTTATGACTTGCAACAAAGGACTTTTCATAAGCTTGAAAGGCCTCATACGCCTCGCGATAGCGCTTCAAAGCAAAAAGTGCTTGGTGTTGCTGCTGCAAGAACAGACGTTCCACATTGGGATCCTGGATAGAGCTCAGTTCTTTGGCTGTTTCAAGATAGCGCAAAGCACCGGCAGCATCCCCCTTAAGCAAAGCTATGGGGGATGCTGTTGTGATAAGGATTTCCTGATAGGCGGAGCGATCTTTCTGGGAAAGGATCGAAAGAGCTACCGACAAGCGATTGTTGACATCCTTCCAACGCCCCTCTTTGGCATCCCTCTGTGCGATGACCGAAAGTGCTTGCCCATAGCTTGCCCAATCCTCGATGTTTGCAGCTAACTGAAGGATTCGCTCCAGATGGTCGCGAGCTTCTACAGTTCGCACAGGATCATCGATCAAACTGAGAGCGACGTTATAGTGCATGATCACCTGAAACTGTCGCAACCCTAACGCCTTGAACTCTCCCAAAGCTCTTTCATACCCTTTAAGCACGTCCTCGGCTGCGACATCGTTGGCTTCATAGATCACCCCAAACTTAGTTTCGGTCATCGCCGCTTCAAAGCGAGGGAAGGCGCCTTGCTTCATGATCGCCTTGGCTTCTTGTGCTAGCGCTAACGAGTGCGCTCCATCCTCAAAATACGATTCATAAAAAAGCGCAGCATCCGCTATGGTGCGCACCAGAAGGCGACGATCTCCGAGCATACGCGCGAGAGTCATTGCTTGTTCATGATCCTTTTTACCTTGAGATTTCGTCTCTGAGCTCGGGACATAGTTCTTATGAAAAGGTAGAAGCAGTATGTGTTCTTCTTCAAAACCAGCTGTTCGGGATAGACTCAGAGCCTGCAAAAAATCAGCTTTATTGACAGCATCCCCTGTCGAGGCTTCCGTCAACAAACTTCCTGCCTGGAGTCTAAGAAGCAATGCACGTACCCAGATGCGAGAGGGTAGATTTTTTTGAGATATCAGGCGGCCCATCTCACCTGCGACTCGTCGGGGGTTGTCTGCGACATCGTATTCTAGCTTTTCGAGAGGCTCCCCTGAGCTAAGGCGATCTTCGAGCCTACTGATCTGCGAAATTTGCGCAAAAAGCCTCGAAGGACTGATCCAGAGGATCAAACCAAGAAGGGATAGGATGAGCGAGCGCTGTTGCTGATTCACCAAAAGACTCCACGCGTCTTCAGGGAGGGATCGGAGCTGGAGTGCTGGGAGTAAACGGAAAAATTTGCCTAGCCTACTTGATAGGCCAGGCAGGGCCGATACCGTTACCAGTCGCACTTCGCCGAGAGGTAATTTTTCAAGGGTATCGCTATCCATATGGTTTTGCAGTACCTCCGATATACCTAGCTCAGCCTCCTCACGCAGAACTTTGCTCACTACCGACAGAACCTCTATCCCAAGGTGTAGAAGGAGGTGTGGTTTTTTTTGTCGGAGACTATGGAGTGCTGGGATAACAGGCCCCATGGGGACCAGGGCACTGAGCAGAAGGTGAAGTGCAGGCTCATCGCCCTGCTTGAGATTATCAGCAAGCTCTTGGATCTCCTCCATCCCTGCAAGAACTCGCTTAGCTTTGAGCAGAACAGCCTCTCCGGCTGCCGTAAGCTGAGGTCTATACTGGTCACGACTGAGAACTTGAAGTCCTAGTTCCTCCTCGAGGTTCTTAATCGCATAGGATACTGCTGACTGGGCCTTATGCAACTAGGGAACTTCCAAGTGTAGAGGTATGTCCAGAAGCCACAGAGACCTGAGAAGCCGACATTGTTTACTCCAGCGTTAAAAGTTTTGGTAAAAACTGTCACACAAGCTACAACCCTCTTAACCGCTAAAGATGATCAAATTAAAATATAATTTTTTCATTTTTTTGATCAGTTTTATATATCATTATTTCATAGCAGATTCGTAGACTTAGCAAAAATTGGAGGTCAAGACTTGAGACATAGCGCGCACGAGCTGCTTCTCATCTTACCTTCACATCTCGCCAATCAAGCGAAAACCACTCCTGTTTTGTTGGAACTTTCACCGCTACACCATCCTTATTCACACGCACCCCAAAGCCTTCCCAGCGTTCTCCCTGCCTTACCCCCAGAGCAAACTTCACATGACGTCCCTGCCCCTCAACTCTCCGAATAGATCGTTCTCCTAACTTTGGTACAGCCACCAGCTCGACTTCATAACCAGCCCTTGTGCGATAGACATAGGGCTGATTCCAGCTAAAATCCTCTCCCTGCAAGAGCGCATTCGCCTGCAGAGTATCCCACTCAGAGGCATCACTCGTAACCTCTGCCAGTCCATAGGTCCCGTTCTGACTTTGCTCACGACACTTGCGCTCTTCACACTGCTTTTGCAAAACCGCGAGATAAAGCCCCAAATTCACGGAACAGTTCTGGCCATCGAGCGCATAGAAGGTCCAGTCCCCACGTTTGACCCCACAAGAGCTCCAGCTCACAGGAACTTCGAGACTACTTCCACAGAGGAGCCCGGGAGCTACGCACGTGTTTTGCCTTTGTTTGGCATCGGGATGCCCCTCAAAGCGCAAGAGGTCTTGCATGCGACTTGTCTTATCTGCTTCAGGAATCAAAACGGTCGGCATCGCCCAGCCGTGTTGCTGTTCATTCCAAGTGCCGACGATGTCTGCAATCAAGCGCTTCATCCAACGCGGCAGCTCATCCAGACCTTGGATGGCAGGGGGAGCTTGTTTGTCAAATATCCCGCCGGCGGAGAGCAAGTAGCCCCGATCTGCTGCATAGGCTTCAAAATTGCCGTGATGCTGGAGAAGATAGTAGGGATTTCGGGCTTTCTCCATCGCCAAAGAGAGTATCTCATCGGGAATGCGATAGCGAGAGACCGCAGCTGAGAGCATGATACCCGACCAGGTATCAAAGTCCTGACTCTCACGATAGCCATAATTTCCCGCGAGAAAGGCCCAACGCGCTACTTCACCATCACCCTTCCAGGCGACCCAAGGCTCTCTTGTTAAAGGTTCATAGCGATACTGTGGCTGCCGGCGAAAGGCCACAAAACGCCTCAGATCAAGCGACTGAAGGCTAGTCGTAAGGCTCGCATAATCTAAGAGTAAACGCGCTGCTCGCGTGAGCTCTGGGTCCTTGGCAAAGCCATAGAGCAGATGGAGAGCCTGGAGGCTAAACTGCTGATAAGGACGCGAGTTATACTCTTCAAAGTGATGCTCAAAGACACTTTCGAGCATAGACAGCAAAGTCTTGCCCATGCCATTGCTCGCATTTTTAAACTTGTCCTCTCCCGTGTCTTCCCACAAGATTTGATTGGTAAGATACTGAGCAACGGCCATCATCAGACGATGATTTTCTGTATCGCGTAAGCCGGGCCAGAGGGGCAAACAAGGGATACGAAAGCGCTCCGAAAATTGCCCCCCCCGTAAGGTGAGCAGCTTATCGCGGATTACATCTTGTGCGGAGATCGACAGCGCACCAGGCCTTTCGCGAGCCACAAGCAGGATACGCAGATATTCGATCAGTGAGAAGTCATAGTCACCACGCCGCGCACACCACTGTCCTGGCTCTCGAAAGCTGCTACCAACGGCAGCAAAGGGCTTGGTCTTGGGGTCAAGTAAGATCTCTTCTTCTCGCCCAAGGTCTTCGCCTCGCAAGATCTTGGCTGTCATCACAGCACTCAAGGCTGCCACATCATCCCGACTATCGAGACGCGGATTATCACCAGCTTCGCCATTATCATCGCGTGATTCAGGCAGTGGGCTCTCGGCTGCTAAATCTAGTAGCTTTCGGAAGCGATCTTCAAAGCTGCGCTTGGAATCTTCAACAGTTCGTGCTGGAGCGATGATTTCCTTAGCTTCGGCGAAACGGGGACAAAATAGGCACAGAACGACAAACCCTTGGGCGAGGGGCATACGCATGTGAAGTCCTCAATGATGATGACGTGCTTTGATCTTTACGCCATTCAGCCTGAGCCAGCAGCGAAGCACAATTTCGAAAGCCTCAAGTCCATGGCTTCTTACTGAACGGCAGCTTTCTTTTTCCGAGTGGCTATCCACCCTAGCCTCTGGCTTGTCACGAAGCTAAATCGGTCTTAGAAAAGACTGTCAAAATCATGAATTTATTACGGATTTAGAAGAAACAAAAACTCGGCTGTCGTCCCTTGTTCGGAACTCATGAGCCTTTAGTCCTCTCGATCACAGGCAATTTTCTGCGGCATACACCCTGCAAAACATCTCATAGGAAAACGAAGAGGCACTCTCCTCCCCGCGTTTCCAGTGATTCAGACGCAGAGATCCTTTGTGATCTTTGCTAGAACAGCATCCCAATTCAGAAGGCTTCTTCATTTGAAGAGGCCTTCCCCTTTTTGCAAATAAAGTCTGCTCAAGAAACAATCTTGGGAACTTAAACCCTCTCTCGCCTTCCTCACAAAGCCTTTTTGCTCACAAAAGATCTCAAGAAATCGGTGGTTTATCCGATTCCGCTAACAGCCCCCTTTGAAAGGAGACGACTGTTTGAGAAACCTCTTCTCCAGCAAGGATCAGCGTTTGATTACGCGCGATGAGACGATCGATCTCTCGCGTGCGACGTATTCTGCTGATCTGAGTTCCACGGGGCTCGATCCAGAAAGCCAGAACTTTCACGTCTCCATCGATCGCGTCCTGTTTCAAACACCAGTCTCTATGGTGCAAACCATATTGGAAGCCCATGGCTATGTCTTAAACCTCGAAAATATCCTGGCTTGCCTGGACGATCTGCATCTTACGGTGCTAGCCCAGCTCCAGTCCTCCGAGGCGACCCCGCTCCAAGGCAAGCGCTATCTGCCTGCTTACCAGTTCCGCCTTCCCAGTAAGCTACACGTTGGTCCCCTCTTGCGACGCTTTTATAGCGAGATCGAGAGCTATGAAACAGCCCTTAAGGCCCTCAAAGACGACCCCAAAGGAGCCGTCCGTCAGGAAAAAAAGGCCGAACAGAACAAAGACAAGCTCGAAGCGCTCGAAAAAGAGAATCGTGAGCTCAAACAGGAGATCAAAGATCTCAAGCTCGAACTCCAGCGCGCTACTCAATCCGTTGCACAAGCCAATCGAGCTCTGAGCGATCAGAATCTCATGCCAGCACAGATACGCCTCGCCACGGTGAAAGAAGTGAAGTACGAAGATCGCCTGATACACCTCAAGATTGGACGCACAGCCCTCCAATTTCCGCTTGTGCTTGCGGTCGAAATTCCAGAAGCAGGAGAGCGCTGCCTCGTTCATATCGATAATGGAGTCGTCAAGAGCGCCTATTTTTTCGAAGCCAAAGGCAAGCACATCAAGCCCTCAGCAGCTACCGTGCTCTTTGTCAAAGATCACCTCTGTAAAGTTCGCGACCGGCAACGCCGCAGCTTTGTGCTCCAAGCTAAAAATGAAGTTGAGCTCGCGCTCTTCAAGCGTCTGCGCCGTCAGGATACTCTTTTGCTTTATTATCTTGGCGAGCATCTCTTGCGCTTTGAGAGCCTCTCCGACGAGAGCGAGCTCCCCTTTGTCGATCGACTCCAAGAGCAGCTGACCCAATACCAGATCTATCATGACACCGAAGAGGGGGGGTGAGAACGCCTATGTCGTTTGAAGGTCTCAAAACCAAAAAGTACCTCCCAAGTCGTCGTAAACGCTTTGACCCCACTGCGCTGATCGCAAGTCTGGGTGGTCTCCTCGCTCTTGTCGTCGGAGTCTCACAGGAGGGCTCGTTTGCCTCATTCGTCGATATCAAATCACTTTTGATCGTCGGTGGTGGGACACTTGCGAGCATACTCTTTCAATTCGATTTTTCGACCTGCTGGCATAGTTTGACTCTCACGCTGCGTTCGCTGCTTGGCACTCCCGACAAGGCGATCCAACAGGTTTTGCAACAGCTCGATACCGCTATCATCGAAAACACCCGCTTGATCGAGCTGCGAAGTGGTGATGAAATCGATGGCGAGATCCTCAATGATATCGTCTTTATGCATCGCCAAGGTCTGCTTTTTGATGAGATTGATGAATTTGTCAGCTCGCGCATCAGCGATGAATATCTTGGTCGCCGCGCGGCTGTCGAGGTGCTTCGCAAAGCTTCCATCGTAGCACCCTCATTAGGGCTCTTTGGAACCGTCATCGGCCTGATAGGCGTCTTGCGCTCGCTCAGCAATCCGACTGAAATCGGGAGTTCCATGTCGCTCGCTTTGATGACGACCGCTTATGGTGCTGCTCTCAGTTCCTTGGTGTTCACTCCCCTCGCGGGGCGCCTCGAGCATCATAATTCCATCTATATGAGTGCACATGAGCAATTGCTCAACAAAATCTCTATACTCCTCAAGCGTGAAGACCGCAATCTCTCGAGCCATTTTCAGCCGGAGGGCCTGCGCGCATGAGAATCGAAGATTTAGAAAAACCGCGTGAGGACGAGGGGCTCACCAGCTTTTACATTAGCTTTAGTGACCTTATGGTCCTGCTCGGGGTCTTTTTTCTGATGCTGATCTCGATGAGCAAGATCGATGTCGGATCCTTTGAAAAGATAAAGACCAGCTTCTCCGGCAGTACCAAAGGCACGCTCATTGAACTCGCCAACGATCTTCGCAAAATTGTCGAAGGTCAGCCAGGCGTCCCTGGTGTGGAAGTTCAACTAGCTCCTGACGGGGTTCGTCTCAATCTCGATACCGGTGCTCTGTTCGAAATCGGGAGTGCCCGTCTCAAAGACAATGCGCTCGAGCCTTTGCGCCCCCTACTCCAGCAAATCATTCAGACCAGCTATACGGTCGATGTCGAAGGCCACACGGATGATCTCCCACTGCATCGTTACTATCGTATTGATGACGAACGTATGCTCGAGACCAATTGGTCGCTGAGTGGCAAACGTGCTGCCAGCGTGATCGAATACCTCATTCAATTTGGGCTACCCGCGGAACGTCTGCGCCTCGTAGGCTATGCCGCTAACCGTCCCTTGCAAACTGTCGTTCAAAAAATTGGTTCAGATCTCGAAAAAGCGCGCTCCCAAAACCGTCGTGTGACTCTTTTGATCAAGTAGGAAAGTGGGAAGACTATGCTCAACTTTAAGCAGACGATAGACACTGGTCTTACCGAAAAGGTGGATAAGCAAAATCGCTTTCTGCTCAAACGCTTTAAAACCGGCTTAGGCCTCGAGCGCTATCGCCTCGAGAATACAGCGCGCGGCGAGCAGATAGAGATTCCACGCTCGCAGTTTGATCGCTTTCGGAGCTCACTTGCGCAGGTCTATCAGCTCCTCCAAGACAAGGAGTCGCCTGCTTCGGATATCGATCAAAGAATTTTTTGGGGCGAACTCGAAATCTATCGTTTTAGCAGTCGTGCCCCGTCCCAACCGGATATTCTGATTCGTGATCTTCGCCAGCAGAGCCTTATCCATTGTAGCCGCGAGGCTGTGCTCACTCTTTTGACTTTGCTCTATAGCGATGAGGCCCAGCACCCGAGCGATGTCTTCGATCACATCATCGCCTATCACAAACTCTTTCAATTCACCTTTCGTGAAGGCAGCGGGAGCATCAACAGTGCTCTGCTCTTACAGAAAGATGTGATGTGCGAAGTCCGCGAATATCAGCCCTCGCTCAATGCCAAGACCGTAAAACGTCTGTTTCCAAGCGAAGAGGCGCCCCCCGAAGGCGATCTCAAAGGCTTAGCTCCTGCCCCCGAGGGCACAGAAGCCAAGAGTGCTAACTTCAAATCAAAGCTCGGTCAGCGCGACTCCGATCTCGACTATGCTGTCGACTATGATGCCCTCTTTAAAGGTGCTCGCGGTGATAAACGCGACAAAGATGGCGATGTAAGCCCAAGTAAGCGAGCCGTCAAGCGGCACTCGGATGTGAGCTTTAGCCTCCCTCTCTTTGCTCACGACATCAAACTTTTTCAGGCCCAAAGCCTCAAGTGCGAGTTCCACTCGGATGAGGCCGAGGCCTTTCGCGATACCTTTTTACGTGATCGTCATGCCGAGCTCTATGTCGGCATCGAAATCATGGATGCTATCTTTCGTGATCGAGGACGCTTGCAAAGCTTTCGCTTTCCGCTCTACTACATGCGTGTTCGCGTCGAAGAAGCGGGACGATCGCTACACCTCAGCCTTGATCCCAAAGGCGAACTGTTTCTGAATCATTTGGCCCTGGCTCAGCTAGTCGAACGCTTTTCGCCTCTCGAGGAAGGTCAAGCGGCCGAAGTCTTTTTTACCCATCTTTTGGCACAAAAGATCGAACTTGAGAAGCGCCTCAATCCCGTTCGACTTATGCGACAGCTGCCCTATCAAGAAGAGGTCTTTCTGCAAACGCGCGATCTTCTGATAGGGAGTCCAGGCGAAAACGGCAAAGGTGGTTTACTCCAAAGCCTCAAGCTAATTGGCGTCGAATGTGATCTGGAAGCCGTCATTCTCTACAAGGCTGTGCGTCAAAGTTCGGTTCTCCAAAAGGCTCTCGATCGCGATCTCGAGGCGATGCAAGCGCTCGCTAGCGAAGCACCCTCGCGCTTTTATCAAACGCTTATTGGCAAATGTCTGGTGCCCGAGCGCCAAGCCTGGCATGAGAGCAAGTCGGAGGCAGCCTATCATTTCATCCTACAGCCAGGTCAAGTGCCGCGCGCTCAGCGCCGCTTGATGCGACACCTGGACAAGCACGATCTTTTGTTGCTCGAAGGTCCTCCGGGTACCGGCAAAACCCACAGCATCATGAATCTCTTGATCCACTGTGTAAACACTCAAAAGCGACTCTTGATCGTCAGCGACCAAGAGGCTGCTATCCATGCCTTGATCGAAAAGCTCGAAGAGTATCTGCTCGGTCGCGATCGCACTTCGCCCGAAGCCATCAATACGCTCGCCCTATGGCGGGCTGCCGTCAAGGTCGTCGATCAAGTGCCGACGGCTGAGACAGATCTGAGAGCTTGGGTTTCGCTTTTGAGTCAGATGCTCGCCCTCGACAATCAGCGCGAGCGTGACTGGCCACTCGATGATCCAGAACGTCTGCAGCGGATTCAAAAGATCGATCAGGAGATGCACACCTGCCGGGAGACGATGCGCACTCTGCTCGAAACGCGCTTTGGTCGCGCCAAGGGTCCACGTCAGGTCAGTCCCAAATATGCCCAGGCGACGACGGCCCAGGAAATCCAAGATCTTCGTCGCTTCCTCGATTTTCTCGGAGCTGGGCATCACGGACGTATTCGTCCCGAGGTCGAACATCAGGCGGCCCAAGAGATGCTGGCGGCCTTTGTCGCTTCGCGCAAAAGTATGCGCTCGGGCATTCTTAAAGACTGCTATGAGGATTTTAGTCTCGAATCTGCCCCCCTCGAAAAGCTCATCGAAGACACCACTCATCACCTAAGCATAGTCGATACCCTCATCCAGAAAAAACCGCGCAAGCTCGAAGAATTTCGAACGGCTTTTCGCGGCGATGAACGCAGTCGACAAGCAAGCTTTTTGCTGAAGCACTGGCAAGAGGAATACTCAGAGAGCAAGCAGGCTCAGATCATTCACCGTATGTCTTCTCTGCTGATCCACGCGTGCCTTAAGACCTGGCAGGAGCTCGCTCAGTATCTCCGTCAGCACCTAGCCTGTCTCAAACTGCTGGCTGCCGAGAAAGATCCTGCGGCTCTCATACGACAATTCCAGGCGATTCATAAGGCTCTAAGTCATCCTTCGGCTCTCACCGAAATGCCCTTGGCCCTTGAAATAGCCGATCTTATGCGCGAAACAGCTCAACACAAGATGCCCCCTGTGCACAGCTTGCTCTTGCGTCTCGATAGTCTACAGAGCGAGCGGGACGAGCTCATTCAGCAACACTTTCTCTGTCAGCTTGCAGCCATCACCAAATCCGTTATCGCAACTCAGAAGACGGGTACAAATGCCGCCACCGCACTGCATCATCTGCTCGAAAGTCTCAAAGACAGTAAATCCGTTGACTATGGTGCTGGCTTCACCCTGCTGCAGGAACTGCAAGAAAAACTACTCGCAAGCTTTCCGATCTGGATCTGTCGCAAACAGGCGGTGTCTTTCCTCTTCCCAAGTCGTGATAAGATCTTTGATCTCGTCATCGTCGATGAAGCGGGACAATGTAAGGTCGACGACGCCCTTCCCCTCCTCTATCGAGCCAAGAAAATCCTGGCGGTTGGCGATGAGCATCAGACGGTGCTCGACAAACGCTCGCCGGTCGATGACTATCTCTTTGCCGAATTTGAGCTCGAAGAGATGCTGCGCTCCAGCCAAGCACGTGGCATCAAGGGTGGTGGTTCCCATCTCTTCAGTCTGATGAAATCCGTCAAGCAAGGCGGAGTGATGCTCGATGAGCACTATCGCTGTCCTCCCGATATCATTCGCTATTCCAATGATTACGTCTATCAGCAGCAGCTCAAGATTATGCAATGGCAAGCGCCTGAGTCTGCCCCATCGGTGGTGGTGGACTATAGTGAGAAAGACCAAAAGCCGAGTCGCAAGCCTCCGAGTGGTAAGTTCAAAGGCCTCGAAACCGATATGATCGATCGCTTCTTTGATTTTGTGGGAGACTCCATCCTCTCGATCGAAAAGGAAACTGGCGAGCCGGTCCAGCTAGAGACCGATGTCGCACTCTGCTACTTCTTGCTCAAAAATGAAGTGTACTTTAAAGAGATGAAGACCAAATTCCTGCAAAAGATGAAGCGCGGTCGCGATATTCTCGATGGAGCTGGCGCAGCCCTGCAGGGTAAGGAGCGCAAATACGTCTTCTACTTCTGGGATATCAATAAGACCAATATCGCCTTTTTCCGCCAGGGTGATGACCCCGACAAGCGGCGCGGAGAACTCAACGTTCTGATGAGCCGTCCCAAGGTGCGAGCCTACCACTTTCTGCACCATGGCTTTGATGAGCTGAAGCACAATCACACCACTATCACCGATTATCTGTGGCGCAGCTATCTCGATCAAAAAGAGAATAAAAAACCCGAAGCCTGGCAGCCACGCACCCTGCGCCCTGATAAGAGCTATCGTCCCTGGCAAAGAGCCAGCGGACCCACTATATTAGCGATTTTGAGCGAAGTTCTGCAACAGCGGGGAGCAGCCGTCAAACTTTCTGAGATGCAGACCCAGATGAGTGTCAAGGTAGGTGATCCACGGCAAAAAGTGGATCTCGTCCTATGGCCTAGCACGAGCGAACAACTGCCACTGGCTCTCATCGACCTCAGCAGCTTTGAAAGTTCGGAAGACCCGGCGCGCTCCATCATCGATTATTTCTTTCAACTCAAGCGAGCAGTGCCGGGCATGGAGCCCATCTTTTTCTTTATGCATGAAATTACCGACGATCGCTTCGAAACCTATCTTGCCATCGAAGCGGCGTTGGAAGCGCGGCACAAACCAAGTCCTCGGCAAGCCAGAGGCCCTAGGCGCTAAGAGCACCTGCATCTGTCGTGCTCTTAGACAGCCTTCTCTACGCGTCTTTTCCTGTTATTTCGGGCTCTAAGCCCTTTCCCCTCATTTTGCAGAAGCATCCTATGGTCCAAGGGGGACTCCGATGTTTTTTGCCCGCAAACAGCTCCTTCATCAAACGCAGCAGGTTTTTCTCGCTGACCCGCAGATCCTTGCGGGCGAAGAGGGTGAGACCCTCACGGCAGAATGCATCCGTCGGAGTCTCAAACATCGCCAGGGCGAAGCGCGCCTCTATCCCTCTCTGCGCGTTCCTCGCCAAGACGGGCTCGGCAAATCCGAAATCGACTTTGTCCTCCTATCTCCCCAAGGACTCTGGGTCATCGAAGTCAAACACTGGTCAGGCCGTGTCCGTCGCAGTGGTCAGCAGTGGATACAAGAATCCAGTCCTTGTAAAAAAGCGGTCGAAGATCCTTGGCACTCAACTCACAGAAAGAGCGCTGATCTCATTCACTGGTTACAAAAGCGCGGCTGTTCCCTTGCTCCGGCTGCCGTGAAAACGCTCGTCATCCTCACCCATCCTGAAGTCGAGCTTTTGGGCGATCTTGTGCACGAGCCCAACGTTCTCCGTCTTGCAGGACTCCCTGCCTATCTGAAATCTCAGATTCTCCATGCTGCACCGCGACCTTTGCCCTTTGATTTTGCAGCTCTAAAAGGCCAAATCAAACAACTTCCTACCTGGGATATCATCGCATTACATGGCGGACGTGTCTGGCGAGGCGATTTGCATGGACTTTACCTCCAGCGAGCCCAGGGGACCCTCACCCTTTCCCGTCAGCACTTTGCTGAGGCAGCCATCCACTGTCCTCGCCAACTTTGGCAAACATTCTTTCGATCACCCCGAGCAATTCTTACCAATTGGCAAGGAAGACAGCAGAGCTATAGCTTTGAGGGGGGCTCACACCTGCTCTTCCAACCCGCAGGTCAAGCGCAAAGAGAGCAGCTCTCCCTCCTACATGTCGAAGCGATCAGCCTTGGCTCACGAGATCAGGGTTACTACCAGTCCAAGGCTCCCTTTTTAGCGAAGAAACCTTAATTTTTACCAATTCCTGCCGATACCTCTGGAGTCACCGAGGGTTTAGTGGGATGCGCAAATCGTCCTCAAAATCGATCTTCCTCACGGGAGCTTCTTGGCCATTGTTTCATGGCTTAGCGAGTCTTTTCCTCTTGCTCATTATCAGCATTCAGGTGAGTCCATTAGCCTCGTATATCGAGACCAGAGCGACCGCTCCCCTCCTGTTCCAAACGCGCGTAAAACTCAAACAATCGCCAGCTCTCCATCCAAAGCTCAAAATACTTGCGCTGGATGATAGCTCTTTTTCCTATCTCGGTGGACCACGCCTCACCCAGGATCAGCTCACCGCCCTGCTCGAAAACATCGCTCGTCAGCATCCACGTGCTATCCTCATCGATAGCTTGCTGTCGGATCGCCCCGAGGGCGCTCACGAGCTGAATGGATTCAACCTCGAGCAAGTTCCAGTTTATTCCGGTCACTTTCCTACACCGGTCCAGCTGCGCTATCGCAATCCACTCGACACGCAAGCACCTGCCTATCAGACGCAAACCTATCTCCGAGGCAGCGATACTCTAGCGGATTTACCTTTCAGTCTCGATCAACGTCCTTCGTGGAACGTCTATGGCTTTTCTCAAAGCTATGAGCGCATCATTCGCGGCACTGGGCATATCACCTATAATCGCGACGGGACAATATCGCCGTTCTACCAGATTTCCGACAGCGTACTCCTCCCCCATCTATCACTCTTTGCGAGTCATTCGGTCGAACTTGATAAAAAAGGGCTTTGGATCGAGGGAACACGGGTCCCCCTCACCCAAAAGGGAACACTGGCCATCAACTACCGCAGTCCCGATGAGCTTTATAAGATCGCTATCCCGCTGCGTAGCAGCCTCCAGCGCGCCCTGGAAAAAACACCTGAAACTCGTATCGAGGCCGATGACGTCGTTCTCGTCCTCCTGGCTTTTGCAACGGGAAATACCGACTTTCATGAAGGCAGCCCCTTTGGCGAAATTCCCGGCGGTCTTCTCATCGCTTCTATGATCTCGGATATTCTCGATCAGAATTGGCTCAAGAAAATTGAATGGGATCTCGCACTCATTCTCATCTTTGGCGTCGCTGGCATCATCCTCGGCATCAATGCCCAAGCGCTCCGCTACTGGTTTGCTCTCTATGCGACCTGGATTATGACGACTGGGCTGGTGATCTGGGCCTTTAGTTTTCATGGCGTGTGGTTGCCTTGGCTACTGCCTCTCACGGCATTTACCGGAACCAGCCTCATCCACTTTGCTCACGTGCGCATTCAAGATGAGATGCGTCTTGTGCTCGTAGAAAAGAACTATTACGAAGAAAAAGCCTTACGTCTCGAAGAAATGAATAAAAAAGCGGTCCTCGAAAGCAATCTGATTCTAGGCCACGCCGTTCAAAAGCTGCTGTTACCGAGAGCTTTTGATGGCGTCTTTGCCAACTATACCTACAGTATGCACTATAAGCCCGTCACCAATCTTTCAGGAGATTGGCTCTATGTCTGGGACTATTCGCTCACTGAGCGACGCATCTTTATTGGTGACGTGATGGGCACTGGTCCTTCGGCTGCCATCCCAATGGCTACCTTGGTCGGCATTCTCAAAGACTGCGAAGAGCAACGTCTAAGTCTCGAAGATACGATTCAAAAGCTAAACCTGCGCTTGCTTCAGCTCTTTGAGCAGCATGTCGTCTGTAGCTTGAGTGCCATGGCTCTGCATCGCGATGGTCGCATGGAGCTGGTAAATGCAGGCGGTCCAGGCTGGTTTATTGCAGGGAGTAAAGAAGCGACCTATCATCTGATGCGCAGCAAACCCATCGGTCTGAGTCCCATGCTCGAGCTGGCTAAGGAAGTCATCGAGCTCAAAGAAGACCAGGTAGCCTTCACTTTTACCGATGGATATATGAATCAATCCAAAGATTTACGCAAACTCACGCGCCATCTTCGCCAGCAAAAGCAAGCTCCAGCGACTGTCCAAGAGGTCGAAGAGTTGCTCTATGCCCATCTTCAGGTCTCAGAGCCAGTGGATGACCAAAGTCTTATCTGCATCCGGCGTGAGCGCCGTGCCTTGACCCGTCCTGGACGTCCACTGTCAGCCTGAAACCAAAACACTGTCCGTAAGATTGAGCACACGATAGAGGATGCGTCGCCGCGCTGCTTTCACCTGCGATTGCTTATAGCGATCATGATTGGCCTCTCCCTCTGCATTTTGCAGCGCAGAGGCCTCATCGATGACCTGTAGCTCGAAGGGAAAAAAGGCTTCGATTTCTTGGTCGCTTGGATGAATCTCTGTCGTACTGAGAAT
>JACCDP010777679.1_pt1 | contig 26141 bp, 25 predicted proteins | sample 7445841 | NCBI WGS metagenome assembly JACCDP01 (sample SAMN15323441, study PRJNA562643) | freshwater metagenome | isolation source: river surface water | place: USA:Blue River Watershed | collected 2017-08-17 | reverse complement strand
CTATTGATTACAAATCAATTGCTCTGCCAATTGAGCTATGACGGCATCTGGTGGACACTACAGGGATCGAACCTGTGACCTCTTCCGTGTGAAGGAAACGCTCTCCCAGCTGAGCTAAGTGTCCGCGATATTTAATGATAGCAAACCAACGCCTTGAATTCAATTTGAAAGGGTGGCAACATCGGTTGATTTTGCGAAGGGATTGGTAAGATTTTTTGCCCAATCATAACGCTTTACAAGGTAGATGCCAAAGCTTGCTTTGAATAAGTCAATGCATTGAATGGAGGTCCATAACCAGACCAACGGAATATGAGTGAGCAGGGCCAATCCCCAAGAAAGCGGAACGGTTCCAAACCACATCACCATGCCATCCAATAATAAAGCTTGTGAGGTTTTACCTCCAGAACGTAAGGTGTGATATGTCACATTGGCGATACTAAAAAAGGGTAAGAAGAACATGTAGATTCTAAGAATATCAGTCGCCATGTCTTTTTGATCTTGCGAGACCGTTGTCCATAATTGAGGGATAAGAGGCGCTAACCAAAACATGATAAATCCCAAACTCAAGGCAATCGTAATGCCCATCCATAATAATTTTGTTGAAAGTAATTTAGCTTCTTCTACTTTACCTTCACCTAAGGTGTTACCTAACATCACCCCAACACCTACGGCTAAACCAGCCCAAATGATCCCAAAGATTTCTGTAGACGTTGCCACAATCGAAAGCGTCGATAAAACATTCACTCTTGAAGCAAGGGCAAGTTGTTGCATGATGATGCCACCTGACCAAAGTGTCTCATTGATTAACATCACAATTGTTTTACGATTAATCGCTCGAACGAGTGATAGATCAACTCGCCAATCTTTATACAAGCCTGTCGTGAATCTTTCTTTACGAAGATGCGAAATCAAAATCAATAAAAACATTTCAACCAATCTCGCAACCAAAGTGGCAATGCCTACACCGACAATGCCATTTTTAACGATATAAATAAAAACGTAGTTTAGTGTCGCGTTTGTAAACAGAGAAATGACACTTATCATCACGGGTAACTTTGTTTTTCCAATTTCTCTAAACGTAGAACCATAGATATTAGCAAACATCAGTGGAAGATAAGAAAGAATAATAATCGGTAAATATTGTGTGGCCTGAACGATAATTGTTTCTTGATTAGTTGAAGAGCGAGTGTAATATGCAACGATTTGACCACCAAATATAAAGATAAAAGGTATGAAAATAATTAAGAACAGTAGACCAATATATAATTTATACCTAACCGATTGTTGTAAATGTAAATTGTCCTTTGCACCAGAAAATTGTTGGACATAAATGGCGGCACCAGATAACAAACCATAGGTAATCACAAAGAAGAAAAAAGAGATTTGATTGACTGCAAAAACAGCACCGACAACTTCATCTGAAATGCCACCCACCATGACATTGTCAATAAAAGTAACAAAAAAAGAGACGAGCATTTGTACCATTACTGGTAAGCTTATGGAAAAGAATTTTTTTATGAAGGCTTTGTCTTTTAAAGTTTTAATCATGTGTTTTAAGAATAAAACTGTAGCTTCCACTACAGTTTTTCTTTCGTTGATGGTGGGCCGTAATAGATTCGAACTATCGACCTCGCCCTTATCAGGGGCGTGCTCTAACCAACTGAGCTAACGGCCCATCGCCTAGGTTGTTTGTACATCCTAGGTATTGATCCAAACGTATTCAAAAGAATACGAGGGAAACAAATTAACGTTTCGTAAATTGTGGGGCGCGACGTGCAGCTTTAAGACCGTATTTCTTACGTTCTTTCACACGTGGATTACGGGTTAACATACCTGCAACCTTTAATGGAGAACGTTCAGAACCTGATTCTAATAAAGCCCGGGCGATACCTAAACGAATCGCACCAGCTTGGCCGGTAAAACCACCACCGCTAACGGTAGCAACAACATCAAATTTTTCAGCATTATTCGAAATAACTAAAGGTTGTTTTAGATCCATGACAAGTGTGTCATAAGGCATATATTCATCAACAGGACGACCATTGACGGTAATCAAACCTTTTCCATCCATTAAGTAAACACGCGCTTTTGAAGATTTACGTCTTCCTGTGCCGTAATACTTGGTGATTTCTTTTTTCTTTGTTGCCATATGGTTCTCCTTATAAAGTTACTTTTAAAACTTCAGGCTTTTGCGCTTCGTGTTCGTGTTTTGGACCACGATAAACAAATAACTTGTCATGCATGACTTTACCAAGTTTACCTTTTGGTAACATACCCCAAACGGAGCGTTCAATCATTTCTTCAGGATAATCGGCTAACATGACGCCAGCGGTACGCGTACGCAAACCACCAACGTATTGAGAGTTATTATAGTATTTTTTATTTTCAACTTTATTACCTGATAAGGAAACCTTTTCAGCATTAATAATGATGACAAAATCACCACCATCAACGGTAGGTGTGTAGTTTGCTTTTGTTTTACCCATTAAAATGAGTGCCACTTTGGAAGCTAATCTACCTAAAGGTAAACCAGTAGCATCCACAAGATACCATTTGTTTGAAACATTGGCGGGTTTAACTAATGTTGTTTGACGTTGCATAACATCATCCTCCTAAGACTGCAGCTTTACAAATAACAAATTTAAAAATGCTTGTATAAAGTGCCGAGATAAATAATACTAATCAATTGCCGTAAAGTCAATGAAAACAAGAGGAAACTTGACCTTATAAGTCAACGTTATGGTAGACGTTTTGAACATCTTGTAATTCATCTAAAACATCTAATAATTGCTTAAAAAGTTGCAAATTTTCGCCTTCTAAGGTCACCATCTCGTTGGGTAGTAAGGTAATTTCGGCGACGATAAAGGTAGAAACACCCATCGATTCTAAAACCTTTTTGGCTTGGGCAAAACTCGTTGGATTGACCAAGACTTCAAGTTGATCCCCTTGGACATTAATTTGTTGAACATCAACATCTGCCAAGATGAGTTGCTCTTCTACAGCAGATTGGCTTTGACCCATAAAGACAAGTTGACCATATTCCGTGAAATTAAATAAAACGGAACCCATTTTTCCATTTCGTTTGGTAATGGCCGATCTCACTTCAGAGATCGCTCGATTGGTATTATCCGTCAAGGTATCCACAATTAACAAACAACCACCTGGACCAAACGCTTCATAACGACCAGCGTTATAGGCTTCCACTTCTCCACCTGCAGCTTTTTTGATCGCCCGTTCAATAACTTCTCGGGTAACGTTGAGCGCTCGGTATTTATCAACTGCTGCTCTTAAGGCTAGGTTACTATCCGGATCAGGCGTACCGGATTTAGCAGCCATGTAGATTTCTTTGGAGGCACGCATAAATAACGCCGATCGCTTTGCAGCGGTCGCAGCCATTGATGAAGCTCTCACTTGATATGCTCGTCCCATAATATTACTCCCTTAAATCTTTCAAATTATATCACTTGAAACTTAAACGGTTGATCGTTTTTAATTGATATTTTTCGATGATATCAAAGAGAATTTGATATTTATTGCCTACATAAGCGTCTGGAGCATGGGCATCTAATCCAACGATTGTGGTGACGCCATGCTCTTTGGCAATCGCCCAAAATCCTTCATAAGGATACGGGTACCGATACTCCCCTTGAATCATCATCAGACCTCGACCATTAATCCCACCAAGGTTAAGTTCTAAAGGAACATTGTACTGAATAGAGGCTTTTGCAAGTTGATGCGCAACTGCTTTGGCATGGTCATCCCAACCACCGCCATACCCTAACATATAAAGATCTGGATGGGCAACATAAGAAAACAATCCAGTTTTCATCGCTGCAACAATACTATCTGCATATTCATGAATCAAAGCAGGATCTTTAACGGAAGCATAATAGATTGGAAAGCTTTTATTCACCAACCGAAAGTGTTGACCTAGAATTAAATATTCAAATCCATGATCTTTTTTTAAGCTTTTGTAATAGGAATCAAAGATAGGATAGTATTCTGCTTCAAACCCTAAATGCACCTGAATATCTTTTGCATATTGTTTCTTTAATTGAAGGACACTTTTTTTGTAATCTTCTAATTGACTGTATTCCCCTCTCATCCCAGGTTGTGAGATACCAGGGAAAAAGATATGGTCGGAAAAACCAATCACTTTAAAGCCGTTGGCAACCGCAGCCTTCACATATTCCTCATCTGTTCCATACGCATGTCCACAACGTGTAGTGTGGGAATGGTAACAATAGTCTAATTTATTTTTCATATCGTACCTTTTCTAAACACAACCCTTGGGGTTCTGCTTTATAGGAAACTGGACCTTTGATTTTATTGTCCAAGTAATCTTGGATGGTTTCAAGATTTATTTTTCCTTCACCAAGCGCAATCAATGCCCCGATGATCATCCTTACCATGTAGGTCATAAACCCATCGCCAATGATGGTAAAAGTTAGTAAAGGACCCGCTTGTTTAAGTTTAAATTGAAAGATTCTCCGAACAAAATTTGCACCATCTTCTTTTTTCGTTGTGAAATTTCGAAAATCATGTTGACCTAAAAAATATCTCATCCCCTGACGAATCTTGGTTAAAGACAAGGTGTGAGGGATATGCATCATCGTATCTTGTAAAAAAGGATTTCGTTCACCAAGTAAAATTTGGTAGCTATAGGTTTTTCTAGAATGCTGATAACGCGCCTCAAAGGATGATGGAACTTTTTTTAGACTTACCAAATAAATATCAGCATCGATGATTCGATTAAACGCATATACCATTTTTAACGTTGTCATCGTGGTGATGACATCCATATGAAAAACAAAACCTCTAGCATGAACCCCAGCATCGGTTCGAGATGCACCATGCACTTGAACGGGTTGATTAAGGATTTGGCTGAATGTTTTTTCTACATGTTCTTGAACAGACTGACCTTGTTTTTGGGTTTGCCATCCTTGAAACTTGGTACCTTTAAACATCAGTTGTCCGACGTATCGTTGTTTCATGATTTAAAAGGGTAAGGTGAAGCCTGTCAAAAGCAAGAATGTAAACAAACCTAGGTAGAGCAAGATGAAAAGGAAGGCAAAGGTATCACGACGATGCCATGTCAATTCACGATAACGAGTTCGTTTTGCGCTAGGATCATATCCCCGTGCTTCCATCGCATTCGCTAATTCTTCACTTCGTTGGAACGCAGAGATAAAAAGTGGGACAATCAAAGACACCATAGCTCTTAGTTTTTCTTTGAGTTTTCCATTGATAAAATCGACACCCCGTGATGCTTGGGCTTTCATAATGCGATAGGTTTCTTCGAGGAGTGTCGGAATAAATCGCAAGGCGATACTCATCGTCATCGCTACTTCATGACTCGGGAAACGTATCACTTTTAAGGGTGATAAATACCACTCTATCGCATAGGTTAAATCAAGGGGTCTAGTCGAACTTGTGATGACCAATGTCAAGGCAATCATAAGTACTAAACGGAAGACAATATAAAAAGTTTGCAGTAACGCCGCATAGTAAATTTTAATTCCCCAGAGATCAAGATAACCACTTATCTCCTGTGTATTGGGTAACAATAAATTAATGAGAAATAAAAATAGCAGCATGAACCATAAAGGTTTTAATTGGCGATAAAGTTGACTAAATTTAATCTTGGTCATTCGCATGATGATAGCAATCAAGATAAAAATGAATGCGTACACGGTTAAATCCGTCCATACGGATCCAAAACGTAAAAAGATTGATACCATCAAAGATATCATCGCAAATAATTTAATGCGAGGATCCAATCGATGCATCCATGAATCATAGGGCATGTATCGTCCAAGAGTGATGGATGCCATTATTGTGATCCTTTCCAACCTTGCACAAAGTCAGCTAAAGACCGTTCTTGCTTTTCAGAAATCGTTTTTCCTTTTCTTCTTAATTTTTCAATCAAGTGAACAAGCGGTGGTTTGATAAAGTTTTCACTTTGATTTTTGCCATAGAACAAAGATTGAGGTGTGGATTGAGACGTGACTTTCCCTTGTTCCATGACGATGACTTGACTAGCGTACTTCAACACCAATTCCATATCGTGTGTTACCAGAATAATGGTCATGCCTTGTTGATGAAGTTGTGTAAATAAATCCATCATCTTGGAGGCTCCTTCGGGATCAAGACCGGCAGTCGGTTCATCTAAAATAAGGACTTTCGGTTGAATCGCTAAAATCCCAGCAATGGCTACCCGACGACGTTCACCACCAGAAAGTTCAAACGGAGAACGATCAAAAAAAGATGCATCTAAACCCACTTGTTTTAAGGCAGTTTTAGCAGCGTCCATCGCTTCGACTTTTGTTTTTCCAAAATTGATAGGACCAAACATCACATCATCAATCACGCGTTCTTCAAAAAGTTGGGCTTCAGGAAATTGAAAGACAACCCCTGCATACTGACGAATTTTTTTCACATCTTTGGGTAACTGATTCGCGCGTATGACAATGCCGTTGACTTCTAAATCTCCAGATGTTGGTAAAAGTAATGCATTGAGATGTTGAATCAGCGTTGACTTACCACTGCCGGTGTGGCCAATAATCGCAGTAAAACTTTTTTCTTCAATCACCAACGATACATCTTGTAAGGCTTCAAATTGAAAAGGTGTTTTTTGAGAATAGATATGAAACACATGATTGAGTTTTATCGGCATAATGCTTCCACCCACGCATCTAGATCAAAGATTTGTTTTGGTGCTTGTTGAGGAAATGCTGCTAATAGTTGGTACACAAAAGGCAACGATAGTTTTAATGTTTTCACTAATTGAGCATCTCTAAATAATGTATCTGGTAAACCATGAAATGCTAGTTGTCCTTCCTTTAACACCATCAGTTGATCAGCAAGGACTGCTTCTTCGACATCATGGGTAATCGCTAAAATGGTTAAACTCGGATATTGTTTTCGAATCCTTAAGATTAATTCCCGGATTTCTTTTTTTCCTTGTGGGTCTAACATTGCCGTAGCTTCATCTAACAATAAAACTTTCGGTTCCATCGCAAGCACACCAGCAATCGCAACGCGTTGCTTTTGTCCCCCCGATAATGACGTCGGTTCTTGATGAAGGAACGATTTCATCCCAACTTGATTTGCAAACGTTTCAATCATGTTTTGCATCTTTGCATGCGGCACCAAACGGTTTTCTAAACCAAATGCTAGATCATCGGCAACCGTCGTGCCGATGAATTGATTATCAGGATTTTGGAAGACTATCCCTAATTTTTTTCTAATCTCTCGAATGGTAGAAGCATTTAATAATGCACCATCAATTTTGATGATGCCATTTTTATTTTCTAGTAAACCCGCGAGTAATTTTGCTAGCGTTGATTTACCCGATCCATTATGTCCCATTAAGGCGACAAATTGTCCTTGAGGGATGGCAAATGAAATATCGTTTAAAACTTTTTTATTTTCTTCGTAGGCAAAACTAAGATGTTCAACCTTAATCATGGCCATACCGTTTGAGTTGGGATAATTCCACCCAGACGATCAAGGCAATCCATAATAATAAAGATAAGCTTAGGACTAACCAAAAAATCCAATTAAAACCAACCCCTTCATTAAAAAAATGGGCAAGGGTTGTCCAAATCGAGACCATGAACGTGAGATACACCAACGTTAATAAAAAAAAACGACGACCAAACCCTATGATTAATCCAAATTTATTTTTTTCTTTTTTCATTTACTTGTAATCAATATGAGGGAGGCGACCTTTATATTGTGTCGTCTTCACTTTCGCAAGTGCAAATAACTTTTTGGCAGCTTGAGAGGCAATGGAGTCTTTGTATTTGTCTTCTTGATAAACAACTTCTTTTATGCCTGATTGAATAATGGCCTTGGCACATTCATTGCAAGGGAATAACGTAACAAAGATTTTGGTGTTTTGTAATGCCGATCCATCTTTAGCGTTGAGAATGGCATTAAGTTCAGCATGGGCCACATAAAGATATTTACTATCTAGACCTTCTTTGGGTTCCCAAGAGACTTGATCATCATCCACGCCGGAAGGCATACCGTTATACCCAATCGAGACAACTTTATTCATCGGATTAACGATACAGGCTCCGACTTGGGTAGAGGGATCTTTACTGCGCATTGCAGAATTAACTGCAATACCCATAAAATATTCATCCCAGGAGATGTAATTCGTTCGTTTTGGCATATATTTTTACCTAAAAATATCTTATCACAAATCAAATTGAGGACACCATTTCCTTTAAAATATGCTTAAAAGAATCAAATTTGATTCAATTCCTTATTAAAATATTTGACAAATTTAAATGTAACCGCTAACATATCATTAAATTGTTATCTTTTAGACTTTTTGAGAAGAGGGGATATCTTATCATGAACTTTAAAAAAACACTTTTGGCTACCCTTACAACTTTTATGGTTGGTGGTGTGGTCTTATCTGTAAACCAAAACACAAGTCAATTTGAACCACAAGCTGCTACGACTGAAACCAATAGAATTTGGGTAACGGTTAATAATAGTACTTGGGGATCAGCTGGAAACACCTATCTATATGTTTACGGTGGAACAGCCGGCGCAGTTCTACAATCTTGGCCCGGAATTCTTTTAATTACAGATGGAAATTCCACATCGTCTAATTATGAAACAGGAAATTCAAAATGGTATTACGATGTTCCTACTCAATATACAAAATTTTTCTTTACCAGAAGAGATCCTGCAAATATTAATACTGAGTGGGATAGAACTGTAGATTTTGATACGCTAGATAATAATACACCTGGTTATAATTTCAATTTAGATTATAACGTCAGTAACAAGAGGACTGTTTCCAGCTTCACTGCTAGTTCCACAACTGTAGTTTCTAATTTAATTCAATCAATTGATACAAGGGGGGAGGCGTGTTCTAGTGCCTCTGCTCAGACAGCAATTAATACTTATAATGGAATGGCTACTTTTGACCAAAATCAATTTGACGTTATAGATGTTGGTGGTGGCGTTACAGGCCTTCAAAGATTACAATACCTAAAAGATTTCTATAGTATTTCAACCGCTCTTAATTAGTTGTTTGTCGAATTCATGCTATTATTTTTTAAATGAAAAACCATCGATTTTCGATTTATTTACTTTTAGGACTTATCACACTTTCAGCTTGCAATAATTCATCTTCGAATTCAGAAATTACTTCGAGTTCAATCAATTCATCGATCAATTCATCCAACATTAACGTTTCAATCTCAGATGTTACGTTTCGTTTAAGAGGCGATAATGTTGTCAATTATGCAAACCATGCTTTATGGATCTGGGAAGATGGGTTCGACGGTGAGTTATTTATCTTCACTCAATCCGATGCTTATGGTGGTTATATCACTTTACCGATTGATACCTGGGAAACAAGAACGAAATTAAATTATATTGTTCGCCCTGCGAATACATGGGCAGGGCAATCACCTGATACTTCTATTTTCTTTGCAGATTTTTCTTCCTTTGTTACCGCAGAAGGAGAAATGAATGTTTATTTAATTCTTGGTGAATCGGAATATTACTTCACAGAAGCAGATGCGACCGGAGATCGGATTACAGGCGCATTCTTTTCTGCTTGGAATCGAATTGAAATTCAAACCAATGCCCCTTTTACAAGTTATGAAATCCTGGCAGGCGAAGATGTGATTGCCACTGGTGGTTCTGGTAATAATGGGCTACAAGCACCTTTAACGAGTGATGCGGATATCAGTTTACTTTATCGTGTGAGAGTCAAATTTAAACCCACTGATACCAAAACAAAAATTAGAACCGTACTTGCTAATCGATTATTTGAGACCAGTAAGTTTAATGAAGAATTCACATACGCTGGAAGTGATTTAGGTTTAACGTTTAATACCACAGAAGCGATCTTTAAAGTGTGGGCACCCACATCCCAAAAGATTCGTTTAAATATTTATACCTCCGGTGATACATCAGCCATCACCGGCCAAACCATTAGTGATCTTCCCATCGGCACATACACAATGAGTAAAGGTGTCAATGGTATTTACTATCATGTCTTGCCACTAACTACACATCGTGGATTAATCGGTCGGTACTATACTTACACCGTTACCAATGCAGTTGGGACCAATGAAGTGATGGATCCTTATGCTCGAACCGCTGGGGTCAATGGGGTCAGAGCGAAAATCGTCGATGTGAATACCATTCAACCCGAAGGTTGGGATCAAGTCACGTTTGAAGACATTACCTCTCCCACAGATTTACTCATCTATGAACTTCATGTTCGCGATTTAACCATGGATTCAACATGGACGGGTACGGAAAAAAATCGTGGTAAGTTTAGTGGGCTAGTCGAATCTGGTACAACGTTTACCTCTGAAGATGGCATCACCGTATCAACTGGGTTTGATCATTTAAAAGAATTAGGATTTAATGCCTTACAAATCCTTCCATTTTATGATCAAGCAAACAACGAACTCTCTAATACATTTAATTGGGGTTATAACCCACTGAACTTTAATGTCTTAGAAGGTCAATATTCAACGAATCCTCGAGATGGATCCGTTCGAGTTTTAGAGTTTAAAGAAATGGTCCAAGCATTCGCGCAACAAGATGTCCGTATCATTATGGACGTGGTGTATAACCATACCGCCAGTGCGATGGGTTCTAACTTTAATATGTTAGTGCCTGGTTATTATTTCCGACTCAATCCTGATGGTACATTTTCCGATGGTGCCGGTGTTGGAAATGAAACCAAATCTGAAAGACCAATGTTTCGACAATTCATCATCGACTCCGTCAGGTTCTGGGCAGAAACCTATAAAATCAAAGGCTTCCGTTTTGACTTAATGGCACTTATCGATGTTGATACGATGAATCTTGTTCGTGAAGCGTTAAATGAAATCGATCCAGATATCGTTATCTATGGCGAACCCTGGAAAGGTTTTTCTGACACCACCTTACCACTCGCCCAACAATCCAATACCTATTCCGTTTATAACCGACTTAATGGTGTGGGTGGCTTTAACGATGCCGGTCGTAATGGATTAAAGGGTGAAAATAATTGGGGTAATGGAACCGAATATGGTTGGTTCCAAAAAGGTGAAAATGATAACGCGAGTAATGTCACCTTCATCAATCGTGTTAAAGGGATGCTTGCAGGTAAAAATGGTGATTACTACAACACCACTTACACGGATCCAAACAAGACCGTCAACTACGCTTCTGCCCACGATAACTTAACGCTTTATGACCAATTACAAGGAACGGTTGGGATTGAAAATGCACCGAACGCCAGTGTAGGTATTAACGCCCTAGTTAGTTTTGGCGCTGGGATTCCTTTTATTCATGCAGGTGAAGAAATCATGCGAACCAAAATTGCCGAAGAGGATGATGAAGACCAATATGTCTTTAATATAAATGGCCAACGTATTTCTCATAACTCTTATAAATCATCTGATTTCACCAACAGTTTTAAATGGGACCGTAAAGTAACGTATCGATCTCAATTTGAACGATATGCAAGGATGATTGAATTAAGACTCAACGGACTTTCCTTCCAATTAGAGTCTGCAAGTGACGTACAAAATCAATTAGGCTTTTGGAATTCTCCTTTAACTTATTCAACGATTGCCATGGCCTTAACCAAAGATACTCAACCTTATTATGTCTTTGCAAACGCAAGAGAAGCCAAAAGTAGTGGCACCTTAACCTCCATCATCGTCTGGGGCACGAGTCAAGATTCTGTTGAAGTTTTATTTGATAGCACCGGCTATTACCCACTTGGAACCATCCTTAACGGGCAAGTGTTGATGCGCCCTTATCAAGTATTACTGGTAAAGCGCATATAAAAAAACCAATCTTCCATCGATTGGTTTTTTCATCCTTCTAGGTATTCAAACTTTTTTTCTTTTTTGGTTTTCTACTTAAACCCAATACGATACTTAACATCAAGAGTTGGGCGAACGTGTAACCGATCGTGTTATAAATAACATCAATCCATACAGGACTTCGACCCGGTGCAAAGAATTGTAATCCTTCAAAGAGTAAACCTAGAACGAAACCAGTCGCTAACGATATCCATAAATAGCGATTCTTCTTTTCATATAAAAAACTAAAGAACGTTAGGAATCCTAATATCCCATTGATAAAATTAAGACCCATGTGACCAATGCCTTTACGAACAAATAAGTAAATACTCACAATCACACCAGGTGTTAATAATGTCGCTGGAATCACTTCAATCTCTAATGTTGCTTGGACAGATGGATCCATGACGCTTGTCGCTGTAATGGTGGCTACACCAACGGATGCGCCTAAAATCACACCAAAATCTCCAGCACTGCTAACCGTGGCAATCTCTGGATTGCTGGATACATAGGTTAATTGTCGATCCGTGACATCCAAAGGATAAAAACTAGGAGTTATGTTAATGGTTCTTCCATTTTCAACTTGAGTGTTGGATGTAATTTGTAGCGTAAGCGGAAAGACTTTTTCAATCGTAATCACCATAGAATCTTCTAATAAAGGATTGGCATTCGCATAGGCAGTAATCGTAACGGTTCGAGGCGCATAACCAGAAAAATTCACCGGGGTAATCAATCCTTGATCATTTACTTTTGCAACCCTGGTATTACTGGATTTAAAAGTGACTTGTTGATCAGTTGGCGTTGATTCTCCAAATGAAGGGGTTAAAGAAAAATTCCGACCGATATAACCTATGGTGTCTCCACTTAAGGTAAAGCTGGTCGGTTGAATGACATCCACTTCATCGATAATCGTTAATTCAATCGATTTTGAAATCGAACCAAATGCTGCCGAGATGATAACTTCACCTGTAGCAAGACCATAAATGACACCATCTTGGTTGACCGTTGCGATATTTAAATCGGATGATGAAAATAATACATCACTCGTTTTTGCGTTCATCGGTGAAAGATTTTCTAACTTTAATTTAGCGGTGGTATCTTTTTCAATGGTCGATGTTGCATTAGCACCGATGAAAGCTTCGAGCGTGAAATCTAGGACTTCAGGAAAATCCACGACTTCAATCGAAATGGTACCGATGATATTTTCATAGTTTGATGTGGCGGTAATGGTTGCCTCTCCAAATTCTCTAGCGACGGCAATCCCGCCGTTGGTTACTTCAATAATCGAGGGATCACTAGAGGCCCAAGTAAGACTTTTATCCGTTGTATTGATGGGTGAAAAACTTGCAGTAATACGATTAGAGGTTCCAATATAAATACTCGTTGCTTCATCTCGAAGCGTTAGGATAATATTTTCCGCAGGGACTACAACCACTTCTGCAGGAGGTAGAATGGCTCTCGCAACAGAAATAATGACTTCAGAGAGTCCGGTAGAAAGATCACCTGATTCATCTGCAGATAATAAAGAATTTCCGGCAATAAAGGTATTGCTCAAGATAAACCCAGTTAGGATCCACCAACGAAGAGGATGTAATTTCTTTTTGAGTTCAATCATAAAATATTATCTAAAAATTAATGGTTCCAAAACCTTTTTATGTTGAAATTATGATATCACTTATACACAAAAAAATTGTTAATTCTTTATGACGAAAAACCTTGTGGGTTTTTTTGTTGCCAATGCCAGGCATCTTTACACGCATCCATGATGGATTTTTGGGTCTTCCAACCAAGTTCTTTAAGTGCTTTTGAAGCATCAGCATAACAAATCGCGATATCACCTGGCCTTCTGGCAACCACTTGATAAGGTATTTTAATTTGATTGGCTTTTTCAAAAGCTTGGACTAATTCCAATACCGAAGTACCTTTACCAGTTCCAAGATTATAAACTTGGAATCCTGGATTTGATTTTAATTTCATTAATGCCGCTAAGTGACCAAGCGCTAAATCGACAACGTGAATATAGTCACGAACACCTGTACCATCGACGGTAGGATAGTCATTGCCATAGATGCTTAAGAAGGTGCGTTTTCCAATCGCCACTTGGGTAATATAAGGCATTAAATTATTAGGAATACCTTGAGGATCTTCACCAATCAAACCTGATGCATGAGCACCGATTGGATTAAAGTAACGAAGCATAATCGCTTGTAACTTGGGATTGGCTTTGACAACATCTTCAATGATCATTTCATTGATCAATTTAGTGGAGCCATATGGATTGGTTGTACCACCGATAGGATCAGTTTCTTTGATTGGCATTTTTTGAGGATTCCCATAGACAGTTGCCGAAGAAGAAAAAACAAGTTGATAGACTTGATTGGCTAGCATGACTTTTAATAACACCAGTGTTGAGTTTAAATTGTTATGGTAATAATCAAGTGGTTTCGCGACGGACTCACCCACTGCCTTATATCCAGCAAAGTGAATGACAGCTTGAATAGGATGTTTTTTGAAAATGTCTTGAAGTTTGACTTCATCTAAAACATTCATTTCATAAAAGATAGGGGTTCGTCCCGTGATGAGTTTGATGCGTTTTAAGACGTCTGGCTTTGCATTATAAAAATTATCAACGATGATGACTTCCTCTTTTTGTTGGAGAAGTTCAACAACGGTATGACTACCAATATATCCGGCACCGCCGGTCACTAAAATGGACATAGGTTAATTATAGTTTATTTTGCGTAGACAAATTGAAAAAAGGTTTCCACTTCTTCTCGTGTAGAAAATTTAGCAAGGAAAAAATAATCCCCCATGGCAATAGAAATTGGATAAGGATAGGAATTTTCAAAGACGATTTGTTGGGCAAATTTTTCCCGAATGGCTTGTAAATCATAACGGTACTGATGGTGATTTTTTCTGGAAGCATTGGCACAAAAATACGTTGGATGAACCTCGGTTTTTTTCCAAGAGTCGGTGGCCATCACGTCTGTGTAAATCTGATAAGCATTCACACTATTGGCATAATTAATCATTTCCATGGTGAATCCACCAGGTGGTCTTAAGTTTGCTTCGAGGGCCACAAAGGTACCCGCTTTGCCCAAATGAGGATAATCCTTGGTTAAGCGAAAGAATTCAAAGTGGAAAAAACGTTGATTCAGTCCGAAAGCTTTAACGGATGCTAAACCTTTATCAATCAATTCTTGGGGTAACGTCTTTAATGTTAAATAATAGGTTTCTGCATCTTCGTTCACGATCGACGCTATATTGATGGGGAATTGATGACCGGTATAAAAAACGACTTCCGCTTTTGCGTTACTCATGCCATCAAAGGAAAAAATTTCACCTTCAATAAATTCTTCAAGAATAAAAACTTGATCGGGTTTTCTCGCAAAAAAATCTTTAAGCTGTTTTTCATTACTTAATTTGTAAGACACCTGTGAACCAACACCAATATCAGGTTTCACAAATAAGGGATAACCTACATCCTTGGCAAACATCATCGCGGAATCGAACGTCGTTAATAATTGATAACGGGCAACGGGAACGCCAGCCTTTCGATAAAACTGTTTCATCCCTGATTTTGATTGATAGACTTGTAATTGTGAAGGCCTTAAACCATTGGGTATATCAAAATCTTGACGAAGCTGCGCGTCATATCTTAACCAATGTTCAATATTCGATTCCACATAATCAATCGGACCAAATCGATCGATAAAATATTGAAGAGCTGGTTTTAAATTGGGATAGTAATTCATATCGTGGACAAAATAATACGCATCCATATTTGCAATCAAAGGTTGAGGTAAATAGGCTTCTTGTACATCCCCTACGACTAGCACACGAAAACCTTGTTTCTTTAAACCAATCGCAAATTGGTAAAACGTGTAAGGAAAAATCGGGGCAATCAAGACAAAATTTTTCATAAGCTTAGTTATAATCTATCAAAATTAAGCAGGTACAACAAGGATATATGGGTTTTGAATAGTAATGATGCCTTTTTTTACGTCAATCGATTGTTGAGAAATTAAATCAAGATAGGATCCATCTTTTAAGGAAGTATAGATGGAACGTGTATCTTTGGTTAAATTGAAGTATCCCACAAGTTGTCCTTTAGGATAACTTAAGGTCGCTTCAATCAGGTTCGACTGTAAAGGGTGTTCATTGATGATAAATTTTCGCGCATCAGCAAAATATGCCATTTTCTTGATTGAGATCAGTCTCGTCATCAAGGCATAGAAGGAAGCATCTTTAATTTGTAGTGAAATGGGATCTTTTTCAAACAAATCTGGAAGCTTTGTAGCAAGGGTTTCTTGTCCAGCGTATATGAATCCAATACCAGGTTGAAAAAAAGACCAAGCGGTTAAATTCTTTAGTGTTGTTAAATTGGATACGGTTTGATGGATTCGACTGACATCATGATTTTCTAAAAAATGGGCCTTCACATAATCTTCAGGATAAATATAACTTTGTGCCTGAACCATTCTTAGATACGTTGAGAGTTCACCTTTTCCAGTAAGGTAGTGTTGTAAAAATTCATGCACATCATAATCGTAAAGCATGTCAAATACTTGAAACATTTCTGCATCACTGTGCGCGGTATAACCTTCACCTCTTAAGTATTGGATAAAGTGAGGGTGAACCGATTCAGATAACCAAATGGTGGATGAATTTACCGTGGCTACTTTTTCTTTTGCTTCTTTCCAGAAGTCGAGAGGTAATAAAGGAGCAACATCACAACGATAGCCATCAAAACCAAATTTTGTCCAGTAAAGGAGGACATCAATCAAAGCTTTTCTGACATCCGTTCTTGTTAAATCTAAGTCAGCAATATCAGACCAATCCCCAATCCGATTGGCAAGTTTTCCATCTTTGTAATAATAATATTCTGGATGTTCCTTCACCCATTTAGCATCACGCGCGGTGTGATTGAAAACAATATCCATCATCACTTTTAAACCAAGACGATGGGCTTCTGTGATCAAAGCTTTTAAATCTTTTTCATTGCCGAGGGCTTCATCAATTGCATAATAATCGCGAATCGAATAAGGACTACCTACTTTTCCTTTTCTCGCTAGCACCCCAATTGGGTGAATCGGAAGTAAATAAAGCACACTAACACCAAGCGTTTGTATTCTTGGTAAATCTTTAATCAGGGCCTGGAAGGTACCTTCTTTGGTATGATTGCGAACGAAGACTTGATAAATGGTTTGTTGCCTTAAAGACTTGGTTAATGCCTTCATACAACCTCCTCCTATAAGATCACGACCAGCAAAGACAAGATAATGATAAGACCAAGAATGACCGCTGAAAAAATAAGTAAACCTTTTGAATATTGCATACCTTTATTTTAATCGCATTTGATTTTGTTGATACGTTCTTAATCCTGTTAAAACGATGAATGCTTTCACTGGAAAGGCGATGACGAAGAATGCCACTTGATTGAAATACAAGGCTAAAGGTGGAATACCTAAATACCAAACACGCCATTGCACACCCCAAATGATGCTGATGAGAATTTCAGAAATCAGAACGATAAAGACAATTGATTTTGCATTAATTTTTTGAGTTTTATTTTGATCAGAGAATCGCTTTTCTAATTGACTAATCATATAAATAAATCCAAAGAATATTGCAGCAGCAATCACCGGTAACACAAAGCGAACCAAGGGTGTAGATAAATCCACATCTGCAAAATTACCACCACCTAAATTAAAGGTGTAAGCATCGCGCGAGTAAATAAACCAAATACCGTACGCTAATAAAGCCCCTAATAGGCCATAACTTAAATTGAAGTATCCTGGTAATTTTTCTAAGGAAACCATCACTTTATTAAGTAACCAGGGCAGGACACCTAGGACCGCTAATCCAATAGTGACATACGGGGTGTAAGTACCAACGGAATTGATCATGAATCCGATCACATCCACGGAAGCACCAACAATCGCTCCAAATAAAGGTCCGACAATCAATGAAGCAAGAATAATTGCACTCGAACCAAAGGCAATGCGATTGACTTCGCCAATGGGAATCATCAACACGCGTTCTAAAATTAAACCAATGGCAATAAACATTGCCGATAGTGTCATCTTTCGAATAATTTGATTTTGCATCTTCAATCTCCTCTTAGCCTATATATTTAAGTCTGACTTGCCCAACAAAAGCGAGTGAACCCGTGATTAATAATACACTATGTTGAGGCATGCCTTCGCTGAGAACCTTTAGCGCCACTTCATAGGATTCAATAAAGGGGAAATCAATCCCTGCATAATCCTTTTTTTGCCGGGCTCTCACATGAGGGAATGTTGTTAAAAAAATGTGTTTACTGATAGATGTTAATTGTTGAATCATCGGTGTGACATCTTTATCTTTAAACGATGCGAATAAGACATAGATGGAAGTATGCGGTTGTTTGTGTAACGCTTTGACCAACGCCTCAATACCACCAGGATTATGGGCACCATCGAGAATGATCATCGGGGATTGTTTGATGACTTCTAAGCGACCAGGCATGAATGTATCATGAATCGCTTGATGTAAGTTACCATCATTGATGCGATAACGGTGGGATAAAATTTGAACCGCAGACAATGCTAGTGCTGCATTATCAAATTGATACGTCGCGGTCATGGTTAAGGTGTAAGGTTCTTCGCTACCAAATTTAAATTTTAACGGGTATTGTTCTTGAATGATTTGATAGGGTCCACGTTTAAATAACGGCGACTTTAGTTTAGCGGCAACTTCTTCAACGACTTTCATCGCCCCAGTCGGTAAGGGTCCAACGAGGACTGGAACATTGGGTTTGATAATTCCTGATTTATGACCAGCAATTTTTTCAACCGTATCCCCGAGATATGCTTTGTGTTCTAAAGAAATATTGGTAATGATACTTAAGACAGGGGTGAAGATGTTCGTTGCATCAATTTTGCCACCCATCCCAACTTCTATAATTGCAAAATCACAACCCTGGTCTTGGAAGTAATGAAATGCAAGAAGCGTTTGCATTTCAAAGGCTGTTAATTCATAACGGTCAAAAATAGGTTGCCACTTCTTAAAGAATGAAAGGATATAATCCTCTCTAATTTCTTCTTGATTGATATAGATCATTTCTTGGAAACGGGCTAATGAGGGTGATGTAAATAAACCCACTTTACGAAAATGAGTTTGGTAAATATTTTTTAAAAAGGTTGCAGTGGATCCTTTTCCATTGGTCCCGGTAATATGAATTGCTGGAACACGAAAATGAAAGGGGTGATCTTTTAAAAAGAGATCATACTTTTCACGAGAATAAATCGGTGAGACCTTTTTGGAGAAATAAGCCATTAAATCGATGATGGTTTCAATCATGGAAATCTCCTTGACTTGCAGCGCGCATTTTACGTTCTGTATCTTTCTTTTTAATCGCCTCACGTTTGTCGAAATGTTGTTTACCTTTAGCAACGGCTATCAGAACCTTGATCAGACCATGTTTTAAATAGATTTTGACTGGAATGATGGTTAAGCCTTTTTCTTGAATGGCTTTCGTGATTTTAAATATTTCTTGTTTGTGGGCAAGCAACTTTCTCGTTCGTAATGGTTCGTGATTAAATAACGTTCCTTGTTTATAAGGGGCAATATTCATATTCAGTAGAAATAATTCTTGGTTACGACTCACCACATAACTATCAGAAAGGGATCCACCACCAGCACGTAAACTTTTCACTTCGGTTCCAGTCAACGTAATCCCAGTTTCTAAAAAATCAGACAAAAAATAGTCGTAGTTTGCACGACGATTTTGAACGATGATTTTTTCACCTGTGGGTTTTTTCATTTCGAAATCCCGCTTAAAAAATTATACTATACGCCTACTTATAACGGGATTGAATCGATTTATCGACCAAGGGATTGGTAGGCTTTTAAGCCGGCAAGAAGAATATCCATCGCTAATGCCATGGCTTTAGGTTCTAAAACAAAAGCAATACGGATTTCTTGCTTACCTCTGGTTTGATCGACATAAAAATCTTTACCAGGCGTCACTAATAAACGCTGACCTTGATAAACAAAATCTTGAATTAACCATAATGCAAACGCTTCCGCATCTTTAACTGGAACTTGTAGCATCATATAGAACGCGCCTTCAGGAACAACATATTGAATGGACGGATTGGTTTTAATCTTTTCTATCACCGTGGCAATTCGGGCAAAATATTGATCCCTCGTCCATTGAATATGACTTTCAGGAAGTTTGTAAAGTTCACTCGCACCAATCTGATCAAGTAAAGATACACCCAATCGAGATTGACCAAGACGGTGAATTTTTTGCATGAATAATTTATTTTTACTGATTAAGCAACCAATGCGGGCGCCACATGCTGAATAACGCTTGGAAACACTATCGACAATAATGGTTCGATCTTGAATGTCTGGATAATGAGCAAAGGAAATCGCTTGGTGTTTAACAAAGGTTAACTTGCGATATAACTCATCACCAATGAGCCAAAGGTTATGTTTCTTTGCTAAGGTCATCAATCGTTGTAATTCTTCATCGCGATACACACGACCAGAAGGGTTACTTGGATTAGCGATGAGGATGGCTTTCGTTTTAGGTGTGATTCGTTTTTCAATGACATCAATCGAGGGAATGGCGTAACCGGTTTCCGCAAAAGTTGGAATGCCGACAAGCTTAATGTCTAATTGTTTGGTAAACGCTAAATAATTTGGATAGAAAGGTTCTGGTGTAAGAATTTCATCACCAGGATTACAGATCACATAAAAAGAAAATAATAATGCATCAGTTGCCCCTTGGGTCACTTGTAGATCTTGTAAATCAAAATGATAACCATCTTTAGCAAAGTATTGTTGAATTGCCTTTAATAGCGTTGGGTGACCTTGGGAAGGAGCATAAGCGATATGATGGGCTTGATAGGTCCGCATCGCATCGATAAACACGGAAGGTGTTGGTAAATCGGGTTCACCAATATTCAAATAAAAAACGTTATGACATGCTGCTTCAGCAGCTTTGGCATAAGGTAATAATTTACGAATGGGCGAAGCAGGATAATTATCTGCTCGCAAGGAGATGAGAGGTTGTTCCATCAGGAACCCTACTTTCTATTTGCTGCCGCGAAACTGGTAACCAGCACCGACAACCGCTTTTTTAAAAGCATCTTCCGTGACAGCACCTTGTAACATCACTTCTGCTTCTTCTGCCATGAGATTCCCTTTGACGTTACTCACACCAGGAACTTGCTTCAGTGCCGTGGTCACTTTTGCTGCGCAATGCATGCAAGTCATCCCACCAACTTTTAAGGTTTTAATTTGTGCCATATTTGATACTCCTTTCTTATTTTACTATATTTGCTTGAAAGCTTCGCAATCGAAGTGCGTTCAACACAACCGAAACCGATGAGAAGGCCATTGCTAAAGCCGCAATCATTGGGGATAATAACCATCCAAAGAATGGATATAGGATGCCGGCCGCATGTGGAATAGCAATTAAATTATAGAAAAAAGCCCAAAATAAGTTGGTTTTCATGTTTTTTACAACACTTTTAGAAAGATTAAAGGCGTAAACCACTTGTCGTAAATCGGACTGCAGTAAAACAATATCAGCCGCTTCAATCGCAATGTCGGTTCCGGCTCCAATCGCCATCCCCACATCTGCTCGCATCAAAGAGGGTGCATCATTAATCCCATCACCGACCATCACTACTTTTCTTCCTTGTTGTTGTAAGTTCGCAATGACTTCGTCTTTATCTTGAGGTAACACTTCAGCGATAACTTCAGAGATACCCACTTCTTTAGCGATACTTTCGGCAACGGGTTTTAAATCCCCTGTCAGCATCACTAATGATTTTCCAAGTTTCTTCAATGCTTGTATCGCTTCGATGCTAGAAGGCTTGACAGCATCCGCAATCACAAAATGCGCCATCAATCCTTGAGGCCCATTCATTTCGATAATGGTTTTACCGCTGGAAAGAATGGTTGAAAGTGCTTCACTCATTGTAGAAATTTTGGTAAGGCGATAGGTTTGATCTTTAATTTTTCCTCGCACACCCATGCCAGGAACGTAGACGAAATCCGAAACAACAAGTAATGGACCTTCGTATTGATCAACGATGGCTTTGGCTAAAGGATGCTCGGAATTGTATTCAATCGAAGCGGCTATTTGTTGAATCATCTCAAGTGAATGGTTAGGTTGAGGAAGAATTTGAACAACAACAGGTTTACCTTGGGTAATCGTTCCGGTCTTATCCATCACCACCGTATCAATCGTGTGTAATTTTTCCATCGCTTCTGCAGACTTAATTAATATACCTAACTCTGCACCTTTGCCTGTTCCCACCATCATTGTCACAGGGGTAGCTAGACCTAATGCACATGGGCAAGAAATCACTAAAATCGCAATCATAATTTGTAAAGCAAAATCAATTGGCTGACCTACCAATATCCAAATGAGGAAAGCTGATATCGAAATGAATAACACAATGGGCACAAAGATTCTTGAAATTTCATCTGCTAACTTTGCAAGCGGTGCTTTCGTTTGACTGGCTTCTTCAACAAGGCGAATAATTTTTGCAATCGTGGTATCGTCACCTAAAAATTTTACTTCCACTTCAATCACACCTAATTGATTGAGTGTGGCTGCAATCACTTGGTCACCCACTTGTTTATGAACAGGTAAGGATTCTCCGGTAATCGATGCTTGATCAATCATCGTATCGCCGACTCGAATTAAACCATCGACGGGAATTAATTCACCCGGTTTAACCAAAACGATATCACCGACACTTAATTCACTCACCAACACTTCGGTTGTGTCACCCTTGATTTTTTTCCAAGCTTTTTTGGGTTTTAAATCCATTAACTTTTCTAATGCACCCAACGTTTTTTGTTTTGAGATTTCTTCAAGATATTTTCCAAGCGTGACTAAAGAAAGGATGGTTGCAGCAGATTCTAGATACAGTTGATTCATCCAAATCATACTTAAATCCATGTTATCGATAGCCAAACCATAAAAGGAAAGGAAGGTGATATAAAGTCCATATATGATGGCCGCTCCGGTTCCTAATGCCACCAAAGTATCCATATTGGGATCACCTTTAAATAATCGTTTCACCCCAACGGAAAAATAACGATTGTTCACCACAACAATTGGTAAGGTTAAAACCCATTGGGTTAATAAATTTCCTAAAGTCGACATTAAAAATGGGAACGTTGGTAAACCAATCATCATCCCCATTGAGATGTACATAAGTGGAATCAATAAAGAAAAGGAAATGATTAATCGGCGTTGCATTAAACTACGAGACATTTTTTGTTGCTTACGAAACTGTTCGGGTTGATCTTTAGAGATAATCTTCGCGCCATACCCTGCCTCTTCCACTTCTTTAATAATGGTTTGGATTTTTAAAGAAGGTTCAAATTCAACCTGCATTGCATGGGTGATTAAATTCACATTGACGTTTTTCACACCCTGAAGCTGAGCAACAGCGCGTTGCACCGTAACCTGGCAGGTAGCACACGTCATTCCTTCAATTTGAAATTGTTGTTTTTGCATAAGGACCCCTCCTATAGGGGGGTACCTTTATCTTACGCTTTTATGTTTTAAAAAGCAATTCTATTTCTTTGGGATTTGGTAATTAAAATATGATAATAAAATTCGAACAACTTTATTTGATACATTATTGATTGTGTAATCTTGAACAGGATGAATGGTTTGGTCAAGGGTGGATTCAATTAATTCCATGCCTTGCTTTACTTTGATAGGATTTAATCCTACCATGGGTGTACTCGCCTCTTCCATCGCTTCAGGTCTTTCGTGAGCATCCCTAATATTGAGCGCGCGTAAAGATAAAATTGAGGTTTCTTCGTTAATGGTCCCTGAATCTGAAAGAATAAGTCGTGCGTTCATTTGTAAAAATACATAATCAGAAAATTTCAACGGTTTCAATAAGCGAACAAGTGGATCAAGTTTAACCGCCTTGCCATCAACCATCTTTTTAGTTCTAGGGTGCGTGGAAACAATAATCGGTTGTTTATAATCCTTCGCAATCATATTGAGAGTGGCAATTAAATTTGAAAAATGACTTTCTTCGTTAATGTTCTCTTCTCGATGTGCAGATACAACGAAGTACTCGTTTTTCTTTATATTTAATTCTTTTAAAATCGAGGAAGACTGAATTTTTTTAAAGTTTTTATCAATCACTTCTTTCATCGGTGAACCAGTTTTAATAATGCGATCGGCTGGTAAACCTTCGTTTAAAAGATACTGTCTAGAAATCGTTGAGTAGGGTAAATTGATGTCGGCAAGATGATCAACAATCTTTCGATTTAATTCTTCTGGTACTCTTTCGTCAAAAGAACGATTACCTGCTTCCATATGAAATACAGGAACTTTTTTCCTTTTGGCGGCAATTGCACATAATGCCGAATTTGTATCACCTAACACTAAGAATAAATCAGGTTTGATTTCATCAATCACTTTTTCAATCTTAATTAGGATATTGCCAATGGTTGAAAGCGCGGTTTCACCAGCCGCAGCTAAAAAGACATTTGGTTTCCTTAGACCTAAATCTTCAAAAAATATTTCATTAAGTTCGTAATCATAATTTTGACCGGTATGAACAAGGGTTTGTTCAAAGACGTTTGAAGCCCGATCAATCGCCTTGATGACTTCAGATAAGCGAATGATCTCTGGTCGAGTTCCAACGACCGTCATCACTTTCAATTTTTTCATTTGATATCAACCTCCATAGGGTAAGTGTCTGGATTGAGTGGATCAAAGATTTCAGATGCCCACATAATCGTCACTAAATCTTGTTTACCTATATTGACAATACTATGTGTGTAACCAGGTGGAATATCAACCACTTGTATCTTTTGACCACTGACTTTATATTCAATGATTTTTGTGTCATTCACTTTTCGAAATCGAATAAGCGCATCTCCACTGACTACAATAAATTTTTCATTTTTTGTGTGGTGAAAATGGTTTCCCTTCGTAATCCCTGGTTTACTGATGTTGACAGAGATTTGTCCTTGTTCGAACGTTTTAAAAAGTTCGGTAAAGGAACCACGTAGATCTTGATGCGATTTCAGTTCATAAGAAAATTGGGTATCTTCTAAATAACTTAAGTAGGTCGCATAAAGTTTTTTCTGAAATAAGTCATGTTGATTTGATAAAACCAGTGTTTGCCTTGAACTTGCAAATCCTTGAATCGTTTTTGCCAGTTGACCCACAGTGATTTCATATTCAGGTAAGACCCGAAGCAACCCATCAATCGCTTCAGTTTTACCTTCTAAACAACGTATCAATTCTGCAACAACATCATCGATATAAATAAGCGCAATTTTTGCATTTTCATCATTAATTTTGATGGGTAAACCTCTGGAAATGTTATGGCAGAAGGTTGCAACTACAGAATTATAGTTGGGTCTTGACCATTTTCCAAAAACATTTGTAAAACGATAAATATAAACCGGATGTTGGTATCGTTTTGAAAATTCCAACAACAGATCTTCGCCTGCTTTTTTACTTTTACCGTAGGGGTTGTCTGCTAATGCTTGGATAGAAGAGGAAACCACAATTGGGGCTTTTGAATTAGTTAATTTCACTGTTTCAATGAGTTTTGAAATGGTGTCCACATTACCTTCAATAAATTCCTTGGGGTCAGTAGGTCGATTGATTCCAGCCAAGTGGAATATAAACTTTGCTTCTTTTACAAAGCCTCTATAAATTTCGTCGGAAGTGTCTTTATCAACTAATAGTAAGCGTTGATATCCTAATCCTTTTAGAGTTGCTGAAAGGTTTCGACCGATGAAACCATTTGCTCCTGTAATGAGAATTGGAATTATTTTTTCCATCCCGTTAATGCTTCTTTCACTTCTTCAAGTTGTGATAATTTTTGCTTAATTTCTTGAATATTTAACCGCTTAGTGTTGTGTGAGTTATATTCAGTAAGAGATGAAAGTTTTGGAGAACCTGAAGATACATAAACATCATAATTTAAGTCACGATTATCCGCAGGAATGCGATAATAATTGCCCATATCTTCACTCACAGCAAATTCTTCTTTGGTAAGTAGTGTTTCGTATAGTTTTTCACCATGTCGCGTACCTATGACTTGAATTTTATTTTTGGTTCCAAACAATTCTATTAAAGCTTTTGCTAAATCTTCAACGGTGCTTGCTGGTGATTTTTGAACCATGATATCGCCTTGTTTTCCATGCATGAAAGAATGTAAAACAAGTTCTACTGCTTCTTCAAGTGACATTAAGAATCGGGTCATATTTGGATCGGTGACACTTAAAGGTAAT
>JACCDP010292817.1_pt1 | contig 26157 bp, 35 predicted proteins | sample 7445841 | NCBI WGS metagenome assembly JACCDP01 (sample SAMN15323441, study PRJNA562643) | freshwater metagenome | isolation source: river surface water | place: USA:Blue River Watershed | collected 2017-08-17 | reverse complement strand
GTGTAGGGAATGCCTTGGCTTGATAAAGGTTATTAACCCAACTCAGAATATCCGGATCACTGAATTCGCCGAGCTTGTTCTTCCACTGAGGCGCGGCGAATTCAAGGACCTTGCGCTTAGGCGCATATTTTGTGGGGATAGCAGCAAACTTGGCGATAGTGCAAGCCATTGTCTCTTTGGTTTGGGTGATTTCAGAGTCGTTTAGGAAGACCTTGGGGCCTACATAACATGTTTTTTAGATGTCAAACGACTCGAGGAGCTCCTCGACCGGCGTCTTCTTCGAGAGGCCGTCAGGTCCCATTACATCCTCGAACCACTTGCCTTTGGGACCGCACTTTGTCTCGTCAAGTCTGACTGACTTGGCGTAGTCGTGGTGAACCTTTCCTTTGCTGACCGCCACGATCGAACGACCGCACGTCTTGTCGGTGTGGTTATAGTACAGACAAACCTTGCAAAGGGCCGAGAGACTCATTTACAGTTTATACTTTCACAGTCTCTAAGACCCGTCTCGGTTTGTCGCAAGTTCTGGAATATTCATTTACATAGTAACCCACCCCAATGCCCGCGCCCACCAGACCCGTGAGTGCAACCGTCCCAAGAGCAATACCGAGATTGATATGACGCATTGAATATACAGGTCATTTAGTCCTTAATTTCCAACATGGGTGGTCCCGCTGTGAAACTCGTTGGGATCTAGTTCGATCGTCGCACCTTTTGGAATCTGTGGGTCATCCTTCACAAACGTCTCTCGGCGTTTGTTGAAGATTTTGATCCATTCATCTATAACCTCTTGTGGCACGTCGGATCCCCATATCCGTCGCGCCTCTTTGACGTTCATTTCTTAGATTTGGCGACAATTTCTTTTAAGTCGCGAATTTCCTTTGAAATTTGCCCGTGCCACGGTTCGAGCACGAGGACCTGGAATCCGAACGCCAGTGTGCTGATGACGGCAGGGTACCATCTGGTCATTTAAATTTAGTTTGAAAATTTTCATATCATCACAAAAGGGCGGTCATTAAACGGTATTCCATTGAATCGCGTGGTGGCTGCACACGTGTAGGCACCCATATTCTCCCAGATGATCCAGGACCCTAGGTCCGTCCCTTCGGGTAATTCATATTCCTTATAAATCGTGTCACCTCCGTCACATGTGGAACCAAAGATTGTTCGCTTAATGGGTGCACCATCGAGTCGACGGCCGTCAATTCCACGAACCTCTTTGACCTGGGGTGAGGCGTGGTCGAACAGGATACAGTTGAACGCGCCATAGAGCGACTCTGAAATGGTTACTCCCGAACCCTTCACCCCGATGACGGGCGTGTGCAGTTCCATAACGCGCTCTACGAAGAATCGACCTGGCTCGGCAATTAGTTCAATGCCTTTGATTGGCTTGATGTTCGGAAGTCCGGACGCGGACGAAAACCCTCCCCCTATATCCACTATTTTTGGGTCGTAACCATATTTTTTCGCAATTCGCAACGCTTTTTTCGCCTTGGCCAAGGCCAGACTAAAAACTTTTGGACTCGATGCATACGACCCGACGTGGAAGGATACACCAACGACGTCGAGACCGAGTGAGCGAGCCGTAAACAAAAGAACGTCCCATTCGCGTTCTTCCGCCCCATACTTGTTGCCGAGAGGGCAGCGAGCATTCGGGTCATCGGCCCGAATTCTCAAAATAAGTTTACAATCCGGGTAGTGTTGAGCCATTTTACGTAGTTCACACTCCGAATCAAAAGTGGTGGACGGTATGCCCACCCCCTTGGCGAAGACGATGTCTTCGGTTCGTTTACATGGATTTGCATAAATAATTCGTGATGGTTCGACCCCCAGATCTAGAACGGCCTGGATTTCAGGGGGGCTCGCACAATCAAAATTCGATCCAAGCCTGGCGAGTTCCTGGAGGATCTCGTGTGTTGGATTGCATTTGACGGCGTAGTGTGGTCGAACGTGTGGAAGCTTTTCGTTCCAGTCGCGATACACTTTCTTGAGAACCTCGAGATTCAGCGTGTAAAAAGTGTCAGAGGGAGCGCTTCCGCCCCCAGGTTCCACCATCAAGTAATGGTACTTGTCCTGGAGATTTTAATTGCCGGGGAAGTAAACGACGGACATTCTTCCGCTGGGGTTGCGAGCCAGGGCTGCATTGCGAAATGCCGGAAGAGAAACTTTGCGATTTGGAGATGGGCGCCTCCCCGCATTCATGGCATTTTGGAGTGCACGAGGCCAGGCACTCATCAATTTTTCAAAAATTTTAGACCGGGTCATTGGAAGAGCATTTAGTTGGCGTTGAGACATGAATACAGCGAGAGCATAGTTTACTATATCCGTTTTGACGCGAGCTTTGTTTGCTACAGATACGTTAGCGCGTCCCATGATGGACGAAGCATATCTCAACATATCGAGAAGTTGCGGATCTGCCGCGAGAACGCGAATACGAACCTCGCGCCGCCTCTGTGCGTTTTCATTTGAGGTATTAGAGCGTCTAGGCATTTTAATATTTGTAAATAAAAAATGCCATATAACAGGCGATCTGTAGTTCAGCGTGCAGTTAGGAATCGTGGCAAGTCTCTTGCCCGTCACCGCAAGGCCCCTACTCGGGCATCCTTGCTCATTAATCTGACGAGTCGAGGGACTCCACTCGCCCCTCTACGTCGGTCTCTTTCTCCACGGACCTTGACACCCACGTCTCATTTTTTGATTCCAAATTATATGCTCCCAAGACCAGTTAAAGTGAGGCGTGTCAATTCATCCAAGAAGCCACAATGGCTACGACGCGTATTTTCATCCTAGATCGCTCTGGATCGATGGAGACGTGCCGTGATGATACGATTGGTGGATACAACGCGTTTGTAAATTCCCAAAAGGAATTTGGAGGAACGATGAGTCTCATTCAGTTCGATCACGAGTACCAGGTTGTGTATCGTGACCAGAACATCGATGAAGTAGCCCCACTTACTGCAGAAGTATTTCAACCACGGGGTTCGACTGCACTTCTGGACGCGATTGGTAACACCATCAAAGATTTTACGGGTCCTGCAACGTGCATTATCCTGACGGACGGTCATGAGAATGCCAGTTCAAAGTATACTCGGGCCCATATCAAGGACCTCATCGAGCAGCGTCAAAAGGACGGCTGGACTTTTGTGTATCTCGGTGCAAACCAGGACGCGTTTGCCGAGGCGGGGGGTCTGGGAATCACGGCCGAAAATACAATGAATTACGATTCACGTCGCACACCTGACGCTTTCCGTGTTCTCAGTCAAGCAATGAGCTCACAGACACCGACACTTGATCTCCGTAATACTATTTAGATTGCTGCCGTGGCAGATTGAATCACGGTTTTCTTAGTAGGGTCGGGACTAAATTGATAAAACAAATTCATGGCCGTCGCGAGTGCAAACACACCCGCGACGTACTTTAGCGCCCCCTGAATTTTCGTCTTCTGTTCGTCAGTTACGCCAACCCAAGTCGTCTGTGTAGCGACGAGCATCAAGATGAGAATCGCACCTGAAAGAGCCGACACGACGGCTGGAAACATGGGTGGAGAGATCATTCTTCTATTGTTAGAATCTTATTTATTTTTTCACGAAGTTCATCGATGGTCCCATCATTTGTAATCTCATATGTTGTGCGATGTGAATTAATTTCAGTTTCAAATTCGTGAAGAGGCCCGCCTGTGCGAAGAATTTTGATTGTAATCCCACCCCTCTTGTGAATTTCCTGAATATCATGGGCGAACCGAACATCTGGAATTACAATCGGTTGCCCATCCCATGTATCAAAAAATCTCCTTGTGAAAAAATCACTTCCCATAAAAGACCGGATTGATTGGGTTATGTGGACCATAGTCTGTCGGGGTGTCACGGCCAGGTTATCACAGCGGACCTCCTTGAGGTTCGTTTCGAGTGCCTCATCGGTCCAGCCATAGAGTGCTTTACATGCACGTTTAACCGGGTCGGCCAAGCGACGCACTTTCCAATGAGGCCCAAGAAAACTTGCGACCGTATCTTTACCTACCCGCGCCCGACCTACAAGGCCAATGATGGGTGGCTGCATTAATTCTTTAGATCAACTGACCTTTATTTCATAATACCCAAAACCGCCTTGGCACTTTCGGCCGACTTGGCTGCAGATGCGGCCTGGGCCTGGGCCGCGCGCGCCTGGGCTGTGATATCCGCTGTACGTCGAGCCGCCTCCTGTGCCGCCTCTTTGGTTGATATAGCCTTTTGTTGAAGTAATTTGGCAGTGTTGGCGGCGGCGGTCGACCCAGCTACTTCTATCGCAGCCTTGGCGGTGGCGTTCGTCGCCTCTCGGTTCGCACTCGCCGCTGCCGAACGAGCCGCCTCTTCATAGGACTTGGCGGCGTTTGCTGATGCCTGGGCGGCTGCGCTCGCCTCTGCAGCCATTTGTATATGCCGGGCTGCAAGGGCTTCAGCACCAGCAACGTTTCCTTTCGCCGCCAACTCGAGAATCTTCGAGCGCTCTTCTCCCAGGGCCGTGAGTGTCACCTGAGCAGTCTGGAGTTTCTCTAGTTCGGGAGGGGGTGGGGGCTCCGCCGAACCTGTATTCACCTGTGGGAGCGTCTGCCAGGCTGAATTTGCCTGAATAGCAAATCCTATGGCGATTATGAATGCTACAGCGGCACCTGCAGCCCATCGTTTGAATTCGGGTGATTGCCCGTCGAGGTCGCGAATCTTTTTTGCCCTGATGGCTGCCAAGCCCGCTACGACAAGGCACGCGATTGCGGCTACACCATACGCAAGTGCAGACATCTACTATTTTACGTATACTATTTTCTTCCCAAGAACTCGCTGTGTTTTACGCAGGGCGCCTCGAAACGATGGGGCGGACCATAGGAGCCATCTGGACCAGAACCCCGCCGTCTTCATACCGGATCTCGTCCAGTTTTCACGACGCCTGTGCCGAGCCAGGTACCGTTCCATGCGGGTCTTGTCTTTGTGAATAGTATAATCAGAGTATCCTTGACGGCCAAACGCAACCCGAGAGCCGTCTTCAAATTCTGCAACAAATTTGTGAACCCCGTTGCGTGCTCGACGGAGCGTCACTTTCGTCATCTCAGGCTAATTCTAATTGAGATATAAATTAGAAGGACCAGTATAATGATGTTAAACAAGAGATACCCTGTAAGATAAGGGAAGACGCTGTCCCGAAGTGCGTTATTCTCAAGAATCATATTTAGGACCTGTTTCGTAAGGCCCTCTTCGGTCGGCTCGTCATCAGTACTCGTTACCGAACTCGCCATGGATCGCTATTTTAAAAATAATCGACAAAAAACCGACAGTGATTTTACATCACTAGGACGGGTTGTGTGCCTCTTGGGTCGATCGGGTCTCGGAAAGACGTGGGCTGCTCAGCAAGCGCTCGGCCCAACTCTCGTTGAATTGACGCCTGAAATTCTTCGATCCAAAAATGAGACTCTAGAATTTTTGAGTAAAATTGAAGGTACAGATATACCCGTGCTTTTAGACGCGTATGAAACGGTCTGCGATCTCGTAGGGCTGCGTGAACTTCACGCGCCACCTACACTTGGGGTTTTCATTGTAACTTCACAAATAACTCCTAAATTTGATTTTGAAATTAAAGTCTGGGATTTTCCACCTAAAACATTTGATGAAATCAAAGTACTGTGCCCCAAAGCAGAGGATGATGTTATTATCAAATCCAAAGGTGATCTTCGTCAAGTTTTCGCATCACTCGAGTTCAGGTCTGATGCTCGAGACGACTTTACAGCCCCCAAAGAAGTCGTCGCATCTTTTGTATCGACGCGATCAAACGTGAATCCAGTAAACTATCTTGGATGGGCGGTATCGGAACCGGGAAATTGTTCAGCAATTTTGAATGCAAATTACGTTGACGGTCCCCGCCATCTTGATTTTGCCCGAATTGCAGATTATTTTAGCCTCGCAGATGTGTTTGAAGATCGAGTTTACAAAGGGGAATGGAATTTAATGCCATATTTCAATCTGTTTGGACTGGTCATACCGGCTCGTGAAATTGGACACACACTCAAAGAACCACTTCGACCCGGTGCTATATGGACGAAGTTTCAAAATATGTGTATGAGAAACAAACGCATCCACGCCATGTCTCACAGGGTTCCACACTGGGATCTAGATATGGAGAGTTTGATGCTATTGCGTGATATGGCTGAACGTGGTCAATTTGAACTTTTAAAAGAGTACGGGATTCAGCCGCAGGACATTGATGTGATGAATCATCTGAGTCCCATGCGCAAGTTAAAGCCCAAGGTCACGAGTGATATCAAGAAATGGCTCAGTGCCAATGCCAACCCGAGTCGGTCGACGAATTCGTAAAGGTTCAGGGTCGGGACATTTACTTCCATTGCGATGTGTGCGAAGAGTCGGTCCTTGAACTCAACATGAAGGTTCGAGACTTGGTGAAAGATCTTCGGCACAAATTCCTTGATCTCGGACTCGACCACACCAAGCCTGAAATTAGGATTTTTATTCGATCTGATGGCGGTGATCTACACGCTGGACTGAGTGCAATGGATTGCATTTCGTCACAGAAATCAGTAAAGATTCGTACGATTGCTGATGGGGTGTGCGCCTCTGCGGCGACGTTTATTCTTCTGGGTGGACGGACCAGGCATATGACCAAAAACTCATACGTGCTCATTCATCAGTTGAACGCGGATGGGCAATGGGGTCGCTTTGAGGATTTCAAAGATCAAATGGAAAACCTCGAGAAATTTATGAAGCGTTTTAAGGATATTTACCTACGCGAGACGCGCGTTCCCGAATATGAACTCAAGAAACTTTTCAAACGAGATATTTACATGGATTCACAGCAATGTCTGGACTGGGGAGTCGTCGACTCAATCTTTTGAAGGCTCGGGAACCTCTTCTGCCTGAGCCTCTACCACAACTGGGGCGGCCTCTTTGGCAACCGGACGGGCCGGAACGATCGGCATGCGAATTGCACCCTTCGCAAACTTCTCGTTGAACTTCTTATACAAAAAGTACCCAATAACGAGAATAGCCACGATGGCTACAATATTGAAGATGTTAAATGGAGATTTGGATGCGACTTCCTGGATAGTCGCGCGCTTCACATGATCAACGACGGGAGGGACCGTTGCAGCCATTAAAGAAAAAACAGGTTTTTTCCACGTCAGGGGGGCGCACCCCATCTGAGTTTCTAATGGAAATCGAACAGTCTTGGGCCGTGTTTGATTCACTCAGGTCAGTCGAGTCTAAATTGACCTTGAACTCGACTGATTTTTATCATTGTGTTTCGTGTGGTGGCCCCAAGTCGTTTGATGCGCTTGATGAATTACCCGTTTGTATTCATTGTGGTCGGGTTGATGATTCATATATATCAGATGAACCCGAGTGGCGCTCTGGTCTGGACGAATCAGGTCAGGGGGGAGATCCTTCGCGTGTAGGAGCCCCTGTGAACACAGACCTGTTTTCGGCGGGCTGGGGTATGTCCACGCTCATCAAGGCGCGCGCCCCAACGAGGATCACACGAATCCATACGCACGTCCCACTGGCTCATCGTGATCGTGCGTTGTACCACGCGTATATAGGTATGGATCAGATTGGTAAAGATGTGCTCAAGTTGCCTGAATGCGTCATGTATGCCGCCAAAATCAAGTACAAGGCATTCAATGAAGCTGTGTTGACTCGCGGGGCCGTGCGAAATGGTATCAAAGCGAACTGCATTTTCCAGGCGTGTCGTGAACATGGTGTGGCGCGCACGACTCAGGAGATTGCTTCAGCATTTGGAATTCCGTCAAGAGACCTTGCACGGACGACCGAGATTTTCCAGGAACAGGTTCCTGAAGATCATGTTCACGTAACGACGCCGGCCGATCTCATTCCTCGATTTTTCAATGAAATTACTGGGTTGCCTGATGATCAGAAAAGTCGCATCAGGGCCCAGGTCGTCAAGGCGTGTCGGGCCGTCGAAGATTGTGTTGAACTCATGGGACGGACGCCCAAGGCGGTGGCGTGTGCTGTTATTCATATTATGCTGACGAAACTCGGTGTTGGCCCGTCCAAGGCGGAACTTTGTAAAATTTGCGACGTGTCAGTCCCGACTCTCGGTAAAATTGAGAATATAGTTAAGGAATCAGGGCTCATTCCTTGATATGAGCGGACCTATCGTCCTTTTTTGTAGCACTCCGTGTTATGGAGGGGTGTGTCTCCAGGCTTTCGCCGAGTCCATGATTCGACTGCAGCGGGTCTGTGCACAGAACGGGATTCAGATGATGCTCGATACGACCGAGAACGAGTCGCTTGTTCATCGGGCCCGAAATCTTGCCGTGGCGCGATTCTACCAAAAGTGCCCCCAGGCGACGCACTTTCTATTTATCGATGCGGATATTCATTTTGATCCGGAGTCGGTTATCCGCCTTTTGAAGGCTAATCACGACGTTTCAGTGGCGTGCTATCCGAAGAAGTGCGTCATGTGGGATCAGGCCGAGGCGTACGTTAACTCGGGTGAGACTGGAAAAGATCTCGCCCGTGTGTCGAGTTCTCTTGTTATGAACTTCAAATACGCAAATACACCCATTGTGGACGGGTTTGCAGAGGTGCTCGATGGTCCAACGGGGTTTATGCTCATCAAGAGGGACGTCTTCACAAAGATGCACGAGCGGTATCCAGAGCTTCTGTGCGTCAATGACCACCAGAATCGCGATCTCGACGAGTACTATGCAGTATTCGACTGTATGATCGATCCCGAATCTCGCCGATACCTATCGGAAGACTATGCGTTCTGTCGGCGTTGGCAGCAGATGGGTGGCAAGATCTTCGCCGATTGCATGACGACTCTAGGGCACGTGGGAAATATTCGTTTCCATGGAAAGCTTGAGAATCGACTTAAGGATGAGAACACACTAAAAGTATAATGACGGTGTTACATCTTGTGGCGTGTACCCGTAATCGGGCCATAAGCGCCACGACCCTTCATACAATGATGAATACTCATGTACAATGTATGATGAAAGGCCACCATCTCGAGATTCATTTTGTCGAAGACAAGTCGACCCTTCCTAAAATCATCAAAACTGGTGAACGCATTTTTTGGATGGAATATGGAACAAACCTAAATAACGAAATGATAACCAAGGCACTCGATCCGTTCGACAAGGGCGTCCAAGTTCTCGTATTTCCAGCGGTAAAAGAGGGAATCAACTGGGACCAGTTCGCCAAAAAGACGCGGAGCAAAGTCGACGAGCCGGCCCATCAACGTGGGCTCGCATTCGATACGGAAGTTGGGAAAAAAATTACCGATGGCATCTATGAATGCAAAAAGACGAGTGCGCGCGTATGGGCCATGGATGCCAAGCCGATTGATAAAAAGCTCCGGGGAGGGAAAGAGACTATTCGCCTACCAATCGAAGATAATGAAAAGATGTTCGAGTGCCTTTCTAAAATTGGTGTAAAAATTGGTGTCGCGACAGAGGCAGAGGTCATTTGTCACTTTGTACATGAGTGTTTTGGAAACATTCTCGAAGCTTCGGGTGTTAAACTCGCGCCTTAGAGACGTGCGTCTTTTATTTTATAACCAAAAATGGACCCCATTCGGGGTTTTATCCAACAAGCTTGGGGATGTTCTGATCCATCGAGATTTCCAGGCCCCCAACCAGTGTCTATAGAACGCCGACACTTTCCCCTTCTCAGATGCCAAAAATACTTTGTATGTGAAAAGACGGATGGCGTTCGGCACCTCCTGGTGAGCACAACAGATGGCGTGGTTGTTCTCGTCAATCGTGCATTTAAAATCGAGCAGGTGAAGATTCGCATTGCGAAGGATACTGTTCTCGACGGAGAACTCGTCGCAACTAAAGAGGGCCGGAATCTTTTTATGGTCTATGATGCCGTCAAGGTCAAAGGTGAAGATCTCAAAGGGTTGCCGCTTGACCAGCGGCTCGACAAAGCGCGTGCTCTCGTGAAAGCCATTATCAAAACTGCACAAGCTCCTTTTGAAATTCGCGTCAAAACGATGGTGCCACTGGAGAATATTAGCTCGCTTCCAGATCTCTCTACTTTTGAATACGAAACTGATGGCCTTGTGTTCACACCCGTGGCCGAGCCGATCCGTATGGGGACCCACGAGACCATGTTCAAGTGGAAGCCCCATGAACGCATCACAATTGACTTTGAAATTCGTAAAGGCCAAGAACTTTGGGTCCAGGACCGAGGTATACCCTACAAGGAGGCTGAGTTACATATTAGGAATAAACGACCCGACCTGAAAGACGGGACGATAGTAGAGTGTGGCTACGGTGATCTTGGGTGGTTTGTTGAGAAAATTCGCACCGACAAGACGCATCCCAACAACCGCCGGACCTATTTTAGAACCATCGTGAATTTACGTGAAAATATCCAGCTTCAGGATCTGTACCAGGCCATGTAAAAAGGTCCCGATTTTGGTGGTTCTGGAATTTCTTTCACCGACTCATCATCCTTGAGGTACCACTTGGAGTGTCGCCGGACGATCAAGGCGTAGTGTCCACCCCATGCGATACCATGATGAAGCACAACTGCAAAAAGTTTCCTCCCTTCGAGTTCTTCCGGTATTTCAACTGGAAATTTGCGTTCATACATAGAGAAGGTTACGCCAATGACCCGAGGCCAGTGCGTTACGAGTGTACGGACCGCAGCCACGTGATGACGCTTCCCAGCATCATCTATGTACCCATCAATCCCGACATGTTTTGCACGCTTTATCAAGAGGTCATCAAGTTTAGCCGGACCTTCCGGATTCAATATAAGTGTTACAAATTCAGTGTCTTTTTTCGAGACCCCGCCCGGATATACAGTCTCTTGGCGTTCTGTACCATTGAAAATCGATCGAACGAACTTTTGACCAATTGATTTCTCAAATACATCGATCAAAAGTACTATGACCTCTTGAGCATCGTGTTGACCCGGGTTGGCGAACGCAGGAAAACGCGTCCTGAACGCGGCTAGAAGAGGAGAAGGATCAACAGGATCCACCGCATCTTTGAGAAAGAGTTGTTTCGCCACCTTTTGGTACTCGCGCGTCACATCACACGGTCCATCATACGGGGCTCCATCAAATAGAAACTTGCTCAAAGGTGGGACGTGTGCCAAACACTGAACGGCCGTGTTGAAATAACACGTGTTCCCTAAATTCAGGAGTCCGCGCATCGTCGCCTTAGAGGAATCGCACACAAAATCTCTAACAGACAAATGGAGGCTCATCCGATTTACGACAAGTGGGCGCCAATGATTAATATCCACAAGTCCACTCCGGGCACCGAAATTGAGATTCGATTCGGTCGTTCTGCCCGTGGTGGGTTTGATACGAATGTAGGCCGTGAGAGTTTTGAGAAACTCAAGAAGGCCCTCATCAAATATCAGGGGTGGGAGGAGACAAAGCATAGCAACTCGACCGTGTACTATTTTCCAGGGTCAAAGCGCCTCACTATTGATGAGTCGACTGATGAGCAGGTTGGTCATATCAAGAAGCGTGTAAAGGTTGATGACTTTGTTCTCGATGGAAAGCCACTCGATGTTCGTCTGGGTATCTCGACCGAGGAGCCCTTCGAGTACGATGGCGAAGAGACGAGTACGGAGCAAAAGACCAAGGAGCGTTGGTCTTTTGTTCGTAAGAACCTATCGATCGACCTGACGATCGTCAAGGGGAACCCGGATGATCCCGACTCGGATGAGGACACGTCTTATCAAATCGAGATGGAGATTATCAATCCAGCGAATGTAACTGACCGCGACGCGTTGTACAACATTCTCTACAAGATATTTGACGTACTCAAGTGCATCTAATTCTTCACAACCTTTTCAAGCCAAACCTTCTTGAACTTGGCGTTAAGCCCTGCCTTTGCCAACCCGGCCCATGTATAAGTATTCTTGGTCCCGGTCGGTAAACCCAGATTAGTTATTGCGTTATTTAAATTCATGAGCCCCGTCTTGTTTGCAGGCAGTGCATACTCCTTCTTTAACGGATCAACCTTGGGTGATTTTTTGGCAGGGGGAGTCCGCTTCGGGATAACAGGCGAAGACCGTGGTTTTGGAACATAGGCAGGAATCTGTTTTATTTCACCCGTTACCATATTCTCAATAACCTTGGCGGCCCGCGCCGGGCTTTGAGGCACCGTCTTGGCGATCCAATTTTTCACGGCAGCCTTGAGATCTTTCTGAGAAGGCTTGGGCTTCTGGAAGGCTAAATTAGTAACTAAATTCTTGTAAGCCTGTGCTTTGTTGGCAGGCATCCAATTTGGAACTTGAATTCGGTTCATGAATCTGGCACGAGGCGCCGCATTTGCACGGAGAGCTCTCGTCTCCTTCAGGAACTTTTTGTAAGCCCGATTCACATTGGGCTTGAGCGGCTTGCCGCGTTTACCCATTGGCAACTTCCCGTATATTTTCATAAAATTAACCTCATTTCCATTTCTGTACATGTTACCCAGGTTCTCCGTAAGGCGAACCGCGTATTCTAGTTCTTTTTCGATGTTTCCGTTGTTATTATTAACTGGAGATGGCGTCTTGGCCCGAGGTGGGCTCGGGGTCTTGGCTTTGACGGGTGCAGGTGCCGGCTTCTTTTCGGCCGCAACGGCACGAAGTGTATCAAATCTGTTCGCCTTGGCCACTGTGTTCCACTCCGCCCATGTATTCTGTGGAAGAAGGGCCCTCGCAATCTTGTTCTGTTCATCAACTGGAATTGTAGCCCAGTTGCGCGCCGTCTGCACACCTTTGTTAGTGGTCCGCTCAACCCGACCGTTATTTTTGAATTTGTAAAAGAGTCCATTAACGTAAACATCATATGTCCTGTTTGGCTTGTTCCCCACACCCGCCTTGCGTTGAATCCATGATATTATGGACCCGGGTGCCATCTTCGAACTGACTTGGGGTATGTTCATATTGCGTGCAATGGCGAGCAGCTCGGGCTTAGTGAGGCGGGTTGCTTGGCGATTATTTATACGCAAAATACCGTCTAGACCCATCTTAATCTGGTGCTCGCGAACGTTCGCGGCCGTCTTGACATCATTTCCAATCTTGAATATGTTGCGGACGACTTGGGGGATGTTTCGGCCAGCCTTGCTATAAGTGGCAATCACCGTCTTGCGTCCGGCCGCAATCCCCTTGGGAACTTTGAACCAATACGGCTGCTGCCCCGGTCCCGGACGAACATAAAATCCTGGGCGGGTCGCCTCCCATGAAGGGGCGCGACGATTCGCAAGTCCCACCGTCGGCTCGGAATTCTCGGCATTGGTGTTGAGCGCTGCACCACCTTGGCGGAACGCGTTGAGAGTCGATTGGGGAATTGGCTTCTGTGCATTCCTGAACGCCTTTACGACTTTTGGAGCCACACCCGATAGGTTCATAGGGTGATACAAGGTGTTTATGTGAGGGACGGCTTCACCTATATTAGCTATCTTCTTCTCTATGCGAAGCCATGGATAAAGACGGGGTTTTCCGTTTGTTCCTGGTCGAATATAGAAACCATATGGGGGTTTAATGAGAGAATTCCACGTACCCGCAAGTTTGTATCTGGCCGCCCCCTTGTTCTGTGGGCGCACCTTATTAGGTAGATTCGTCCGTGTCGCACCCGAACCAAACACGAGTGACGACATTCCAAATTTTGTGAAAAATTGTTTGAACAGTTCCACGGGCAAATCAATGTCCTTTGGCTGCTTCACGCCCGAAAAAAGCACCGTACCATTCTTGAAAAACTGATAGGTCCATCCAAGTTTTTTGAGCTTGAGAACTACAGCCGGAAATATATCAGGTTCATAAGGCTTGACCTCTGGCTCGAGTGAAGCGGGTAGAGTCTTGAGCTCGTCCCGTAGATCTTCTAGTGCAAAGTCTTTGTTTATATTGAATTGTCCATCAATCTTCTTGTATGTTGGTACCTCGCCAAGTAGGGTTTTTGGGACCCATCCGTTCTTCACGAGCGCCAACACGGCGACTTCAAAGTTTCCCGCGCCAAGGATTTCCACAGAAGAATTCGTAAGTGAAACCGTCTGTTTACCCTTTTTAGCAATAACTCGCTTAATTCCATTCGCCTCCCCCACCCACCCTGTGCCCGTCACGTACCGAACATCTGCTTTTTTGAAGGCTTTACTGTATCCAGTAACTTCAGTAAACCCTTTTGGCGCGTGTTCAAATACGGCTCCAAAATTCACAGGAACCTTGAAACTTACGATTTGGGCCGTAATTTTGGGCCGAGAAACCTTGACAGTGAGGGCCTCAATCGGTGCATTTTTAAAAACGCGTTTCCGGCGAAAGACAAGCTGAATCTTTCGAGCGGCCGCCGTTCTGGGGGACCCCGCCACCATATTACTCTTAGGCTATTATTTTATTCCTCCGTCTTGAAATCGAGACCAAAAATGAAGGGCTGCGATGCGTATGCAGAACCCTGATACACGTGCGACCCAACCCTGACCTCGAGTTCACGCGCACTGAACGGACCCGCGTAAAAGTCCTGATTGAACTTGAACGTACCGAGGTTGTTCTCGCGACAGTGTTGATTGAAGTGACTCACAAAGACCTTCTGGGGTACAAAGAGGTCGGGGCCAAACTTGAACTTCTCGGAGCACAGGAAGTGCTGAAGTGCGTTCGTGACGGTCGCCACTTGGCTCCGCACATCCTTGAAGTACGTCGGGAGGATGTTCCAAATGTCCTTGTCTGCATACCGATTCGAGTATTCCAGATACCCCCTGAGGCACTTGCATAGAATAATTGGAAGTTCCGCCTCGAGCTTGTCCTCTAGGTGCGGATCAGCAACATCTGGAGCAATTTGGCGACTAAAATTGACGGTTGCCAGACGGCGAAGGATCGATCCAGAGTTGTCCTTCCAGTTCGGGATTTCATTTCCACCCAAAATTCCGGGGGTCTTCCATTGCATACTCAGGGCCGTCTCGCACTTGCGCGCGATACTCACGTCCTCACCAGACACCAGCGACTGGAATTCAGCCTGTTCAAGCTGGAGATCACCTTTGATTTCTGGACTAATGAACATGAATCCCTTGTAGATGCTCGAGAGGCCGAATTTCTTTTCAATATTGTTGCTGAGCGTCGAAACATCCTCGCACTCGTAAAACTTCCGAGCCACCTTGGTGATCAGTGTCGACTTGCCAGACTGGGCGATACCCTTGAGGAACGGAATAACCTGCCACCCATCTAGTTCATTCACATCGAAACACAGTCGACCCATGAACACGTAGATCCAACGGGCCACGTCTTCGTCAAATCGCTGATAATCCAGAACCTTTTGCATATGGGGTGTAGGAATCTGGTACCAGTCATCAACGTCATTCCAGGGGTTGAAAGGCTGATCGAAATATTTACACGAGACGAGCGCCGGGTCGAGGTCACGGAACTCACTTGAACTGTACTCGTAAAACCGGAAGGTTCGCTGTCCATGCGCGTCGCGATTCTGCTCAATCGGCCGAGCATCCAAGAGCCCGTTATGGAAAGACCAGACGTGCCGATCCTTTTTGATTTCAGGAAACTGAATGTCACGACAGTTCGAGAGGTGCTTCACAACATCTGAGGCCATGTTTCCACGGTTCGTAAGGTTCAGCCACATTTCGGCATTGTCCTCCTTTTGGGTCTCGTCGTAGACAAACTCCTTGATTTCCTTGACCGGCTTCCATGCACGTGTATTACGAATTTCCTTGCAACAAAAATCACGATACCGACGGAAACCGTTCCGGTATGCTTGCCGAAGTAGGAAAATGAGAAGCTTCTGGTAAGGGCTTGCGTCCTTCTCAATGTCCAGGTCGATACTCGGGTTTTCTGCCATGGGGTTATTGTAGAGCTTGTAGCGCTCGTCGTTTAGTAGGTAGGTCTCGATGATGTCCTTGTAGAGCGTCTTGAGCCGCTTGATGCGCCGCTCGACTGTCATCTTGTCACCGTTGATATCAGTCGTTTCCTTTCCGGTCATATCGAGATCGGTTGCACGGTTCATCATGTATCCGCAAATATTTACAAAAATTCGTCCACGCTCGCGGAGTCGGTCCTGATCCTCCTGATTGAGGCTGATCGGCAGACCCTGAGCATCGCGTTCATGAGAATTGGGAAGCCATTTAGGAGCCAAGAGTTTAAAAATTTCTTGGCGCTTATCGGCTGCATTGATATCGATGTGCAAATTCCGCTCACAGGCATCGAGTTTTTGTTCCAGTTCCTCGGGAGAGCATGAACCAATTTCGGTCTGATAAGAACTTCCATCAGGTGTGCTGTTCGCCTTCTTCTGTGCTCCCTTGCCGGCGACTGTCATTGCTAAAGTTGGGCTACAATTTTTTAAGCTTCAGTCGTCTCCGTCTTGGATGGCATGCATGGGCACACCGCTGCAGGCTTGGATAGAGTCGACAGAATTTTTACGAGAATTTTGTTTTGCATCTCGAGGCTGGTGGCGATCCGCTCAGTCGCATCCTTGAGGGACACGAGAGCCGTTGCAATCGTCTCGCCATCCTCGGTTGCCAGAAGAGAACCGAGTGCATCAAAAGGATCCATCATCTCTTCCTCGTCTTCATCGTCAAGGTCAATCTCCTCGTCTTCTGGAATTTCGGGTTCGACGGCCTGGATCTTTGCACGAGACATTGTACTAAAGTTTGAGATTTTTAGGCCGGAACTTTTTCGCGCTCTATATTAAAATGCCTGGCGGCGGACTTATACAATTGGTGGCCTATGGCGCACAGGATGTGTACCTGACTGGTCAGCCCAAAGTGACCTTCTTCCAGTCGACCTACAAGCGTCATACGAATTTTGCTCAGGAATGTGTTCAGCAGACCGTGAATGGCGCTGGTGGAAACAGTGGCGTCTTTTCGGTGACTCTGGGGCGCAACGGCGACCTTGTCGGTGATATGTTCATGGTCCTGACGCCGTCGCAGAGTGCCGCGACCCAGTTGACTTCGACCAACTCCAATTTTGATATGAATTGGGTGGCTGAACGCGCCATCGAACGTGTTGAGCTGTACATCGGTGGTCAGCTTATCGATAAGCACCAACAGACGTGGTTCCGCCTGTACGCCGAGGTATTCCTGAACGACACAAAGAAGATGGACTATGGCCGCCTGACTTCCTCTTCAGTTGTAAATAACGTAAACACAACGAGCCCTTCCAAGGTGTACTTGCCATTGCTGTTCTTCTTCAACCGCAATCCAGGTCTGTTTCTCCCTTTGATAGCTCTGCAGTACCACGAGGTCCGTATCGACTTTTTGCTGAGCCAGTACTACTCGAGTTACTTTGCCGCGGGAGCCCCAGAGGTGTGGGCAAATTACATTTACCTGGACACGAACGAGCGTGAACGGTTCTCCAAGAATGACCACGAGTATCTGATTGAACAGGTTCAGCACGTCGCACCTGATGCGGTCGGTTCTTCATCTGAGAACGCACCTTCCGTTATTCGCCTCAATTTCAACCACCCAGTCAAGGAGCTGATTTGGTGTTATGTGAACAACCAGACGAGCGCAACGACCAACCTGAATTCCATGTGGAACTTTAGCTCCAGCACGGCCAACGTGAACGTGACGGTGAACCCCCAAACGCTCCCCCAGAACGGCATGAACCTTCTGCCACATGAAATAGGCGCTCCCCGTCTATACGTCCCACCAATTCTGTCTTCAAATTTGTACCTCACCTCGGCACTCGGTTCGACGACTGCGCAGACTATTAGCCTCCAGTCGAACGTCCTCACGGGTAATGTGTTCTGGGTCGAGGCGGGTCTGCCCAACTATGGTACCGCCAACACGGTCTACGGCTACGAGGTTGGTCCCCTGCACAAGTTCAAGCTGATGCTGAACGGCACCGACCGCTTTGTGGAGCAGCCCGGGAAGTACTTTAACCAGTACCAGCCGTACGTGTACCATTCTGGGGCTCCTTACCCTGGTATCTACGTGTACTCCTTTGCCCTCAAGCCAGAGGATCAGCAGCCAAGTGGAACCTGCAACTTCTCCCGTATCGACATGGCTCAGGTGGCTGTGAGCCTCAAGTCTGGCATGGGTGTCAATTTGTCACAGAAAATGTTCGCCGTGAACTACAACGTCCTCAAGATTGCATCGGGTCTTGGCGGTCTTGTGTTCAGTAACTAGAAGGTGACGCGCAATTTATATGTAAAATTTTTTTCTTGGATACTAGTACAAAGCGAACATGGCAGGTGGGCTTATGCAGCTCGTTGCTTACGGTGCTCAGGATGTGTATCTGACGGGTCAGCCTAAGGTGACCTTCTTCCAGGCGGTGTACAAGCGCCACACCAACTTTGCGATGGAGAACATCCAGCAGACGGTGAACGGTACGCCCTCTAACAGCGGCCGTGTGTCCGTGACGATTGCCCGCAACGGCGATCTGGTCGGCAACATGTACGTCGCCCTGCTGCCCAACGCCAGCACGGTCCGTCTGACGTCCGACAACACGAACGCCGACAACTGCTGGATTGCCGAGCGTGCGATCGCCGCTGTTGAGCTGACGATCGGTGGTCAGCGCATCGACAAGCACTACCAGAACTGGTTCCGTCTGTACGCTGAGGTGTTCCTGAGCGAGTCGGACAAGCTGAACTACGGCAAGATGACCTCCGGTCTGGCGGCCACCAGCGTCACCGCGGGCAACCGCACCCTGGTGTACCTGCCCCTGCTGTTCTTCTTCAACCGCAACCCCGGCCTGTACCTGCCCCTGATTGCCCTGCAGTACCACGAGGTCCGCCTGGACTTCGACCTGACGGGCAACTTCACGAGCTACTTCGGTGCCTCCAGCCCCGTGTTCGAGGTGTGGGCCAACTACGTGTACCTGGACACGGAGGAGCGCCGCCGCTTCGCCCAGAAGGGTCACGAGTACCTGATCGAGCAGGTCCAGCACACGGGCGGCGACTCCCTGTCTGGCTCCCAGAACACGGTCCGCCTGTCATTCAACCACCCAGTGAAGGAGCTGGTGTGGTGCTACCAGAACACGGCCTCCGCCTCCCTGAACAGCATGTGGAACTTCTCCACGGGCGTGTCCAACGTGCAGGTGACGTCCAACGTCGCCCTGGTTGGCGCTGCCCAGTGCCAGCAGCCTCACCACGTGGGCTCGCCCATGCTGTTCTCCAACATTGCCCAGACCGGCGCGTCCAACTCGCTGATCAGCTCCACCCTGGGTGCCTACCCATGGGTCGAGGAGGGCAACCAGGTGGCGGCGGCCGCCACGGGTCTGGGCCAGGCTGCCTACGAGGTGGGTCCTCTGCAGGACTTCAAGCTGATCCTGAACGGCCAGGACCGCTTCAAGGAGCAGGTCGGCAAGTACTTCAACCAGTACCAGCCATACGTGTACCACAGCGGCGTGCCCTACCCCGGCGTCTATGTGTACTCCTTCGCTCTGCAGCCCGAGGAGCACCAGCCAACGGGCACCTGCAACTTCTCTCGTATTGACAACGCCCAGGTCTTCTTCAACCTGAAGAACTCCACGACCAACCTGCTCCAGAAGATGTTCGCAGTGAACTACAACATTCTCAGAATTCAGTCGGGAATGGGCGGCCTCAGCTTTTCGAATTGATTTATCAATAAGAAAGATCGGGGCCAAAAAGCAGCTGGCAGGGACTTTGCAATCCCTGGAAACCCATTGGCTGCTAGTCGGCAAAGCCGGCGAGACACCTTGTTGTTCGGGAACCCCCTTAGAGCCTTGTGTACTAAGCGTTTTGGGAAACCAAACCGTGGCTGGGAGCAGAACCCAGGTATAGTAATAATCATAAGGATTGGGCAATCCGCATGGTGACTTTCTACAGGGGACGACAGTGCGTCGTCCCCCAGGAAAGGCCGTCAGAGACTGAACGGGTGTCGGTCAGGGAGTGGAAGAAACCTGGCTTAAGATACAGTCCACTCCCCTAGGGAAACTTAGGGGTGGAGAAGGCGCTTTCTCCAACTAGAGAACTACAGCATCTGCTACTCGGCGAAACGCGAAACCAAAAAAGGGCTTGCTACGAAAACTCTGTTTTCGGGCTTCGGCCCCAAGAACGTTCAAGGTTCCTGGGATCGAAACTTAAAGAATAATCCTACTACTGTAGTAGGAGATGGCAGAGACTAAAAAGTGTTCAAACTGTTCGAGGTTACCGCAAGAAATAAAAGAATTTATAAACTCGAAAGGGAAGGAATGTTCTACATGTAACAAGTGTCGTCAAAAGGGGCGAAAACACGATTCTAAACCCGAACGCCGTACATATCACAATGAAATTCAAAGTGAAAAGAAATACTATAAACAGTGGCGCGGCAAGCAACTTGAAGAGCGTCCAGAAGAATACAGGCAACATAATAATCATGTTCAACGACAGTGGCGTGAAGAGAATGCAGAACAATGTGCTCGATGGTATCGTACGCATGTAAACCCACGTCTCGACGCTCTCAAAAGAGCTGCTGATAAAAGAGGCATTGAATGGCTTCTTACAGATGATGAGGCGAAAACAATGCTCACGAGCCCGTGTATCTACTGTGAACACATAAATCTCGAAGAGCGAGTCAATGGTATTGATCGTCTAGATTCGGGTAAACCATACACGTCTGAAAACTGTCGTCCATGTTGTAAAAATTGCAACTATATGAAAGGTACTTTTGATCCCAGGACGTTTATAGAGCAGGCTAAAAAGATTGCGTCATGTCAGGTGGCGTTTCCAGACGCACCAGTTTGCAAGGAACACAAAAAGGTAAACAGGAAGAAAATTCCCAGTCAAGAGTAAATGGCCGGTGGTATATTTCCAGGCCAGCCATTTAAGTTCAACATAAAGTGCATCATTTTTTCGCTTATTCTTGCAGCGGGATATTGGTACGCACCCCCCAAAAACCTCTGGATCCTCGCGTTTCTTTTATGGTTTCCATATATCGCACTCGCGTGGTATGACTGGAGCTACCAATGTCAGGACAAGCTTCAGCCAACTCTCGTACCGTTTGGTCGGTACATTTGGCTTCCGTTCAAGCCCCCCGGGTACAAGGAGGAGTTTGAGCGTTTGCCCAAGGAGAATATCGAAGCAATGAAGACGCTCGATCATTTGGTCGGGTGGACCCTCGTGGCCATGGCCGTCACGTGGTACCTTGTCAAGCGCGGGTCACGATCATGAATTCAAGGGACCCACCAAACTCTTGCTCGAGGACCCGAGCACAGAATTTAGGATCAAAATCGGGGCTACAACAAAAGACGTCGACGTAAACCTTCTGGTCTTCAGGATATGTATGGGCTGAGAAGTGGCTCTCGGCCAGAACCAGAACGCCCGTCGCCCCGTGAGGATCAAATTGATGAAAGGCTCGAGATACGACATGGAACTCGCACCTTTCAGCGACTCGATTCATAATTTCATTCAGGATTTCGGCACGGCTCACCGTACACCCTGAAACAACACCCAGGAGATGCTTCATTTTTATTCATCTAAGCACTTTTCATTTTATATAGAATAAGACCCACGGTGCCAACAAGGAACAGAAGGCCAAAGAACGGCTGGCCAACCTTCTGGGAGTTGCCGTTGCGCGACTCGATCATGTCAGCAACGCCAAGCGCACCAAGCAGAAGAATGAAGAGGACCACAAAGATTGTGTTAAAGTCCATCGTATATTATTCATCAGTAAAATAAATGGACGACCTTGTCCGTGACGCGACCCTCACAGGCCCCCAGCTCGTGAACGCGATCCGGAACCGCCTGGGAAGCTCCGCCTCGATAAAAGAGATTCTGGATGTGACCAGGGATGTCAATATCCGTCGGTACGCTCTTGAACTTGCGGCGCGCAAATTCGAGAGTGTATTTGAAATGTTTAATTTAGTTCATACATGGGACTTGGTCCGTGAAGACATCGGGCGACTTTTTGAAATGATTGCCACGAACAATGATGGTGAATTTTCAGGTGAAATTGCGAAGCATGCAGCAGTTCTGCTTGATTCAGGTATGCTTCATCTAGTTCTCAAGACTACAGCCAAGCCAGTACCTCTTCAGGAAGAGCCAGTGCGTCTTACATGGGTACACCGACTGTGTATCCCGAAGTGTTTGCGCCGGCCATCTCCTGATACAGATAAATGAGGTACACACCAACGAACATGATCACGAGGGCCCGAATAACCGATGAAGCCACCTGGCGCTTGGTTGGGTCGAGGAACTCCTGAATTCCAAACAAAATAAGGGCTAGACCAAGTGTCGCAAGGAGAACAGCATTCGCCATCTTGTACTACTTAAGGACATTTTTATTTAATAATGTATGAACTTTGCATATCTTGATGCGCGGAACCTTCTCGAGAGTGTCCTGGTGGCGCCACCTGAGCCCATCGAGCCCATCCCATGTGAACTCGACGAAAACTGGCGAGAGTTTGGATCGACGCTCGCCAGGTTCAAGGCGGAGTATACTCGAAAGCACACTGATTTGAGTATAACTTCTAGTTTGCTTCGTGAACGTCGTGAAGAAGTCGAGACTCTCAAAATGATGCTCGAGAATGTTAACTCACAGGGCTTAAAGGAACGCCTCACTGAAATGATACAGGAGTACGAGGCCGAGCACAACATCAACGAGCTGAAGCAGAAATGTGGCGTGTTGACGGGAGAGTGTAATGCGATGAAAGATGTGCTTATTAATACAGCGGCAGAAAGGTACGCAAAGTTTACATGTTTTGTATGTATGGACAGACTCGTTGACCTTTTCATGGATCCCTGTGGTCACGTGATGTGTGATCGTTGTTGGGTAAATACCCGGGACAAGACGGCATGTCCCGGATGTAGACAGCACCTTCTCGGTGCCCGAAAGATTTATACTATGTAGAAGGCCCCATAGTTTAATTGGATAGAGCACGGGTCTTCTAAACCCGGTATCCGGGTTCGATCCCCGGTGGGGTCAGACGACCCCGTAACTCAGTTGGTTAGAGTGCAGGTCTTATGTTTCAGTTCCGTAGGAACTGTTTTCTACAAAGGAAAACAGTCGCACAGCGACTGATTAGTCAGCCTGATGTCGCGGGTTCGATCCCCGCCGGGGTCATATGTGCATCAGTGTCCGAGTGGTCTAAGGAGGTGGACTCAAGTACCGATTGAACAGTCGCTACGCGACTGACTGAGGGTTCCACTGGCGCAAGCCGCATGGGTTCGAACCCCATCTGATGCAGTTGAAACGGTAACCTTTCAACCGAGCGTACATAGTATAGTGGTAGTACAGCGCCCTTCCAAGGCTCAAGCCCGGGTTCGATTCCCGGTGTACGCAGGAACAGCAACCATAAAAGATCCGTTTGGTCCCATGACCAGTTTTGTTCGCCGTGCCGCAGCGCGTTTGCGTGCCGCCACACCTCGGGCCAGAGACTGTATCTTGGTCGCGGCCTTGCGCGCTGGTGAACGGCGTGCAGGTGAAATATTTCCACCACCGATCCGGCGAACCTTGTTCAAATTTGCGACGGCCCGATTAAGAGCAGGCCAGTTGCCTTGAGTACCGTTAATCACGTCACGCATAAAAGAAATTGCCAGGGAGCGATTTCTGGGCGTGTACGAATTCAGGTTCAAAGCTGCCAAACGCCGAAACTCGTTCGCCGCCGTGACAATTCTCATATATCTCTCCAAACGCTGGGGACTCAGGGGGACGTTCTCGAAGTTGAGGCGACGACGTGGACTCACCATTTCAAGTGCGTTAAAATATACAAATATTAAAGTTTAAGAATATCGTGGGGTTGACCCACGACTGACCTTAGCTCAATTGGTAGAGCGAAGGACTGTAGACGGAGTCGCGTCTAATTTGGTGATTCACAATCATCCTTAGGTCACTGGTTCGATTCCGGTAGGTCAGAAATCAAGGTCCCCCGTGGTTCTATAGTATAATGGTTAGTACATCGGACTCTGAATCCGATAATGCGTGTTCGATCCACGCTAGAACCTTCCGACCCGAGCAAGTCGTTAAACTGTTCCGTGGGCTTCGGCCCGTGCTCTTGTAGCTCAGTCGGTTAGAGCGTCAGACTGTTAATCTGAATGTCGCAGGTTCGATTCCTGCCGAGAGCGTTTTTTGAAGCCGCGGTCCCTGCTTAAAAAAACGCAACGTAAAATTATAAAATGTCCGTAAGACTCGTGGACTCCATGCCCCGTGAGAATTGTGACTCAGCCATCGTACAGGCTGCACGCGTCTCGTACGGACCTGGTACCAAGTCCGTGAGTGACGATCGGGCCCTCATCCGCTATCTCATGCGTCACCGTCACACGACGCCGTTTGAGATGGTTGAATTTAAGTTTCATATTCGAGCCCCTATTTTCGTGGCGCGTCAATGGCTGCGGCACCGGACCGCGTCCGTGAATGAGATGTCGGCGCGTTATTCAGTTGTTCCTGATGATTACTTCCTGCCCGACGAGCTCCGTAAGCAATCCACGAACCGCGGACAGGGTGGTGAGGATCCGTACGAAGGTGGTGAGATGCTGATTCTGAAGCAAAAGGCTTCGTGTGACCTAGCCTTCCATACATATGACGAGCTGATCCGCAGAGGCGTCTCGCGCGAACTGGCCCGGTGCCATCTGCCCCAAAATACATTCACCGAATTTTACTGGAAAATTAACCTCCACAACCTCCTCCACTTCTTGGCACTCCGGATCGAGGATCACGCCCAAAAAGAGATTCGTGACCTCGCAAAGCAGGTTTACGAACTCATCAAGCCTCTGTGTCCTGTGACCTGTGAGGCTTTTGAGGATTTCCGACTCGGGTCCGTGACCCTGTCCCGCCTCGAGGTTGAGGCGCTGCGTTCTGGTGTGCACACGATTCCTGGTAAGGGTGAAAACACTGAATTTCAGGATAAAATTTCTCGTCTGAATATAAATGGCGGTGGTGCCGCAACTTAAATGGCAAAAAACGGGATGGTTCATCCCGTCAGAGGGGAAGTTTATATGGAAAGGGTACTACTCGGAAACTGCTGGTACTGCATTGATTTCTTTGAATATTAAAGAGGCTGTATCAGGTATTCCAGATTACAATTACTGGTTCAAACTCATTTATAAGGTGGGAATAAAACCCGAAGGGCGCTTAACAAAATTCACGTCTGATACTGGAAGTCTCGTATATTACAACACCACAGATAGGCTTTTTATTTATAACTCAGATGGTAAAAAGGTTATATCTTTTAAAGGGGCACCGCGAGTTCGGAAGCTTTTTTCGACAACCCCGAACGCAAATAAATTTTTTGTTTTACCAAAGTCACCGAGCCCTGCCAAAGCCCCGAGCCCTGCCAAAGCCCCGAGCCCTGCAAACAACATGATCAAAACGAAATTCTATACCTCATCTGGTAACGCAATTTATATCAAAAATTCATTGGCTTACTATAAATTCGCAGGTAAAGGGACATGGATAGGTCTGGGTCCTCAAGCCAAATTATTTAACATGAGCACCGGGGGTAAAGACGTCGGCGCGGTTTCCAATCTGTTTCCTAAAAAAAAGAACACGACAACGAACTTTATGACGCAGACCAAAAAACCAATTTATATCAAAAATTCAAAGGCGTTTTACAACCTCAATGGAAAACCCCAAGAACTCAAGGACGGTGCCCCAATTGTACATAAAAATAACAAGAAGCTCAAAGGAACTGTGGCCAATCTTAGTTCGTTTAATAAAACTGGATACCAATCTGCGAACAGTCAGAACGTGTACAAGTTCAAGAATCAGTATTACGTCATGAAGAATGGTAAATTTACAGCAAAATTCAAGGGGAAGGCGATCCTGCCACCTCTCAATGGCGCCAAAAAGACTCCTGCAGCCCAGCCAGGACCTGTTGTCGTTCCTGTACCCGTCCAAGTTCCCGTCGTCAAACCTGACGCGTCACATCTCGTCGCGCCCAAGAATGCGCGTATCGCCAAACTAGGTTTGCTCCTCAAGGCAATTGCTGCCCGGAAAAAGAAATCAATCAAGGAGCCCAAGACGAACTATCACTCCGAGTACTGTCAAAACTACAGTAAAGGTTATCTTGCCATTGGTCGTACAAATACACTTCAATTTGTTTTCTCTGAAGTCAAAGGGTTCACTGATGGAACGGGTTCATGGAAGGACAGTCTCGATAAACTTCAATGGAAGACAACGCCCAAGAGTTTTGGTATGTCGTATAGAAATCGTGATTTTGCACAACATCTTTTGCTCAAGTATTATCCACCTATGAAGAACTTCAAAAACTTTGACAAGTCAAAGATTATCGATATGACTTGGTACCAAAAACAAAATAAATGGCTCAGATCCCT
>JACCDP010220589.1_pt1 | contig 26165 bp, 14 predicted proteins | sample 7445841 | NCBI WGS metagenome assembly JACCDP01 (sample SAMN15323441, study PRJNA562643) | freshwater metagenome | isolation source: river surface water | place: USA:Blue River Watershed | collected 2017-08-17 | reverse complement strand
ACATCGGGTATCCTGGCTCTGAAATTATTTACAGCATTGATTTGGCTCCGCCGTCGACCCAAGATATCAATAGCTTTCACACAACAACAGAAAAAGCGACGTTATACTTGACAGGAATGCCAAGCCCTGAACAAACCGGACTAAACCAAACAAATGGCTACATTATTATCGATGAGCTACTTTATCTTAGTGCTCAGCCCCAAATTCAGGATGGACAATACATTTCACCCGGTCTTGTTGACAAAATTTATTTCACTGCCCCGGTGTTAGATTCAGCCTATAATGGAACATATAACTCAAATGGCTACGCTTATTCGTTGGCACTTATTGATTCTGTTTGTAATTCTTTATACCCCCAAACCAATTCTGGGCAGGCACCATCTTTTAATTGTCAATTCCCGACCAACTCTGCTTATGCTTCTTCGGATTCTCCAGTTGTTCCATCTCTCCAGCAACTAAATGCTTTGGGTGTTCCGATTCCGTACCGAGTTTTCATTGATGTTGACTATTTCGGAGGGGCTTCTCTCACTGTTAATACACCGATGAATGCCAACGCTGGGGTTGGCAACGAAATTGGAGGTCCTGGGGAATGGTATGTTATGCAAGACACAATGGGTGGAACTGGTGTAGCAAGTATGATTAATGCACGGATTGCGGTGACCGTACCAGGAGGAACTGGGACTGGAATTATTGCGGTTGCTTCTCCAATATACAACACGAACGCCTCAGCAGGTCCTGGTCCTACAGGAGATTATAATGGTATAAGTGTTCAGGTAAAAGATAGAAACATAAAGAAAATATCGATCAGGGATAATACACAATCCATTAATTTTCTTTATAGTACAAATCTACCTCCTTTTGCTTACAGTTTTCTCACACCCTCACCGACCGTCTGTTCTGGTATGATGCAGGAATTAGACCTTACTAGCTACACGCCAGAATTTGGTACACGGCTTGAATATGGCGCATCAATCTATTAAGATAAATAGTTAACATGGCAAATACTACTCAATTTATCAATCAAGGTGCATTAGATTCTGCTGAAAATGTCTGGTGTGTTGGCCACGATTTGACATTTTACGATGGGCAGAATTGGACTTATTATAATTATGAGAACTCAGCAGTTCCTAACAATTCCCCATATTATGCAGACACAAGAAGCATCTCTATTGATGAATATGATACAAAATGGGTTGGGTGTGCAGTATCTTCCAATCTGTCTCAGGTTTTAGTTTTTAATATTTCAAGTCCTGATGTAAACAACGGAACATCTTGGACAATTTCCGATTTCAATTTAACTTCAAGCCCCAACTGGGAAGTTCCTACAATTTATGCAAGTCCATTCGGGGATGAAGTTTTGGCTTTTATCTCACCTCTAAACGGAGGCGGGGGAACAGGAGCTACTGGTAACATCGGTGCAACTGGAGGATTTTTATGGAGCTATAACAAACTAACTCAAACTTGGACCGAAGTTTCTCCTGGGTATACCTGGCCACATATTTTCGAAATAAAAGCTAAAGGGAAAGATGGCATAAATTGGGAATATTACCTTGCAACGGATGATGGCATTCAAATAATTCCACCAGGCAGATTAGATGTTTTGGAACTCCAGGACGGTACAAAATTTATCCCAAATCTGAAAAAATTTAACTCGTATAATTCTTCCTTACCTTCAAATTTTGTGAATTCGCTTTCCTTTGACGAGGATGGACACGTATGGATTGGTAGCGATTATGGTTTAACATATTTTGATAACGAGAAATTTTACAATTGGACTGTTCCTGGAAATTTAAGTGTTTCTCGTGTTGTATCTAGAGCAAACGGTCACGTGTTTTTCAGATGTGGGGATCCTTTCGGTATCCCAACCACAACCAATGGGTTCTTTCATTTTAACGGAGATACATTCACCTCTTATACGACCTCGAATTCCAATCTCCCATCAAATCTTATCATTGATATTTTACTGGCTCCTGATAAATCAAATAAAGGATCACTGACCGTTTACCCAAATGATTTATGGATAGTTGCCGGTAATTTCGTCGTTTTGTTTGATTATGTAATTCCCCACGTATATGCCTCAAGTAAATACGAGGGAACAACCGGATGGAATTTTATTTATTATACTTCTTCCGCCACGGGTGCAACAACGGATTCAGCAAAACTCCCCAAAGCTGAAAGATTCGACTGGGTTTACCCGTCATGGCAAGGATATGAAAATGCTAATCTTGCTCTGAATCACCCTGGTATGGATCCAAGAAATTTGTTTCTTACTACCGATTTTAAAGCAATAGCGGATGGGCGAGCTGGAAATCAGGATTACTGGAACTGGGGACAAGTAGTTCCATACGATCAACAGATTGAGTCGGGATTAATACAGGATTACTCTTGGTTAGTGGGAATAACGGGGGCTAGTCAGTTAACTATCTCATCAGTTTCTAAATATAAAGAGCTTAACGTTTTGGCTGGCTATACAAGCAATAGCATTACAAATTTTGGGCCATCAAGTAACAGCGAGGATCAATTCTTAGTAAGTAATTCAAACCCAACGAACGGTACACCAGGGACCCAAAATTTTGGATTTGTTGCTTTTTACACTGATGGTGGACAAGTTCAAGGTGTAGTACCATTTCCTGGATTTAGCACAAGAGTATTAAGCGCGAAGCCTTCTTTTGATTCTTCCTCGTTGATCGTCTTAGGAGCTTATTCAAGATATGTAGAGGGAGGAAAATTTGTTTGGGGATCTCAATATCCAACTGCAGCCGACATGAATGTGACTGGTATAACTGGTCCTACCGGAGGTCCTATTGGATTCTCAAATATTGCTACTCCCGGATTAACTGCAAGTTTTGATTATCCCTGGATTTTGAATGGACCTACGGGTGCAACTTCTGGTGTTTATATTCCACAGCCAGCACTACTTACTTCAACAATAGGTTATTTCCTAGCAGAAATCGATTTCGAACTCGGGGACTCTGTAAGCTATGGCGATATAGACTTCAGTACGGAAACCACTGCTTCTAAATTTTGCCTTAAAAACTTTAGAACATTCCCCGGATCAAATTCTATTTACGATCCCGCAGGTCACCCAGCAGGAACCTTCCCGACAGCAATACGCAAATCCGATCTATCTATAAGTCAGAATTCCATAAGGTTCACAGCAAACATAACTGGCGGGATTTCAACTTTGAAGAATGATTATGTGAATTCAAACGATATGCCAGGAGCTCCCGAATTTCTGTTCAGCTCCTATTACAATTCCTCCTACACAAGTAGCGGTTTGCTGGTAGAGCTAAACCCCGATTTTTATCTCAAAACTGGAGCAGTGATTGGAATGACTGGAGGAGGATCTCTTGATAACATAACATCACTACCAAATGGATTAACTTACGTTCTTACCGGAACTGCAAACGATAACGTAAATTTTGGAAATTTGGGTCTGACTCATGCGACTGGCGGATTTAGTTATCCTTGGTTGATTGCTTCTAATTATGACAATCTGGGAATTACTGGTTCTTTTCTTATAAACAATTCAAACGGGGATTCAAACTACACAACGTGGCAAAACACATCGGCGAGTTTTGCTTCCTCTGATGTTTTGTACACGACTATGCTTTACACAGGTAATGCAACACTTCAGAATTACAATTCAGGTAGTTTAGTTGCAGAAGGTGCTTCTGGTTCTGTTAATGCCGCTATTTTATCTGTAAGTCCCGGAGGAAAAATTGCTCTGGAATCCAACTTTGAAATACTCCCTTCATCTTACGAGTTTGCATATAACGCTACCATAAGTGATGTCAACGGTATCAGATCCAAGGATTCTTATTACTTAGCTGTAAATTACGAATTCACACCGGGAATCACCGGTGATGGAAATGTAATAATAAAAAGAAGTGTTTCCGGAACTTACGTGGATGAATTTTCTACTTTTCCATCCAATCCAAATTCAGGAACCCAAAGCCCTCTCAAACTAGCAGTAGCTGAGAATCTCAACGTTTTCCTTGCTGGCGGAAATTCTGGTATTACTGGTCCAACCGGTCTACCATATCCAGCTGGAAATCTTTCTTTTGTTTCTCTGCTTGAAAGTTACAAAGCCCCACAGGGCATTGATCTTGGGAACATAATATCCAGAGCAGGATCTGGAGCATGGACGTGGGTTGATGTTCACAACTCGAGCAACGATCTGTACATTCCGATGTTATCTACAGTATTCTTTTCGAACTATGATTCTTCAATTTTCGGAAAACAGAATAATAGATGGGTTTTGACTAATGCCAAAACAAACGAAGTTTTACTTGACGTGAAATTTACTCCCTATTTTATTTACACATTTACCGAATCTGGATATTACTCACTTTTCAATTCTGTAGAAGATTCTTTTGGAAATGTTTATGAAATAACAAAGCCAGCTTTCATAAAGGTAGTGAATCAATCTATTCCCGCTGCAAATGATCCAAATCCTTTATTAGTGAACTCCGCTGACTATGGCTACGCTCCTGCTGGAAGGGGTTTTGAAAACGAGGCAGAAAAGCTCGAAAAAGACATGTTAGAACAGCAAATTCTAATTAGAGCACAAAACACTCAACCATTCGCCTCCGGATTGGTCCTGAACAACGACTCTAATTCTACTTTTAGAGGAAATTAATTTCTTGGTTTAGAAGTGCCGGTTCCTCCGACATTCCTGTATTTCCATTCCTCGTATCTTTTCACGATTTCTTTTAGAATCTTACTTCTAACTATGTCTTCTTCGCTGAATTGAAATTCACCAACTCCATCTACACCCTTTACAAGATCGACAAAAAGAGGTAGAGCTACTTTTTCGTAGGAAATGTCGTGCTGTGTTACGTCTCCTGCCAAAAGTGCCTTTGATCCTTCTCCCAATCGAGAAATATAAAGCATGAGCTGCTTCATATCACAGTTTTGTGCTTCGTCGAGAATCATCATGGTTTTATCAAAGGTTGCTCCCCTCATATAAGCCAAAGGACGAAATTCAATCAGTTTTTCATTAAAAAGCTGGACCAATTTTTCTTTGACTATGATTTTTTCCATGGTTATCAAAAAGCTTTCCATGTAAGGACCAATTTTTTCGTGAACGTCTCCAGGTAAACTTCCTAACTTTTCACCCGATTCCTGTATCGGTTTTGTAAAAATGATCTTTTCTATTTCTCCCCTTTGTAAAAGCTTTAAAGCTGTGTAGCAAGCGGAGAATGTTTTGGATGTTCCTGCTGGTCCCCAGCAAAATGTGATAGTGCTATTTAGAATTGTTTCTGAATACTGTTTTTGCTTCGGAGATAACGAAATGTCTAAAAAATCCCTTGCTGCTAATTTGCTTTTTGCTGCTGGCATATTTGAGTGTTTGAAAATGGTATGATATATATTTCAAAATTTTGAAACCAAAAAATTGACATAAAATGGCTACAGTAAGCACAACATCAATTCTGGGATCTGACTCTATATCCGCCTCGAGAACCACTATTAATTCAAACTTTCTTCTTTTACAGAATTGGATTAATCAGTATGTTTCAGTGTTCACTATCGATTCGGTTAATGGGATATTGGATCTCTCACAAGCTTCTACCGGCAGAATTTCTGCTAAAACAGGTAAATTCGATCAAATCATAGTCCCAAGTGGAGGAACAGCTCTCGCACAAATTCTTTCATCTGGTGCATCCCAATTCGTTAGTGTAGCAACAACCACACTTACCGCAAGCGGAGCAAGCAGTTTTTCAGGAACTTTTACAGCTTCAAACACTGCAACTTTTAACTCAACTACTAATTTATTTGGTGCCACCAAATTGAATCAGGCCTTTACTATTCTAAGCTCTGGCCATTTCGTTGGTCAAAATACAACTTATGCTACAGGTGCAACAGCAGGAACCGCTTTCCCTGCCTCCACTTCAGGCGGAGGAGGCAGATTAAGCTCTTTGGCGGTACCCTACCAAGTTACCGGTTTGGAAGATGTCATTTATGCCCAATGTGGAAGTGGCTGGTATATGTCTGTAGGAACTACGGGGGCAACTGCTTCAAATCTTACTGCCGGAACCAGACTTACAATCGTAAACACTGGAGCAACTGGTGGTTTTATAGCCACTGGACTTCAAAATTCAGGAGCTTATTACACAGGATTTAATACCAACGCTTCATATGCAAAATATCCAGCGGCGGGTATTACGTGTGATAATAACAGACCTTATCAATCAGCAATCACTTTACAGTGGGAACCTAGAATAAGCCAGGGTACAGGAAACCAGCAGGGATCATGGGTAGTCTTGTCTTCTTCAAACATGTCTTGGTCTTAATAAAAAAAAAGTAAATGGCAAAAACCCCTTTTATACGTCCGCTTCAAGTTCAGGGTGGTACTTTTTATGCCTTTTCGTCGGCTGCGGAGGATCTTTCCTTCACGTTTAACAACTCTATTAATAAGTTCAAATTTTCAAAGTTTGCCCTTTTAAATATTCCAGAGATAAATTCCGGTGATCCCTTGGGCAATTCGTTGAAATTGAATGCGCCAGACAGTGCATTTATTGATAAAGCAACAAACGCTGGTCAAATTATCACAACAAACCAGAACGTAAACTTTTCTCAAAGTTTCCAGAGCTATTGTTTAAATCTTGAGACTACGATCCTAAGTGGTAACGACTATGATTCTACTCTGAAGCAAAATGTATCTGAAAGGGTTTTTTGGAAATGGCTAAAGGAACTTGGCGGTATTCGTTTCCAACCAGCATCTTCAAGTCAAGTTGTTTCCACGCTCGATCAAAACACGGTAATTACTGTAAACGGCCTACCCCGTACTGAAAAAAGATACGTTGAAGGTGATCCCGTAGGTGGAACTGGATCTTACGGATTAACAGGAGCCACTTACAATAGGGTAGTCCAATATATTGGAAATTTGGATATTGTAAACTCAGTAAAGAATAACAACAATACTTACTCTGAAGTTTACGTGTTAGTTCCAACTATGGACGGAAATACCCCTACGGTCCTTTTCAAAAATGTCGTTGACAGCAATTATCCCATGGATTACGCTTGGACTAATAACCCTGCAGATCCATTGAATGATGAATACTTAACTGGAAGATCCTACGACGAGCTAAATCCCAGCGGACTAACAAATTTGGCAATTTTCGACTGCGATGTAATAGGTCAGCCTCAGGTTACTTACACAGATACAGAGTCGCCGGGATCAACCGGAAGCGGAAACTGGTATTCCCCACGTGCAATAGCAGATACCTATTTCACGGATGACACTTTTACTAACCCAACAGCTCAAATTCTCGAAAAATCTTATGCAGGGGCAACTTCCGGAAATGGCTATCAAAAATACGTGAGAACAATTTTAGATTCTGTTGGTCTTGATTTTGATCCAAATTCTTACAAACAGATAGTAGACGATCCCGCAATTTCAACTCTGGAAGAATTCAACGCAACTTCTCTTTCTACCGACTTCACTTTCAACGCAGTTCTGATTTATTATGATGTTTATGATCCTGCAATTCCAGCAGATTCAGCCACCAATTTATATGGTGTTCTTTTCTTGGATGATGTCCAGGATACGGGAGTAGGTACGTATGAAATTCCCGGGTTTAAGAAATACAAACCAAATCCGGTTACAAAATTAAATGGTAATTCTTATGGTCTAAAACTTAATATCAAGTTTGATGTTGACATAGATCAAACCGGGGTAGAGCAAGCAATCAACGATTACTCCCCATTTTCTTTGACCATGTTCATGGATGCTGTAAACGTTTTGCAAGATGCCTCAGCAACACTTAATAACACGGCAGCTGTTTACACCCAGCTAGAGGACAGAGTAAGTGCAATAGAAAATTTAGTTTTATCGTCAGAAACTACTGTTAATATTGACAGGAGAATTTCTCAGATAGAAAACGCTCTTGCCGCTAATCAGGCTCTGTTTAACAACACGCAAGCAGTAATGGGTCTGATCAATCAGAACTATGAATTAATCAGGGCAATTGTAAATAATGAAACGTCAGTTGAAATTTCTTACAACCTCAATTTGATTAAACAGGGACAAGGAATCATTGTCGACAGAAGCGTTCCTAATCAGCTTACAATCTCGAACGATAATCAAGACTATCATATAGGTCCAGCAAACGGAACCGTTACACTTCAGAACGTGTCTCCAAATACCATATTGCTACAAACCTTCGGAAACTACGTTAAGCATGTTAACAACGGAGTGCCGATCAATCTGACTTCGGATTTAGTGATCAGAATTGACGATTACACTCTTACAAATTGGAAACAGGGACAAGTAATGAGATTCTCATTCGGCGATCAAGTTATCCCTGGTGATTATAATGTTACATTCCTAACTAATGCAGTTGGAAATTACCCATTAACTAACCCAACAAATGTACCTTATTCAACTTTGATCATCTCTCTCACGAATAACGATTTTGTAGCTTACGATTACAAACCGGTGATAGATATAGTGTGTATTGATCCAATCAATTTGCTTTTCCAGGTAGATGAGGTAGGAAAAAGTTTAACTAACAATTCTTAAAATTCAAAAAAGAGTATATGGCAGGCACCCAAAATAGTATAAGTTCTTTAGTAGCACAATTTTTAAGGCTGCAAAAGAATTCTATTGAAATAATTAACGGTTTGAATGAGGTTGCAACTTCTACGAATGACACTGTACAGATTGAAATGCTTGACGAAGCAGGTTTACCTAGCAATGCAAGTATTCCTGCTTATGGTTATTTGAGAAGTCAAATCCAACGCTTGGACTCAAATATTCAAGCCCTTGCTGGATTGGGTGAAAATTTTTCCACGGTAAGAAATCCCGATGGAACATATTCACAGATTTACAAGGCTCAACCTTTGCGGGACCCAAGTCCTTTGATTAATCTTCAAGTTCCAAGTACATTTTCTACCAGAGACAACTGGTTTTTCGAAAGCTTTCTTTCACCTCTTCTTTACATAAGTATAGATGTCACCGGTCAATTACCAGACGATGCAGATAGGATTCTTATTAAAAGAATCATAGCAAACGCAGACACTGATGAAAAAAAGGCTTATTTTGATGCAAACCTTAGTGGAAGAAACGACATAGGTGAACAAGAATTTATCAATGAACTCATAGCCAACGGAATGACTTATTTCGTTGACGAAGACATTGTTCCTCTGCCATTGAGAACGATAAGAAATAAAGGCACTTTTAGTGTGATTTCTTTTTATGATGACACTGTAAGTACTACGGACGCTAATGGTCAAGTTGTCCAGGAAACCCGTAGAAACTACAAATTAAACTCTGTTCAATATACAGACACAAGCACGGGTGTTTCAAACGGTAGAACTCTTGGGGTTGGTGATTATCTTTTAACAATCGACGGAACCAAGTATCAAATCACCTCAATAAACATTCCGGAAACAAGTGTCCAGCTTAAAAGAACATCAGGTTATCAACCGGTAACAATAGGTGCCGATACGTTAAGCCTTCAATCAACTCAATTCAATCCGAGATTTGTTGATGTCAATGTTGGGTATGATGAGAGACAAGGGGTTTTCTTTAAAAAGATAGATGATAGTTACAATATTGTTGCTTCTACCTGGTCCCCGGGGATAGTTTTTTTCAGCAACCAACTTCGCATCAATACAACATCAGGGATTCAAACTTTAGAGCAATATTACTTAACCTCGGTTGCAGATCTTGGCCAACAATTGTTGGGAATGGCCAAAGAGAAAAAAATTGCTGCTATAAGCGGATTGGTTCCCGATGCACCAACGATTGTAGAAACTAATTTCAAAGTTGTTCAAATTAATACCCAATTAACTCAGGGAACTGACGTTCAGACTTTGAATGATAAAGTGGCTTTGAAAGCAACTTTACAAAGTGAAATTAGCCAACTTGATACGGCAATAAACACCAATAGAGCCCAAATTAATAATGTAAGTAATACATCGATTCTTGCACAGGCACCGACTACTTCTATTACACCGATTTCAAGTTTAAGTAATTCGTTAACATCAACAACTCAAAATACACAAGCCCTTCAGGCTAATTTGAATTCTTTAACCCAACAAAGGGTTCAAAAGCAGCAACTTCTTGCTTCGGTCGTAAGCGATATTTCTACAATTTCAACCAGTACACCTCAAATAATTGCGGATCCAAAATACAGAGTAAGAGGTTTCTGGGCAATCCCAACCCCGAAAATAAATCCTACTACTGGGCCCCAAGCTGTAATACAATTTATTATTGAATACAGATATTTGAGTGATGCTGGCGTTGCTCCTGCAGTCCAACAAATTAACTTCTTAGACAATAACGGGCAACAAAAAACTGGATCTTTCAGTAACTGGAATAAGATTATCACTGATATCCGCTCTAAAGTATATGATCCAGGAACTGGCACATACGTTTGGGCCCCTGAATTTACAGACGATGCTGATGCAAACAATATTAACCAGCTTGATATCCCAATTACGAAGGGGGAACAAGTTGAAGTTAGAATTAAATCGGTTTCCGAGGCGGGCTGGCCAGATAACCCTCTTACTTCCGATTGGTCCGAAAGTGTTATAGTTTCATTTCCTCCCGACGCGACAACACAAAACGCTGCTGCATCTCTTTCCTCAAATCTTAAGGATGAAGCTGTTTTGACGATCCAACAAGAACTTTCGTCAAAAGGAATTGATGGACTTTTGGCACGTCAATTTTCGAATGGTAGCAAAACTTACTTTTTGGATGCTCCAACTATAGCAAGTGGTTTTTACGATGCAAGTGGAACCCCTGTAGATCTTTTCCAGAAATTAACAGAGCTTCAAGACCAGCTTAATAGTCTCAGAGCAACAGTAGAAAAATCAGTGGGTGTATTGGAAGTTCAAATAGTAGATCAAGCAGGAAATACACAAATTGTAACAAGCGGTCAAACTATAAAATTGAACGCGGGGTATTACAACCAGATTTTCGCAAATCCTACAACCAGTGATGCTGGAAAAATTGCAGCCAAAATTTACCAGCTGAAATTGGTTAATACTGCCGCGGGACTTCTGGAACTTTCATCTTCTCTGCCCGGTGGACTGGATACGTTAGCCGGAACCTCTACAACTTATACTCTCCCAACTGGATATGCTCAGAACCTCAGATATGGGGAGATTGGAATTTCTGTTACGTCTTTGACCCCTGCGGATATAATCCCTCCGGGTTCTACTGGAAATGCAAACAACGAATCTTTCGAACAACTCAGACAGGCTGCACCTTATGTTTCAGGGAACGCTAACAGCCAATTCATTTACCCAAGGTGGAAAACCGTAGGTTTAGACCAGAATCTTTATTTTGTTCCTGGTACATACACGAGTGGGTACAACTATCAAGGAAATGGCAACGGATTACCACAAAACGGTTCTTCACTAATACCATATGATCCTGCAATTTCTACTGTTCCTACCGCTTCTGGAACTAACGGTTCAGTGTGGAATGGAGGATACACAGGATCTACAGGCTCATATGTTGGATTGGGTAACGGATATTTAAGTGAATTCTGCATTCATAAAGACCATCCAGCATTAATCACTGGACAAAGTTTCGAAAATCTAGTTAAACCAAATTATGCTGGTGGCATAGTAGTTTACCCCTATTTCAGACAATCTGATTACTTCTACTATGACAACAGTTTGGCAAACTATTGGATGCAATTAGGATATTCTCCGGTGACAACAGATTTCGTTCAGGGTCCAACTGCCGATAGAGAGGATTCTATGTACCCGTTCAAGTTAGGTTTTGAGAGTAACGATGAATGGCTAATCGGAAGATACAGTTGTGGTTCTTACTTATTCTTAGGACCCGTAACTGCTTCATCTGTTCAGGTACAAGGATCAACATCTCAAGCAAGTCAATTCGTTCAGCAGGGGGTAAATAACGCAATAATTGTTCCTCTAATTTTCCAATTTAGGGCAACGGATAAATTAGGCTACATCGGGGGATTCAGAGCAAATGGAAATCCTACCAATATCACATATACCAAAAAACTAGGAATAGATGTCCAGGTAAGAAATCAAAGTCCATTTTCTTTCGATATTGAAGTTACCTCCAAGTACAAAAATGACACTTTATCTTCGCCTAATTTCGCAACGCCGGGTGGAACAATCTTAATGTAAATCAAATGTGTAACTTAAAGAAAGATAAAAATGGCATCCGCAAAATTATTCGATTATAACTCGTCGTTTGGAATTTTAAGGACAAATCCTAAAATCACAGGTAATGTGAAAATTACTGTGGATTCTGATGGCGGTGTGTGGTTAAATTCTATGGATGCTAACCCAACACTCAGCGATCAAAAGTTCAAGAAATTTCGAGTAACTGGCCAAAATTCTTATTCAAAAGATCTTTATAGATTTTTTCAAGATGGAACCTTATCAAATGAAGTAATTTTTCAGGTTGGAAAATTTACTGATGGTGAGAATAAACCTGTTGAATCTTTTGCTTCACAATACGATTTTTTCTACGGAAGCGGTGCATCCACTTTAATTGACAGAAATTACACTGAAAATTTCAGATACTTCCAACCATTGTGGTTAAGAAAGGAACTTCCAGAGTTTTTCGTGATATTCAAAGTTCCTGGACCTATAAGCTACCCTTATTCGACTAATCAGACCTTTATTCAAAACACAGTTCAGTACAAACTGGTTCAGGATACAAATTCTTCATCAACTTTCCAAATCAGTTATGGGGTAGACAATTCAGGAAACCCTATTACTTACTCCGCTGGCGAGTTCTTTACTGGTAATTCTGTTTACAATTCATATGTAGTAACATCAGGATCTGGTAAAGTGGTTGAAATGGACGAGCTTCTTTATCAACCCGAGGTTGATGATGTGAATGCGTATTTCAATACCAAAATTCTTCCTTATGCAACTGCCATTGCAACTTTCGACCTGAGAGATGATACCACAATAGGAAAATACATACGATCTGTTATCAACGATCCATCATTTTTCCAAGCTCCTATTGATTTTTCATTCCAGTTAAATTCTTACACCTACTATAATGGAGCCGATCTAAAAACCGGTGCCCTTACCAGGAAAGGTGAGCTTTTATACGATTACTTAACGTCTCCAACGTCAACCCCTCAAATCGATTTTGAAAATTACGTCACTGATGGATTTTCTAGAAATGGTATAATTGCCCCCAATTTATTGAATTTGGAATTTTTGTTTAATGATCCAGATTCTGATTTGTACTCCATAAATAGATATTTCGGCTGCTATGTTTCTAGAAACGATTTGGGAGAATTTAGATTAAATGGAAATTTCTTCTACACTTATAAAAATCAGGATGGAAACAACAACCTTCCGAAACCAGCACTAAATAACGTAGGATATTTCAATAGCACTACTAATAATTTTCAAAGCTCTACCACAGGGGTAAGACTTTATTATGAGGGTGCTTCTGGATGGATCCCAGGTTCCTATGATGTAAACGTAAGCGATCCTCAAAAACTTTATTACATAACTGATAAAAATGAAAATTTTTACAGTCTTCAGAGATATCAGAATTATATTTCATCATCAGGAGCTTGGTTAGATAATACCCCAGTTTCTTCTCAATTTGGTCCTTTCAAACTGGATTCAACTTTTGGGACAACAGGAACGCTCGGAAGAACCAAAGGAAATTTGGTTTTATCTGATCAGCAAGTAAACCTAGCTGATTTTACTGGTCCTGGAGAAAAAATCGGTGGATTTTCTGGTTTCATACCAGGACAAAAAGGATATGCTAACACTAATATAGAATTTTTGCAAGCATTTGATCCTCTTAATCCTGTTACTTTCAAGATTATTTGGCCAAATGGAACTTACGGACCTCTGAATGAAAAGTATGACTTAGTTCAGTCCGGGAAATTAGGGGGCACTGTTTTAGGGTGGAAAGCTGGTTCGTCATATAATGTAGGATCAACCCACTACTTCAACATTTTACAGGGGAAAAATTCTGAAATTGCCACTTCGTTTTCATCCTGCATAAGTTCTATAAGCGACGTTGTCTGGGATTCTGCGACTTCACAAAATAGCTCAATTATAAGAGTCAAGAATGCGGGGACCAAAGAAAATTATCAGTTTAAAATCGCTGTATTTTCAAACTATGCTGACTTTGAATCTGCTTATGTAGGAATATGGTCAAATACATCCTCTTACACAACTGGGGACATAGTAAATTACAACGATTTTTATTTTAAGGTATTGACAAACGTCCCTGCTCCGAGTGTCGGAAATTTCAACACGCCCCCTGAGGTTGGGGTAGTTTGGGAAGAGTACCTAACTTTTGATACTTCCGGTATACTAAAAGTCGCGGATGTTGATGCATCAGAACTCAATCGAAATGTGAATTTTAGAGGAGGAACTGATTATATCAAATCACGAGTTGCTTTTTCTATTAACGAGCAGAATAAAATCATTCCCGGAACCTGGATAGAAGTTGAAAGTGGCAGAGGAGTTACTGGTTCGGTTTCAATGATTTCTCAAGTCAGTAGATATGTTGATTCTCCTATTTATGATTCAGACCCGAGTAAATCATTTGGAACCGTTACCGGTTTTAGAGGATACAATGAATTTTTAGTCGCGGAGCTTCAAGATCAGAAAGCTGTTATCGACTTAGGAACCGATGGAAATTTCAATCTTTTTGAAATGTCCAAATTGTACTCTGGAGTTTTCTCTTTTTTTGATCTTAAAGATTTCGATTATGATTTTCTTTCCTCCTCGTATGGTATAACTCCAACCCCCGAGTACCATAGATATTTTAAACTTATCCCCGAACAAGCTGGACAAATAATTTCCGGCGTAAAGTATCTCGTACGGCAGGGGCAAATTATTGTAGATCAAGGAACCATAAATGAAAGAATTTTACAAAAGGGGCAAGCTTTCATTGGTGGTAACGTTGATTATTTTATAGATTATAGTTTTTCCCTTAATGGAACAGAAGCCGTAGTTTTCCCGGCCATTTTCAGCCAGGTCGGATGGGTGGATGAATCAACTACCTATCCCGTAGAAAGAATTGCAGCAGAACAAAACTTGAATTCTTTCATAGGTTTTTATGGAATCCAATCCATAAGTGACACCAGACCAACCCCTAGCTCTTTTGATAAAACTCAAGTTTTTGAATATGGAAAGCTTGCTACGGAATACCAATATCTAGAAGAAAACTTCACCCAACCGCGTGCTAATTTTTCTCGTGTAGTTCCGTTTGTTAATAAATGGGGATATTTTGGTGGAACCGATGCAAGGGGAAATGTTTATAGACTTAATTCTTCACCCGCTTTTAGCCCAACCAATTTTTCTCCCAGCTTTCAAAAAGATCTGCCAGATCCTGGTTTTCTCACCCATGAATGGATGCTGTTAGAAGGTTTACCGCAAGAATATCCTATTCAGGCCATAGGAGAACAAAAAAACTATTTGCCAGAGAAGGTTGATCTAAGCCTAATAAGAAACGCAAACCCTTCGAATTCCTTGTACTTTGATTCATTCTTCACTGTAGAGCCAAACGACTATCCAAATCCTTATAAGAACCCAGCGAATCAAACCAAGGAATTTTTCACGCCTTTTGTTTATAATGCATCTACGGGTTTTTATGATACAATTTTCAGAGGGGTCAAAATAAGTCTTAAAAGAAGAAGCACTGTTCCGAATCCACAAACGGATCTTGATAAGTATATCCTGAATTATAGAGGATTTGAAAACTATAATTTTTCGGCAATTTTAAGGGTTATCCCAGAAGATTCTAGTACGATACAGACCCCTGTTTCTTACGAGATAATAGAAAACGTTCAACAAAAATGTATTCTTTTTGTCACTAGTGTGGTAATCAAAGATTATCGAGCTTTACCCCTCGATTTCTTGGGTTCTACTGGAGGTACGCCATATCTCGACTATTTGTTGATGTATAGCTTGAAAGACAAAAAGAAAAATGCGGGTGTGGGATTAACTGGAGCTAGCGGTCCAACGGGGTCTATTTTGTACAAAATTGACGACATAAAGCTTTCATCAGCTCTTGATCTTTCAATTTTATCAGAAAGTTCTGTCACTACAATAACCAATCCAGGAAAGGTATTTATTATACCGAATCCGGATTTTGATACTGATCTAAGAGAGGAAGTAAACTTGTTTTATCCTATTGGTTCCACTGGAAGTGTAGGTGTGACCGGACCTGGAAGTTTTTATGTCCCAAGCGAAAGTTATACATACCCCTGGCCGGTTGGAAGATCACAAACTTTGGTAAATTTCGAAGCGATTGAACCTCCTTATTACGAGTTTGATATACCTTTTGCTTTTTCAAGTCCTGTTACAATACCGGTAGGACCTAGATCTGCTTATGCTAACAAGCCCGTTTTCCAAGTGGAGGGAGGGTATGATTATTTTGATTTTATACTAAAGAGAATTTCCCTTTCACAAATCTATCAAAGAGTTAATGGGGAAAGCCCCTACATCAAATACAGCACATACGATTGGGACAGCACATCCTCCACTACTGTGTTAACCGAAAATTATTTTCAGATTTCTCTATCACAGCCAACTGCTATTTACAAGGCAAATGGGGTTTATCCAGTAAAAAGTTACGCTGGACCTCAAACCCTTGGAAGGAATGAGCCAACAGGTTACGTTATTCAGAATGGGGGAGCTTCTTATGCAAGTGACATTCTTAGATACGGAGGTTTATACGAACCACTTTTCAAAAAGATCTTCAGATTTAAAAACGATAAGAATGACACCATAACTAGAAATATTTCTATTGACTTAAGCTTTAGGAATTGCACATTTGCACCAGAGCAAACAAATTTTGGTATAGTGGAAAACCTTTCATTCTCAAAGGTTTCCTTGGGTAAAAATATATTAGAAGCTTCTCAGAATCTTCCTCAGGGACCAGTCTATCCTTTGGTTGGACAAACCCCGATTTCGAATAAGAACTTTTCAGTCTTCCTATCGAGTTGGGATCCTGGATATTACAACCTCTTCTCCTCTGCAACTTCACAAACGCCTGTTGCAGGAACCAGATCCATGAGAGAGTACAAGAGCTTTTTGGGATCTAAAATGATGCAGACGCCTTATACTATCACAATTTACACTTTTATTGCTCTTGAACTTTCTAGAAATTCAGGAAGTACAAATGTTCAGGCCATAAATAACGCAGCAAATACTGCAGTTACCCAAATCCAAAGCATTACCCCAGCAACATCTAATACCGGAATTGGCCAGCTAGGAGCGTATCAAACTATAGTTGACCTACCTGTTTTTGACCAAGGAGTTTTCCCCAATGTTGAAGTTTTCTGGCAAAAGAATTCGGTGACTAATGTGGTTACCGGAGCAATAAGACTAGATAGGATTTTGAGAAGATATTTGTTGAATTCCGGGATCAATACTGTTTTCGTGGATAATATAGTAAGTGAATTTGGTTTAGGTAACCCAAACAGTATAGAGGATGACATCAACACTTATATAGAGGAAAATATTGTTCCTATTTATGAGGGTATAACTTTCGACCTGTTCGTGAAAAAAACAGGACAGAATTTATCTTCAACTGAATTATTAGTTCGTGGTGATTTAATCAATCCAGATAGAATTAAATACGGATATTATCAGCAAAGTAACTTCAAACTTACCCGTGTAAATGACCTTTTTTACACTTTCGAATACCCGCTTACAACTGGACAAAATTACTCTCTGACATTCTCTTTCAGAATTCAAAAAATCTGATTAATTCTCTTCCCGAATATATAAACAAAGAAAAATAAAAGATGCCCGCACTGAATATTCTTAACTTAAACTCCGGCGACACACAGGAAGACATAAGGAACAAAATCAATTCAAATTTTGATTCATTAGTGGCAAACGGAGGCGGTCCACAAGGCCAACAGGGAGAACCCGGTCCTCAGGGCGCGGTTGGTCTAGCCGGACCAAAGGGAGATTCTGGACAGCAAGGAACACGGGGTACAATTTGGAACGTACAAGCAACCGCACCACTTGGTGGATCTGCAAACCCTGTGTTAGTTGGTGATTATTGGGTAAACACAGTTGAGAATAATCTAATCTATCAATATGGAGCATCAGGTTGGATAAGCACCGGTCAAAGTCTCCAATCCACTGAAATTTTCACCACTTTAACCGGAATTTCTGGTCCAGTGTCAACAAAGAATGCGATTGTCATAAACAGTCCTTTTCCGGAATTAAATACTTTGGTTCTGAGCGATGCTGTTTCACTCACACCAACGGCAAATCCAACCTATTCAAAAGTTTTAATTGCAACTAATTCAACTAGCGATTATCCGCTGTTGGAATTTGCAAAAACAAATGCGGTCGGTGTTGGAACCCCTAGTGATTACAATAGACATCCCCAATTTAGATGGCTAAATCCATCCCAAAGCAACTACAATTTACTTTTTTCTGTTCCCCAAGACCAGATGGCTTTCCGTTCTGGCGGTTCCATGACTATTCAGAGTACGTCCTCTTCGCTCAATCTTCTTTCGAATACCAACGTTACAATCTCTTCCGGTAGTTCAATGAACGTGACTTCAGTTGGCCAAATGTCTTTTTCGTCCGGTAGTTCTTTGATGACTTTCAGTTCACAAAAATACATTTTGACTGGTTCGTTGATGTCCCTTTTCGTTCCGTTAACTATAACTTCAAGCTCTCTTGGGTACGCTTTAACTTTAAGAAATACCTCAACGTCCGGGACTGGTCTAATCCTTTCTTCGTCAACAAATAGCTCCTCGTATTTTTTGGCTAATTTCTTGTCGACAGGAGTCACAAGATTTAGTGTAAGAACTGACGGAAAAGTTTATTTTAATCAGCAAGGCTCAACAGTTAAAACTATATCTGGAACTTATGACAGTTCAGCATCACTGGGTGGAAACACTTATTACTTTTGGAATATTGGAACAAACAGAATCGACCGGGGTAACCTTGTCACCATGGTTTTGTCAGCGGTTAGCAGGAGGGGAATATTAATTCCGATAGGAACGGCTGCAAATAGTTGGAGCTCATATCTTTCTAATTATGAGTCTATTCAATTTAGAATTATAGCTTCAAATCCAACCTACACTATACAAGCCATATCTTACAATACTGGAGGAGGACCAACAGTAGGTAGCACGGTATTTTTGGGAACCTCTGGTGCACTTTCAGTAGATTTAACTATAATAAGAGGAGCTTCGAGCACTGATTATCAAATCTATTACAACACCTGCGAAGGATTATGTGGAAAATTAGCTTAAAATAAAGAAAAATGAGTTTTAATGTTAAATACATTTTCCCTGGCGATGATAAGAACCAGATCCTTTCCAAGGTAAATTACAATTTTGCCCAAATCTTATTTAATGCCATTGGTGAAAAAGGACCAATTGGGGAAATTGGGCCAACCGGAATAATAGGTGAGGTTGGTACTGATGGTGAAATCGGTGCAACCGGAAACAGAGCTAGTAATTGGTTTTTTTCTATAGCAGAACCACCGATTGCAGATTCTCAGAAGAACGACATTTGGATCAACGTTGGACCAACCGGTGCACAAAAAGTTTACGTTTTTGATGGAACAACTTGGGATTACACAGGAGAAACTATTTTAGGCGATTCTACTTTTGGCCTTCTCACGGAAATTCAAGGTCCCGGGGGAAGTACCACGCACAATGCGATCGATATCTCGAATCCTACCCCATCAAATGTAACTTTTGTATTTTCCGATTCAGTTGGCACAACTAGTAATATTAATCCAAATCTTGCAAAATTTTTAGTTGCAACAGACGCCAGTACGAGTAATTTTCCTATTTTAGGTTTCGATAAAACTTTCGTAGGATCCAGTACTATTCCTTCCTTCTCGTGGGAATCAATCGGTCAGGGATATGAGTTAGGATTCTCGACCCCTGGAAATTTAGTGCTTTCGAGCGGACTTACAGCTGCTTTTTCTGCTACCGGTGGAACTGCTACATTGTTAAGTTCGGGCTTATTGAGCATTCAATCGAATGCTTCGGTTTCCTTTGAAAACGCCACAGGAGCTAGTGCTTCCGCCTCCTTTTCTACACCGAACATAATAACCTTTTCTGCCAGTAACAAACAACTAACAGCTTCGGGTCTATCTTATTTAAATTTAACATCGGGAGCTGGAATCACTGCATCTTCCTCTGAGCTTGTACAAGTCTACTCCGCTGGAAATGGAATGTTGTTAGAAACAACAGGATCTGCCGGGGCTTCTGGAGCTGCTCTTGCCACTTTTGTAAATTCAAGCGGTTATACTATTTTGGAAAGCCGGAGCAACAACTTCAATGTTGTTGGACAATCTGGACCTTCGGGTTCTGCATCTGGCAGGTTTGTTAGAGCAGCTCAAGCTTTGACCAATGTCAGTGCATCGTCTACCTTCACCCGTTCAGGATTTACAAACAACTATGTTCCAGTTTCCTTGACCAGTTCAAGCTCTGGTATTATTTATGTGGTTCCTAAATACGTGAGTGCATCCTCGATTTACTCCGACGGCAAACAATATAGACTTTACCTGCAATTAACCGGATTTACAAATACTTGGGATGCCATTTCACAGGAGGGCAGGGTATTTGATATTTTCCTTGAGGACGATACACTTTGTTTTGGCGGGATTAGAACTGTTTATCCCGGAGGAGCCTCGAATGTTCAGATCGGAGACATTTCAACTAGTGCGACTGGGGGCTGCAGACATATCAGAATCACAACGGTTTCGAACGAGACCGCTTTTTATTACGCACTAACCCCTAAATTATCTTCTCCTAGCAGGTGTGGGTATATTGCACTCACTTCTACAGTATCTGGAACCCCTGGGGGAGGTCCTACTTCTGGTGCTTAAAATTATTCGAGATAAATAGATTAATATGGAACTTTCTCCAACAGAAATAAAAAAAGCAAACAGCCTAAAAAGCGAATTTTCAAAGGTCCGTTCTCAAATCGAAGAAGTTGAGAAAAAAATGGAATCCCTAAATTTCGAGGCAGGAACACTAATCAAAAAACTGGAAAGTTTGAGAGACGAGGAAAAGAATCTTATGGATTTTCTTCACGAAAAATATGGACCAGGAACTTTGGACCCAATAAAACTAATTTATTATGTTAAACAAGATTAAACAAATCCCCGATTTACTAAGCAACCGTATTATTTATTTGGTTGGTATTGGGGTTTTAGTACTCTTACTTCTGAAACAGTGTAACGAAACACGGGACGCCAAACAAGAGGCTGAGAGAAATTTCAATAATATGTTGGCAGAAAGGGATTCCGTTAGAGTCTTGAAATCGAAAAATGGTAACATGCTTGCTGAAAAAGCAGCTTTCAAGCTTAAATATGATGAACTAAGTAGTGAACAAAAGGAATTAATCAAAAGGTTAGAACTTTCAGGAAAGAAAAAACCGGGGGTAGTTATCCAAACTGATATTGTTTACAAGGACACTTCGATACTAGTTCCAGTTTTGGCTACTCTCAAGGACGGAGAACCTGTTTTAAACTTCAAACACAATCCAACTCTTCCAGGTAAAAATAAATTACTAATCGAAGGTCTCCTCCCTTATTTACTAATAACTGATACCATTCAAGATTCATCAAGCCCGAATGGAATACGTTTAAGCAGTCGTGTTGAGCCAGGAATAGCAAAACTTTCGATGGAACAGAAAATAGATCTTGTTACTGGACTCTACACTGACCCAAAAACCGGGAGGATCTTTGTACGTGCATCGACAACTTTTCCGGGCATAACTTTTAGCGATATGCAAGCTCTTGATATGGTAGACGATCCTGCTACCAAAAAAGCTCTAAGACAGGCAAGAAAACCCTTCGGAATTGGTTTTTCTCTGGGATGGGGAATGACAGTTGGGAAAGATGGTTATAATATGGGTCCAAACGTAGGCGTAGGAGTTACATACACGCCAACTTGGCTACAATTTGGAAAGTAAAAAAGACTAATGGCATACACTACAACCTCAAAATATGTGCAACTGACTCCATACTTAGTTTTGGAGTACATGTATGCTGACCAACCCAATCCTGAAACCTATTTTGTAAATGCTGGAAATCCTGCGGTGGGTTTCAACAAATTGATCAACGGTATTTTAGAGTATAAAGGTTCACCTTTGAACGATGTACAAATTTACAACCAGGATCAAAACTATTCGGTAACCCAAAACACATCTCTTAATAGTGTAGTTAGAGTTTCGGAAAATTCTTTCATCCCCCTGAACCCCAACTTAATCGTTCCTTACAACGATTTTAATCCCAAACTAACCCCAACTGCGGATCTGGCTATAACATTCCCAAGCAACATTTCTGTTGTTTATGATAGCGTTAGGTATCACGTTTTGCAGGGTTACAATTTAGAAAACATTGACGGTTTAATTCTCGGTATTTCTTATCTCGACCAGGACGGAAGTTACGTTGTTTTTTCTCAAATAGAATTGAGTTCAGGAACGGCTCAAGCATATACTCTGAACCCAAATCCTCTTACCATCGGATCGAACATTTACGACAAATACTTTGAAATCCAGATCCCTTCTTTTGTTGACATGAACAACCAATATGCGGCTGCTTCCTCAACAAACAAGCCTAACACGCTGGCTGGTAAAACTAGTAAGAGCGGAAGAGGATATGTGTACGGTGCTCCGATGAGGATATCAGTTTGGCAAATAGACGATACCACCCAGGTAAACGGATATGATCAGTATGGAGTCACTCTCTATGCAACTCTTTCTTTAGAAACTGAAGATCCATTCCAAAACATCGGTGCTTATATCGCTCCAGCAGATACCGGAGATTTCTTCGAATATTTTGCGACCGACGACGGCGGCTTCATCGAGAATTTCATTCTTTTCCAAAATTCGATTGGCAATCAGTATTACATAGATCATAAAGTTGAAGTTGTTGAACAAATAGGTGCCGCACTCATAGTTACAAACAATTTTTCCACGATACAAACCACAGCTTACGACATTCCTCTTCTCTATAGACCGATCGTAAGATATTCCGCTTTTGCTTCAAGTTTTACCTTGAGATACATCATGACCCTGGTGAACAGCAAGGATCAATCCAGACTGGTTAGAACAGCTTCTTATACATCTACTAATCCCGCAAGATATGGACCTTATATTGCTCCGTTACAGCTTTCTGTACTACCCCAGACCCAAAAGATTTACAACAAATTAGCTAATCAATCCAACATAACAGTTCCTTCGAACAATATTGCTCCGAAAGAGATTGTTAAGTATGCTAATGTTTTCGTTGAGAGAAATTCTGTGAACACAACTATGACAAATCTGGTTGTCAAAGGAAATACAATAACACAAGCAGATTCTGGAGCAACAAACGAGGTTTCTTACGGCCTTGGTCAAGCTTACATAACAATTTCTCCATTTGATAATTATTACAAGTTTACTTTTTATAAAAGAAACCCTGACGGAACAACAGATCTTTTAGACCTGACTTCTTCTGGAACCTTTAAGCTTGTTTTTATAGACAACCAAAACAACAAACTATTTGCACCACCAATCTCGGATAAAAATATCGCAAATTCTGCTAGGGGAGAGCTAGCTTTCAAGTTGGATCAAAGTTTGTCAAATCAGGTTCTAACTTTTACGAATAGGAAGTTTTACATTTCTAATCAACCGATTGAAACAGCTACCACTAACGTAACCGGAAATAATGCGGTTTCTAAAGTTTCTAGTGTCAAGGAACAATTAGCGAGTAAAGCCCTTTCCTTAACAGATACAATCAAAGATGTTCAAATTGCAGCGAGATCTTTAGTTACTGCGGAGGGAAATTTAGGAACCACTAGAATTTCCGGCTCTTCCTCTTCGGTTTTGTATTATGGTAATTGGCTGAAAGATGGTGAAGTCAGACCAGCTTCCACATTTGGAACTGCTGGAACTGCTGGATTTGGAGGAGTGGTAAACCCAAATCTTATCACTAACGCAGTCACTGGAATTAGTCAAACCTCAGGAACCTCTGCTATAGTAAATAGTCAAAGCTCGTGGCAACAAATTGGAACCGCTGCAGGAAGTTCGACCTCCGGCACGGCTGGTAGAAGAAACCAAACCGGAGGAACCGGGGTTTCAACACAAACCTTGAATTCTCTGGGAATAGCAGCTTTCAAATCCGCTATAGCTTCGGATGTACAGGGTAAAATAGCTAACGGATGGGATACTGAACAAATTATAGATTACTTCTTGAATCCGGCAGCTGCAGGATTTAAAATTTACTCTGGTATAACTAAACAAATCTTCACTGATGCAGTAACGGGTATTTTCAGTAGCGATGATCTTGCCCTGCTAAAATCATATGGAAATACAAGAGGTGGCCGAACAAATGGAGGACCGGCTTCTGCTAAGGGAAGTACAATAAATCAAAGCGGATCTGATAACGGATCTCCAAATTTTCCTAGATAATGGCAATATTAAACGCGAGGTCCAATAGCTTTTATTTCAATTTTCCCAAGGGATTTTTTCCCCAGAACGTTGAACTAAAGTGGATAGACTATTTGAAAAAACAGCCTACCCCTTATGATACTCTTACCTCTTATATAAATAGTAGTATACAATCTGTAGGATTTCCTTCAATGAGTATAGACCTGGTAAGTCAAACAAAAAACCTGGGTAAACAAATCAATTATCAAAGTGCAACCCCGGTTCAAGACTTGTTTACAAGAGACTTTGATGTTTCTTTCCGTATCGGTGAAGGCTTTACCAATTACTTCATAATGTTGGAAACAGTTTTAGATAAACTAGCTTTCCAAAATGATGATTTATTTACTCCGATTCTTCCCTTAAGAATCTTGGATAATGAAGGAGGGGTAGTCACATCCGTGCTTTTCAAAGAGGTTACTATTACATCAGTAAGCAACATAACTTTGAACTATACACAAAATGCCCCAACTGTAAATACCTTCACCGTTGGATTTAAATGTAACTTCATGGAAATAAACTTGGAGGTTCAGAAAACAAATTGAGATATATAGTTAACAAATAACATAATTCTATGAAAAAATTTTCAGAACTCACCAAAATCAATGAAATGAAGTATGGTCAACCCATGTACGGTGAAGACGATTTCAAACAACACATGAAAAACCTTCTGGTTGCTGCTTCAGGAAACGATCAGAGAGTTTTGAATGATATCGTAGATTGTCTAACCGACGACCAAATGAAAAAGTGTTACGACAAACTGGTAAAGGTTTACAACTACACCGGTAAGGCTGGTCAGAATGTTGAACCCTCTATTTAAGGCTGTGGAAATAAATGCTGGGCCTTATAGAAATAAAATACGGCAAGGATAATGCTGGAAAAGTATTATCACTGGCAGTAAGTCCAAATTCAATTGGTTCCGTTTACGCCGGTACTACCGGTTTTTTTATTTACCTGAACTCGGTAAATACCACCTCGAATCAAAGGAACATAAATAATTTTTCTACTAAACTTGCATTTTATGGCCCGACCGGGTCAGCTTCTGCAATGTATTCTGCTTGGAGCGATGCGGTGAATTCTATACGGATTCTTCCGCAAATAGTCAGCTTGGATTTTCAAGCTCAGGGGTATTCTTTCCAACAAACTATAATACAGGCTTAGCGTGAAAAGTATAGTTATAAGGTACGTATCATCAGACCAAACAATCTCAACTGCGTTTGATCTGAACTCTTTGAGTGAAATTCAGGCGGTTGAAAATGGATGCTATTTGTACTTTACAACCATTTTCACAACGTCTACTTTAACATCAGACCGTTTCTATTACGGCACGGTAGTTTATTTTTCGAAGAGCAACAAAGGGTATGATCTTTATGCTCAAATTATTCAAGCAATTTCTTCGCTTTTAACTAATCCTGCCGTTTCCTCATCCACGATAGACTTTACTTGGGATCCTGAGGTAACTGTTACAATTAGTAATATGAGTGGGGATTCCGTTGGGGGTGGAGGAAGTGGGGGATCTGCTGGTTCATCAGGAACATCGGGATCTGCTGGAACCGGTGGAACCTCAGGATCATCCGGAACTTCAGGATCTGCAGGAACAGGAGGAACTTCGGGTTCATCAGGAACATCGGGATCTGCAGGAACAGGAGGAACTTCGGGATCTTCTGGATCGTCAGGAACCTCAGGTTCTGCAGGAACAGGAGGAACTTCGGGATCTTCTGGATCGTCAGGAACCTCAGGTTCTGCAGGAACAGGAGGAACTTCGGGTT
>JACCDP010160636.1_pt1 | contig 26173 bp, 11 predicted proteins | sample 7445841 | NCBI WGS metagenome assembly JACCDP01 (sample SAMN15323441, study PRJNA562643) | freshwater metagenome | isolation source: river surface water | place: USA:Blue River Watershed | collected 2017-08-17 | reverse complement strand
GCATTTGATGGTTCAGGCCAGGCAAAACAGTTACCAGGACCGCGACAGGTGGTTGGGTGACCCGGCGTTTGAACAGGCGCCGATGGACCTGTTGCTCAGTGACGCCTACCTCCATCAGCGCCGAGAGTTGATGGATGTGCACAAAGCCTTGCCTTGGGACAAAGTGCCTTCGTATGGCAGTCTGACAGGCGACACGGTGTACATCGCCGCAGTGGACGCGCAAGGCCAAGCGGTGTCGCTGATACACAGTTTGTACGGTGCGTTTGGTTCGGGCATGTTGGACGAAGCCACCGGCGTGTTGCTGCAAAACCGCAGTGCATATTTCTCTTTGAAGCCCGGCCATCCGAATGCACTGGCACCAGGCAAAGTTCCGCTGCACACCTTGATCGCGTCCATGGGTTTCAAAAACAACCAACTTTGGAGCGTGATGGGTTGCATGGGGGCGGATGGTCAGCCACAAATTCAATTTCAAACCTACAGCGCGATGGTGGACCATGGGCTGGACATTCAGCAAGCGGTGCAAGCGCCGCGATGGTTGTCTGGTCGGTTTGCATTGGGCGAAGCGCGCGACACGTTGCATGTCGAGAGCCGACTGGGTGAGCCCACGCTCGCGGCCTTGGACCAACGCGGTCACTTGCTCAACCGCTGGGGGCCATGGAATGAATTGGCTGGCCATGCGCATGGCATCACGCTGGACCCGCAAACCGGGCTTCGCACCGGTGGCGCCGACCCCCGAAGCGATGGCAAAGCCGTGGGGATGTAGGGCGCGGAATTGTCAGTTCCCCCGGGTGTCATGCCCTTGTTTGCATCCCGCTGTTGGAAATTTTTCCAAGCACCGGTGGTTTGATTGAGCTATTTATCATTATTTTCTCGCGTTATTTTTAAAAAATTCACAAAATTTGTTCGATTAATGTGGGTTTTTGTTTAATTAAATAATTTCAAAGAATTAATTTTTTTGATAATTCCTAAATTTAAGTAAACTTAACCAAGATGAAAAGGGCGTTTAAGTGCTCTTTTCAATGTGTTTGGTCGGGTCGCTTGGGTGGTCTGGTCTGACCGAACGCAGTTTTCCCCATTTCCAATTCATTGCCAAGGGACGCGTTTATGTGGATGAAGACACTGGTTTTCTGTATCGCTGTGTGGTGTGCGAGTGGGGCGCAGGCGCAAACCGTCTGGCCTGCGGTGCAAAGCAACATGTACCCCTACATACCCAATATGAAATTGGTCAGGCATGAACAAACGGTTTTGCTGGGTGAGGGCAACCAACAAACTGGCATTTTTTATTCGACGTTGGGGGACACCTACAGCGAGCAAGTCAGCAACGAGCTGATCAACGATGCCTTGCTGAAAAGTTGGTCGCTGCATTCATTGGTCAGATTGGGAACCAGTTTTGTGCTGACCTTTGTGCAAGACACGCGCATTCTTGACATTCGACTGCTCAACAGCGCGCAAGGGGTGGACGCGATTTATTCCATTGTGTTGAACCAGTCCAACGGCAAACCCAAATTGGCCTCGAACAGCCCATCCACAGCGGTTGAAAAAGTCGCTGAATAAGCCCTCACTCACCTATTCCGCCATTGATCAACCGAATCGGATGCATTATGAAATTGTCTCTCAGCGCATTGAATTCCATGGGTTTTGTTTTGATGGGTGCCGCCCTCAGTGGATGCACCACCTTGCTCAACATGGACGACGACACACCGCCCCCACCCACACCCCGAGAGGTACGCCAACTCAGCATCCCCAAAGACTTGGCAGGTAACCGCCCAGCGCGCGTGCCCTTGACACCGGAAGCGATCAACGCGCAACAAGTGTGGGTGCCACCTGCACCCGTGGCTTTGATGGCCCCCCCGGTACCGGCTGTGCCTGTCACCCCTGCACCTGAGCCGGTCAAAGAGCCCGAAACCAGAGCCAACCCCATGTTGTTTGCACCGTATGTGCCCAGCGTGAAAGAGGGCAGCGTGCCCAACAAATGGCAAAAGCAACCCGTCTACGATTTCCCTTGGATACCTGGGGCCGAACCGACCCGTGTCAACGAGGAAACCGTGGTCGGCGCGGGCGAGCAAATGCTGGGTCGTTTGTACGCCAAGATTTCTTTTGATCACAAACCTGAGCCATTGACCGCCGCAACGCCCACCGAACCCGCGCCTGTCAACAAAGAGCCGCCGTCCTCAAAAGACACCAAGAAAAATCGCAAAGGCCGGGTGACCGATGCAGAGTTGAACGCGCCCTTTCCACCGATCGCCCCGGCTGAGATGAAGAAAGACTTGCCGCTCAAGCCGCGCAAGGTGGTGTGTGAAAGCGTCACTTGTTTGGACGCGGCCAGAGACGCTTTGGTAGACGACGCCAAGCTCAAAGGCTGGGAGATGCTGCTCAACCGACGCGTGAGCATGCACCAGTCGTTTCAATTTGCCAGATCGGGACGGGTGATCTGGATTGAACTGAACCTCACTGCACCCAAAGAGCTCTCGATTGAATACTCATTGATGCCCGAGCAAAGCAGTCTTTCCAAAAAATAAGCGTCTCAGGCTGGCTTGAAAAGTGATGAAACCCTCGCTCATGAATGTCCTCGCACCCTTGGCTTGGGCCGTGTCGGTTGGCCTGCACCTGACAGGCCATGCACAAACCACGGATCAACTTTCCCTCCCCGTGGTGGAGCCACCCGCCGCCACCCCCAGCAAGCCCACGGGCATGCGCGAGTTGGTGCTGTTGGTCTTGCAAAACCATCCAGAGCTGAGTCAAGCCGAAGCAGAAAGCCGACTGGCTGTCTCCAGGGTCAGCGAAGCGAAAGCCAGTGGCTACCCCCAACTGACCTTCAGCAGCAGTTATGGACAAGAGCAGCAAAAACTTTACCTGAGCAACCGAACCAATGTATTCAAGGACCAAGCGCAGGCGCAACTCAAATTGACCCAGCCGTTGTATGACGTTGCTTTGGGTGCAAATGTGCGGCGGTTCAAAGCGGGCTCATTGGGCATGGATTGGCAATTGGTTTTGGTCAGAGAACAGTTGGTTCTCAAAACGGTCGAGCTGTACATCGAAGTGGTTCGTCAGCATCAGTTGACTGAATTGGCCAGAGAAAATTTGAAATTGCACAGAAATTACGTGGGCCAAATGAAAGAGATTGCCCTGACCGATCTGGGCCGCGCCTCTGACCTGGCAGTGGCGCAAGCACGGGTGGCTTTGGCCGAGTCCACCTTCACCAACCGCATGGCGCGTTTGGAGTCAGCCCGTTTGCAGTGGAGAAATCACAGCGGCATGAACGCACCCGCATTGACTGACTTGGGTGACTTTGCCCAATTGATGAATGACTTTGGGAATGTGCCTTTGCCGCCGAGTTTGGACATTGCCATCACAGATGCGATCAACAACAGCCCCCAATTGCAAAAATCACTGTCAGAGGTCAAGTCTTCCTGGCATGGTTTGGAACTGAGCAGAAGTGTCACACGACCCAAAATCAATGCCGAAGCCGTCACGCGCACGGGTCAAAATTTTGGCTTCGTGGCCGGACGCCAAGACAACATCACCATTGGCCTGAATTTGCAGTGGACGTTGCCAGTCAACCCGGGATACAAGCACAGCAACCGGGCGGCCAGAGAAGCCCTCATCGCTTCTGAAAGCGCTGTCGATGCCACCACGTACAAAGTCCGCTCTGCGGTCGAAACCCAGTGGTTTGAACTGCTCGCCAACCAAGCGTCACTCAGCACATTTCAGGTCTATGTCGACAGTTCTGCGCAAGTTGTCACTGCTTATGGCGAGCAATTCAAGATCGGGCGCAGGTCCTTGCTGGATGTGTTGAATGCAGAAAACGAATTGTTCACGGCCCGTACCAATGCGATGACAGCCAGCACAGATGCCACCTTGTCTGCCTGGCGATTACTGAGCTTGCGCGGGTACTTGACCGACTTTTTGGAGCTTTGAATTGATCTGGCACGCCATGTCTGCGCTTGCACTGGAACTCGGTGTACGGGTGTCCTGGCGTGAATTGGCCAACTATGCGGTGCACATGCCTGCCAGCCTGACACCTGAAATCGCTGCTGTCAGTTTGCATTCGCATGGCTTGCGTGCTGACACGTACCAGGTCAATCACCTGTCTTCGGTTCGTTCCTTGCCTTGCTTGTTGCAATTGGCGGATGGCCATTGGGCATTGTTAACCCAGATGGATGCACACAGGGTGAAGGTGCAGGGGTTTTCCGATTTGGCCGACGGCCCATCGCCGCCTTGGCCCGAGTTGCAATGGGTGCCCCGTGACCAATTGCAAACACGCATCGAAGGATTGGTGATCACCGCGCAGCGTGTGACCTCCTTGGCGCAAAACGATGGCGAGGCTTCCCCCCATGCCCAAAGCGATTGGTTTTGGGGCGTGTTTTCACGCTTACGTGCGTACTACAGCGATTGTGTGGTGGCTGCCGTCTTGATCAATCTGTTGGCGCTGGCAGGGTCCATGTTTTCCATGAATGTGTACGACCGTGTCATTCCCAATGGCGCCATGCATTCTTTGTGGGCATTGGCCATTGGCGTCATGGTCGCAGCGCTGCTCGAATTTGGGCTCAGAAGTTTGCGCTCGCATGTGTTGGACGAGGCGGGCAAGCGTGCAGACCTGGTCTTGTCGTCGGCCATTTACAAAAAAACATTGCAACTCAAAGCCGAGCAACGCCCTGCCTCGCCCGCGCAATGGGCCAGCCAAGTGCGCGAGTTTGAATCGGTGCGTGACTTCGTCAGCTCCAGTACCTTGGTTGTGCTCACCGACTTGCCGTTTTGCTTGCTGTTTTTGGGGGTCATCGCTTGGATGGGTGGCAGCCTGGTGTGGGTGCCGCTGGCTGTCGGTGGTTTGATTTTGGTGTGTGGTGCGTTGACACAATGGCCTGTGCGCCGGTCGGTTGAACGTTACCAATACGAGAGCACCCAAAAACATGCCATGTTGATTGAAAGCATGGAGCGGCTGGAAACCATCACCGCGCTGGGCGCACAGGCCGGGTTTTTGAGCAAATGGGAACGCGTTTGCGCAGCCACCGCCCGAAGTGCCATGGCCAGCCGACTCGCTGCTTCCTTCACGGTCAATGTCAGCCAGTGGTTGCAGCAAATCGCCACCACCGGACTGATTGTGTATGGCGTGCATTTGATTTTGAACGGACAACTCACGGTCGGTGCTTTGATCGGTTGCAGCATCCTGGCATCGCGCGCGCTCGGTCCTTTGGGTCAAGTTGCTGGCTTGATGGCACGCTGGCACAACACCAAGGTGTCATTTGCGGCGGTAGACCGCTTCATGTCGTTGCCTGTGCAGGGCCATTCAGCCGAGAAAACATTCGTCAGCATGGAGAAATTCCAGCACCGCATCGAGATCGACCATGTGAGCTTCAGCTTCCCGCGTGCAGACAAACCGGTGTTGTCTGTGCCGCGTTTGCAATTCAACATGGGCGAAATCGCTGCGGTGATGGGCCCGGTGGGCTCTGGCAAATCCACTTTGTTGCGCTTGTTGGCCGGCTTGGTGTCACCGACCCAAGGCAAGATGTTGGTCGATGGGTTGGACCTGCGCCATGTTTCCCCAGCAGACTGGCGTGCGCAAGTGGCTTGGGTGTCGCAAGACGTGGTGTTGTTCAAAGGCAGTTTGCGGGAAAACCTGTTGATCGCTTCGCCGCGCGTCAAAGACGAACGGTTTTTGCAAGTGCTCAGCCTTTGCGGGTTGGACAGTCTGGTGATGGAACACCCGCTCGGTATCGACATGCCGTTGGGCGAGGCTGGCCATGCCTTGTCCGGCGGTCAACGACAAATGGTGGCGCTGGCGCGTGCCTTGTTGGCCGATGCCCCGATCGTCTTGTTAGACGAACCCACGAGTGCCATGGACATGGCGGGTGAACAACAGTTGTTGATGCGATTGGTGCCTGAGTTGAAAGGGCGCTTGGTGGTGTTGGCCACGCACCGGCCTGGCCCTTTGGAACTGGCCTCGCGCTTGCTCATTCTTGACCAAGGACGGGTGGCCGCAGATGGTCCGCGCGATGCGGTGCTGCAAGCCGTGAGCGAAGGCAAAGTCCAGCGTGTTCGGCCAGTGCTCAAACCGGTGACAGAGGTGGCCGCATGAACACTTGGCTCAGATGGCTGCTGCGACAACCCAAGGCGTCAGATGCAGCCCAATGGGCAACAGCCGATCCCGGGTTGATGACCAAGGTCAATGCGCACCGGCAAAGCAATGCCATGCAAGCCGTGTATGACCAGTACAACGACATCTACCTGTTCCATCTGCAGGCGCCCAGGGCTTGGACCCGCTATGGACTTTGGTGTGTGGCGGGCGTGATCGTGGCGTTTTTTGCATGGGCAGCGTTGTTCCATTTGGATGAGGTCACCTCGGCACAAGGCAAAGTCATCACGTCCAGCCGCGAGCAAATTGTGCAAAGCATGGAAGCCGGCGTGGTGTCTGAGATGTTGGTGAAAGAAGGGCAGTCTGTGGAAGCCGGGCAAGCCTTGTTGCGCATTGACGATGTGAAGATTGGCGCGAACATGCAAGAGACCAAAGCCCGGGTCAATGCTTTGCGCGCCACGGCGGTTCGACTGCGTTCAGAAGTGCAAGGGCGAGCGCAATTGAGCGTCAATGATTTCGCAGGCCTGCCCGCCGATTTGGCGCGCAACGAGATCGACACCTTTCAAGCCCGCAAAAAAGCCTTGGAAACCAATCTGGCTTCGCAGTTGCAAAACTTGAAGATCAGCCAAGAAGAACTGGCGATCACCGAACCTTTGGCGGCCAAGGGCTTGGTGTCTGACATTGATGTGTTGCGGATCAAGCGCAGCATTGCCGATGTCCGTGGCCGCATCAACGAACTCCACGACAAATACAAAGCCGATGCCAGTGCGGAGTTGGCGCGCATCGAAGGGGACCTGGGGTCACAGTCGGCCACATTGGCAGGCCGCGCCGACGCCTTCAAACGCACGGTGTTGTACGCCCCGAAAAAAGGGGTGGTGAAAAATATCCGAGTCAACACCTTGGGTGCCGTGGTGCACACCGGTCAGGACATTTTGGAAATCGTGCCCTTGGAAGACAACTTGCTGGTGGAGACCCGCATTCGCCCCACTGACATTGCATTTTTGCGCCCTGGCTTGCCTGCCATTGTCAAGCTCAGTGCTTACGACGCTGGCATTTACGGTTGGTTGGAGGCTGAAGTCATGCAAATCAGCCCCGACACCCTCAGGGACGAGATCAAGCGTGACGAAACCTTTTACCGGGCTTTGGTGAAAACCAAAACCACAGGATTGAAAACGCCCCAAGGCGAATTGCTGCCCATCATCCCCGGCATGCAAGCCCAAGTGGATATCAAGACCGGACAGAAATCGGTGTTGTCGTATTTGTTCAAGCCGGTACTTCGCATGCGTGAAGCCTTCAGGGAGCGTTGATGTCTCAACTCACAAAAAAACTCGGTTGGTCACTGCCATGGTGTGGGCTGGTGTGTGCTGTGCTGCAAACCCCGGCCTTGTCTGTGCATGCGCAGCAACCCGCCAACATGCCATCGACCGCCAAACCGTCTGCGGCCAATGTGAACGCGGACAGAGAAAAAACCCGCCAAATGATCCAAGGCGTGACGGCTGACCAACCTGGTGAGTTGGACCAAGCGCTGACATTGGGAACCCGCTTGACCACCCGGCGGCAAAAACCACCCACACCCTCGCTTGCGGACATGCCGCCCGCCGTCGTCACCGAGGCTGACGCCACGCCAGCGCGCCGACCCAGCGTGCCTGCGCTGCCTCCGATTGTGTTGAACCAATGGCCGACCATGCTCAACCCAGACAAGTCGGTGGGCAGGATCAGCAACAAGCGCAGGGGTTTGGCCAACCAGGATGAATCGTTGGTTTACACCCCAGACTTTTCCAGACAGTTGCTGACATTTGGCATCATGGCCAAGTCGCCCTATATCGATTTGCCCGACAAGGAAATCAATGACGCGGCCGGCAACACGCTCACATTCAACAAAAATGCCGTGGACACCAGCCAAGCCAAAACGCTGGCTGAGATGGTCAAGCTCGGTTTGGGCAACAGCCCGGTGTTGGACCAAGCTTTGGCACAAATCGACATCGCGGTTTCACGCAGTCAACAAGCACGCTCTGAGTTGTTGCCCAAGGCCAGTGCGCGCTACCAGACTGGCCGTGAAAAGTCTGAACCCTTGAATCAACCGGTCAGCAACCATGCAACCGAGTCAACGTCGCTGCGTTTGGTGCAGCCGATCATCAATTTGCCAGCGGTGCGCGACTGGATGGCAGAACTCAGCAACGAACAAGCCACGGTGTGGCGCTCTTACGCGGCGAATGAATCGGTGGCTTTGGCCGTCACCAATGCCGTGTTGGCGCTGGCTTCAGCACGCATGGTGTTGGAGTTCTCAGACGAGCAATTGGAAGAGTTCAACAACTTGTTCACCTATGTCCAAAACCGCGCGCAATCGGGTGCAGCCAGCCCTGCCGATTTAGAACGCTTGCGCGCCCGGGTGTTGCAAGCCCGCCAAAACCGGATTGAACAACAGGCCAATTACAAGTCGGCGTTGTTAGAGCTTGAACGGCTGACAGGTGACAAACCCACTTCGATGCAATTGCCGTACCTCAACCAGCTGCCAGGTTTGCCCGCCACCCAAGCGCAAATTCGACAAATGGTTTGGGAAAGCAGCCAAGACTTGCGGATTTTGCGAAAGGACGTCAAAACACAAGAACAAGTGGTGTCTTCCATTTACGCCAGATTGCTGCCCACGTTGTCCCTGAACCTCGAGCGCGATGAAGCGCAAAACATGCGGGGTGTCAATCCGAAACAAATTGACAGCCGCATACTGGGTGTCGTCAATTGGGAACTGTCATTGGGGGGCAAAGAGTTCTACGCGGCCAGACTGGCCAAGGCTGAGTTAGCCAACCGGCAAAGCCGCTTGACCGAAGAAGCCGACCGCATCATGCAGGGCGTGGACGCGGATTTTGCGTTGCTGCAGTCTGCCACCTTGCGCATTGCCACAGCACAGGCAGAACAAGATGCGGCATTGTTGGTGTTGCAGTCTGTGCAGCAACAAATGAAAACCGGCCGTGTCGGGTCGATGCTCGAAGCCTTGGATGCCAACGAGCGTTACTTCTCATCGCGTCAGCGCTTGGTCCAAACATTGACGCAGCAAATGCAAGCGCATGCGCAGTTGTTACGCAGACTGGGCATGCTCAGCCAAGTGCAGTCCATGGTTAACCAACCCACAGACATCAATTCATCCATGAGCATGGTGAAAAAAGCGGTGTCAGTTGAACCGACACGACCGTCCGACAAAGATGCCAGACCCCAGGCCACGCCTGCAATGACAGACTTGCCAACACAAGCGGTCAATCAGGGTCCAGCCACTGAAATCATGTTGCCGCCGGCGCAACCCTTGGATGTCAAAGAACTGAACAACATGCTTGAACCCAATCCAAACACGGGCAACTCATCGCCATGACAGACACATTGCAAGTGAATTCCTCGAAGAAAACCTCTTAGGAAGCTAGACCATGGCTGCTGCATCTGAATCAAACGACGCGTCTGACATTTTTTGGCCTGGCTATGTGGACGCGGTCACCAACTTGGCCATCAATTTGTTGTTTGTGATCGCTGTCATGTCGATTGTGGTCATCAGCACCATCATGCAGATTTCAAAAATGAAGCCTGATGTGTTCAAGCCGGTTGAAAACGCGGTGACCAGCAAACCGCGCGCTTTGGAGGAGACAGACAAAACAGGCAATCCTGAAATGGCCGAACAACCAAATGCTTCGCCGGTGGCCCAAGCCCTGTCACCGTCCATGGCGAAAGTGCTTGAAGACAAATCCAAAGCTGAGCAGAAAGTCAAAGAGCAGACCCAGCAACTGGCCAAGTTACAAAAAGAGTTGGACTCACTCAAAAAAGTCCCGGCCTCATCTTCCAGCAGACCGTTGAACAAAGCCGTCGGTGGCACTGCCGATCAGGACACGCCAGCCGAGGTGGTCACTGCCAAAGACCTTCAATTGAAGCAAGCTTCAGGACAAAACCAAATGCTGCAAATCGGCTCGGGCGGGGTGTTGGTGGTTTTTGACAAAGACGTGGTGCGCTTGAGTGAAGCAGAGGTCAGTGACCTGTTGGACAAACTCAAGTCATTCATGTCAGCTGACAACAGTGGGTTCGAGCTGCGGGTGAACACGCCCAAGGGGTTTTCCGAATCCTCCCGCATCGCCTACTACCGGGTCAATGAAATCCGCAACATCTTGATCAAAAACGGCATCAAGCCGGCCAACATTGCCATGCGGGTGATCGAAAGCGACAACCCGTCTGCCAACAATGCCAGGGTGCTGGTCAAACCTGCCATGCCATGACGCCGATGCATGACCGCACCTTTCCACGCAAACATGACACCTGTTTGGTGTTGGGTTTGTTGTTGCTTTTGTTGGGGTTGTTGGCTTGGGCCGCCTGGGCGCCCATCGACAAAATTGTCAGGGCGCAAGGCCGCATCATCACGGCCAGCAAATCGCAGGTGGTCCAGCATTTGGAAGGCGGCATTGTTTCAGAAATTTTGGTGCAAGAAGGGCAAAAAGTGCAGGCAGGACAAACCTTGATGCGCTTGTCCGACGTGAATGCCAACAGCAATTTGTTGCAAGGCAAATCCCGACTGCAATCATTGAAGGCCGCACAAGCCAGGCTCAAAGCAGAGGCGCAAGGCAGTGCCGGTGTGTTTTTTGAAGAAGACATTGGCATCAGCATTCAAATGCTGGAAAAAAACGCGTTCGATGAGCGCCAAGCCCGCATGCGCTCGGAACAAGCGGCTTTGCAGCAGCAAATCAACCAACGACAGGCCGAACTCAAAGAGGCGCAAGCCCGCTCGCAAAGTTTGAGCAACGAACTCAATATCGCCAAACAGCAGGCCAGCATGGTCGAGGGCTTGGTCAAAAAAGGCGCGGCGTCGCAAATGGAGTTGCTAGAGGCCCAAAGTCGCACGGAGCGACTCAACACCCAATTCAGAGACGTGGTCAACACCATTCCACGTTTGATTTCTGCACAGGCCGAATATGCCGCACGCATCAATGAATCCCAGTCCAGGTTCAAATCGGATGCGCGCACTGAACTCAACCAAGTCAGCGCCGAAATCAACCGCATTTTGGCGGGCATCAAAGCCGACAGCGACCGCGTTTCGCGCACCGAAGTGCGCGCGCCCAGCACGGGTTTTGTCAATCGCTTGATGTTCAACACCATCGGTGGTGTGGTCAAGCCAGGCGAGGCGGTGTTGGAAATCACGCCCAGCGAAGGGCCGCTGGCGGTCGAGGCCAGGGTTCGGCCCGACGACCGCGCCAGTTTGCGCACCGGTTTGTCTACCCGCATCATGCTGGGCGCTTACGACTACACCGTGTATGGCGCATTGCTGGGCGAAGTGGTTGAGGTCAGTTCTGACACCTTGCCAGATGAAAACGGCCAACGTTACTACCGTGTCGTGGTGCAAACCAAACCTGCACAAGGCCCGTTGTCAGAAGAAGTCATTTTGCCGGGCATGACTGCCAGCGCTGACGTGATCGTTGGCCAGCGCAGTGTGTTGAGCTATGTGTTGTCCCCCTTGCTTCGCTTCAGTACTCGTGCCATGCGCGAGCCTCATTGACCCACTGCTAACTCACCATGAAACGACTTCAACGCTATTACATCTACATTGGCATCCCCATCGTTCTGATTGTTTTCGGTTCTGTGTATTTCCAAAAGGAAATCATGGGAACGATCGAAGGCAACCCCCACCCGCAAATCAATTACCTCATCCTTTTGTTGATTGTCGGTGGCTGTATCCAAATGATGGGCCATGTCTGGCGTATCAACCGCGAAGCGCGCTTGATCGATGCGTTTACCCGCACCATGGTGCCCACGCTCAGCTTGACGCAGGCCCGCTCATTGTTGAATGAGGACAAAGAACGTCAAACCAACGATGTGACAGATGTGCTGGAGTTGATACTGCACAACCATGACTCGGCCATCGGCGGGGTGCAACAGACTGCGATTGAATCAGAGATCGAGCGCTTCCACGCCCGGCAAAACCGCCGTCTGCTGGTGGCGCAGTTCATGTCCGGCATGATGGTTGGTTTGGGTTTGCTGGGCACGTTCATCGGCTTGCTCGGTGCTTTGCAAGAAATCGGCAAGCTGATTGGTTCGTTTTCGGTCGGCTCTGGCATGACCGATCCGGTGGCAGCGGTCAATGAGTTGGTGTCACGCTTGACCGAGCCCATGCGGGCCATGGCCGTGGCGTTCAGTGCGTCATTGTTTGGTGTGTTGGGCTCGCTCATCATGGGCATGCTGATGGTGTTTGTCAAAAGCGCCACCGTGGAACTGGTGTCTTTGCTGCAAAGCCGCTGCTCCTTGCTGACCAAGTTGGCCCATGACAAGCCAGGTGTGGACAGCGAGGCCAATCAATTGTCAGCCGCACTCAGCAAATTGGCCGAAAACTCACCGGTGTTGCAGGGCTTGATTGTTGCGTTAGACCAGTCAGAGCGGCGCGTTCGCCAAATGCTCAATTCCATGCAGGAATTGGTGGTGCAAATGAAAGACAACAGCGGCAAACAAACCGAGGTGCAACACCAAATTGCCCAACTGGGCGAGCAACACCAGCAAGTGTTGACCAACATTGAAAACATCAGAACCGATACCTTGGACGCGGCCAAAGAGGCGGCCAAAACCTCTGAATTACAGCGTCAGGCTTTGCAAATTTTGCAAGCCGAGCAAGAGCTGCTCAAAACCAGCATCGGAAAAAATTCAGAATTGGTGGCATTGACCATGGACATGCAGTCCCGCTGGCTGGACCAACAACACGAGCAACAGGTGGCACTGAACAAATCAACGGTCAGTACCGCCGAGCAAGTGGCGCAAGAACGCGCCGGCTGGTTGGAGCAATTGCGGATTTGGTTCCAATCCACCCAGTCGCAGCAAAACCATTTGCAAGACTTGAATGACCGGATGGAAAAAGTCATCGCCATCATGTTTGAGCAATCCAGAAATGCCAGCGAGTTTCAGGAAAATGTCCTGTCAGCTCAAACCAAAATGCTGGAACTCAATGCCACAGTCAATCAACTGTTGCAATCCATGGGACAACGTTCCAAAGAAGAAGCATCGGCTCGCACAGAAATGGCACACCAATTCAAAATGGTGTTTGCGGATCAGCAAGAACGCCATGAGCAGTTGATCAGCACATTGGTGAATTCGTTGACACCGTCCATCCAAAGCACTATGCTCGTGGCACAAAAAACCGCAAGCGGCGTGCAAGAAAACCCTGCGGTGGGCGGCAGTGATGTCACACCAGCCAAGCCCAGCAGCACAGGCTGATTCACTGGCAAAACCTGAGCAGTTGTAAAGCGCAAGACAAGCAGTCTCTGATTATTACAAGCAGTACCAAATTTTTTTTTGATCCATTGCTTAACGGAGAGTGCCATGGCAGACACAGAACTGCGTGCTGACGGTCAAACTGACACTTCGTCAGACGCCAAACAACCCCCCATGCGCTTGTTGCAAGCCGAGGCTGCCGCAGCCGGTGGCGTTCAGTTCAGTCTGCCATTTGAGCCCAACGAGATTGCCAGTGTGGAAATCATCGACTTGGACATGGTGCTGGTCAATGCATTGGGTGAGCGGTATGTGCTTCCCCAAGCCGCTTTGCAAGCCACGTTGTCCCCAGACAAAGCCGTGGCCAAGTACAAAAGCGGGTTCATCGAACCCTTGGCCGAGCAATTGAAAAAAGCAGGCACGGTCAAGCCGGTCGAGGGCGGCAGCTACCGCATCGAAGCCTCTGACATCAAGCCTGTGCCGGGTGTGAACGACAAAGTGGGCTTTGAATTCAACATTGGCAAAGAGGGTGACGAGGTCAAAACCCAAGAACAAGTCGAGCAGTTGGCTGCGCAAGTTCAACAAATCTCTAAATCGCTGCAAACCGCCAGTTTGTCCAACAGCGATGCCGCGCCGGGCAAAGGCCCTGGACAAGGCCCGGGTGCCGGGCCGGGCACTGGCAAAGCCAGCGCATCGTCGGCATCTTCGGTGTCCACGCCCAGCGCACCGCCCAAGTTGAACGACAAGCCCAAGACAGAAGACTTCTTGTTCAAGGTGGAAGAACAGCCGGTCCAGAACAAACCCATGCTGGTCAGTACATCCAGCGCCAAGGTGACCAACGTCACGCATGGCAATAACAATTCAACCGATTTTGGCGAAATCGAAGTTCGCAGGATGTTGGCTGAAAAGCCGTTTGAAGTGCAGGCGGTGGCCAATCAACCGGTGACGCCCACGGGCCCCACGGTACCGCCGGAAATGGTGTCGAATGATTTGAAAATCCAATGGCTGCCCAGTGCAAAGAAATTGCTGTTGCGCTGGGAAAATGTCGATGGAGGCTTGCCACCCAATTTACGGGTCAACGACTTACTCATCAAAAACCAAGCGGTGGAAGTCAGTGCACCCACCACCGCCATCGCACGCATCAAACTCACTTGGGACATCGCAGACGATTTGCCAGTGGAAGTCCCTGTACTCAAGTTCAAATTGGTGGGCCAGTTCGTCGATGCAGACGGCAACACCTTGTCAACACGCGACATCCCATTCGAGTACGGCGACTTCAAATCGTTTTCGGACACCTCTGCGGTCGATGTGTTGTATTTGTTTGCCCGTGGCATGAGTTACCAAATCAAGGGCAATGCGGACGCGAACAACATTCAGGCGGGCGCAGGCCATGACCTCATCAACGGGGATGGCGGCGACGACACTTTGTCCGGTGGCCGTGGTGACGACACGCTGCAAGGTGGGGATGGTCAAGACATATTGGACGGCAACTCTGGCAACGACACGGTGAGTTATGCCAATTTCACGCAGTCGGCAGACAGCATCGTGGCTCAATTGGACGGTGGCAGCACTGTCAACAAAGAAAGGGGTGCGAAGGGCGACACGCTGACCAACATCGAAAACATCATTGGGTCTTCCGGCAATGACCAATTCACTGGCAATAACCAATCGAACTTTATTTTTGGTGGGGATGGCGACGACACCTTGGACGGTGGCGGTGGTGGTGCGGACACCTTGGACGGTGGTGCGGGCAAGAACACCTTGAGTTATGAAGCATCCAAGCTCGGCGAAGGCGTCAAGATCAATTTGCTGCAGTCAAGCAACAAAGGGGGCGACGCAAGCGATGACAAGTTGGTATTTGGGTCTTTTGTCCATGTGATCGGCACCCGAAACGCAGATGAATTGACGGGTAACGCCAGCGATAACCAGTTGACTGGCAAAGAGGGCAACGACCTGTTGGTGGGCAACGATGGCAACGACACCTTGGAGGGCGGTGCAGGCAATGACACCTTGATTGGTGGCGTCGGCGCAGACAGACTGAATGGCGGGGGCACCGATGAGAGGAACTTGGTCAGCTACAAAGAGTCAAACGCCGGCGTGCAGGTGGACCTCTCCAGTGCAGACCCGCAAAGCGGTGGCGATGCCCAAGGCGATGTGTTGTCTTTCATCCAAGACGTTCAAGGCTCGACCAACAACGACACCTTGAAAGGCGACGCCAAAGCCAACCAACTCTTTGGGGATGCGGGCGATGACACCTTGTCCGGCAATGCAGGCAATGACACTTTGGACGGTGGTGAGGGTATCGACACCGTGGATTTCGAAAACAGCAATGGGGTCACGGTTTTGTTGTTGTCGTCAGATAACGCTCCGCATGGGAAAGTCATCGATGGCATCGACACAGATCTGCTGAAAAACATCGAAAACATCCGTGGCTCTAACCTGTCCGACATGTTGTCAGGCAACAAGGAAGCCAACCGCATCGAAGGCCGCAGCGGCAACGACAGTTTGTTTGGCTTAGACGGCAACGACACCTTGTTCGGTGGTGGTGGCAATGACACCTTAGACGGCGGCAAAGGCGCAGACTGGTTGTACGGTGAAGACACCAACAGCAGCAACCCGGGCACGGGCAACACGGTGTCTTACAAAAACTCCAACAGCTCGGTGTATGTGTACTTGGACAGCAGCATTGGCAACACCAATGGCGGTGATGCCGATGGCGACAAACTGTCTCAGATTCAACATCTGATGGGTTCTGATTTCAGCGACATCTTGGCCGGTGATGCAGCCAGCAACTTGCTTGACGGTGGCGATGGTGACGACACGCTGATCGGCGGGGCGGGCAAAGGCAATGACACGTTCATGGGCGGCATTGGCAAAGACACGGTGGTCTGGTTCGATGCGCCCAACCAAAACGGACAAACAAACACCATCGATTGGCGCAATGATGCCAAGCTTGATGACAAGTTTGAATCGGTTGAAACACTTGATTTTCAAAAAGACAATGCCTTCAGCACGGTTCATCTGACGGCTGACCTGGTGCGTCAAATCGCGGATGCCGGCGATCAATCTGAAATCACGGTCAGGTTGTCGAGCACCGACAGCTATGTGATTGGTCAAAATGAATTGTTCGCCATCAACAAAAACAAGCTGACCTTTTACGCTGACAGCATTGGCGGGCAAATCAGTGCAGTGGTCAACATTGACCAAGTCAGTTCTCAGCCGCCGGTGGACACCACCTTGCAAGAAGTGGCCAGCCGAAACGTCTACCACTCAAGCAAATACAAGATGAACAACCTCAAGCTGGCTGACACCAGCAAGGAGATCGACACCATCAAACCGGTGCTGCTCTTGCAAGAGAAGCCCTTGCAAGTCAATGCAACCGACCCGCAGGTCACACCGCTGACACCTGACAGGAACGCCCTGGTGCTGATGGACTTGTCTTTGCCGGGTTTGCCCACCGCAAACAAGGTGGTGTTCAGTTTGGCCGACAACAGTCCGCATGCTTTGCCTCACGGGTTTGGGTTTTTCGATGGCACGGGTTACCAAAAATTTGGCGACAACAAGACCAGCATTGAATGGACCGTCGATGACATCAAGGTTTCCAAAATCACCATGTGTTGGGATGCCGTGCCGGATGTCCCGGCATGGGAAGCGTTTGACTTCATATTGGATGTGAAGTTTTACAACAACAACCAACTCGTCTCCATGCCGTCTTCCAGACTCGGCGACCCGATCAGTTTCAGGTTTGCCGATTACCGCAAGATGAACGAGGTCAATGCCTTGGGCGATGACAGCAAAGGCAACCCCATTTTGTATTTGCCAGCGCGTGGCATCAGCTATGCCATCAACGGCACCTCAAACAATGACAACATCAGCGGCGGACCTGGCCACGACATCATCAAAGCGTATGCGGGCAACGACTCGATACTCGGTGGCATGGGTGACGACTCGTTGATGGGTGGCGAAGGCGCTGACACGATCGACGGTGGCACGGGCAACAACACCGCCAGCTATGTCGATTCAAGCATTGGTGTTTATGTCGAGCTGGCGTCCAGTTTGAACAACAACACCAGCAAAGCCAATTACGGCACAGCGGCGGGTGACACACTGCTCAATGTCCAAAACCTGGTCGGTGGCAATGGCGATGACTGGTTTGTCGGCAACCAAGACGCCAATTCATTGGTGGGTGGCGCGGGCAATGACACCTTGGAAGGGGGGAAAGCATCTGACACCTTGGATGGGGGCGAGGGCAAAGACACGGTCAGTTATGAAAAAGCACTGGCCATGAGCGTCAATGGTGCGCAATACGGTGTCACAGTCGATTTGAAAACACCTGCGAATAACCAAGGGGATGATGCGGTTGGCGATGTCTACATCAACATCGAAAACATCAAAGGGTCTAACTACGCAGACAAACTCAGCGGCGACGAAAAAGACAATTTGATCAATGGTGGTTTGGGCGACGACACCCTCGAAGGCGGGCTGGGTGCAGACACCTTGGATGGCGGTACCGTCAGCAACACGGACGCCAACAACACCGTCACGTATCTGAACGCTTTGGAGGACAACAGCGGCGGCATCAAAGGGGTGGCGGCCAATTTGACTGATGCGTCTAAAAACCAAGGCGTGTATGCCAAAGGCGATGTCTACCTCAACATCAAAAATCTGGTGGGCACCCGGTTTTCTGACCGCTTGACTGGCGACCAACAACACAATGTGCTGACCGGTGATGCGGGAGACGACACCTTGTCGGGGGGTGCCGGTGCAGACACCTTGGACGGTGGTTTGGGTGTGGATTGGGTCAGTTACGACAACGTGACGCCTGGCGCTGGCATTTCGGTCAGCTTGAAAACACCGACCACCAACACGGGTGAAGCGGCAGGAGACCGTTACCTTGGCATCGAAAACCTTCGCGGCACCCAGAACAACGACACCTTGGAAGGCGACGGGGCATCCAATGTGATTGAAGGCGGCGGTGGCAACGATTTGTTTTATGGCAGCGGGGGTGGCGACAGTTTCGTGGCTGACAAGAATGCCAATTCAACCGTGTCTTACGAAAAAATCAACAGCAGCATTACCGCGTATTTGGCAAGCCCTCAGCAAAGCCTGAACGCAGGCGGTGCCAGCCAAGACAAATACAGTTTCATCACCAACCTCATCGGTTCGGCATCGAACGAGAACAAACTGTACGGGGATGACAAGAACAACTTGTTGATGGGCGGCGCGTACAACGACACCTTGGTCGGCGGTGCAGGCAAAGACACGCTGATCGGCGGGTCTGGCATAGACTTGATCAGTTACGACGGTGACACCCAAGCGGTCACACTGAGCTTGGTCACCGGGGGTGCCAGCGGCAACGCAGAAGGTGACCAATACGCCAGCATTGAAAATGTGGATGGCACCGGGTTTGGCGATCAGATCACAGGCAATGAATCGTCCAACCTCATCCGCGGCGGGGCGGGTGACGATGTGTTGATCGGCGGTGGCGGCAGTGACACCTTGGACGGTGGCGACGGCGATGACATATTCAAAAATAGCGGCAGCGGCAACCACAGTTATGTGGGTGGCTCGGGCAGCAATACCGTCAGTTATGAATTGATTGTCAAGGGGGCTGGCGTGACAGCCGACTTGACCAAATCCTCGGGCAATACCAACGGGGACAACGGCAACCAAATTTTCAACCTGATACAAAACCTGGTGGGCAGCAAGCTGAACGACAAGTTGTACGGTGACCAGGAAAAAAACAACCTCTCGGGCGGTGACGGTAACGATTTGCTGGATGGCAGAGAAGGCGTGGACAGCTTGTCGGGCGGGCAAGGCAACGACACCTTGATCGGCGGGGCAGGGGCAGACACCCTGTCAGGCGGCGACGGGGAGGATTGGGCCAGCTACGAAACCTCGGTCAAAGCGGTCACGATTGACCTGACCGGACAAAACCCAAGCGGTGACACCAACTCCAACGACGCGCTGAATGACAGCTTCGACAGCATCGAGGCCTTGCTTGGCTCAAACTTGAATGACACCGTGATCACCGGTGAAGCCAAAACCAATTACAAATACGACGGTGGCATGGGCATCGACACGCTGGACTTCAGGCAATCCAGCAGCGGTGTCAACGTCAATCTCAAAACCCAAACCTTTGGTTCGTCCGTGTTTGCCAGCGGCGGATCTGCTGCCGGGGCGCAATTTCAAAATTTTGAAAATATGTTGGGAAGTGTTCATGGCGATGTCTTGGGGGGTGACGACCAAACACTGATCGCAAACAACATAGACGCCGGCAAAGGCAATGATGTGGTCTATGTCACCTTGGGCAATGACACGCTGGCGGGTGGTGAGGGCATTGACAGTTTGGATTTTTCAGACATTGCGGCACCCGTGGTTTTGGATTTGAAATTGGACAAGATCCAAATTTCGGTCAACGGCAAACCTCATACCATCACTTACACAGGCTTTGAACAGGCAGAAGGCACGGCGTACGGTGACAAACTGAAGGGTAACACGGAGAACAATCTGCTGAACGGTGGCGCTGGCGATGACACCTTGGAGGGTGGAGGCGGGACTGGCGTTGACACTTTGCAAGGTGATGAGGGCGACGATTATTTTGTCAGCGGAGAAGCCGTCTCCACTCTATTGGTGGGTGGATCAGGGAATGACACGGTGGACTACACCATCACCCGGTTAGAAAAAGTTGACATCACGGTCGACATCAGCCAAACCGGCGACGCGACGGGTATCGGCTTGAATGACAGTCTGAGCGGGATTGAAAATGTCATTTTCAATTCTGGCAATGACACATTCACGGGTTCGACCAACACGGTGACTGTCATTGACAGTGAAGTTGAAGGGGGCTTTGGCAATGACAAGCTGACCGGTGGCATGGGCGATGACGTGCTGTATGGCGATAAGAAGGACGGCAGCACGTCCACTGACACAACGCTGGGCTACAACGACACCTTGGATGGCGGTGCCGGTGACGACAGTTTGTACGGTGGTGTCGGCAATGACAGCCTGTCGTCCAGCTTTGGCCAAGATGTGTTCCAAGGTGGGACGGGTGACGATGTCTTGTCGTATGCCTCGGTCAATCCGAGTGGAAATGCGCTGCTGATCGACATCTCGAACACCACCATGGGTTCAGGCAAGGGAAATGGGGATGCCCAAGGTGATGTGATCGGGCAAGACATTGAAACCATCATCGGCTCAGCCAATATTGACACGGTGTTTTATTCGGAAGGCAGAAACAACCTGACCACCCTGGTGGGCCATGCAACGAGAAAAGACACGGTGGACTATTCCATCTATGCGTTGCCCACATCGACTGCGCCAGAGCAAGTCAACAATTTCAGTCAATACTGGGGCTATTGGAATTTGTCGAACAACAATGCTTACTTTGTCATGTCTGCGAACTTGGCCACACCTGCCAATAACACGGGCGCGGCATCCAAGGACCGGTACGTCGACATTGACCATTTGAATGGCAGTGTGTACAACGACAAATTGGAAGGGGATGCCAAGAACAATTCGTTGTTTGGTGACAAGGGAAGTGATATTTTGCTGGTCTCCAACGGCACAGACACGCTGAACGGTGGCGATGGTTTGGACTTGTTGAGCTTTGAAAGATTCACCAGCACAGTGAATTTGACCTTGACTGCGAATGGATCAGGCAGCTATACCTTTGGCACGGGCAATACCGTCAGCTACGTCAGCATGGAAGGTCTGATTGGTGGCTCGGGCAATGACACGTTGACTGGCAATGACGCAGACAATGTCATCGTTGGTGGTGCTGGCAATGACAGCTTGTCGGGCAACAAAGGCAACGACACCTTTGTCGGCGGCGCAGGCGCCGACACTTTCAACGGTGGTGATGGCACGGATGTGGTGGATTACTCTAATGCAGGCAACATCACGGTCAATTTGCAAGCCACCACCAATGCAACGGGTGACGCGAGCGGGGACAGGTTTTTCAGCATTGAAAAATTCGTTGGTTCGTTGAGCTTCGGCAACACCTTCATTGGCAACTCGTCAACTGCCAACAGCATGAACTTGAATGAAATTTTGGTGGGTGGAAATGCCGATGACGTGTTTCATGCCAGTTTGGGCGCTGACAGTTACTACGGGGGCATTGGCAACGACACATTGGATTACCAATTCAAATCTGGTTACGGCACCAATTCCACCAATTCCACCAAAGGCATAGACATCACGGTCGACAGTTTCATTTGTGATGCCAGCGGCAACGCCATCGCGCCGTTGACCAAGTTCGCCACCAAAATTGGTTATGCGGGCTACAACACGGTGACCACCTTGACCAAACTCAGCGTGACGTCAGAGACCTCGATCACGGAAACCAAAATTGTCAACAACAGCAATGGCCAAGATGTCACGTTCCGTTACAAAATTGAAGGCAAAGGCAACCCGGGCGCAGGTTTGACCACCAGCACAGATGATTTTGTGGAAGACAAATTTTTCAATGTGGAAACCGTCCGGGGTACCGATTACAACGACAAAGTCACATTGGGCAATACCAGCAATTGGGGTTTTTCCTTCATTTCCAACAATGGCCAAGACAGCATGACGGGTGGCGATGGCAATGATTACTTGGATTTCAGAAAGACCGCAGGCGCAACCTATGGCAACGGTTTAGAAGGCAATTCGTTGGTGGGTGGATACGGTGCGGACACCATCATCGTGAACGAAGCGGACATGATGGACAGCAATTCGAATGCCAGAAATTTCAAAATTTTTGGAGACAAAGACGGTGGCACTGCGGATGCGCCAATTTACTCGGGGGCCAACGGTGGCGCCAATTACTACGCGAATTTCTATGTGGATGAATTGAAAATTTATGCCAAAGATGCATCCACTGTGACGCCTGGCTCGACCGTGGTGTCCATGAACTTGTTCAAGTACATCAACCAGATCGACCGCGTAGAAAAAATTGACATCAGCGCAGACAGTGTGAAAACAGAGTTTTTCTTGTCCGTGGCATTGATTCAAGGACTGGCAGACAACGCCAACAATTCCGCGATTGTGCTGAAACTCAAAAAGAATTTTGACAGCTACAAGATTGATACCACGGGAGGCTACACCCTCTCCACGAGTCCTGCGTCACCCCAGCCTCAAATCAACGGTTCGGATACACAGTCGTTGATTTTCAAATCGGGCGCAACCACGGTTGCCACCGCGTACATCGAGTATGTCTGATGCCGCTGCCGCTCACACAGCCGTAGCCCCTGTCAGTTTGTTGCAATGCATCGCAGGGGTGCTGCAAGGCCGCTGGGTTTGGCTGGCCATGTCCAGCCTCTACATCAATGCAGGCATGATGGTCACGCCTTTATTTGCCATGTTGGTGTACGACAAAGTGGTGCACAACGGTGTGTTTGAAACCCTGTGGGCGTTGGTGCTGGGCGTGGTCTTGTTCACCGTGGCCGAGATGCTCGTGCGAAGTCTTCGGGTGCGCGACATCGAACGACTGGCCATGCAAATCGATTTGCAAATCGACAAACAATTGGTGTCGCAATTGCTGCGACCGCAGTCGCGCAGCGCAGCCCAGCCTGGCTTGGCGGCGCGTTTTCTGACCTTGTACAGAGATTTGGCCAGCGCCCGTGAATTTTTCGCTTCCGCTTATTTCTTGGCGCTGTCGGATTTGCCCTTCATGTTGTTGATCACGTTGGTCGTGGGCCTGATTGCTTGGCCGTTGATGCTGGTCATGGTGGTGTGGATGGCGGTGTATGTGGCAGGTGGTGTGTATTTGAAGCACCGGGTGTTGCAGCACCAACAACACCAGTTGCGCAGCCAAACGCACAAGCTGGCTTTGTTGACCGACATGCTGAGTTCCTTGGATGCGCTGCGCATCAGTCACGCGGGTGAATGGGTGGCCAAGCGGTTTGACAAGGCCGCCGATGAACAGGCGCATTGGAGCGCTTTGGTCCGTTTGGAAATGATGCTGTCACAACATTGGACGCAGCTGGTGTATGTGCTGAGCTATGTCAGCTTGTTGACCGTGGGGTCGTATTTGGTGTTTGCCCAGTTCATCAGCATCGGTGCGTTGATCGCGGTGTCCATGCTGAGCGGTCGAACGTTGGCGATGGCAGGACAAGCCTTGTTGACCTTGAGCCGGTGGAGCGAGTTGCAACAATCGATGCGCAGCCTGAGCCCGTACATCGGCAACCAAGCCAGTGTGGCCATGCTGCAAGCCACCCAAGGCACGCCGAACACCTTCGCCGCGCAGTCGCCGACCGCAGACCCAGCGACCGTTGACAAGGGCAAAACCGTCTCTGGCGTGATCACCCGTTCTTACCAAGGCATCACCGGCGTCATTGCGTTGGATGAGATTTCGCACCGGTTTGACGCCACACCGCAAAGCCGTGAGGTCTTGAAGTCCATCCAATTGCGTTTCATGCCGGGCGAAAAAATCGCTTTGTTGGGGCGGCCGGGCTCTGGCAAATCCACTTTGCTGCGTATCTTGGCGGGTGCGATCGCGCCCACCAGCGGCAGGGTCAGGGTAGACAACATCGATTTGTTCAGTTTGCCGCTGCAAGACAGAGGCAGTTGGTTGGCGTTCAAACCACAGGAAGCGCCTTTGATGGCGGGCACCTTGGAAGACAACATCTTGATGAACCTGTCTGCCACTGCCACTGAAGCGCAGCGCTTGGATGCGCTGGCATTTGCGTTGCACCATGCGTATTTGGAGCCGGATTTGAGCAGTGGCGCGCTCAGCATGAACCAACGGATCGAGGAATACGGCGCCAATTTGTCCGGTGGACAGCGTCAAAAGGTGGCGCTGGCGCGGGCGTTGGCGCAGCGACCCCGGATATTGCTGTTGGATGAACCAACCAGCGGCTTGGACACCGAAAGTGAATTGGCCATCGTCGAACGCTTGGCGTCGCTCAAGGGCATGGGGTTGATCATGGTGACCCACAGCCAACGCGCATTGGGCTTGACCGACCGGATCGTTGTGCTGGAACAAGGCAAGTTGCTGGCCGACGGCAAAACCAAAGACCTTTGGGTTCAACCCAGCGCTGGCGAGAGCCGTTCGCCAGCCCCCACCCCCCAAGCCTCAACTGCAAAAACAGGAGCCACGGCATGATCAAACTGCAACGCATCCAAGCACAAAGCACCATCGAAGTGGTCTTATCGGGCGACACGGCATTGCGTTTGCGACCGGGTGAATCCTTGTTGATGAACCTGTCCGGTGTGAAAACATTTCGCTCAGGCGACGATTTGGTGTTGTTGCTGCCCACCGGCGAATGGGATGCCAATGGCAAGCCCGTGACACTGCGTTTGGTGGTGAGTGATTTTTTCAACCAAAGTCCTGCCACCCAGGTGGTGATCACCTCCGACAGCGAGCCTGTGCAAATGGTGACCCCCGAGTCGGCCCTGCCCTCGCTCGGTTCAGCCGATGCACAAGCAGCCAGCAGCGGCAGTGAGCTTTTGGCATTGCTCGAAGCCGAGAACAATTCGGTCCTGTTGAGCGACAAACCATTGCAAACCCAAAGCAGCGACCTGAGTCTGTCGGCTTTGCTGGCAGAAAACCCATTTGCCACATTGGACTGGCATGCCCAGATTGCAAGCGTTCAAGATGCCTCCATTGCCCTCAAATTGCCCGGGGTGAACGAACCGACGGCACCGGTGATTCAAGCCTTCAGCAGTGCATTCAAAGACCCCAACGGCACAGGTGTGCCAGCTGTCAACAAGCGCATGGCAGAAAACGGCATTCTTGTGCAAGGCGTGGCCGATACCAACACCACAGTGACCGTGGTGTTGCAAGCCAAAGAGTCCCAAAATTCCCTGACGGTTTCAGCCAAAGTCGATGGCGCAGGCAAATTTGCCATACCCATTCCCTACAACCAAACCAAAGGCATGGCACAAGGTTATTACAGCTTGACCGCGTATTCGACCGATGTGTTGCAGGCCAGAAGCCCACAGAGCCAAGCGCAAACACTGTTCATCGATGTGATACCGCCTGCCAAAGTGGAATTCGATTGGAACGCGTCCGCGTTCAATTTGAACAGCGGTTATTTCAACAAAGCGCTGCTGGACGACCCGACGGCATCTGTTCTGTTCAAGGGCACGGCAGAACCCCTGAGTTTGGTGAAATTCACCGTGCTGAACAAAGCCGGTGTCACCAACCCGGGGGTGGCGTCAGACTACCTGTTTCAGACCCAAGCGGATGGCCAATGGACATGGGCATTCACCCATGACATGGCGCAACTGCTGGCCATCCCCGGTGACAGCAAAACCCAGGTGTTGAACATCCAAGTCGTCGCAGTCGATAGGCTGGGCAATGAAAGCAACGCGTTGGTGTTTGGCAATGTGGGGCTGGATTTGGTGTCACCACAAACACCGACGCTAGAGGTGTTGCTGGAAAAAAAGACCCAGTCGGACGGGGTGGAGTACCTCACGCTCAGCAGAAAATCGTTGGACCAGTCCAGCATCTTCAAAGGCGACAAATTCCTGGAACCTGATGGCAAGGTCAACCTCAAGTTGGTGAGCGTCGATGACCCCAGCAATGTCAAAACCTTCAACAACATCACCGTGTTGAGTGATGGCAGTTGGGCATTCAAACTCAACGCCGGACAACTCAGTGGCATGACTGAAGGTGAATTCAAGGTATTGGTGTCGGTGCAAGGGGTGGATGCGGCGGGCAACACCAGCATTTGGAGCCAAGGTCAAGCGATATACCTGGATGTGGAACCGCCAGAAGCGCCGTCCTTGATCACTTTGCCGGTCTTGAATTTGTCCGTCGACGTGGACGGTAGCAGTTTGCCAGTGGCCAACATCGCTGCGGTGAACGACACACAAAAGAAATTCGCAGGCACCGCCGAACCCGGGTCGACAGTCACGCTGACGATTTACGATGCCAAGGTCCCGCCCAGTTTGTTGATC
>JACCDP011518111.1_pt1 | contig 26199 bp, 37 predicted proteins | sample 7445841 | NCBI WGS metagenome assembly JACCDP01 (sample SAMN15323441, study PRJNA562643) | freshwater metagenome | isolation source: river surface water | place: USA:Blue River Watershed | collected 2017-08-17 | reverse complement strand
CCAGTAATTATGTCTGCTGGTCGCCAGTATCCAACTATGCGTCGCTGGTTGCAGACGCTTGGAGCGACTCTTGGACAATGAGCAATGTATCCGTTGAACGCTACGACGACTTTACTGGTGGTCTAAACCTTCGGGCTGACCAATTTCAGTTAAAGCGCAATGAGTCACCTGACATGTTGAATGTTGAAGTTGACCCTCGTGGTGGTTTGTTTGCTCGTGGAGCAATGCGTGAAATAAACAGTACTGCTATTACAGGTACTTGGGCTCCACATAAACTTTATTCATTTGCTGGTGCAACACCACACTTAATGTTGGCTAATGGAACGAAGGTTCTGAAGTCAACTGGTGGTGACTTCACCACCTTGCAATACTCTGCTGGCAATGATGTGGTCGCAGGAGCACCACACGGTTCTTGCATGACTACCTGGGGTAAGACCTTGTATTTAACTACTGGTAGTGATGGGAGCGGTGGTTATTCTTGGATAACCACCGATACTTATGCAACTGCACTTACTGCTTCTGGTGCCAGTCCCAATGCTTGGCAAGCAACAGCAGATGCCTCCGCCCACAAGATGCCTACTGCAGAGCACATTACGATTCATGCAAACAAGATGGTTGTTGCAAATACCAAAGAGGCTGGTGTTTCGTATCCAAACCGTGTTCGTTGGTCTTTGGAATCAATTCCAGATAACTGGGATGAAGATAACTATATTGACTTTGAAGGTGGTGGAGACGGCATAACGGCTTTAGGCGTTGTTGCCGGTCAACTTGTTGTATTCAAACCAACTGCTGTTTACGTTGTTTATGGTTATGACTTTGCAGATTTTCAGGTTGTGCAGTTATCACCACAACTTGGTGCATTGTTCCATGAGCATGTTGCTGTTGCTCCTGATGGTGTTTACTTTTTTTCACACCCACAGGGATTGTATTTTTATAACGGCACACAGTTGATTGATGTTTTTTCCAACTTGAAGTCAATGTATCCAGAAGGATTTATTAACTCAACACAAGATGACCAAATTTATGTTTCTTATGCAGGAGACCGTGTTTGGTTGTCAATGCCATTTTCTAGAACTACATCAGTGGATTATCCATCTGTTTGTTTTGTTTACGACCCATCAATTAATGATGGTTCTTGGACTGCTTTTCAGATTGCTGACGGTTATGCACCAATTGGTGGAACAGACTGGACTAACTCGTCTGGTCAGTCAGAGCCCTACATGATTCACCCAAATATTCCACGTGTTTTACGAGTTGATGTTTACACTGAGGAAAAAGATTTGCTCGCAACTGTTGAAACAAACTTTAGTTCATATTACAGAACTGGTTGGGTTGATGGTCGTTCTTATTCAATGAAGAAAATGTGGCGTAGGCCAGACATTGTTGTAAAGCAGGTTGATACTGCAAGAACAATTAATGTCAAAGTTTTTCACAACTTTGAAGAAGCAAATGGAAACGAACGTAAAAACTTTAACATTTCACTTGATGCATCTGCTAGCGGAATGTTGTGGGGTGAAGGTCGTTGGGGTTCTGGTAGATGGGGTGTTCAGGCTGCTGGTGCACAGGTACTTCGTGGTTCGAATCTTGGTTTAGCTCGTTCTGTGCAATTACTGTTTACTGGTCCCGGTGGCTTGTATTGGGGTATTGACAGCATTGCATACAAATTTAATACACGAAAGGTTACTGGATAATGGCTATTACTATTCCACACAGTTTTACCAGCGGAGCAATCGCTGAAGCGTCAGAAATGAATGCAAACTTCAATGCTATTCAAGCATATGTTGATGACATATCTAATGGAACGAACATTGATTCGAGTGCAATTACCAATACAAAGTTGGCTAGTAATGCTGTTAGCACAACAAAGATTGTTGATGGTGCTGTTACTTTTGCAAAACTTGACTCAGGAGCACTTACGAGTATTGCAGAAAATGACCAGACTATTTTGGCAAGTCAGGTATTTGGATAATGGAATACATTGTTGTTCCAGCAATCAATACTCTTAAGTCAACCGATGCTGTAGCAATTCGTGAAATTACTTTTACTTTAATCAAAGAAATAACGAAACTAAGAAAAGAATTAGAAGACATGAAGAACATGCAAAACGAAACACCAAGAAGGAGTGCTAACAGATAATGGCTTATAATCCAGCACTTTTTGAACAGCAACGCCGTGGGCTTATGGATAACTATTCCGCCACTGGTGCAATGCAGGCTTATGCTAATTTTATTTCCAATCAACGTGGAGCACGAGGTCTGCAGGACCTTCGTGAAGGTTTCCAGAAACAACAGCAACCTTTGGTTGCGTCATTTGGTCGTCGTGGACTACAAGGACCAAATGTTCGTTCCGGTGCTTTTAGAAAAGCAATGGCTGATTTTGGAAAGAATCAAACACGTGAAACTGCTGATTTCCAGCGTTCATTGGATGAACAGAATCAACAATTTGGTTTTAGCAACAGGCAAAGAGAAGCACAGTACCAATCCGATTTGGCGAATCTTGAAAGCAATAAGGCTTCACAAATAGAACAAGATGCCTTGGAACTAATGAGAATGAGAGCAGGAGTTTAATATGGCAGCAGATAGAGGGACTAATCAGCAGGGCAAGAAGATTGTTGCTACATCACCTGGTGTGACTACTTGGCCAACACCAACAAGACAGTTTCAACCAACTACTGCAACAAGCGATTACGGTACAAATCTTGACCGTGTTGAACGTGCTTCTGAACTTAATGCAACAGGCATGATTAATCAAGACCCATTTTATTATGGTGGTGCTAGCCCAGAACAGCGTGCTGCTTATAACACCAAATATTACGGAAGTGAAACAGCACCAACTGTTGGTTCCGTTGATATTCAGAATCCAAATGCCGGCCTTGCTGCTGCTCTTGGTATGGGTGGTGGTGGCAGTTCTGCTTCTGGTCTTGAAATGCTTAAGTATCAAGACGCACAGCGTCAAGCAGTACTTGACAAAGTTAAGGAACAGGCACGCTATAAAGCCTTGCAGGATTACTACCAGACTGGTGACTGGCGTGAACTGTACAAGAATCTTGGTTCACAACTAGACACAATGCAGACTCAGGGAACTGGTCAGATTGCTGACATTTACAAATCTGCACTTGGCAACATTGGTGCGGGCTACGCTGACGCTAGCCGCATGACTGGACAGGGTTACAATGCATTGAACCAGTATCTTGCACAGAACAATTTGAATCCATATGCTGGTGCATCGTTTACTCCGACCACAGTCCAAGATGGTTCACAGCAGTTTATGCAGGCTTATGGTGTTGACGCACCAGAGGTTGCACAACAAGCGGCCACAGAGAATGCTTACAACCAACAAGGCGCACAGGGGTTTAACACCATGTATGACCTTTTGAGTCGTGCAGCACAGCAGTCACAGCAGTCAAGAATGAATGAATCCCAGATGGCACAGAACTTTGCCAATCAGGGTCTGTCTTCGACTCGTGCTGCTTATGAGGCAATGGCTGCAAAGAACCAGCAGGAATCACTTTCCGATTTGCTTAATCGTATATCGTCTAGTCGTTTTGACCTTGCTCAACAAGAAGGAGAAAAGGGTCAGACGCTTCAAGAGCAGATTCTTGCCAATACCGGTAATGATGCTCCGCTTACAAAGCAGGAGCAGATTACACAGCTTGCTGCCACAGCACCGAACTTTAAGGCCGCTGTTAAGCAGTTTGCCCCTGCATATATCGAGAAGAACCCTAAAGCGACTGTGGCCGAACTTAAGAAGAAGTTTCCTGCTTTGGCTAAAGCCTTCAAGTAACGAAAGGGCTTATTGAGTATGGACGAGCAGACACTTGCGCTTATTGCGGCAATGCAATCTGGGAAATTGACTGATTTCTCTTCAGCAACAATGGACCCCGTCATGTCTTATTTGATGGGGACTTATCGCCCTAAGCCACAGTTTGATGAGAATCAGATGTGGGAGCGTTATGCTCCCAACACTTTGTTGGCTGCAAAGGGAGACCCTGAAGACCCGTACACAATTGCTGCAGCAAAGATTCGTGCTGGTGCAGCACCTTGGAGTCTTTATGATGAGATTCCAGAAAATGTTAAACCTGGTTCTTGGGCAAAGTTTGTTGACTCAATTGCCAATGAACAGCAGATTGTTAAATCTAAAATGATGGAACAAACATTAGAACAAGACCCATTTGAGAAGCAGGGTCTTCCACGTGCTGATGCAAAGTATCAACTTGAAGATATGTACAAGTATGCTCCAGATGCTTTTGCAAAAATCATGGAAGGTTTTGATGCAGCATCTGCTGCTGAAAACAAGAAGAGGTCTGAAATCCGTGGCATGTATGGCGATGTGAATGCCATAAGCAAAGAAGACAAGATGAGAATGGCGATGGAAGAGCAACAAAGAAATGCTCGTTTGAATAAGGAAAAAGAATCTAGCGATTCTGTTTGGAAAACCATTGGTACTGGACTTGGCAAAGCTGGTCGTATTTTGCCGATGATTATGACTGGTTCTACTGTTGGTGGTTATGAACGCAGAAAACAAGAATCAGCAGCCGAAGAGGCTCTTAAGCAAGATAGGTTTAGTGGACCCGTTAAGGATGTTGGCAAATCTGCCATGAATGATGCGTACGCAACGTATCTTGAATCAATGCTTGCTCGCAAACCAGGAACTGCAAGTCGAAAGGCGTCTGACGCTGAGAGACTTGCTGGTGTAATACAAACAGAACTTGAATCACGAGGTGGTAGTCCATTAAAAGATGCACTAATACAAGCCGCAATGATGAAGGCTGTACTGAAGCGTGGTAAGTAAAAACCAAGACCCAAATGCAGTTCTTAATGCCTTAAAGCAAATTACTGCCAGCAAGACACCAAAAGCAAAAAGTGTCTCATCAAATATTGGCAAGCCTGCTGTTGGTGATTCATGGCTTACTGGCAACCTGCTAAAGCAATTGGATGAAAACCCTTACAGGAAACCAGGTACGTTTTTTCCTAAAGGTCCACAGTCTTCTACTAACCAAGAATTGTTTGATGCTATTTCTACAATCAAGCAAGGTGAAGGCGCAATGGGTATTCTTACTGCAGCCGACACTCCGAAGCGTGCGGTTATATCTTCATTGAGGGAAGTTGTGGATGCTCTTGATTTCAAGGGTGAAACCAAGGCATCCTTTTCGGACTGGAAGAAACAAACACTCGACAGAGAGTTTGGTTATGGTCGTGCTTTTCCGATAAGCAGTAGTAACTTTGTCGGACGATGGGCTGGACGAACTGTTGGTCTTGTTGGTGACTTGATATTTGACCCTGTGAACTGGGCAACATTTGGTGGTGCCATTCCTTTTAAGGCTGTTATCAAAATGAGTGCAAAGGAGTTTGCAGAAGCTGCGGCCACAGGAGCGGCGAGAAAATATGTTGTCAAGGAAGTCCTTGAAGACGGTTCTGTTTTGATTCGTGCACGTAGCGCAATTGGCAAGAATGTTATTGGCCGTGATGGTCGTAATGCTTTGGCTAAATTTACTCGACAGAGATTAACGACTTTGCGCAATGAGGGTGTTGTTGGTTATGAAAATTTAACCGATGACATGATTACACAGGTTTATGCAAAAATTAGTGCAAGAGGCAAGAGTGAGTTGTTTAATAATCCGAATATACCAAAGGGTTTTGCTGAGTCAATTGGCGTAAGAAGTCCTGGTGTTTATTACTTTGGTAGCAGGGTTAAAGTTCCACTTACTGGTCCGTTTGCCGAATTGTCTGAAGAGGCATTAACGGAGTTGCGTCTGTTTGTTTCTAATACTAAAGCCGGTAAGGCGGTTCGTCGTGTAGCAACACCTGGTGGTGTTGGTCGTATTTCCCGATTTGGTACACAAGAAGTTGACAAAGAGGGAAAGATTGTAGTTCGCAATGCAATTAAAGATGCTCGAATCAATCTTGCTGATGGCAGTCTGGTTGAACCAGAAGATATTCGCCGTGCAATGATTGTGGTCGAAGGACACGACATTGGTCGTTTGAGGAACACTGTTCATGTTGAAAATGAATCAATTAACTTTGCACCATTGGTTGATGAACTTGCTGGTGTTGAAGGTGGTTATAAGTACCTTGACATGATTTCACGTGCAGACCTTGAAGCAATGGTTCCTTATGACCCGGACGCAAGCATTGCGTTGAGGGTCAGGGATTATATGGACATGCTTTGGCAGAAGGTTAACAATCGTGGTGCCGAAGTTGGTGCTGCACCAATTCCGTATCGTGAAGGATATTTTACTCACCTTGAAACAATTGAAGCACAGAGGCTTCGTTTGAAGATTGGTGATGATGCATTTGAGGATTTGATATCTCCTGCAAATAAAGCACAGAGGCTTGCTAATAGGGCTCAACGTCGTAATGTTTTTCGTAGAAGAACGCTTGAAGATGGTCAGGATTTTTTTGGTGTAAAACTTATTGAGTCTGGACCAGATGCAAACATGGATGTTGATTCTTTGAATAGAATCTTTCGTGAAAAGGGTGGATTTAATTTTGATTTATTTCAAAATGATACAGCGACTGTTCTTGCTGAATACCTGAAGCAATATGCAGACCAAATGGCTTGGTATGACACACTTGAATATATTACGAAAAACTATCCGGAATATCTTGGATTTGGTGAAACACTTGCAAAGATTTCTTCGTCATACGAAAAACAAATTATGGTTGATGCACCTAACCAGGCTTTTAACCAATTGCAAAATGCAATTAGGTCACATTCTATTTTTCTTGAAGATGCATTGAATTCTGTTAGGAGTGAACTCTTACAGAAGTTTCAGTCATTCGAATCAATGCTTAAGTCCCTTGAAGATGGAACTATTAGTCAGAAGACTTTAGATGATTTGTTTGAATCATTGAATGAACAGATTGCAATTGCTGATGGGCTTGAAGCCGAATACAGAAGTATTCTTTCTTCTATTTCATCCACCATGGAAAACCTTGATGGTGTAGGTGGATTTGATTTATTCTTTCAGAAGAGCAATGTTCTTTCAAACAAGTTTGATGAAATCAAGAAGCTTGCAGAAACAATTAAAACAACACCAAAAACCGACCCTAAGTACAATGAAATGATTAGCGATTTGTACAAGCAGGTTGAAAGCTATCAAGACTCAGTTGCAACTTTTTCGAGGAACCTTGAATTTGCTTCTGTGGTATCAGATGTGTTTCCTGGTTTGGCTGATGTTGGTCAGTATGGTGCTTCACAGCAATACGATATTTTTGTAAAAATTATTGATGAGATTGGTGGAGTGACTCCATCATCTGCTGCAAGAGGTCGTGCAGAAGGATTTGGTCCTAAGAATGCACGTCGATTTGGATGGAAAGAATCTGATGTTATTGCTGTTTCCAGAGTTACACAAGAAGATGTAAGGTCGATTCTTGGTGATGTGCGTTCTGGTTTGGTGCCAGAAGCGAAGGGTGATGCCATGTCTGCAAAGATTGCATTGCTTTCAAAGTATGTCAAGTCAATTATTGTTGAGAACGAGTTTCTTGGTGGCGATACTGTTTCTGCATTTTTGCGTGACGAAAGAACCGGTCTTCGTGCTTCAAGGAATACGGGCCCATTGGATAAGAATATAAGAGTTAACAAAGAAACTCTTTATGGTCAATACGCCAAGGCTGTTGAATCCTTGAAGGCTGGAGATGTCAAGCCGATGGAGAACTTGATTATCCAGCAACAGGCTTTGTCCCAGATTCATAAGTGGGAGGAAATGTTTGCACCATTTGGAATCACAATTGGTGATGATGTTATTGATGAAATTGTCCAGCGTGAAGCACGTGAATATGCAATTATTGCTTTACGTAATAATGACCAGGAAAGATTTGCTCAATTAACATCTGGCGATTTTGGTCGCCAAGATGGTACGGGTCCTCTTGGCACTCATCGAATGATTGAACGCAAGAGAGTTATTGCCGAGGAGAACATCAAGCAATCCAAGTGGCGTATACCAATGAAACTTGCTGATGAAAAGGTTTCTCCAGAACAGGCTAGAAAAATAAACAAAGATGTTTTTCTTAGGAGAATGTCTCCAGAACAGAGGGAGATGTGGGGCCGTGTTCGTGCTGAAAACACAAAGTTTATTCAGTATGTTGAAAAGCGTATTGAAGAACTAAGACAGTTAATGCTAAAGCCAGACCAACAGGCTGTTAGCCAAGAAGTTGTTTGGGACACAGCGGAAAAGAATTTTTCAAGCGTAATACGCTTTTTGGATTCTGGTGAATTGTTTGGAATTGTAGACAATGCTTCTACTGGAAACTTTGTTCTTTACAATGATTTGATTAACTACCTGCATGATGTTGCCAGAGAGAATCCTTTGATGTCAGACAATTGGCCTGCATTTCTCGAAACAGTTACCAAGCAGATTGAAGAATTTGCAATCATTAATCAATACACCAATCCGATGTCCAAACTTTATGGTCAGCAAAAATTTGATTTAAGAGAAGCAATTACTGATGCTTTGCTTAGTGAAGTAGCAAACTCAAAGGTTGTTTACTTTTCTTCTGTTCGCTCGCAAGACGACAAAGTTGTGGCCGAAATTTTGCGACTTACAAAACTAAAAGTTGCTGCACAGGAGACGTTGAATAATCCGCAGGAATACTTTGAGCGTGGTGTTGGCAGGATTGAACTTGATGCAAGGAATAACAGGCTTAGGCCCACTCCTCGTCCTTTAGACGAGGGTGGCATGGTTGTTGATGCGAGAACTGGTGAACTGGTTGCGCCCACAAGAACCGAGTTGGACATCAAGCTTGCTGAATACAGAAACAGCGAGCAATACAATATTGCTTTTGGTGTTCAAGAAAATGTTAATAGTGCTTATGTTCTTTCATATTTGAATCTTGACAAGATGCCGGCAGAGTACATGCCTGGTGGTATTTCTTTTACTACTGAAGAATGGGACAAGATTGTAAATGGCGATTTTATTGAAACTGGTAGTGGTAAGTTCCACACTTTTATTACTGCTCTCAGACGTGACAGACAGATTTATTTGGAAAGTTCTTATCTTGGTGATAATGTTTCTAATGTAAGACTGCTTGAAGGATTTGTTGATTTTGTTATTGCAAACTTCCGTGATACTGACGCAGTGGTTTTTTCTGATGAAGTAATTAAATTTAGGCGTAAGTCTTTGGACCGTGCATTTAAGAAGTCTGAACATTGGGCTTGGATTCAAGATTTCTCGACACTTGAACAGCGTAAATTTGCTGAAGCATATGTCAAGGATTCTGTTGATGAAGTAAGGCAGCTTGACTTGCTGACCAATACCGTAAATCAAATTGAAGAACTGGCTGCAAAGCAGGTTATTGATACAGCAGAGTATGGTCCTAATGCACGTGCAAGGTTGACAGATGCTCTTCTTGACTTGCTTAAGAACAAGGGCAATGTCAAGAGGGTTAACAAGGCTGAAACCAAATTGGCTCGTGACAACGAAGGTGTTCTTGAAACAACATTTCTTGGACGACTTGGTGAAGGCAAAGAGGTTGCAGATATTGAGTCTTTGCCGATTAAGGGCATTGATAATGTTGATGTCACTGTTCTTGCAAGAAACAAACGTGCCGGTGAAACTATTGACCTGTATTTGTCAGCACCAAATATTGAAAAGACTGTTGAACAGTTGCAGCAAGAAATAGATATTTTGAGAAGGCTTGATGATGCAAAGGTTGATACTCCTTACACAAGTGGCAAGTCTCGAAAGCGTTTAATACTTGACAGAGAAAAGGAAATTTCAAAGAGGGTTGAAAGTTCCGACCCGACTTTGACTCCAAGGGATATTGCATTGGCTTCAGAGCGTGTACCCGACAACTATTCTCCGTCTGTGGCCGAAGGAATTGCCGAAGATGCACGTACTACTGCTGGTAGGAGAACTGCATCAAGTGCTGCTGGTAATCGTACTGCTTCTGATTTCGACCCAGATATTCAAGAGATTGTTGATATTGAAAAGATTAGAGGCGGTATAGTTCGTGGCACACCACCAGAGATGGTGGCTGTGCCGAAGGACCAGTTTCCTACGACCACAGCAGTCGATGCTGATGGGTTGAAGTCTTTGGAGACACAACTTAACGACTTGCTTGTGGCACCTCGTACAAAGGCTGCGAGTGAGGCGAAGGATGCCGCAGAGCAGGCGAGGCAACTTGCGAATCGTATGCAGGATGCTTATGACCAGACTGCGTCATTGGCGAGAATTGACCCTGCTGTTGTTGCTGACTTGAAGAATCAGATTGACCAGTTATCAAAGTTGATTGATGATTCTAGGATTCCGGTTAAGCCGACTGTTCGTAGTTCTTCTGTTTACGGTCCTAGTGCTGCCAGGGCTGACAGGATTAATATCACCAGGGATTATCGTCCTGGTTCTGATTTGTGGAACAAGCATGAAGAAGCAACAGTATTTCTTGAATATGCGAATGAAGTGTTGTCTGTTCTTGGTATGAAAGCAAATGGTGAATTTGACATGCTTGATTCGGTTCTTCGTGCGGGTGTTGCATCAGAACTTGAAATGCACAGGGCTTTGCTTGGCATGACTCGTGCGGAAGAAGAACGTGCATTATTGCAAGGCGTACAAGCCATGATTGATGGTGGTGGCAGATTGCTTCCAGATGGTCGTGTTCGCCTACCCGATGGCAGGGTTGTGGATGGTGTTCCTGATAGTGCTGTTTACACAGCAGGTAGGGAAGTCCGTGAAAACTTTGAATTGTTTAGTGAGTTCTTTCCAGACCTTTATGCATCTCCAGAAATGGCAGAGTTGCTACGCAATGCGTCACGCTTTGAAGACCCAGTCTTTGTTCGAAAGATGGCTTACTACATTGGGCCTTACACGAAAGTGTTTAAGGCTTTTGCAGTTATGACTCCTGGTTTCCATGTTAGAAACGGTTTGGCTAACGCTATTCAGCTTGCTTTGGCTGGCGCCGAAATGGACAATGTGATTCAGGGTTCGAGAATGTATTACTCGTGGTTGAAAGCCAAGAAGGCTGGAAGCACTTGGGATGAGTTTATGAAAACTCTTGACCCGAACATGGCTGAAGTAATGAATGTTGCACGAGATGGTTCAATTGGTTCTGGTGGTGGTATTTACACCGAGGTAATGAAAGAAGCGATTGGTGGCAGACTTGAAAAGTTCTGGCTTGTTAGGAAGAACTACGCATTGGGTCAGGCATCCGACAACTACAGTCGATTTATTTTGGCTTACGACTCTGCCTTAAAGGGCAATGATGCAGTTACCGCTGCAGCAAGAGTTAAACGATTCTTCTTTGATTACGAAGACTTGTCAACACTTGACAAGGTTATGAAGCAGATTATTCCGTTCTGGGTTTTCTATTCACGTAACATGCATGTGCAGATAACGAACATGTGGTTGAACCCTAAGCCTTATCTGATTTACAATAACGTTAAGGACAATATCTCTGACAGAGAAAAGCCATTGCCACCATTTGTTCGTCAAATGGGTGGATTCAAACTTCCAGTTGGCAAGGGATTGTATGCAATGCCAGACTTTGGTTTTACCCGAATCAACCAAGAACTTAGCGATTTGACCAACCCGAAACGTTTGCTCAATAAAGTAAACCCTGTGTTTTCTGTGCCGATTGAACAGATTATGGGTCGTGATGCTTTTACAGAAAAAGAATTTACTGGCACACAGGACAGGCTTTTGAATATTCTGCGTAGTGTTGCCCCACCTGCTCAGCAGGTAGATAGATTAATAACAAATGATAACCCGATGTCGCAACTTAACGCTTGGCTTGGTTATCTCGGTTCACCAGTAAGAAAATACAACTAAGGAGAAGCAATGACAAAGAAGCGAGTTTACACAGGTAACAAAGACGGGGCAGCAAAATCTTTGCGCCCCGGTATGAAAGTATTCATCAACGAAGTAATTAAGTTGAGTAATGGTGCGCTCTGGAATAATGGCGACTGGGGCGTTCGCCCGATGAGGGGCAAGGAGTCACTTAGTGTTCATGCAACGGGGCGAGCAGTTGACTTGTCGTACCGTCACATGCCACCAAAGAAGGGCATCAAGAATGGTCGCATTGAAGCATTGCGTGTTTTGAAGATTGTGGAAGCCAACGCTGATGCGTTAGGCGTTGAAGCAATTTTTGATTACATTGTCAAACCGCATGGACGTGCATGGATGTGCGACCGTGGTAAGTGGTTGAATTACAAGAAGGAAACTATCCATGGGGGTGGTTCGGGCGATTGGCTTCACTTTGAAATATCACCTGAGATGGCGGATAGCCCTGAGAAGATGAAGCAGGCTTTTGCGAATTTGGCGATTCCTGCGGAGAGTCCGAAGAGTCCTGAAGAGCAACTCTAGGTTGTTCTAAAACAACTGTTCTGATAACCATTCCAGTTGGTATGTGAATTGGCATACCGACTGTTTTGGGGTCGTCAACTTCATCTGGGAAGTATGAGTTAACAACTGTTATATAACCAGCAAGCATGTCTGGTATTAGCCACCCGACGGTAACAACGGTTGTGTCTTCTGGTACGTATTTATCTAGGTCTGTCCAACCGTTTTCACCATCAAATGCATCACGCCAATGAATGACGATTAGGGGCCATTCTGATTTTACATGTTTACTTGTCATACGGGTTTATACCTTCTTCAAGTAGATGTTCTTCTATTGTTTCGATTATCCCAGCCATGAATGAAGATATTCTAATCCATGCTGTTGCGTCACCAGATAAAGCGTGTTGCCAGTATTGGCACAAATCTATTGCAGATTGATTATCTGCACCTAACATGATAGTTAACCCACCCGACATATTGCTGATTGTTTTATCTGCGTTTTTATTTATCGAATCTATTTGTTCTTTTGGAACGATGTCGTAAATCCAATCATCCGACATTTTTCTTCCTTTTCTTATTAGCAACATGTATACACCCGAACGGCAAACCGTTTTCTTGTATTCCTTGACCCACATCAATGTGGCCGTAATACGCTGCAAGAATTTTAGCAACTTCATTAATATTGACCGCACTGTCAAATCCCACTGTTACCTGATTCGTCTTCATCTAAGTTAAACCTTTCTTGGATATATGGATGACTGCGGAGATGCAATGCTAGTCTCTCATATGCTGCATTTCGTAACCGCCAGGCATGGGGTTTTGAAACACCTAGTCTTTCTCCCAGTTTCTGCAAAGAAATCATTTCTGAGTTCAGTGCATTGATAATAAACTGGTCTTGTTCGTTTAGTTTTTCAATGCAGTCTGCTACTGCTTCACGCAACGGTTGTAACTCTTGAACCGACTCTGCGATTGGTTCTAGGGCGCCCGCCATCATCAACGCCTCAATAGGCGTTTCTGGTCTCCTGCCCCCTCTTAGCGTTGCTTGGAGGGATGGAGAGAGATGTACGTCTCTATTCCGCAAGTTTAATTATTTGGCAATTTTCAATTGGGATTTCATAAAAGGTTTCATCTCTAGTGTATTTTGTTTCTTTTGTAACTATTTTTGTGAACTCTGATGCATCAACAAGAATGATATGAGTCCTGTTGTGGTTGAAGGTTACAAACTTTACCTGCTTGTTTCCGTCTAGGAACTTGAACTTTCTGGCAGCATAGTGAACTGATTTGAATGGAAAGTTGGGACCTTTCCAGTTGTGTTTTACTTCTACTTCTACGCCTGTATCGTCCCCGAACCAATCCGATAAGACATCTATTCCATATTTGTCTGGGTTTACATAAGCACGAAAACCTTTTGAGCGCAACCAGTCGCAGAGTATGCCTTTAACAGAATCATCTTGATTGTATAAATTGATGTCGAAAGGCTTTTTGATTGGCTTCATGCTTTTTCCACATAAAGAGAAACAACTTGTTTATCATCCTTGTAAGCGACTTTGTTTAGTGCATCTAGTACTGCTTTGGCGTAGTTGTCAATATCGCCACGTAGTTTAGATTTTGGTTGCTCAACATTGTTGTTGAGTTCTAATTCTTCAATGAGTATTTCTGCACCATCAACTGTGAATCGCATTTTTACTGAGAGCAACTCTGATTCAAACATCGGTCCATCATATAGTCCGGCAATGAGCGATTCGTAATCTTTTGTTTCTTTAGGTGTGTATGCATGGCCCTTGCGGGACATGCGAGGACGACCTTTGATTTTTGGTCTGACTTTGAAAATCTGGTGATGTCTCATGGGTTGAAATCTTCCTTGTATTCGTAGTCTTTGCCGTATGCGTCTTCAATCATTTTTGTTAAATGTATCACGGCGTCTGGGCGTTCATGGAACTTGCCCCATCTTTTGTCTGCGTCCACAAGGATGATGAATGCATCGTTGATTGGCACCCCGTATTCACGCATGTAGTGACACATTCGAGCCAGTGTGCTTGACCTGTCTGAGTTTTGTAATGGACCATTGCGCCAAATGGTTGCGATGTAGCCATTTGCGCTGTCAAGCGCATTGTAAACAGATGTTGGTGTTGGGGTTGGCGCAAGTGCAGCCCTGTTTCTTGGCTTGTGCTTTTCTGCTAAAGGTTGCAGTTGGTTTATTGAAACACGATTGTTTCTTGCTTTATCTAGGAATTGTTTGAGCGTCATTGGAGTCTCGTCGTCAAACATTATGTAGCGTACTTCTGGCATTTCGTTGATGCCGTTTGGATATGGCAGTCTTACATAGTTGCCCAATCCTGTTGTGTTTTCTTGTTTAGGGTTTACTTCTTTGGGTGGAACATTGATTGCTTCATGTGCTGAAAGGAACGCACGACGCATGATTGAGGCTGGAACCCAGTCGTTTGCAAACATCCAGACGTGATAACCTTTTCTGGTTTTTTCTACAAAGGATTCAAGACCTTTGATTCTGAATGCTGTTTGAAGATTGAATGCCATGTCAATGTCATCTATGTCAATGTCTGAACATCCCCACTTGACAGTGTCACCTGGTGTGAGTGGATAAATTCCTATTAGTTCTTTACCGTAAAGATGTCTAGCAAATGTTGAATAAGCAACATCAGCTTTTATGGAGCCACCTTCCCAGGAGCCGTACGCATCCGTACGACCCCCGAACAAAGACATGAAGACTTCTACACCATCAGTCATACAAATTTCCTTGTTGATATTGATTCGGTAATCTCCCGTCCAGATATGTAAGCCGACCTGTTGCGGCGTCCAACTCAAAGTCAATGTCGTCTACTAATTGACCTGCTGGTCGTTTGTTTTTAAGAAGACTAACTGTGAGTGTGTGTTCGTGAATCAATGCTTCATGCCTTAGGTATTCGAGCCTGTCTTGCGTTCGCTCTGAATGCGACCTGTCAAGCTTTTCAATTAGTTCATTTATTTCATGTGCGATTTGATACTTCTTTCTACGCACACCGATAATGCTGGTGGCTTGCTGTTCGCCACCGTATGCACCCGAAGACATTGTTAGTTTTGCGCCATCAGCACCTGCGGTGCGTGAGGTTTGGTGTAGTACTAGAAGCGGAATGTCATGCCTGCGACCGAAACCTTTTAGGAAGGTTGCTTTGTCTGGGACTGTTTCACCTGCTTCTACGAGGTCAAGATAGTCAACAACTATAAGTTCTGGAACACGACCCCAAAGGTCGCACAGTTCGTTGTATGCCCGCTCCATATCTGATGCTGTTAGCGGTTGGTCGAAGACTGCAAGATTTGGGAAGTCTTCTTCTGCTGTTTGACGCAATAGATTGATTGCTTCTTTGTCGTCATTAGCGACACGAGACTCTAATTCTCGTGCGTCTATTTTGTGATGAATGCAAGTGAGTTTTGTTAGAACCAATTGTTTTGGTTCGTCTGGAATAAATAGTGCAATGTGCTTGTCACGGTTTTGACGTAAAGCATTTAAGAGCACTAGCGTTTTTCCACCGTGTGCGAATCCGAGCATTACGGACATTTCGCCTGGTGCTATGCCACGTAGTTGCTCGTCTATTTTGGGAATGCCTAGATGGATTCTGTCTTGTGGTGATTGCGCCCACCTAACAAATGAATCTGCTGCTTCAGATAGTGGCGAATACATTCTGAATTCGGAGTGTGAGGAAACCGTCGGATTCGGTTTCCCCACTGACTCCCAACCAGCAGATATTTCTTCTGCTGATAAACGCATTAACGGCTCCGAGGTGGCCAGTAAGCCTTCTCGGCATCAACTGCCTTGAATGAAGGACGCTTTGGATTTGCAGCCAACCCGTCACGATTGTCGTAAACAGTTGTTACACCGTCACGCTTACATGCTTTGATTAGCCATTCTGGTAATGGACCGTGTTGCTTTCCTTTTACTGACACTGGGCCAGATGCTGTTGTTGTTTCTGGCACCGAAACTTCTTCTGCATTGAAAGCTTCTTTTACCATTTTTACAACATTGTTGTTTTGCTCAATTGCGTGGTTCATGTTGGAAGTTCCATAAATTTCTTCCATCATGATTTCTGTGATTGACGAGAACAAGGTAGCGAACTCGCCTAAGCGTTGCTCGACATCTAGTTCTTTAGTTGTTAGGTCTGCTGCAATTTTTGCACAGACTTGTGTGATGATTGCTCTGTCTTTGTCCATTACGCCTCCTCAGCGTTGTTAGTTGTCTCGTTAATAAACGAGCCTTTGCACATTGACCATACTGGACACCATCTCTGTGAACAGAGAAAGTGTTGGTCGTTTATCAACCATCGTTCTGATGGAAGATAAATCTTGTTCAACAGAATACTGTTGATAATAGAAGTTGCTTGTGTGATTACCCATTTGGCATGTTCTGGTGTACGTTTGATTTTTACAATTTGTCCGGTTGAAGAACCGTTTCTAATCATAACACCGAAGTTGAAATCAACTGGGTAATCAGTTAATCCAAGTCTTGATGCTGCTTCTGCATAGATTGCAGACTGAATGTTTTGCGATTGCTTTTCGCCTTCGTAATACTTTCTTGCAGCAGTCTTCCAGTCCCAAATGCCTGATGGATGTATGTAGTCCATTGTTCCTTCAAAGTGCAATTCGTATTCGTATTGTGCGTTAGCGATTGCTCCAACTTTTACGGAGAATGGGAATTCCGTCTGACCCCCTTGGGGTACAGACGGCATGATATCTCTGACCCATGCGTCTGCCATTGAGCCAATATGTTTGTCCCAATTTCTTGGTTCTGTATTGGTGATGTTGATTTGTTTTCCCTGCGACCACAGGTCTTGCTCGGATGAGCGGAATGCATGAATGGAGTATTCTGCTATTTCTTTTGGGTCAATTTCATTGTTGAGTACTTTTTCGATACCAGCATGAACTGCTGTACCCATCATTGCTGAGTCGTTTTCTTTTCGTGCTGATGGGTTTAACTCAATTAGTCTGGCTCGTTCTGGACACATAAGTGCGTCCCCAAGCCACGATTGCCTTATATAGATTCTGTTAACGTCTTTGCCTTCGTTGTTTTCTATTCTCATGTAGCACTTTCTCTCGTGTGCGCCGACCTTATGGGTCGGTCGCACGATTTGTTTAAGACTTTTATCAGTGCCCCCCTGTGGTCCCCCCAACTTAGCACATCCGAATTGACAGGGTCGCCAAATAATTGTTACGGTTTTGTTACGGGAATGTTAAAGGTTGTCAAAGGGGTTCGGGTTGAAAGGGGTAAGTCCCGAACCCCAGTGACTGTCACTAGGCAACCACTCCTAGTGAGATTTTATGCTCGCCAAGGACCCCATCCGTTGCCATGCCTGCTGTGGGCGTAGTTATAAATGGCAAGGGCTGACCTGAGGTTGATGGATGGGTCCTGAAGGTCTCCCAGACGCTTCAGGATGCCCCTAGACGAGAGATACTCTACCCAGAAGCCATTTACCTGCATTAGACCCCAAGACCCCTTCATTGGGTCTTTGGTGTTGATTGCGTATAAATCACATCGGGATTCTCGCCACATGATTTTGTCTAGCTTTTCCATGTTTGTTGCCGACCAACCAACTGATATTGCCATTGGCCACCATTGTGGGCATTTGGCTTCGTCTGGTACAACTATTGTTGTGTAGTTGTTTGGTGACGAGTAGACATATTTGTCCTTATCGTTTATTGGTGTTAATACAAGTCCTGTTGCTAGCAAAATCTGAGCTATCAAATTAATCTCCTTTTGTTGCTTCCATTACGATTGATTCCATTTCTTGTTTTGTGTCAATGATTGAAACCAATTTATTGCAAGTATCAATATCTAGTTTTGACCCTGGCTCTGCATCTTTCATTATTTGAAATAGTTCTATTTCTTGTTTTGCTAATGCTTCGATTGTGTCAAGCATATTTGTCAGGGTCATTTGTATTTCTAGCGTTGGTTCTGCTTTATTAATCATTTAGTACATCTTGTTTCAGTATGCGTGAATGGACGTACAGGTCGAAAATAGCTTCCTTAAGGTCGCCACTTGTGTTACCTTCTTCGTAGATAACTTCATCATTTCCTTGAAAATGAAGGGCTGCAGAGATTTTACCGTTTTCGTAGTAGCACATGATTCGAATTCGTTTTCTTTCTTCATGTTCTGATGGTCTGATGTCATCTTTTTCGTTACCTTGGATTGGTGCAGCCCATCCACATGTAACGATTGAGAACTTCGTATACGGAGTTAACATTGCTGCTGTTTCTTCTGAGTACAACATTTCGTACACATCTTTATTCTTTGATAGTGGAACAATTAGTGGTGGTTCCCCAAGAAATGTTTCTACTCCAAATAGTAGTGCTTCTTCTAAATGGAATGGATTATCAAATGCTTTGTTTAATCCTTCCGTGATGTCTCTGTCAATCTTTTTTAGTTCTAACATTAGAATGCTCTCTTTCGTGTTTTGCCGTGGTACAGGGATATCCCACCCCATACACCCATTGATTTTGTTTTTTGTCCGTATTGCAGACACAATGTTTTTACATTGCATGTGCTGCAAATTTTCTTAGCTTTTTTTAGGTTTTCTTGTTCTTCTTTGTTGTCAGCATGTTGTGGAAACCACCATCTTGTAGGGTGCTTTTTACATTTGCCTTTCTGCATGAATGATGGTTTGTATATGTTGAATACATCAGATGTCATTGTTTCCTGTCAATCTGTTGTTGATGATTTTTACTGCACTATCTGCAATGTCTCCCACCATTCCAAGGAACTTCTGTTCGATTGTGTCTTCAATCTTTTCTGTAATGTCAGCTGATACCAATATGCTTGATACTGCAACTCTTACCATTGATTGAAACTTTGATGTTTCCATGATGCTTTTCATTAGCGCATAGTCTGAACAGTCCATGATGTGTTGTGCGACTTCTCGTGTATCTATATCTTCCAATACAGAATCTTTGGTGGCACGAACAATGTCGTATGTGTCCAGGCTGTCCATCATCCAGTCACGAATCTTCCTGCAGAATTCACGGTCTTCTGCAAGATTCTTTGACACATCTTCAGCAGTTGCGATACGACCATTTACTTGCTGTTCGATTTGCGTGATGATTGTTGTCTCTAGTGATTGATTGAATAGTGATGGCATAGATGCGCTGTCCAAAGACACATCGAATTCCATAACTGATGGGATGAGTTTGATTGTTGTCATTTTGTTTCCAACTTTCTTACGACGACGGAATAATTGTTTTCACCTTCATGACACGCCCATTCAAGTTCTGGGTATTTTGAATACGAAGTTGCGTAGTTGCGTGCTCTTACTTGGAATCGTTTTTTATCTTCTTTTGTTTTTGTTTTTGATGAATTTACTAGCACCCATCTTCCAAATTCTCCTGAACGCAGAAGCTCTTTGACTATTGCTTTTGTTAGATGAGTTTTAATTATTGTTGCTTCGATGTATTGAAGTGTCATTATTTCTCCTTGGTTTTTAGTAGTAACTTGGGTGTGTTGTTGATATTTCTTTTTCGTATGCATGATTGAATGCGTCTATGCTGTAGTTTTTGTATAGCTCATCCCAGCATCCACAGTTGCTGTGTGAACCACAGTGCAAACATGCAAAGCAATCTGTGCAATGTGTTACGACTTCATCTACGTGTAGATATTCTTGATGCGCACATGTGTAGCATTCCATCAGATTTGTATTGTCATCAATTGGAGTCATGAATACATTGAATTGTTCGAGCATTTCATCAACCTTGATTTGCTCTTCGTCGTTGTATTCTTCTTCAATTTGTGCTGTTTTTATTGGGTTATTCATTGAATATGGTGTGTAGCCATACTCCCAATCGTCGTAACCCCACATGTTTCTTGATGAGTAAGTTGGTTTTGTGTATGTGTAGTGTTCGTACGAATAGTTGGACCACCACATGTCTTTGTCCCAGTGGCCATCCTTCTCGTTGAGAATGTAGAAAGGATACTTTGCATCTTCGTTTGCTGTTAGGTAAACAATTTTAGAACCCTTAGCCCATTCTGATAATTTATTGAAGTATCCATCTTCATCAAGAGAAGTGATGCCACCAATTGCAGGCATGATGTCTTCTGCAAATACTTTTGTATCTGACCTGTCATCACCCTTTGGGATTTGTACCGGTAACACTCCATTGTGTGCAAGAATTGTCTTATCATCTTTACCAAGTGTAAATGGATGACAATTATTGATTGTTTCAGAACCGTGGGTTGCCCAACGGAAATGGAATGTTGCTGGTCCTTTTAGTTGTTCACGCATTTCCGTGAACTTGTCTGCAACACTTTGGAAGTTCATTCCATGGTGTTTGTAGATTTTCTTATTGTCAAGAATTGCGAAACCAAATCCGTCTGGATTATTGATTGCTGCAGTTCTAAACTTTTCCATGTCTGGAAAAACATAATCTGGTATGAATGTTAATAGGCACATAATTTCCCTTTCAGAATGTGATTTCTTCTAAGTCGGTTGCGAATACTGGTTTGATTGGTTTTACCCGTTCTGTGATTCTGTTGTCTAGAATCTGATACTTGTCTTTTTGTTCTTTAACCCACTCATGGAACTTTTGGAATGACAATGCTTTCTCACTCATAACTTCCTTCGTGTTTACTGACTCTGTGTAGTTGAAGGCGGCGTCGCAGAACTGCAGGGCTGCCTTCACGGTATTAGCACGTAGTGATGGCCTGAAGAAACGCAACTCAACAGTTTCGATATTGCGTAGGTTCACTGCACAATAACGCTCGTTGTTGATTGTTTCGTTTTTTGCCATTTTCATGAATGATGAACCACGAACTGATAGTCGTTCTCCCCAAGAGTCCAACCCGTTAAGGAATGTGTCCACATCAAATTTTGCATACGACGAATTGCGTCCAGCAAATTGGATTAGTTGATTTGGATTCTTGTAGATGAACACGAGGAACTTGAACAAGTGCTTGTCATCTTTGAACGCACGACGAGACATGTGAATGTGCAAGCCACAACTGCGTTGATTCCACGACTCGAATCCTTTCTTGCTTAGTGATTCAATGCCACTCCAATTGAAGTGATTCATAAAGAATCCGAGTGTTCCAGGATGTGAAACAATTTCGAATCCGTAACTGATTGAACCATCTTCTTTTAGATATATAACTTCTCCATTTGTGTTGATGTCCGAAATAAGATTTGATGCATGTTGTTCTAGGCCACCAAATCTTGTGTTTACATATTCAACTTCTTGTTCGATACCCATTGCGAGAATCACTCTCCCGCTTTGTCCAGATGGATGCATTATTTGGTATAACGACCTTGAACCATCATCAAGCATGAAGTTTGCTTGTGGTTTGTGTCCGTAATTATAAATCACTCCCCTTTGTTCTTCGAAACATCCAGCACAGAACACATGGTCATCTGTGTGATTTGCGTCATCGTCGTACAACCCTGCGTCACAGTTGTCGCAGAAATAGTCGTAGTCTTCATCACGGCTTGGCATTATTTACCACCCTTCATTATTTGTTTAACGGTTTTTTTGACTCTTCGTTCGTCCATTTTTTTATCGAGCCATCCGATACCAACGACGAATCCGATAATAACTATTTGACTGATTACAAACCACATGAGTATTGATTTCATTTATGCCACCTGTTCTTCCAATTTGTTTCCTGTTTTAACCAAGAAAAGACTGAGCAGTTTTGTCAGCCTTTCGTTTTCCTCTTGAAGCAGCTCGATGTCAATTTTTGCATTAATCAATGTTGCTTCAATTGTTTTTAATTGCTTTTGCATTGCTTCATTCATGGTTTCTCCTAACAATGGTTCTTCCTTCTGATAACTGTTGAATGATTTCCATGACGATTTCATCTAGGATTTCGCCATCTGTTTTTTCTTGCCCATCCTGTTGAACGATGTCCAACAAATGAAACAAGAATGTTCTTGCTTTATCGGTGCTGATTGTTGACATGACTCTCCTTGTGGTCGCAGGACACGCCCACCCGATTGACTTATGAGGTACCAAAAAATAGAAAAAGGGGGGCTCACTGGGCCATACCCAGCGAACCCCCCGTGTTTGTGGTTAGCCCTTGTACTTCTTCAAGGGTCCAGTTTGTCCGCCAGTTGCGGTTGGTGCTTGCAGAACAATTGCGGTGCTGCCATCAGACTCTTTCGAGATTGCGATGCGCTGCTTTGGGGTTTCAAGGTTGACAATGTCTCCCTCTTCGTTTTCCCAACCAGTAATCAAGTCGCCAATCTTGTACCAACCCTTGACCCACATAGTGAATCCTGCGGCCACAGAGTTGCTCTTGATGAAGTCATTGTCAATCCAAGCTTCGTGACGCTTGTTGTCCTGGACTACGAAGGAAACATTTGCATTAGTAGCGCCTGCTTTCTTTGGTGGGTTGACTCCAGCAACGATTAGTGGAATCCAGCCAGTGACATTGACTTCGTCTCCGTCAGTATCGATAATGACAGTATTTTCTTTAACTTTCTTCATGTTCTTGCCTTTCGTTAGTGTTTTTTATTTGAAACTTTTTTTTAGTTTGGGGCTTCATCTCGCCCCGCAGGAAGCGGGGGCGAGTGAAGACCTGAAATGTCAGTACTTGTTGGGTACATAGGAAAATGAGAAACGACAATCACCGTCGTTGAAATCTGGCATATATTCCCGCTCACCCTTGCGTAACATTCCGTGTATTTCGTCTTCGTGTACAAAGTCTTCGTAGTCACGATAGATTTCATACAAGTCAGTGTCCTGATGCTCACGCCTGAAACCTTCTGCGTATAACAAACAAGCCAGTTCAACTTCTTCCGCAGTTAAACGGCTGAAGTCGATACCTTGGTCCGCACCCGCTTTGTGAAAATATTTTTCAGTAAATGGGAATGCGTCGTCAGCTTTAGGCCGACCCGTATCCGTGTACACTTTCTTTGGTTTAACAACTTTAATTGACATGTAACCCTTTCAGTTGCGGTTTCGGTGTGGGGACACACTTGCTCCCCACACCGAGAACGCTTGTTAGTTTTTATTTAAGCATTAGCAAGTTTTAGTAATACATCTGCGTGACAAGCTTTAGGTGCGCAATAACACACCAGATTCTTGCCCCTTAACTCGCCAACCTGTGCTAGCAGGTCGGGCGAGTTCATGATGTATTCAGTAAACTGAGCAATAACTTTTTCTCTATCCATTTCACTTTTCATAGCGAATGGATTACCCCATTTAGTGGGTCTACCCACATACACGCTGGGAACACCAGCGGGTACTGAGCCTTTCTTGAATACTGAAGGCATGAAGCCCCCTTTCTAGTCATTACTTGGGTGATTTCGCATAGTCCATTCTCTGGACATGTGAAGGTCTTTCTCTGCTTGCTCGTAGCCAAACTCGTATGCAAAAATCCATACAGCGATTACAACAAGCATTGCCATTGTGAATAGTCCAAACCAGTTCATTAGATACTCACAGTCTGGTCGAACCAATGTTCATCAACTTTGTTGTAGTACTTGATTAACATTTTGGTTGTTGCTTCAAGTTTGTTTTGCAGGTCTTCAATTGTTTGGTTGGCCTGAATGAAGTCATTCTCACGCAGGTTCATTAGTGCAACAACATCTGTTTCAAGATTTGAGATGATGTGCTCTAGGTCTCTAATTTGTTGCATTAGACCATTGATTACCTGTTGGGTTGTTTCTGAAATTTCGTAAACTACTTGCTTTTCCATGTTTACAACTTTCTGTAGTGGTTGATAATGACCCTGTGTTTTACAACCTCTGGGTCAACGGTTGGTTCATGTTGTTTAGTGTCCACCAATGGACAGTGCCTGTATTAGATGGTTTCCCATTCAATAAGGTTTGCAGGAACGACTTTCACATTCTCTTTGCAGATGCGAGTCTCAATTTGGACGATGTCAGCGAACTGGGCGAACAAAGCGAGTTTTTCTGCCAGCAATGCTGCGTTCTTCTCGATGCTTGCACGGAGTTCGTAGATTTCGTTATTGAGTTGCTCAAAGGTTGCAGTTTTCATGTTAATCTCATTTCATGTAGTGGTTGATAGTGACTCAATGTTTTGCTTGCCAGAGTCATCGCAAGGTTCATGAAGTTATACACGACCAATCGTGTTTGGGGCGAGGCTAGAAGCCGAAGACCCAACTAAGTTCGGTACTGGTGGTTGGGTCATAGCAGAGCTCAACCATTGTTCCGATGTTTACACCATGTTCTTCAACGAATCCAAGACCGAATTCGTGCACGATGTCATATGAGTCGTACGCCAGGTTGAGGTCGTCCAGCATTTGGGCCAACCTCTCCTGTTCGTAAACATGTTCGTCTTCCCATATTTCTGGAAGGTATTCCGTGTGTAGTGGTTGCATGTCACTTGCCTTTCAGGACATCTAACAAAGAGAGAACCTTTCTCCCAATGAAATGGTCGAGCGACGAAGGAGCGAGACGGAGAAAGGTGAACACGGGCCAGACACGTGATAGGGGTCTCGGTTGTAAGTGGGTTATCTCTGGACTGGGGCGACGCACTGTTGATGTGTTGCGTTGAGTGTTGCGTTGGGTCACATTGTGTGGGGGGTTTCCAGCAATTGGGGGCGATTGCGTGCGGGACTGGTTGCACAACTCCCCCCTAGAGGGGGGCAGGGGGGGGTGGGAGTACAGTCTGCACAGGGACGGGCACAGCCTGTAGCCGTAGCCACGAGTTTTGGATAGGGGGGGGGTGTTTTTTTTAAGTACCGGTGTCTATTTTTGACGTGCGATTTTTCCAGCTTTTTTGGCTGCTGGAGTATTGGCTACAAACTGTTTGCCTTGCTTTGAGGCTTTAACCTTTTTCTTGTTTGTGGCCGCCTTTTGACTTGGCGATAAGTCTTTCCAAGCCTTTTCCGGTAGATATCTTGTCGTACCAGACTTTCTAATAGCAGGTTTTCCATCTGATGTTGTCCATTTTTCTTTAGTCCATTTACTGAGGTTTGATTGGGCTTGGGTTTTGCTACCTGAGTACCCACCACCTGCTGCTTTATATCTTTGAGCCACAATCTGGGCTTTTCGTGCGGACCATTGTCCGGGTTTTCCACCTTGTGAACCAGCCATAACACTGTTTTTAATCTTGTTTCTGAGTCCTGGTTTGGTGTAGTTGTTGCCGGCCATTATGAACCCTTAACCCATTTCTTGTTTTTTGGTTGGGCTGTCTTGGATGGGGACCATTTGACTTTGTCTGCCCAGTAAGCGGCTGACATTGGTCCACGAGCAATGTTGCTGCGATGACGGGATTTGAACGCTTCACGCTGTCCAGCGGTCTGATTGGTCTTAACGCCTGGTTGACCGAATCGAATTGTTTTGACTTGACCACCACTTTTAGCCACAACGATGTGTGACTTGGTTGGGTGCCCTGGAGTTGCTTTTGGTTTGTTGTAACCAGAAACCCCTGCACGTGCAAGTCTTGGGTCTTTTTTGCTTGTTGCCATTTCCTCTTCCTCTTTGACCTGTGGTCGTAGGAACCATTCGCACCGCTTGGGGCGGTGCTCTGGTTTACAGTTTTCCCATCCCCCCTATAGTCCCCCCTTCCCGTTACATCAAGGTCCTGCGTCCACAGCAACACAGGTAACAACAGGTTCTTTTAGTAATGAAACAGAATGAAGAACTTACTCTCACGCAACAGCAACAAGTTTATGTTGAGTGGCTGTGCACCGCTCCAAGTGAGCGTGTGCCTGCCACAAAGAAAGCAATGGCACTAGAGCTTGGTGTTGACATTACGACATTACGCCGTTGGGAAAAGAAAGAAGTCTTTCGTAATGCTTGGAAGGACACAGTGGACGAAGTCCAGGGGTCGCCTGAGCGCACTCAGCGACTCCTAGACACTTTGTATGCCAAGGCTCTTGATGGTGACACCAAATCTGCACAGTTGTACTTGCAGGCTACGAACCGTATGGCTCCGCCTACGGTAACGGTTCAGTCTAATAAGAAAGCAGCAGAACTTTCTGATGCTG
>JACCDP010918874.1_pt1 | contig 26222 bp, 27 predicted proteins | sample 7445841 | NCBI WGS metagenome assembly JACCDP01 (sample SAMN15323441, study PRJNA562643) | freshwater metagenome | isolation source: river surface water | place: USA:Blue River Watershed | collected 2017-08-17 | reverse complement strand
CTCCTCGACCCCCGCGCGCCGGCCGCGGAGCTGCGCGTGTGGTCGAGCGACCCGGCCCTGCAGGCCTTCGTGGCCTGCGAGCAGGGGCGTGCGCCCGAGACGCCGCCCGCCGCCCTCGCCGACGGGCTCGCGCGACTCGGCATCTCCGAGGTGGTGCTGGACACGCACTACGTCGCGCGCGCGCCCACCTACGTCACCTGCGTCGAAGGGGCGCTGCGCGGCTGGACGGAGGGCGGCCGGGGCCGGCTGCGCTGGTGGCGCCCGGGGTAGCCCACGACGCCCGTCGGGGGCGTTGCGGGGGATGTCCCCCGCCCCAGGATCCAGGCCCGAAGACCCTACCCGTGCTCCCGCACCGCGTTGCGGTTCCAGCGTGGGATGCGCACGCGGAGGTCGCTGCTGCCGTCCGGCACGCACTGGCACGACAGGCGCGAGGTCGCGCGCAGGGCCGGCGCGGTGTCGAGCATGTCCGCCTCGTCGTCGTTGGGCTCGTTGCAGCTCGCGCCGCCGGCCTCGACGTAGACGTGGCAGGTCGAGCACGCGCACACGCCGCCGCAGGCGTGCTCCACGTCGAGTCCCGCCGCGAGCAGGATGGACAGTACGCTCCCGGGCAGCCCGGGCTCGTGGTTCGGGAGCGTGGCAGGGTCGACGTCGACGCGCACCTCGCCGTCGTCGCCGATGACCACGATGGCGAAGGGGCGCGTGGCGAGCGGCGCATCCGGCGCCGTCAGGTAGGGATTTCGTCCCGCCATGGTCAGGCTCCCGCGCCTGGGGCGGGGGGCTGGCCGCCCCCCGCAACGCCCCCGGCCCCGGCGGCGGTGCGACCGGCCAGCTCGGCGTCCACCGCCAGCGCGTCACGGCCGGACAGCGCGCGCGTCAGGTCGCGCTCGATGCGCCGCTGCGCGAACGGAGCGGTCACCGCGTCGAGCTCCTGCGAGAGGTCCCGCACGCGGGCGCGATCGTTCCCGGCGATGGCGGCACGGAGCGCCTCCGCGACGGGCACCACGCGCGCCTCCTCGCCGGGCTCCAGGAGCGCGCGGTCGCTGGCGAGCGCCTTGTCGAGCGCCGCGAGGATCCCCTCGGCCTCGACGCGCGCCTCGATGACCATGCGCGCTTCCACGTCGTCCTCGGCGTGGTCGATGCTGTCCTCGAGCATGCGCTCGATCTCCTCCTCGGAGAGACCGTAGCTCGGACGCACGTCCACGCGCGTCTCGAGGCCGGTGTACTCCTCCCGCGCGGAGACGGTGAGCAGACCGTCGGCGTCGACGGTGAACTCCACGCGCACGCGCGGCACGCCGGCCGGCAAGGGCGGCAGGCCGCCGAGCCGGAACCGCGCCAGGGAGCGGTTGTCGCGCGCGAGCTCCCGATCGCCCTGCACGACGTGCAGATCGATGCTGGTCTGGTCGTCCACGTGGGTGGTGAAGGTGTGATGCGCGCTCACGGGGATGGTCGAGCAGCGCGGGATGAACTTCTCGACCACGCCGCCCATGAGCTCCAGGCCGAGCGAGAGCGGGATCACGTCGAGCAGCAGCATGTCGTCGGCCATCGAGGCGGCGCCGCTGAGCATGTCCGCCTGCATCGCCGCGCCGAGCGCGACGACCTGGTCCGGATCGAGATCGCAGCGGGGCGCCCGGCCGAACAGCGACTCCACGTAGCGACGCACGACCGGCGCGCGGGTGGACCCGCCGACGAGCACGACAGCATCGAGCTGGGACGCGTCGAGGGCGGCGTCCCGCAGCGCCTGGCGGGCGGCGTCGCCCGTACGCGCCAGGACCGGCGCCACGAGCGCGTCAAAGGTCGCGCGGGACAGCGTGCAGACGCGATCCCCGACGCGGACCTCCGTCGTCTCCGACTCCCCGAGGCGGCGCTTGGCGGCCTCGGCGGCCTGCAGGAGCGCGCGGTGCGCGGAGTCGTCGAGCGTGCCCAGGCCGAGCGTCTCGCGAAGATGCTCCGCGACGAGGCGATCGAAGTCGTCGCCGCCGAGGTGGGTGTCGCCGGCGGTCGCGAGCACCTGGAAGATTCCGTCGTCCAGCTCGAGGATGCTGACGTCGAAGGTGCCGCCGCCGAGGTCGTAGACCGCGAAGCGCCCGGTCGCGCGCGCGTCCAGCCCGTAGGCCACCGCGGCCGCCGTCGGCTCGTTGAGCAGCCGCAGCACCTCGAGGCCCGCCAGGCGCGCGGCGTCCTTCGTCGCCTGGCGCTGGGCGTCGTCGAAGTAGGCCGGCACGGTGATCACGGCCCCGCCCGGCTCCCCGAAGAGGCACTCCACCGCGCGCGCGCGGAGCGTTTTGAGCACCGCCGCCGCGACCTCGACCGGGGTGATCGTGCGGGAACCCGCGCGAAAGCGCACGAAGCGGGCCTCTCCGTCGTCGATCACCGCGCGCAGGCGCGCGGCGTCCTCCCGGCAGTCCGCCGGCGCGCGTCCCATGAAGCGCTTGGTGCTGGTGAACGTGCGGCCCGGATGCGCGGCCGCCTCGTCGCGTGCGGCGCGACCGACCACGAGGGCGCCGTCGTCCTCCACCCGCACGGCGGAGGGCAACAGCGCGTCGCCGGAGTCGTCCAGCAGGCAGCGCGCCTTCCCGCCGAGCACGACGGCGACGAGGCTGTGGGTGGTCCCGAGGTCGATGCCGATGTTGGCTGCCATGTCAGGAAACTCCGGGCGCGTGGCCCTTCAGGGTCTGGAGACGGTGGAGCAGGGAGGGGATCGCATCCAGCGTGCCGCGCCCCTCCTCCCACGCGGTGAAGGCGGCGTCGAGCTCCGCCTCGAGCGACGCCCGACGGTCGGCGGAGAGCCGGGCGAACGCGCCGGGGTCGTCCTCGTCGGCCTCCCGCCAGGCGAACACCTCCGCGAGGAAGGCCGGATCGACCCTCGCGCCCGTCTGCGGGGCCTCCGGGGCGCCGGTGGCGAGCCACCACGCGCGACGGGTCGGGTCACGCAGGAGACGCCGCGACTCGTTCATCGCAGCGGTCCACGCCAGCGCGAGGCGACGCTCGGCGGCGGGACGGCCCGCGAAGCGATCCGGGTGCACCTGGCGGGCGAGTGCCTTCCAACGCGCGTCGAGATCCGCGAGGTCGAGATGCCAGCGCGGCGCGAGGTCGAAGAGCGCGAACGGATCGGGCCGCGGCGGCGGCGGCTGAAGCGCCCCGCACCCGACGCAGGCGCGCCCGGTGACGGGTTCATGGCACGCCCAGCAGCTCACCCACCCCTCCGCGCGGCCGTCAGACCGAGAAGCTGTCACCGCAGCTGCAGGTCTTTCCGGCCAGCGGGTTGTGGAACTCGAACCCGGTCTTCATGAGGCCGCTCTTCCAGTCCACCTGGGTCCCGTTGAGGAAGAGGTAACTCTTGCGGTCGATGACGACGCGCACGCGCGCGCCCTCGGCGCCGAACTCGAACACCTTGTCCTTCGGGTCGGCCGCCTCGGCGAAGTCCACGAAGTAGGACAGCCCCGAGCAGCCACCGCCGCGAATGCCGATGCGGAAGAAGGCCTCGGGGGTCTGGCGCTTGTGCGCCAGCTCCCGCACCCGCGCGACGGCGTCCTCGGTCAGCTCGATCGCCATGGCTACTCCGTGGGCCCGGCCGCGCGCGCGGCGCGCTTGGCCTTGTAGTCGGCGATGGCGGCCTTCACGGCGTCCTCGGCGAGCACCGAGCAGTGGATCTTCACCGGCGGGAGGTTGAGCTCCTGCGCGATGTCGCTGTTGCGGATCTGCAACGCGTCCTCGAGGGTGCGCCCCTTCACCATCTCGGTGACGAGGGAGCTGCTCGCGATCGCGGAGCCGCAGCCGAAGGTCTTGAACTTGGCGTCCTCGATGATGCCATCGTCGCTGATCCGAAGCTGGAGCTTCATGACGTCCCCGCACGCGGGGGCGCCGACCATCGCCGTGCCGACGTCCTCGGCGTTCTTGTCGAGCGAGCCGACGTTGCGGGGATTCTCGTAGTGGTCGACGACCTTGTCGCTGTAGGCCATGATGCGGGTCTCCTAGTGCGCGGTCCATTGGATGGACTTGAGATCGACGCCTTCCTTCACCAGCTCGTAGAGCGGCGACATGTCGCGCAGCCAGCGCACCTTCTCGGTGATGAGCGCGATGGCGGCGTCGATTTCGGCCTCGGTGTTGAAGCGGCCGACGCCGAAGCGGATGGACGTGTGGGCGAGTTCCGCCTCCACGCCCAGCGCGCGGAGCACGTAGCTCGGCTCGAGGCTCGCGGAGGTACAGGCGGAGCCGGAGCTGACCGCCAGCCCCTTGATCGCCATCATCATCGCCTCGCCCTCGCAGAAGGCGAAGCTGACGTTGAGGTTGTTGGGCAGGCGGTGCTCCCAGGACCCGTTGAGGTGGAGCACGTCGATGTTCGCGCGCAGGCCGTCCCACAGCCGGTCCCGCAGCGCGCGCACGCGCTCGGCCTCTCCGTTGTGGAGCGCCTCCGCCGCGAGCACCGCGGCCTTGCCGAGCCCGACGATCTGGTGGACGGCGTGCGTCCCCGAGCGGAGGCCCCGCTCCTGCCCGCCGCCGTAGAGCATCGGCTCCAGGCGGATGCGCGGGCGGCCGTGGCGCACCCACAATGCCCCGATGCCCTTCGGCCCGTACATCTTGTGGCCGGAGATGCTGACGAGGTCGACGTTCATCGCCTTCACGTCGAACGGCAGCTTGCCGAGACCCTGGACCGCGTCGGTGTGGAACACCACGCCGGCCTCGCGGCACACCGCGCCGATCTCCGCGATCGGCTGGACCACGCCGATCTCGTTGTTGGCCCACATCACCGACACGAGCGTGGTGTCGGGCCGCAGCGCGGCCTTGACCTGGGCGGCGCTCACGAGCCCCTCGGCGTCGGGCTGGAGGTAGGTCACCTCGTAGCCCTCGCCCTCGAGCGCGTGGCAGGCGTCCAGGACGGCCTTGTGCTCCGTGAGGACGGTGACGATGTGGCGTCCCTTGTCCTTGTAGAAGCGCGCGACGCCCATGATCGCGAGGTTGTCGCTCTCGGTGGCGCCGGAGGTGAACACGACCTCCTTCGCCTGGCCGCCGAGCAGCGCCGCGACTTCCTCGCGCGCGCGCTCGACACCTTCCTGCGCGGCCCAGCCGAAGCTGTGGTTGCGCGAGCCCGCGTTGCCGAAGACCTCGGTGAGGTACGGCATCATCGCCTCCACGACGCGCGGATCGCAGCGCGTGGTGGCGTGGTTGTCGAGGTAGATCGGCGTGGACAGGACCGGCATGGGAGTCATTCCGTGGGAGGGACTTGGACCGCTGCGACGAGCGGCGGCGCGGCCCGATCGGCGTGGTCGGGCGCGGCGCAGGAGGGGCAGGCGTGGCGCGTGGTGGCGGGCGCGCAGCCGAGACAGGCGCCGAGGTACTCGAGGCTCGCCTCGAGCTCGCGCTGGAGCGCCTGGAGCCGAAGCACCTGCGATCGCGTCTCAAGGAGCTTTCCGGCGTAGAAGCGATGGAGGTCGCCCATCATCGCGGGCGCGCTCGGATGACCGTGGAGGTTGGCGAGGAAGCCCTTGATCTCCGGGAGGGAGAACCCGAGCTCTTGCAGGCGGCCGATCCAGTGGATCCGCACCAGCGCGTTCTCTCCGTACAGACGGAAGCCGCCGCGCGTGCGGCCGACGGGCTCGAGCAGACCCAGCTCCTCGTAGAAGTGCAGCGTCCGCGCGGTACGCCCGGAGCGCTCGCAGAGCTCTCCGATCCGCATGTGTGCCTGCTCGTCCATACGACCCTGACGTGTACGTAAAGGTTGTAGTCGATCCGCTGAGGCCCGTCAACACGGCGTCGGAGCGGGTCGGGGTTCCGTGGTGTGCCCTACGGGTAGGTCGGACGGCGGCGCGGAGGCGGGGCTTCGTCCTCCTCCCCGGGCTCGACGTCCCTGCCGGGCACGTCCGGCGAACGGGTCGGCTCCTCGTCGAGATCCATCGGCGTGGACGGCACCTCGATGATGCCGAGGGCGTTCGGCACGGGCGCGGGACGGACCTCTTCCGGCGCGGGGAACTCCGGCTCCACCGGCGGGCGTTCCTCCTGCAACAGGCGGAACTCCACGCGACGGTTCTCGGCGCGCCCCGCGTCCGAGTCGTTGTCGGCGAGGGGGCGGGTCTCGCCGTAGCCACGCGCCTGAAGTCGGACGGGGTCGACGCCGTGCTCCACGAACCAGCGCGCGACCGCGTGCGCGCGCCGGTCCGAGAGGTCGAGGTTGAAGGCGTCGTCGCCCACGTCGTCGGTGTGGCCCTCGATCCCGAGACGCACGTCCCCGTACTCCTCGAGCACCGACAGGGCCTCTTGCAGCGTGAACTCCGACGAGACGCGGATGGTGTCGCTCCGCGTCTCGAAGGTGATGCCGCGAATCACCCCGGTGAAGCGCTTCACCTCGCGCGGGACCTCGTCGGGGCAGCCGTCGGCGTCCTGGAAGCCGTTGGCGGTCTCCGGCTCGTCCGGGCAGGTGTCCTCTCCGTCGACGAGGCCGTCCAGATCGTTGTCACGCTCCGGACAGCCGTCGCGATCGGCGAACCCGTCGCGGTCCTCGGCGTCGACCGGGCAGCGGTCCTTCGCGTCGAGGATGCCGTCGTCGTCGTTGTCGGGCTCGGGGCAGCCATCCTTGTCCTGGAAGCGGTCGCGGTCCTCGGCCTCGTCGGGGCAGCGGTCGCGGTCGTCGACGATGCCGTCCGCGTCGTTGTCCGGGTCGGGGCAGCCGTCGCGGTCGGAGAATCCGTCCCGGTCCTCGCGGTCGTCCGGGCAGCGGTCGACGCCGTCCATCACGCCGTCGCCGTCGTTGTCGCCGTCGGGACAGCCGTCGGAGTCCTCGAAGCCGTCGCGGTCCTCGGGCGCGTCGCGACAGGAGTCGTCCCGGTTGGGGATCCCGTCCTGGTCACGATCCGCGGGCGCCTCCGGACGGAAGTCCAGCCCCGCGGTCCATTCCAGCTGCGAGAAGGTGTCGGGACGCGCGTTCGTCGCGTCCGCGCCGAAGGTGCCGACCCAGCGCACGTCGGTGCGCAGGTGCATCCAGCCGACGAGCTGGAGCGTGAGACCCGGCCCCACCGCCAGGACCTTGTCCCAGCTCGGGTTGCGGAACAGCGCGCGGTCGTTCATGTCCGGCCGGTCCGCCTGGCTGGGACGCCGCACGTTGACGTACTGGATCCCGCCGCCGAACGCCACGAACAGGTCCGCGCGGGAATCCGGCGTCAGGTGCACCAGCGCGTTCAGCCGCGGGGTCCATGCGACGTAGCCGAAGCCGAGGTCCCGGGTGGTGCTCTCGACGCGCCCGACCTCCGCCTCGAGATCGAGCGGGGACACGACGACGACCCCGGCGCGCACCGTCGCCTCGCCGCCCCCGCGCAGGGGGTTCGCCTCCGTCGTCACCTGCATGCCGCCCCCCACGCCGAGGGTGGGCCCGGGCGACTGGGCGAGCACGGTGGGGAGGAGCGCGAGGAGCATCGGGGCGATGCTATCGCTGCCGACGGCCCCGCGTCACCTGCCGGGGGGCGTCAGAACTGGCGGACCAGCCCGAGCCGACCGTCGTAGAGGCGGCGGATGTCGTCGATGCCGTAGCGCATCATCACCATGCGATCGAACCCCATGCCGAACGCGAAGCCCTGCCACTCGGACGGGTCGTGGCCGCAGGCGCGCAGCACCTCCGGATGGACGAGGCCGCCGGGGATGAGCTCGATGAAGCCGCTCCCCTTGCACACGCCGCAGCCGCGCCCGCCGCAGAACACGCACTCCACGTCGAGATCGAGGCCGGGCTCGACGAACGGGTAGAACGCGGGCCGGAAGCGCGTGCGCAGCTCGCGGCCCATCAGCCGCGTGACGAGCGTCTCCAGCGTGTGCTTGAGGTGCGCGACGGTGACGTGCCGGTCGACGAGCAGGCCCTCGACCTGGTTGAAGCTCGCGTGGTGCGTCGCGTCGATGGTCTCGTTGCGGAACACCCGCCCCGGCGCGATGATGCGCAACGGCGGCTTGCGCAGCGAAAGCGTGCGCACCTGCACGCTCGAGGTGTGCGTGCGCGGGATCTCGCCGCGGTCGGTGTAGAAGGTGTCCCACACGTCGCGCGCGGGGTGATCCTTCGGGATGTTGAGGGCGTCGAAGTTGTGCCACTCGTCCTCGATCTCCGGGCCGCTCGCGATCTCGAACCCGAGGCCGGTGAAGTGGTCGATGACCTCCTCCAGCAGCAGGGTGATCGGGTGCAGGCGCCCGACGCGGTGCGCATCCTTCGCGGGTGCGGTCACGTCGAGCCAGCCCGCGGCGAGCGCGGCCTCCTCGGCGCGGGCCTCCAGCGTGGCGCGACGGGAATCGAGGCGCGCCTGCGCCTCCTCCTTGAGCGCGTTCACGTGCGCGCCGAAGCGCGCCCGCTCGTCCGGGGCCATGCCCCCGAGCTGCTTGAGCAGCCCGGTCAGCTCCCCCTTCTTGCCGAGCAAGCGGACGCGGGCGTCCTCCAGCTCGGGGAGGCTGGCCGCGGCGTCGACGATCGCTGCGATGGCGGCGGAGTCCACGGGTTCAGCCCTTCTTCGCGAGCTCGCGGTCGATCACGGCCTTGAAGCGCTCGAACGGCTGCGCGCCGTTGAGGAAGATGCCGTTGATGAAGAACGCGGGCGTGCCGGTGACGCCGGCCGCCTCGCCGGCCGCCATGTCCTTCCGGACCTCCTCCTCGACCGCCACGTCCGTGCGGCACTTCTTCCACGCCGCCATGTCCACGCCCGCGTCCTGGGCCGCCTTCTCGAAGTCGGCCTCCTGGAGCGCGCGCTGGTTCGTCATGAAGGTGTCGTGCACCTTCCAGTACTTCTCGGCCGACTGCTTGTACGCGCAGTTCGCCGCCACCGCCGCCGGGATCGCGCGGTCGTGGAACCCGAGGGGGAAGTCGCGGAACACCATGCGGACCTTGCCGGGGTAGGCCTTCATGACCTGGTCCAGGCTCTCGCGCGCCTTGCCGCAGTAGGGGCACTGGTACTCGGCGAACTGCACGATCGTGATCGGCGCGTCGGCCGGACCGACCGCGGGGTCGTCGTCCACCGACACGTCCATGCGCGGGATCTCGGGGTACGGCAGCGTCACGGCGACCTTGTAGGCCGTACGGAGCTCTCCGATGTAGACCTGGAAGCGCTCGGCCTGCTTGCGCTGACGCACGGCGCGCTCGACGTCCGGACGCACCTCGTCGAGGGAGCGGCCGCCCATCCGTCGCGCCATGGCGTTGTAGAAGTCCTGGACCTCCGCGTCGCTCGGCGCGGGGACCTTGTCCTCGACCTCGGCCTTCAGCAGCGCGGCGACGTCGGCCTTGCCCTGCTTCTTCGCCTCGGCCTCGAGGATGCGGTCGTTGAGGATCGAGTCCAGCGCCTGGGTCTCGGTGTCGTAGCGGTTGGTGAGGTACTCGGCCTCCAGCTGCGTGAGCTGGTTGCGCACGCGCCCGGAGACGTCGGCGTAGGTGAGCGACCCGCCGTCCCAGTTCGCGACGGGCGTCGTCGCGGCGATCGCCCCCGGTGCCGACGCGGCGACCGCGATGGGCGCGGCCGGCGCCGCGGCTCCCTCCGTGGAGGAATTGCAGGCGAGGAACGCGAGGGAGACCAGGAACAGGACGGAGCGCATCGAGACCTCGGATCGGCGGGCGCGTAACCCGGCGGTTCGTGCGACGGGTGAAACAACGCGTCGCAGCGGGTCGCTCAGCCGGCGAACAGCGGCGCGGGGTAGCTGGACACGCCGAAGCGGTTGCCGTCGGGGTCGCGTGCGTAGAGCGTGTAGGCGGTGCGTTCGAACACCGCGGAGCCGAGGCGGGCCTCCCAGGTCGCGCCCGAGCCCGGCTCCACCGCGAGGAACACGCCGTCCCAGCTGGCGGCGGGCTGCTCCGGGGCGGGCGGCGCGCCGCGCTCGATCATGAGCAGGGCGTCGTCGAGGGCGAGCCAGCAAGACCGGACGCCAAGGTGATCTTCCTGCGTGCGGAGCAGCGGGACACCGAGCTTTTCGACGTAGAACGCCGCGAGGGTGGACGGGTGCGGCGTACGCAGGGCGAGGTGGTGGATGCGCATCGGGGTCGCCTTCATCCTATGCTGGGGATGTGGACGTCGCATCGACCGCTCCCCGCATGATCGGGGGCCTTCCCGTGTCGCACGTCGTGGCCGCGGGAACGGCCACGAGCGTGTTCGCCGTGCGCGGTCCGGACGGCATCCTCGCCGCCAAGGTCGCCCACACGCGCGCGGCCGCCGAGCAGCTCTCCCGCGAGGCGAAGGTGCTGCGCCGCCTGGAGCACCCGGCGATCCTCCGCCCGCACGGCACGGTGCGCACCGACAACGGCGAGATGGCGCTTCTGATGGACCTGCTCGACGGAGTTTCCGCGCAGTCCCGCGTCAAGGCGCTGGCGCGCCCCGGATGGGCTGCCCGCACCCGTGAGGCGGTGCACGTGGCACGCGGCATCGCGGATGCGCTCGGGCACGTCCACGCGCGCGGGCTCGTGCACCGCGACATCAAGGGCACCAACGTGTTCGTCCGCGACGACGGCCACGTGTGGCTCCTCGACTTCGGAATCGCGGCGGAGCTCTCCGGCGAGGGTACCGACTACGGCATCTTCGTCGGCACCATCCCGTGCGCGGCGCCCGAGCAGGTCGCGGGAGGAATCCTGAGCGAGGCGACCGACGTGTTCGGTCTCGGGGCGATGCTCTACCGCCTCCTGACCGCGCGACGCCCGTGGGAGGCCACCACCCCCGCGGGCCTGATGGAGGCCCACCGCGCCGGACTTCCGCCCTCTCCGCACGCGCTCGTCCCGTCGGTGCCGCGCATGCTCTCGGACCTGTGCATGCGCATGATGGCGATCGATCCGACCGCGCGACCGTCGACGGCGGAGGTGACCCCGTGGCTGGCGCACCTCGAGACGCACCTCGACCGGTTCATCGCGCAGGACCCCGGGGGCGGACTGCCGCCGCGGACCGTCGCCGCGGGGCAGGATACGGACCGGGCGTGATCGCGCCCGTCACCGATCCCGGCGTCCTCGAGGGCTACCTCCGCGATGCCTCCAACGTGCCCGGCCACGCCGAGGGATTGTTCCGACCCCGCAGCGCCGAGGAGGTGGCGGAGGCGATCGCGTGGTGTCGCGCCCGTGGGCTGCCGCTCACGGTCACCGCGCGACGCACGAGCACGACGGGTGCGCCGGTGCCCGAGGGTGGCGTGGTCCTGTCCACCGAGCTCCTCGCGACGGTGCACGCACCGGACGATGCCGACGCCGGCGTGATCCTCGGGGACTACCAGGACCTCGTCGAGGCGGACGGAGGCTTCTTCCCGCCCGACCCGACCTCCCGGCGGGAATGCTCGCTGGGGGGCGCGCTCGCCTGCAACGCCAGCGGGGCGCGCAGCTACCGCTACGGCCCCACGCGGCCGTGGATCGAGGCCGCGCAGGTCGTGTTGCCCGACGGGAGCCTCCGGTGGGTGGACCGCGCAACCCCGTCGCCATGGCCGGTCCCGCAATGGCGTGAGCCCGCGGTCAAGACCGCCGCCGGCTACGCGCCCACCGACAACCTGCTCGACCTGCTGATCGGAAGCGAGGGCACGCTCGGCGTCGTGACGCGCGTCCGCACGCGGCTGGCGCCGCTTCCCGCCGCGGTGCTCGGCATCTGGGCCTACCTGCCCACGCGCGCCGCGATGCTCGAAGCCCTCGGACGCATGCGTGCCCTCCCCCGCGACGTCGGCCCGCGGTGCATCGAGTACGTGGACCGCCACGCGCTCGCGCTCGTGCGCGACCGCCTCCCCGGGGTGCCCGACGCCGACTGCGCGCTCTACGTGGAGATCGAGCACGACGGCGAAGCGCCGCTCGAGCCGTGGATCGCGCTGCTCTCGGAGGTCGGCGCCGATCTCGACGCCACCGTCGTGGCGGACCACGACGGCGCGCGCGCCCGCCTCCACACCGTCCGCCACGCCGTGCCCGCGTCGATCAACGAGCTCGTCTCCCGCAACGGCTTCCCGAAGCTGGGGACCGACTTCGCGGTGCCGGCGGAGCACCTGCCGCGCATGCTCGACGCCTACGACGCGACGGGCCTCTCGACCGCGTGCTTCGGCCACATCGGCGACAGCCACCTCCACCTGAACTTCCTGCCGCGCTCGGCCGCGGAGGTGGCGGAGGCGAAGGCGCACTACGTCGCGCTGGCGCACCTCGCCGTGTCGCTCGGCGGGACCGTGAGCGCCGAGCACGGGATCGGCCGCCACAAGAAGCACCTCCTGGCCCACATGGTCGGACCCGAGGTCGCGGCGGGCTGGCGCGCGTTGCGCGACGCCGCGGACCCCGCGCGGATCCTCGGGCGCGGCGTGCTCGTCGACTGACGCGGCCGGGGGCGTTGCGGGGGGTGGACCCCCCGCCCCAGGATCAGCGTCCGAAGACCGTGCGATGATCGCGCAGGAGCGTCGCGCAGTCCATGGACGCGTCCACCTGTTGGAGCACGAACCAGTTGGCGCTGCGCGTCGGGTCGGGCGTGTTGAGCTGCTCCAGGAAGTCGTCGCGGGTGGCGCCCAGGATGACCTGCTCCATGTCGACGTCGAGGTAGCCCTCGATGCGGTCGGTCGCGACGACGGTGCCTTCCATCGACTGGATGTTGCGCTGCGCGAGGTAGAGGGAGCCCTCGACGAACCCCCAGCCCGCCGAGATGTCGATGGTCATGCCGGGGTGGCCGTCCCCGTCCTGGTCGAACACGCGCGGGTCGGAGGCGAGCGTGGGCATCGCGTCGTTCGCGGGGTCGTCGAGCTGCACGCCGATCACGTCGGCGAACGGGCCGGCGGTGAAGGCCGCCCCGGTCTCCGCGCGGTCCAGCCGCCCCACCCGCGTGGCGGGGGGCAGCGCGTCGAGGAACGCGTCGGGGTACGTGATCTGCGCGGTGTGCGCCTCGGTGCTCGACAGCCCGCAGAGGGTCTCGGTCCAGGTCACGTCGAGCCCGCGCCGCGTCCACGCGACGAGGGCGACGGTGCGCGTGTCGCTGGGCGCCGATGCCCCGCCGAAGGGGCTCGCCACCTGCACGCGCGTGGACTGCAACATGCCGAAGGCCCGCACATCGGCGGGCTCCTCCGCGGGCCCGGTGTCCGTCGCCGTGTCCGCGCCGGTGTCCTGCACGCGCCCGCTGTCGAGCGACGCGCCCGGGTCCTGCACGTCGCCGATGGCGAAGCCGGAGTCGCCCGCACCGGCACAGGCGAGGAGCGTGGAGAGCACGAACATGATCACCTCGACGCGCTCGTATCGCGCGCACGGGCCCGGTGGCGTGTCACCCCGGCTACGCGGGCTCAGACATCCAGCGCGCGCGCCATGGCGGCCACGCGCGCCGGATCGAGCGGCGCCCGGACATCGCCGTCCCGGTGCAGGGCGGTCCCGACGATAGCGCCGTCCGCACGCGCCCGCCACAGCGCCGCCGACGCGAGCGACACCCCGCTGCCCACCCACAGGCGCGGCCCGCCGTCACGCGAGGCGGGCACGGCGTCGCGCACGCGCTCCAGCCGCGCCGGATCAGCCGCCTGCCCGGTCCCGTCGCCCGTCACGACGAGCACCTCGGCGCCCCCGCGGTGGAAGGTGTCCGACGCGATGCGGCCGGGGTCGGAAAGCCCGAGCGGCGCGGCGTGCTTCACCAGGACGTCCGCGACGATGGCGACGTCGCACCCGAGCTCGCGGCGGTACCGAAGCGTGCCGTGGGCGTCGCCCTGCAAGAGGCCCTGGTCGGTGACCATCGCGCCCACGTGCACGTTCACCCGCACGAAGGCGGCACCCGTGGCGGCCGCGACGCCGACCGCCGCGCGGGCGTCGTTGCGCAGCAGGTTGATGCCGACGGCGAGCGCCGGGTGACGGGCCCCGATCTCGTGCGCCAGCGCGGCGACGAACGCGACGACGTGCGGCTCCACCGGTCCGGCGGGAAACGGTGCGTCTCCGAAGTTTTCCAGGATCACCGCGTGCGCGCCGTTCTCGGCGAGCACGGCGGCGTCGTGGAGCGCACGCGTGCGCGCGGCCGCAAATCCGTCCGAGGCGCGCGGACCGGCGGGCAACGCCGGCAGGTGCGCCACGCCCACGAAGGCGAAGGGCAGCGCCCGCAACCCCTTCACGCGCCCGTGCCCCATGCGCCGAGGCGCTGGCCGAGCCGCACCGGCTCGCCGGGGGCGACGTCCCACCGGAGCTCGGGCTGACCGGCGGCCGGCGGCGGAAGGAGCAGGATCACCGTGGACCCCATCTCGAACCGCCCGAACTCACCGCAGCGCGCCATCGTCGCCGGGGTGGGCAGCGTGACGTTCGCGCGCGGGGTGCCCTGGTTGGAGATGGTGTCCGCGAACGTGACCTTGATGCGCCCGACGCCGAAGGCCCCGATCATCGCGAGCGCGATCTCGCCGCGGTCCGTGTGCAGGAAGCCCGTGAGACGCTCGTTGCGCGCGAAGAGGCCGTCGACCGTCCGCGTCGCCGCGGGAAACACCGGCCACAGCTCGCCGGGCACGTAGTGGTAGCGGGTGACCTCGCCCTCGCGGGGCACGTGCACGCGGTGGTAGTCGCGCGGGGACAGGTAGATGATGATGTACTGCCCGCCGTCGAAGCGCGCGGCGTCGGGCTCCGCGTCGCCACCCAGGAGCTCGGCCGCCGAGAACGGCATCCCCTCGCCCTGGGAGAGCTGCCCGCCCTCGATGCGCCCGCAGGTATAGACCTTGCCGTCGCACGGCGAGACGAGCGCGTCCGACTCCTCGCACACCGGACGCAGCCCCGGCCGGAGCGGACGGGTGAAGAACTCGGTGAAGTCCCGGAAGTCGTCGATGCCGCCGACGCACTCCTCCATGTCCACGCCGTAGTGGTCGATGTACCAGCGCAGGAAGGCGCGGTGGAGGGGACGCGGGAGCGCGCTGCGCGCGAAGGTCCCCATGGCACGGGTGACCCGGTTGCGCGGGACGAGCGAGAGGGCGGTGATGATGGCGGAGTCGTTCACGGCCGGTGGCTAACCGGAATTGGGGGATAGGTGGGAGGCAACCTGGAGCCCTCGATGTCCGTCTTCCGACCCGACCTCCTCGCCGGACGCCACGTGTTCGTGACCGGCGGGTCGTCCGGCATCAACCTCGGCATCGCGGAGCGCCTCGCCGCGCACGGCGCCCGCGTCTCGATCAACGGCCGCAAGCTCGACAAGATCGAGGCCGCGGTGGCCGGAATCATCGCCGCGGGCGGCAGCGCGCGCGCGGCCCCCGCCGACGTGCGCGACCACGCCGCGCTCGAGGCGGCGATCCAGGGGAGCGTCGACGCCTGGGGAGAGATCGACATCCTCGTGAGCGGGGCGGCCGGCAACTTCCCGGCGCCGGCGGTGGGCATCTCGTCCAACGGCTTCAAGTCGGTGATGGAGATCGACGTGCTCGGCACCTTCCACGCCGCGCGCATCGCGTTTCCGCACCTGCGCAAGCCCGGTGCGAGCGTGCTCCACATCTCCGCCCCCCAGGCCTTCGTGCCGATGCCGTTCCAGGCGCACGTCTGCGCCGCGAAGGCCGGCGTGGACATGCTCACGCGCGTGCTCGCGATGGAATGGGGCGCCGCCGGCATCCGCGTCAACAGCCTCACCCCCGGCCCCATCGACGGGACCGAGGGCATGGCGCGGCTGGCGCCCGGGCCCGACGCCCGGGCGGCGGTGGCGCGGAGCATCCCGCTCGGCCGCCTCGGAACGCGCGACGACATCGCCGACTTCGCGCTGTTCCTCTGCTCGGACGCCGCGAGCTTCGTGACGGGCGCCGTGCTCGTCTGCGACGGCGGACAGTCGCTCATGGGCGGCGGGGCCCTCATGTCCGGGCTCCTGGGCACCTGAGTGCGTCGCCCGAGGATTCTCGTCACCTGTGATCGCACGCCTGGGGCGGGGGCTGAGGCCGCCCCCGCAACGCCCCCGCCACCGGGCGCACGGATCCGGCCGCTGCGGGCCCAGGTGCACGTCGCCGAGGCGATCGTGGACCACCTGCGCGTCGCCGGCGCGACGGTGCTCCTGGCCCCGCCCGGGGACGACCCGGACCTCGACGGGCTGCTGCACGGCATCGACGGGGTCGTCGTCACGGGCGGCGCGCACGACATCCACCCGCGCCACTACGGCCAGGACGTGCGCGCCCGGATCGGCCGCACCGACGAGTCCCGCGTGGCGCTGGAATTGCCGCTGATCCGCGCCTGCCTCGCCCGGGACCTGCCCCTGCTCGGGATCTGCGGGGGCATGCAAGCCATGGCGGTCGCGACGGGCGGCACCCTCGTCCAGGACCTCGCCACCTGCGTTCCGGGCGCGCTCGAGCACGAGCAACCCCACGATCCCGCCGAGCCCGCGCACGCCCTGCGCGCGGATCCCTCCCTGCGCGCGCTCTTCGGCGACGCCGTGAACTCCACGCACCACCAGGCCGTCGACGCGCCCGGCGCGTTCACCGCCTGCGCGTGGGCCCCCGACGGCGTGGTGGAGGCGATCCGGCTGCCGGCCGCCCGCTTCGCGCTCGGCGTGCAGTGGCACCCGGAATGGCGCGACGGACGCCTGTTCCACGCACTCGTGGACGCGACCCGCCGATAGGCCGGCGCGTCAGCCCGCGAAGCGGATCAACGCCTTCGGATGCGTGCGGATCGTCGTCTCGAAGGAGTCGCGCTCCCAGTCGCGGATGTCCACGAGCGTGCCCTCGCCGCGGTTGAGGATGTGCTCCCACACGGCATCCTGGATGCCGTTGGCGCGGTCCTCGAGAAGCGCGCGGGTGAGCTCCCAGGTCTGGAAGATGCGTCGCCCCACGATCCCGTGGAGCTGGAGGCCATCCATGACGAGGCGGTGCACGTCCTCGATCACCGCGTCCCCGTTCTTGACGCCGAACAGCACGGTGTGCCCGCCGCGACGCGTGATCTTGAGCGCGTTGTTGAGCGAGCTGTTGAACCCGGCCATCTCCAACGCGACGTCCACGCCCACGCCGTCGGTGAGCTCGCGCACGGCGGCCCGCAGCGAAGGGTCGCTCGCGTGCGGGCGGTCCGGCGGCGCGGGCTGGGGCGTGAGCACCGCATCGCAGCCCAGACGACGCGCGAGCGCCGCGTGGTGCGGGTCCACCTCGATGCCGATGACCTGCCGCGCGCCCATGCCGCGGGCGATGAGCACCGCGAACAGGCCGATGGTGCCGCACCCGACGACCGCGACGGACTTGCCGCGCAGGTCGGTGGCCTGGCAGGCGTGGACGGCGTTTCCGAAGGGTTCCTGGACCGCCGCGACCTCGGGGCGGATGCGCGCCAGATCCGTGCGCCACAGGCTGCGCGCGGGCAGCACGAGGTACTCCGCGAAGCAGCCGTCGGTGCTGATCCCGATGATGCGGTCACGGGCGCACACGTGGGTGTCGCCGGCGCGGCATTGGTAGCAGGACTCGCAGATGATGTGGCTCTCGGTGGAAACGACGTCGCCCGGTCGATACCCCCAACGGGTGGCGGCCTCCGCGCCGACCTCCACGACCTCCGCGAGCATCTCGTGCCCGACGACCCGCGTCGTCCGGCCCTCCTCGGCCAGAGAGCCCTCGATCATGTCTCCGAACGCCTTGCGCCACCAGATCCCGCGGTCGCTGCCGCAGAAGCCGGCGTACTTCACCCGGAGCAGCACGTGATCGGGCGCCGTGACGCGCGGCATCGCCACGCGCTCCTTCACGAGCCCCGTCGAGCGGGTCCAGCCATCCCGCACGCGATCGTAGGTCAGAGCGAGCATCGTGTCCGTCACGGGCGCCTCCGCAGCGGCCTCGCATATCCCGCGTCCACCGGACCCGGGCGATGACCGTGACGGTGCTCCGCGCGCTCCGTGCCCGCGCCTACGCCCGCGCGCGCGCGGTCGCGGATTCCTTCGTCCGAAACGGCCTGCCGCCGGAACACCCCGAGGTCGTGCGGGTCCTGTGCGGCGCCGCGGGCCGGCTCGGGCGGCTGCTCGCGCCCCTCCCGGATCCGGTGCTGCGCGACGAGCTCGAGCGATGCTTCGCGCTGGACGCCTCCACCGTCGAGGCCGTGATCCGCGAGGCCCACGACGTGGCGCTCCAGGCGCGGGTGGATCTGGCGCTGCTGCGGTCGATGGACGACGACGCGCTCGACGGGATCCTGCGGGTGCGCGGCCGCCCCCGCGCGCCGTGCGTGATCGTGACGCCCTCCACCGGGCCGTTCCCGCTGCTCGTCCGGGCGGTCGCACGCCAGGGCGCGCCGGTGCGGGAGCTCCCCGACGGAGGCGCCGGGGATGCCGCCGCCTGGCTCGCCGCGGGCGGCGTGGTGGTGACGGCCTTCGACGCGCGCGGCTGGGAGTCGTTCGACGAGGCGGTGTACCTCGGGCGGCGCGCGCTGCTGGCGTCCGGCCCGTGGACGCTCGCGCGCGACGCCGGGGTGCCCGTGGTCCCCGCGACGCTGGTGCGCGCCCCGGACAAGCGCTACCGGGTGGTCTTCGGCGCCCCGCGCCCGCCCGATCGCGAACGCTACCTGCGCGAGGAGGCGGAGCCGTTCGTGATGGCCCACCCGGGCCACTACGCCCCCTTCCTCGCGACGTGTCGCAGCGCGCCCGCGGGGGAGGCGTTGCGGAGGGGGCAGCCGCCCCCTCCGCCCCATGCGCCTCCGCTGTTCCCCCCCACACCTTGACGGGCGACCCCGCGAGGGGTATGCGGCGACGCTTCCACGTCTACGGAACGGAGTCGAACATGGCCAAGAAGGCAGTCGGTCGGACAGTAATCTTCCTGGAGTGCACCACCTGTCGCAACAGCGGCATCCCGGGCGTGAACCGCTACGTGACCCAGAAGAACAAGAAGAACACCGCCTCGCGCATCGAGCTCAGCAAGTACTGCCGCTACGAGCGCAAGGTGACGCCGCACAAGGAAACCAAGTAGGTCTCCCGGGCGGACGCCCTGAAACGACGAGGCCCGGGCCCCCGCGAGGGAGCCCGGGCTTCTTCGTGGGCGACGGACTCAGCCGGGGATCTCCGCGTCGATCGCGATGTCGCCACCGGTGATCACCGACGTGTTCGTCGCCGTGCCCGTGCCGGTCCCCGAATCCGTGCCCGTGGCGGTCCCCGACCCCGTGGCGGTCGCGGTCTCGAGGCCGAAGGTCGCGTCGGTCAGCACCATCGAGGCGCTCACGGTGCCAGCCTCGTCGGCGGACGCGGAGACCTCGAGCGTGCCGCCGCGCACGCCCCATTCGCGGCTCTCGCCGGCGGCACCGCCACCGGTGGGGTTGCACACGGCGCCCGAGACGCCCATCCCCTGCCGCACGCCCACGCGCACGTCGGTCCCGACGTCGGCGAGCCCCCAGCTCCGGACGATCTCCGTGCCGGTGTTGCGCGCCTCGGACGCGAGGCCGTCGAGGCGCACGACCAGCGCGAGCGTGTCGTCGGGATTGCGTCCGTAGAACACCAGGTCCCCGCACGCGCCGGTCTCGGTGAGGAGCGAGAAGAAGTTCTGCGGCGGCGCGCCGGGCCCACCGCTGCCGCCGCCCGTGCCGCCCCCCGTGCCGGTCCCCGTGCCCGTCGCGGTGGTGGTGGACGTGGCGATCGCGGGCGCGGTGTCGCCCCCGCAGGTGTCCTCGGCCGCACAGGCCGCGAGGAGCAACGAGAACAACAGCATGAGGGTCCCTCCGAGGCGGAGGCTACTCGCGCGACGTCCCACGCGCCAGCTAGCCCGCGCGCGTCGCGAGGAAGCGGGTGACCTGCGCCACGATGTCGTTGTCCGGAACGGTGCTCCAGTCCTTGAGGAACTGCGCGTTGCCGCGGTCCGTCATCGGGTGGTTCACGAGCGCCGCGAGCACCTTGAACGGCAGCGTGGCGACGTGGGCCCCGGCGTGGGCGGCCTGCACCACGTGGAGCGGGTGACGGATGCTCGCCGCCAGGACCTGCGTCGTGAGCGCAGGGTCGTTCTCGTACACGCCCACGATGTCGCTCACGAGGCGCATGCCGTCATCCGCGAGGTCGTCGACACGACCGACGAACGGGCTGATGTAGGTGGCGCCGGCCTTCGCGGCGAGGAGCGCCTGCGCGGCCTGGAAGCACAGCGTCACGTTCGTGCGGATGCCCTCGCCCGACAGCACGCGCGTGGCCTTCAGACCCTCCACGGTGAGCGGGATCTTCACGACGACGCACGGGTGCACCTGCGCGAGCAGGCGCCCCTCCTCGACCATGCGCGCGGCGGTCTGGCCGACGGTCTCAGCGCTCACCGGCCCGTTCACGATGTCGCAGATCTCGGCGATCGTGGCGACGAAGTCCCGGCCTTCCTTCGCGATGAGCGACGGGTTCGTCGTCACGCCGTCGATGACGCCCCAGCTGTGGGCCTCGCGGATCTCGTCGAGGTTCGCGGTGTCGAGGAAGATCTTCATGACGTCGCTCCAGAATGGGCGCCCAAGCTACGTCGCTGCGGCGTGCCACGCAACGGAGGGGCGCGGCAGCAGAGGCCGGGAACGGCGTCGGATGCTGGTACACGGCGCCCAGCCCCACAGCCTGACGAACCTCGGCTCGCACGACCTGACCCCGAACGCGGAGTGGACGCACCCGGCCTGCTATGTCAACTGCGCGTGCGCCTGGTAGCGACACCGAGCACACCCGCCACCGGAAGCGCGCCCGACGCCGCGGGAAGCCCGGCGTACGCGACGCCGTCACGCGGGTCGGCCGCCTCCGGCCACACCTCGCGCAAGGGCAACAGGACGAAGTCGCGCTCCCGCATGCGCGGGTGCGGGAGCGTCAGGTGCGGCGTGTCCAGCGTCTCGCCCTCGACGAGCAGCAGGTCCAGATCGATCACCCGGTCCGCCCATCGACGCGCGCTCCGGCGTCCGAGTCGCGTCTCCAGCGCCCGCAGGCGGGCCAGGAGTGCCGTCGGCGGCAGGGCGGAGCGTGCGACCACCACGGCGTTGAGGAAGCGACCCGCCGCGACCCCGCCGGCGGGGGGCGTGGCGTAGAGCCGACTGACACGCAGCCCGGACAGGGCGGGCTCGGCCGACAACGCGTGCACCGCGAGCCGGAGCGTGGCTTCGGCGTCCCCGAGGGACGCTCCGAGGGCGATCGCCGCGCGCGGTTGCGGGCCGGGCAGCATCACGGGGCCGGGCGCTCCGCGACCGTGGGAACGACCGGCACCGGCGAGGCGGCCGACGACGCGCGCAGCACCTCCACCGCGCTGAGCAGGTCGGCGACCCCGTCCTCCCATTGCACGACGAGCGCGCCCGCACAGTCCAGATCCCGTCGCGCGAGGCACAGCGCCATGTTCACCGGACCCACCGCGTGCGGCACCGGACCGGTCCACCGCGCGAGCTGGTCCCAGGCCTCCGGCAGCCGCCCCACGTCCCACAACGCCCGCAGGCGCGCCACGCGGACGCGCGGCATCATCTCGCACGGCGTGCCCTTGAAGCGCTTGAGCATGTAGAGGACGGCGCGCGCCTCGCCCGCCTCCAGGTAGGCCTCGGGGAGTTGCGTGCACGCCGCGGGCCGCAACGGGCGGAATCGGACCGCCCGCTCGAGCACGTCGACCGCCGCGGGCAGCTTCCCGGTACGCGCGAGCTCGTCGGCGTACCAGGACAGCGTGTAGCTGTTCGGGACGCGCAGCGCCGCGCTCTCGACGAGGGCGAGCGGAGAACGCCAGTCCGCGAGCCGCACCCCGAGCGCGCCGAGGGAGGCCAGCCCGGCCACCGCGGCGAGGACCAGCCCGCGCGCCGCGTGTCGCGACGGCCACGCGGCGGTGGCGGCGATCGCGAGGAACGCGAGCGGAACGTAGAGATAGCGCTCTCCCACGAGGCCGGTGTGGTGGTACACGGGGAGCGTCGGCGTCCAGAGCGCCCCCGCCATGGCGAGCAGCCACCCGAGGGCCGGACGACGCCGCACGAGGAGCGCCAGGCCACCCACGGCGCCGATCGCTGCGGCGACCTCCACGGGCGTGAGCGCCGTGAGCGCCACCGCGGCGCTCGTCAGCGGCCACGGCCACACGAGCCAGCCCAGCGCGGACACCACCGGCCGCCACAGCGGGACCGGAAGCCCGGCGTCGCTCGCGAACCACGGCATGGCCTGCAGCTGCGCGTGGGAGCGGAGCACGAACGCCGCGCCCGCGCCGAGGACCACGGCCAGCAGCGGTCGAAGCGGCGTCGACAGACCGAAGGCGCGTCGCCACGCGAACCACAGCACCGGGAGCGCGTAGCCGAGCTCCTTCGAGAGGCACGCCGCCAGCGTCGCCAGTCCCGCGCCGACGAGCGTGCGGACACGCGGCGCCTCGACGTGGCGGTCGAGCAGCCCGAGCGCGGCGGCGAGAAACGCCATGCACATCAAATCGTTGCGCGCCGACACCCACAGCACCGCCTCCGACTGGATCGGGTGCAGCGCGAAAATCGCGGTCGCGACGAGCGCGCGCGCGGGCCCGAGCCGCGGGGTCGCCAGCCACGCCACCCCCAGCGTCGCGAGCAGGTGCCAGAGCAGGCTGTGAAGGTGCCACGGACCCGGCGAGTCGCTGCCCCACAGCGCCTGATCCAGACAGAAGGTGAGGACCACCAACGGTCGATGGAACGGCGAGGGGTGGATGTCACCCCACAGGTTGCCGAAGACCGCCTCCCCGATCCGTCCCTCGAGCACCACCGGGTTGTCGAGGATCAGGACGCGGTCGTCCCAGAAGAACGGTGCCGCCACGCACGCGGCGTACGCGCCCGCGACCGCCACGAGCAGCCCGGCGACCAGCGCGGCCGTCGGCACGCGCCGTGCCGTGGACGGGCTCACTTGCGGATCCACGCCCATTCCCGCATGCGGTTCCGACGCAGCCGCGCGGCCTCCGACGCCTCGCTGCGCACCACCCCGTCACGACCGACGACCCACGCATCCCCCCGCGGGTTCGGTGGAAGGACGAAGCCGAGCGTGGCGAGCTCCTCGGGGCGCCCGAGCGGCCGCCCCTCCGCGGCACGGGCACGGCACGCCGCCGCCCAGGTGTCGACGAGCGCGTTGTGGCGCAGCTTGCGGAGACTCCGCTCCATGTCCGCGCGCACGTGCGGATCCGACGCCGTCACGAGCCCCTGCTCGAGGAACCGGATCGCCGCATCGCGCTGGCCCGCCATCTCCCGCATGCCCGCGACGTCGGCGGCGTACCAGAACGCGGCGTTGGGCAACGCGACCGCGCGCTCCATCCACAGGGCCGCGGCCGCGGGATCCTCTTCGTGGATGTAGGCGTTCATCGCGCGGTTCGCGGGGAAGAAGGCGTCCTGCGGAAAGGCCTCGGCGCCCGCCTCGAACAAGGCGTTGGACGCCGGGATGTCCTCGAGCGCCCGCGCGAGCGTCCCGCCCCAGAACAGCGGGGTCCGCCATCGCGGGTCGACGGTGTGGACCGCGTCGACCATGCGGTGGAACCAGTCGCCGAGATCGGCCGGGGGCCGTTCCCCCTGCTCCATGGCGCCGCCGTACTCCAGCACGGCGCGGCTCCACAGCAGCACCGCGATGCCCTGCTCGAAGCCGCTCGCGGCCAACTTCGTGGCGGTCGCGTCGGGGATGAACACCCGCGCCTGCGCGACGTGCCGCGCGAAGCGCGTGGCGTCCGCCCGCGGCTGCGCACCGGACGCGACGAGCACGCCGAACAGCACGGACAGGCACGACACGACGCGGGTCACGGACGATCCGTATCATCGCGGGGCACCCACATCCGTCGGAGGCGGATGGGCCAGCCGGTGCGCGTGGCCGGGCCCTCCACGCCGAGCGCGGGACCGGGCGCGTAGCCGTCCAGGAGCCCGTAGCCGAGCTTGGCGTCGGGGGTGAGCACACGCGCCCAACGGTGCGCGCGCACGGCGTCCTCGAAGGTGCGGACCTGTGCACGGTAGGGGCCGCCGGCGTGGTCGATGTCCCACAGCGCGATCAGCGCCGGGGACGGGGGATGTCCGGCCTGCACGGGGAGCCACGCGGCGTACGGGGAGAGCACGGGCCCCGGCATGTCCCGCACGATCGCCACGAGACGCGCGGCGCGATCGGCGTCCGCCGCCGTCGGCACGGTGCGCGCGAGCGCGTCGCGGCCCTGCACGAGCTGCGCGGCGACGAGCGCCGTCACGAGGTGCGGCCGCCAGCGGCGCCACCCGACGGGCGCCTGCGCACCGAGGGGGGAGGCGTTGCGGAGGGGGTCTCCCCCTCCGCCCACGAGGACGGCGAGCAGGGACTGCACCCACAGGCCCGGGATCAGCACGTTGAGGTAGCCCCCGACGTGGCCGCGCATGACCGAGACGACGACGAGCGCCGTGCCGGCGACCGCGAGCCAGTAGCCGCGACGCGGGAGGGACGTCCCCAGCACCAGCAGCGCCGTCGTCGTGAGCGGCAACGCACGCCACAGCTCCGCCTGCGCACCTTCGACGCGCCCGCGGACGAGGTTCGGAAGCGCCCGTCCCGCCACGATCCCGTGGCTGGCGGGGACCTCGAGCAGGAGACGCAGGAAGGCCCCGTCCGTGCGGATCTGCATCCAGACGGTGAACGCGAGCGCCGGCGCCGCGGAGCACGCCGCGAACAGCGCGGCCCGCCGCCACCCGTGCGTGCGCCAGCACCACCACGCGATCGGCGCGCCGAAGGCGGCAGCGTGGTGCTTCGCGACGAAGGCGAGGGCCAGGGTGCAGGCGCTGCCGATCGTCGCCGCGCGCGAGGGCTGAGCGCCGAGGACCAGCGCGAGCGCGAGCAACGCCATCGACAGCGCGTCGATGCGGACGAGATCGTAGAACGCCCCGCCGTCGACCCAGCAGCCGAGGAACAGGCCTGCGGCCCCCAGCGCGAGCGGCCAGCGCACGCCGTGCCAGCGCGCCGCGAGGACGAGCGCCCCCGTGGCGAACGCGGTGCACACGAGGCTGAGCGTGCGTCCGAGGGCGTGATCGAGGGTGGCGACGTGCGCGAGCGCCCCGAGCACCCATGCGTGGAGCGGCGGGTAGATGAGCGGGATCCAGTCGGCGTCGGGCGTGCCGTAGAGCGGGAGGCCGTCGCGCGCCCGTTGCGCCAGGACGAGGACGGCGCCCTCCATCCATTCCAGGTCGAAGGCGGCCGTGCGACGCGCGAGCATCGCGGCGAGCGTCTCCCACGCGACGAGGACGGTGGCGGCCACGACCACGGCTTCGAGCGCGAGAAGGAGCCGGCGCGCGTGCGGAGACATCGCCGCCGCCTAACGCGCGGGCTAGGGCGGGAGCGTGGAACCCGGACGCCCCGCGCTGCCCGACCCCGCGGTCCTGCGCGAGATCGTGGAGGTCCTGCACGCGCGCGGTGATTCCGTGTCCGTCGTGCGCGTCGTGGAGGCCTGGGCGGCCGGGGGGGAGCCCGACCTGCGGGCGCGCCTGCGGCAGGGCCTCGCGTTCTTGCGCCTTCGGCTCGTCGACCGGGCGATGTCCCGCGCGCTGGAGGTCCTCAAGGCCGAGCCGCGCAACCCCGACGCCCTTCGCCTGCTCGCGGACGTCTACCTCGACCGCGGCTGGCCGAGCCACGCGCGCAAGCCGCTCGCGGCGCTTCGGGAGCTCGGCGTGGAGGTCGACCACGCCTGGCTTCGCGCCCACGCCGAACCGGTGCGCCCGGAGCTGCTCGCCCACGAGGTCGAACGCGACGGCACGCCGACGCGCCTCCTGTCGCTGGCGGAGTCCTTCCTCGCGACCGGGAGCCTGCTCCGCGCGCGCGGGCTGCTCGAGCGACTGCGTCGCCACGCTCCGTCCGAGCGACGGGTCCGCGAGCTGCTGTGGGCGCTCGACGGGGACTTCGCCCTCTCCCCGGTGGAGCTGCAACTCCTGATCGACGATGCCCGCCTCGATGTCTCCGAGGACGACGCGACCGAGCACACGGAGACGGTCGTGGTCGACGTGCGCGCGGGGGACGCCGGCCGGACGGGCACCCGGGGCTTTCCGGCCCTCTTCGCGGACGACGCCCCAGCCGATCCCGACGAGCTCGACGCCGCCGACATCACGCAGTCCTCCGCGATCGCCGGTCCGGGCCTGGTGCGGGTCCACGGCGACGCGGCCGCCGGCGACACGCAGATCATGCTGGTCATCCGCCCCGGCGAGCGCCCGCAGGGGCCCGCGCACCGCCTCCGCGACGTGACCGACGCCGGGCCGATCGCGACGGGTCGGTCGCTGGACCTCGCGGCGTGGACCTCCTCGATGGGAATGCGCGCCGCCCCGAGCGACCTCGACGCACCGGCCGACGACCTGCTCGAGGCCGAAGACGAGGACGTGGTCGTCGTGACGCGTCACGAAGCGCGCCCGGAGGCGGACGACCCGCCCGACTGGAACGAGGACGACGCTCCCATCGAGGTGATCGAGCGACGCCCGTTGCCTCCCGCACCACCGCCGCCGCCGCCGGCCGCACCGCGCGCCGCCCCGCCCG
>JACCDP011034000.1_pt1 | contig 26228 bp, 36 predicted proteins | sample 7445841 | NCBI WGS metagenome assembly JACCDP01 (sample SAMN15323441, study PRJNA562643) | freshwater metagenome | isolation source: river surface water | place: USA:Blue River Watershed | collected 2017-08-17 | reverse complement strand
TAGGAAGTCCAAGGGTCGGTAATAAGACCTTTAAGAACAACTACGACTCTCGTAAGATTAAAACCCTTAGAATCGTCCATAATCACGACCTGGTGACACGTTCTCCGAACATTGGGTACTATCACGTTAACCACATGTTACGAATCGACCACGAGGGTAATATTAAGAAATACATGATTGATTGGGAACGTGCGTGGAACTACATTAAATCTGTGGTGACCGGAAAGACAATTAAGGACCATATGACCGCCAGTTATATTGGTTCGTTAAAAAAGTGGTACGATAAACAACCGTAATATTTATATTATATGAAACTAATGGATATCATTAAAGAACAGTCGTTAAATAAAAAATACGGAGCTGTTTTGATTGGTGGGTTAACACATGGTGAGTCTCTTGAAGAACAAATAAATAGACTATCATCATCTATGGGTGTTACAGTTAAAGGATTTTCTCATTCATCACCGGTTGATTTAATAAAAGAGTTTCTTCAGCAAAATAGAAACTTACCACTATTCTTGTTTAGTGCGGGATGTCGTATATCGGGACAACTATCCGGATTACCATACGTTAATAAAAATAGATTTTATATTATTGAACCCACGTTTAGTGGTGGGGAAACAACCACAAGTGTGAGAAAGGCCGTTAGTGACGGTGTACCCGCGTCAAATGTATTTGTTGGACCTAGTTCAGGTAGAGGTATGGGAATAGTTCGTGGAACCTCAGATAGTAGAGCGTCTTGCCACTATTGTTCCATAAGTTCCGTTGGAAGTATGTTTTAATCTATTTATGTTTATGAAAATCATTGTAACGGAATCACAATTAAAGTCGATTATAGAACAACAAACCTCTAACCTTACCGTTCCTGAGCAAACCCTGTTAGGGTTCTTAAATCGGTTCCTAAGAGGGGAAGAAGGGGAGTTTCAGAATACCCCCATAGATCAGTTAAGAAAGACGATGTCGTTTAATACGAAGACAATATACCCGATGGCACAGAAACTCCTTGAGAAGAAGAATACGGGTAAGAAAACCTACGATGAGAAAACATTTAATTCCCTGTTTATGTCCATGGATAAATCTATCACAAAAGAACAACGATATGAGTTCTTTAACGAAGGTGGTTCCATTACGAACATAAAATATAATTCACAGTTTTAACCTCCGATAACCCCGTTCACAGATTTCGTACGCCGGAACCCCCGTTCGCAATTTGGACCTTTATAAATGGTTTTATATTTATATGGGTGAAACAATTTATGATGTTATTCTTGTTGGTTGGTTTAATCTCTTGTACAAGATATAAAATACGAGTTGTTGAATATGATGGGACGGGTTACTCTCTATACCTACCCATGAAAAAATATAACTTAGGTGGGTGGTATGATGATAATATCATTTATTATTCGGAGGATATGGCAAAATTTAAAATTAACAAGTGGAAAACGAATGAATATTTTTCTGACCCACACAAAAAACCGAAATATATTAAGGTTAGATAATATTTATATTTTATGGGAAAAGTAATTAAATTAACAGAAGGCCAATTAAAACATATTGTTAATGAAGTAATTGGTGATATGGAGGAAGGGAACGGTCCATTGGATATGATTAGAGGAGCAGTAAGAACTGGTATTAATAAACTAATGGGTACTGCAGATAATGCACGTCCAAGACCAATGGGGAATTATAATGCACCAATGAGTAAGGGAGTTGTAAACTCTACTTCCGAAATTGCTAAAAGTAGATTATTCTCTAAATCCGCTTCAAGAATTGCGGCACATTTGGATAGTCGCCCAATTACACCAGCAATTAAATCGTTGTTTAAAAATGCTGAGGCCGAAGTGTTTGTATGTGGCAAAGATTTATCAAGAGCATTAACCGATGTTCAAGTGTTGAAAAACGATAAGGTTACTGAAGAATTAAGTTCCATTATTTTTAACATTAAACAACTTGACAAAATGTTACCAAGTAAAAGTACATTCCCAAGACCACAATTTAAAAACATATTAGGTGAACTTGATTGGATAGAAGAAAAATTGGTTAGATTGATGATTAAGGTACCGAATAATATAAATTTAAAGAACGCACATCAGAATTTAAAAGACATTGTAAATGTCGTTGAGGATGCACTCGGACAAGCCGTTGTATTAAAATAATTTAAAACCCTTCAGAAATGAGGGGTTTTTTTGTATATTATACTATATGGATTTAATCATTGGTATTTTATATGGGATAGTAGCTCAAATATTAACATTCTTACAACTACAAGGAAACATTAAATGGGGATTTTTACAAAAATATCCCATATTAACATTATTATCTGCAATACCACTTAGTTACATGTTCCTTAAATCTGTGGAACATATCGTTAAATCATTCAACGGTGAAATATGGCCCAGTCGTCTTATTGGGTTCTCCATTGGAATTATCGTCTTTGCATTGATGAGTTATATCATATTTAAAGAACCAATAACATTAAAGACGGTAATATGTCTAATATTGGGTATGATTATTCTTGCGATACAAATCCTTTGGAGGTAATATTTATATGTAATAATTCTGTAAATAAAGAATATTAATATGAAAAAACAAAACCTCAATGAGGAAATAGGTAGGATTAAGTCCATCATGAATATCAATGAGGATGAATCACAACAAATGGCCATGTTGCAACAAGCAACCCAAGAATTTAATGAAAAGGCGGAAGAAGACCTTACGACTGAAGAATTTCAAGAAGTAATGTGTGCCAATCCCGATACTATGGAGGCACCTCAGGAAGCAACCAATGAACAAAAACAAAAGTTACAGGAATTTAAATTAAGAGCCAAAACGGCATCTATTGCTGAATTAAAACAAGTAAAAAAACAACTTAAAGAATTAAGAATACAATCAAAACAACAACAAAATGAACAAGTTGCGGAAACTGCTCTTATTAGTTTCTTGGGTGTTAGTATGCCACCAGCCTTTGCAATGGTTATTGGTGGTATTATGTTGATTATTGTGTTAAACTTTTTGTTTTCATTATTTGGTATTGGTCTTGTTAGAACCATAACATATTGGTGTACAGGTAGAAAGACTACAGGTTACGGATTTAGATTTGGGAGAGGGGATTAATAAATTATTTAAATATGAAAATAGAATACACCCCACGTTATTTAAAAGATTTTTCTTCCATCCGTGAAAAGAGAGCAAAAAAGGATACGGAAAAAATTGAAAGACTTATTAACATGTCAACAAACTTTGTTGAGTTACATAAGATAATTGATATTAAAAAATATGATCCAGGTCTTGGCGGTTACAGAATTCGTTATAGTGGTAATCCAGAATATCGTATTCGTTTTGAGTTAATTGATGACCCTGAAAACCCAAAAGAAAAAATAATTAAATTACAGATGGTTTTACCTCGTGAAAAATACGAAAAGTATGCTCACACGAGTATAAACGAATCAATAGAAAAAAGGATAAAGATAATGATTAGTGAAAGTCAACTAAGACTTTTAAAGAATTTACAATAAATCCTATATTTATATACAAACAAACATACGATGTCAAAGAAAATCAAAATTACCGAAGACCAATTAAAAAGATTAATGGTTTTAAAAGAAGAAAATCAAGGATTAGATGACTTTGATACTCAAATTCAACCAGAAGAATTATCATCAACCGAATATGAAGGTATGGATGATATGAACGATTCTAATGATGAATTAGAAAGAATGGTAGATAGTTTTATTAAACAATATAAAGAGAGAGCGGTACAAGGAATCGACGGTGATATGATTGACGTTCTTTGTGATAAAATACGTCAAGGTTTAGGTGGTGAAGAAACACAATCAGATTATGAGATGCCAGGATATCAAGAAACAATGGACAATCTGAATAACTTATCTATCAGAGAAGATGATGATATGGTAAATGAGTCAGTTCAAAAAATTAAATATAATTTTAAAAGATTTTTATAAAAATAATACAGTGAAGAAAATTTTAAGACTTAAAGAATCGGAATTAATTAAACTTATTAGTGAAATGATAAGTGAACAATCAGGAGTTCCGATGTTGGACCCAACCAAAATACCGGGAGCCACGTTTAAACCCCGACCATCAAATGCAATGAACCCTCAGGGTGGTGTAAATCAATTCACACAACAAAAATTGAATATTGGATGTGTTATAAAAACACCTGAAACAAAAAAAACAATTAAAGGGTATAACGGAGAGGTATTCACGTTCCTTGGTGACGGAACATTTGTTGATGCTAAAAATCAAAAAGGAAAATATGTTTGTGGGAATCAAGCCAACATTGTTAATTTAATGTATGACTCTGATCCGAAGGCTGTTAAATATTTTAATATGTCTCCACAACCAGTAAAACCTGCAATTGCAAAGGCAAAACCCGACCCAAAAGTTATAGAATTACAAAAACAAATTAAAGTAGCATTACCTAATTTTAATTTAGGAACTTCTGGACCAAATAAAGACGGTATAGATGGAATCATGGGACCTAGAACAAAAGAAGGACAAAGACAAATGATACAAATTAAAGGACAACAATCCCTACAAAATCTAAGTAATCAAGGTCAAAAACTTGTAAATAGTTTTAAACAATATAGACAATAAAATAAACCCCTCCTTAGTGAGGGGTTTTTAATGATACCTCCGGTTTGAAGACCGGACTTAGGACCGGGACTAGTTACTATTCCCGTTGGGATATGAATTCGCTACTCATATCCCTTTTTTTGAGTATTTATATACGATGAAGTTTAACAATTTATTATACGATTTAATATTAGAGGCAAGTAAAAAAGATATTTTAATCCAAAAAATTGGTTTAAATGAAAGGAATGCCGAATTCTTATCTAACTTATGTGGTCCATTATCAGTGTTCATGGCTAACAAGTTAATCGATAACGTAATGGTGGCCGACCCTAGAACTGAAAAATTAAGTCGAGAAGATACTATTGATGAGTTGAATTCGGATTATACGTTACAAACATTTAGACAAACAATTACATCCATAATGGATTGGATTAGGGTTGGTTTAAATGGTAATGTTAAACCATACCAAAATTTGTCCTATAAAGAACTACACCAACAATCCAAAAAATGGCATGATGAATTACAAGTAGGTGATTCAACTATTGACTATAAAGAAGAACATCCGGTTGTGGTTGATTTTAGAAATAAGAGTGGTAATGGATATTATTGGGTAGATTTAGAAACTAAGAATTGCGATGAGGAGGCTAAAAGAATGGGTCATTGCGGTAGAAGTGCCGGTAATTTATATTCATTAAGATTTACATCACCAATTGAAAATACGAAGTTCACTAAAAATAGAAGTTTTGTAACGGCTTCGGTTAATGATGATGGGGTTCTTTTACAAATGAAGGGACCACACAATAAGAAACCATCGGAAGAATTACATCCATATATTGTTCCGTTTATATTAAACGACATCGTCAATATATTTGGTTCTGAGTACCAATCAAGTGAAGATTTTAGTTTAACCGATTTACCTGAAGACAAAATAAAAGAAATATATGATCAAAAACCCAATTTATTTGATAACAGGAAGGGTAAAAGAGCATTACAAAAAATAGGTCTAATTGCTAGTAGGTCAACGGAAGATATGTTATTTGAATTACATATTGACCCCGAATATATTTCACGTTATGTGGATGGTGATTGGACGGTTAGAAAATACAAAGACGCAAATGGTAGAGAAATAAAGACAGGTATGTTCGAAATGCTTTTAACAGGTTTCTATTATGATTTATTTGACAATGGTGGAGATTGGAATGTTGCGTTGGAGTATTATATTGACGATGAAAATGAAGAAATTATTTCGGACTTAATAAAGGAGTTTGCAAATCCGGACGAAATTGAAGGTAAATCGTTAAAAGAACTTATTGAGGAGTTTGATAATAATCACGAAATACGAAACGCGTTGGGTAATGCAATGTCATCCGCCGAAAGTGAATCATATTATAATTACTACAAACGGACGCTTGAATCTGCACTTGAAGAATATGGTAATGTAACGAAATTAAATGACGAGGGAGCAACAATTGAGATTAATTTAAAAACTGTTATTGATAACCATGGAGTAAGTGAAGACGATTTGGACGATTATTTCGAAAGATGTGATGATAGTTATGAATGTGTTTTTGATGAATTAATGGGTGATTATTATGACAAACCAGATTTCAGAATTGATGATAGGTGGACACCGGACGTTGATGAAAGATATTTTAACGAAATCCTAAATGATTATTTAGGTGATGTTAGAATGTAAAATACTTTTTAAAAAAATCAAGATATTTATATATAAACACAAAAACTATGGAAGAAAAATACATTATTACGTTATCAGGTTCAAGTATCGAGCCGGTTGAGGGTACTGAAGAATTAACAACAAGAGAAGAATGTGAGGCTTGGTTGTTAGAAAACCAAGAATTTACTGCAAACGAAGAAGGTTCTGAATTAGAATATTCAGGTAAATACGTGATGATACCTGCTCCGGTTGAAGAATAATAAAAAAAAAATAATTTAATAAAACCCCATTTATTTGGGGTTTTTTATTTTTAGAACTATTCATTTTTAATTTTGGTTTTATTATATTTAAAATAAAAGATTATACTATGGCAATGACTTACAAAATTTTTGAGGCGGGTAAAGATGTACCCGTATTAGGAACTGAACATTTCACAACATTAGATGAGTGTGAGGATTGGTTAGCGGAAAACCAAGTTTTTTACGAAGAAGAAGATCCCGAAAGACCACATCCAGACGGTAGTAAATACATTTTATACACCGAGGAGGTTTAATATGAGTTATTCAAGAGAATTTACCGAATGGACCAATTCTGATTTAGAATACACATTTGAGGTTAAGGAAGTGTCCGCAGGTATGTTACCCGGAGATTCAAATAATATATCTTGTGAAGGTACTGGATATATCGGTATGTTTAAAGATTTAGAAGGTAACCTAATGTTAAAGATGAAATCGGATAACCAAGACGGTTTCGTTATGGAAAAATATGTTGACGTTAAAGGACGATTCTTAAAGTAGATAGTCCTTTAACCCTAACTCTAAATTAAATTTGGGTTCCCATCCAACCATCCATTTTTCTTTATCACTTTTAGTGTAAAACTGATACCCTACAGGTATTTTATTTTCCTCGTGATAGGAATATTCAATACCTAATATCTCAAGAACATCTTCAAACGTTCTTGATTCTCCACTACCTACTTCATAGTAATTTGACGAACATTCAACATATTTTTTAAATGCATGTAAATTTGCACTAATGACGTCTTTTACATAAACAAAATCTCTAGTTGGTTTTAATGGAAATAACTTGATTTCCTGACCTTCTTTTTGTTTGGTAACCATTTGATACGCAACCGAAGACATCTTCCCCTTATGGTCTTCGTATGGACCATAAACGTTAAAATATCTTAAAGCAACCCCTCCGTTTTGAATTACGTATTGTTCCGCAACGTATTTACTCCACCCATAAAGATTTGACGGGTATAAATTATTGGTTCCGTAATTTGCAGCGGAAGAAGAGTAAATCATTTTACAATTATAAACATAACAATAATCTGACATTATTCTTGTCGATTCATAATTTCTCGTCATCATATAATTGACGTCGGTTTCTAAAGTATCGGAACATGCACCGATATGAAAAATAACATCAGGTGAAAATTTGCTTATTTTGTTTAATAAGGTATTTGTCCAATCCTCATTGAGGAATATGTCTTCATTTATTTCTAAAATTTCAAAATCGTTTTTTATTTCTTCGATTAGGTTTTTCCCTATGAATCCATTTGACCCAGTAATTATTGCTCTTTTCATGGTGTTGTTACTCCTCTTTTTGAAACGACGATTGATGCCATTTTATTTGCGAATATAATTGATTCAGAAACGTCGTTAGTTTCCAAATATTTTAAAGTAAATGATGCGGTGAACGTATCCCCAGCACCACTAACATCAATAGTTTCTTTTGGGTCTGGTGATGGATAAACAACACCTTTGTGTTTTGCACCTTTGGAACCTAAGGTGATTATTATTTTATCTAAAAAATGGTCATTTATGGTGTGACTATTAAATTCAACCTCATTCAATTTTACAAAATCAAAACAAGATAAAGATAACGTACCGATTAACTTTTTAGTGTCTGTCACTGAAAATTTTGAGTAGTAACAAATTTCATTAACGGTCTTCTCACTTAAAAATCCTTTGTGGTAATCACTAACAATAACAGCATCAGAATCAGTAATGGTTCTGATAACATCTTCTGTCATTACTAATTCGTCAATTTCATTTTCCACGTCAACACGCATAAACATATGATTTGACTTATCATCAACATATCTTGTTTTAGTTATTGGTGAATTTTGATGTATGAAATTAATGGTTAGTGTTTTATCTAACGCCATTAAATTTTCAACTACGTTACCGGCCATCCCTCTATTTGTTTCAGTATGTATCGGATTAAACACCGGTACAGGAGCCTCAGGACTTAATCGTTTAGTTTCCCCATACACAAAAATATCATCACACAATTCACCTATTACTGTTATTACCATAATTTAATATATTAGTTGAAGATTTATCTTTAATTTTTTCAAAAAACATTACTTGGGGTACGTATTCAATTCCTATGATTGGGTGGTACCGATAATCATCCCCAATTACTAAAATATCCGGTTCCCATTCTTTTATCCTACTAATGAGTGTATTGTCAGAATCAAAAGATACAACGCTGTCGACAAACCTAATGCTACGAATAAATTCCATACGGTCTTCGATTCCATTATATGGTCTACCTTCTCCTTTTTTTTCACGTACTCGATTATCTGTGTCAATACCCACCCTAACGGTCCCCAATGTTGAAGCATATTCTAATAATTTTATATGACCGATATGTAAAACATCGAACGTCCCATTAACCCAAATTTTTTTCATTTTGTGAGTCCCCCCGCCATACTCTATACGAATCAGAATCAAAATGTTCTGTGGATACTTCAAAAACCTCACCATCAATCAACGCCTCTAATTGGTGAGGTTGACCTGGTCTTTGTCTAACAACATCACCAGGTATTAATTTTTGTTCTATTGTTTCGGCGGTCTCAGTATCAATCCATCTATAAATAAAAAGACCTTTATTCACATACCATGTTTCGTCTTTAATCATGTGGTAATGCATTGAAAATTTTGCACCTTCTTTGAATCTCAACAACTTACCACAGTATAATTCATTATTTGTAATGATGATTTCTTCACCCCAACCTTTTGGGACTTTACATTCAGGACATTCAGTGATATTATGTACTATTGGTTTTTCCATAAATAAAATATAAGAAAAATAAAACAATAAATCAAACGAGTATTTATATTAATATGAATTTCGACATAATCTTAGAAGAATTACTTAATGAACTATCGGGTACCGAGATTTATCAAAAGTATTACAATAAAATACCATATGATATTTTTTTGGACATTGTTAAGTCTGACCCAAAATCGGTGATTGATAATGATGGTAATCCGGTTACTTTAGGAAAGTATGTTAAATTATTAATCGCATTATATCAAAAGGGAGGATTACAACTTGAAGATTTAGATAAGGCCAAAGAATATCTTGAATATGTTTATCAACATCGAATTGCAATAGACTTGGGTAAAATAAAGGAATTGGGTGATTTATATAATGTTGTTAAAGAATATATTGCGAAGGATAGTCAAAGTTTAGATGATGTACTAAAAGTACTTCCAAAGGATGAATATAGAGTTTTACATAATGGAGAGGAGTGGTATATTTTTCAACCATTAAATGAAAGGTCATCTTGTTATTTGGGTGTTGGTACCGAATGGTGCACAACTTACGGTCCATATAGTCTTAACAAAAAACATAAGGATAGATCAAACATGTATACTCATTACCATAAAAATGGTCCATTATACATTATGATTAGTAAAAATAATCCTGATGAAAAGTATCAATTTCATTTTGAATCCAAACAATTCATGGATAAGGACGACCGTAGAATTAATATAAAAGAATTTTTTAACGGAAAAAATGAATTATTAAATTATTACTTCCCATCGTTAACAAAAAACGTATCCGACGAACAATTAAAGTCAGAATTAAAAAGAATCGACATATTACCCGACGAATTGGGAATGGGATTAATTCAAAAGGCAATAGGTCAGGTGAACAACGATTTGGTTAATGCCATATTAAACCAAGAGGATGAAAGGTTAAATGAACTTATTGTTAGCGACAATATTGATGGTGGGTTTGAGATATATGAGGGAAAGTTAACATTTAACGTATCAACAATTGAGAGTAATTCAGAAAATGTTTACAACAATATTAGATATCACGAATATGAAACCAGTGAAGGTTGGACATTCGTATATGAAGATATGAGGGATAGGGGAATTGACGAATATGAAAGAGAATATTTAACAACTTTTATTGAAAAGTATTATGAAGAAAATTCGTCCGAATTCTTAACACATTTTGACATAAAAAACTTTGAAAGTTTTGTACAAATGTTTTTTGAAAATTACGTTGAAAATCCAGATGTTCAAGAATCATACTGGTCGAACATTGCCGACCTTTCATATCGAAGTTATGAAGATGAAAATCAAATTGCGGCAGATGCAATAAAATCGGATATCAATATAGACAATTTAAATAGAGGTTATCAATACGAAATTGGAATTGTTAAATTTGTTCAATTTTTAATAAAAAACGATATCAATAAAATTGATGATGAAACAAAAAATTCTTTAGAGAATGTAATGGATGATTTTATAGATTACTTAGGTCATGGAAATGAATGGGAAAGAATATATGACTTTAATTTACAATACCCAAAATATGAGGATGGGGGTGATTTAACAAAAGAAACAAATAAATATTTTGAGGAAATATTAAATAATCCAGAACAAAATAAGGGATGTCTTTCCCTTAGAACAAAGTTAAATGATATTCTAAAACAATATTTTAAAAATTCAACCACCTTTGAAAATGAACATATTAGGGTTAGATTAAAAAGTAATCAAATTGACTGTAGCACGGGAATGGTAAAAATCGAATACACTAATAAAGACACGGGGGAAACTTATGGTGGATGGAGAGACCCTAAGGATGGTGTTAAGATTGATAATTTAGTTCCTCTTTTAACCAATTATAAATTATTTGAATCATATTCTAAATTTAGAAAATTGATTAAGTAATTAATTTTTCTTATATTACGTTATGGAAATTATCTTAGGTTATGATATCATAACACATAACGGACCATTACCAAATTGCTTAGACCCTAAGTTTATAACCACAATTCAAGAAGGTTCTAATTTTGATTATAATAAGTGCTTCAAATATTTTAATCAAAAATGGGGATGTGATTATTGTTTATTTAATAGTAACGACTTAGATAATATTAGCACTATTAAATCCGTTTACAATATCATTAAAGACCGTAAAAAAGGTAACACATATAAATGGTTTTACATAATTGAGCCACACTCCGGATTAGATTTATTTTTTGGTTTACATAGAGTACATGATAAATTTGCATTAACGTTAATGTCGGAACATGCATTAAATGAAATCAAAAATGGTGAGGGGAATTTATTAATAAACTATACTGTAGATGGTGGGTTAGGTGTGAACATAGAAAACTTTTCTTTGATTGTAGATTTTACACGAAAAAATAACATACCAGACGAAAAAGTTTTCTTTATCTTTTCTGACTTTAAATTAAAAGAAAACTTTGAAAGGTTGGGAGTTAAATATAATGTGTTAGATTCAAATTTTTATTTACCGTTTAAAGCAAGAGAATTTCAATCCATTTTAAATGGCGAAGATAGAACCAACTCAACCATTGTGACGGAAGAAGAGTTTATTAATAATATAGAAGGAGATAAAAAAGATTTTCTATTATTATCAAGACATTTCAAATTACATAGAATTATATTATTAAATAAACTACATAGAATGGGTTTGGATAATAATTTAGTTTCTTGGGAGAAATCATACTATAATGGGGGTATGGTCGAAGAGATGTTAAAAAGAGACAATAATGTCGAATTTGCTGAAATGTTAGAATCAACATCAAAACACTTAGATGTTGATGATATTGTAAATGTTTGGGGGTATGGGTCTGAAGATAAAAATCTTTATTTAAACACGTACATCAGTTTAGTGACAGAAACAATTTTTTTCCAATCGGATTGGAAAGTTAATGAATTTTCAATATTCCCCACAGGATTTATATCTGAAAAAATTTGGAAACCAATTGGACATTGTCAACCGTTCATTTTGGCGGGACCGGCCAAATCATTAAAATACATTAGGGAGAAATATGGATTTAAAACTTTTCATCCATACATTGACGAGTCGTATGATGTTGAATGCAACGACATGAGAAGAATTGATTTAATTGAAAATGAGATAGAGAAATTCACAAAAAAAACAAAGTCGGAAAAAATAGAATTTTTGAAAAATGTTCAAGACATTTGCATACACAATCAAAAATTATTTATATCAATTGGTGAAGAATCGAGAAAGGAAATTACCGAAATGACAAAAGAAAAATATTATTTCTTAAATAAATTTTAATCTACTTTCTATAAACTTATTTAACGTCTCACCAAATTTTTTGTATCCAAAATAACCCGGGTGAGTATCTTCGGTAAAACCATTTAACTCATCTTTTATCGTTAACTTGTGTCTATAACAAAAATGACTTGAGGAATGACATCCTTCATCTTCCAAAATCACTTTTCTTTTTTTATCTAATATATCATAGACATATTTGTGAGAAGATTTAAGCGTGTCATTTTCGAACATATAATAGTATGGAATGTCGTTAAATTCCAAAAAAGTAAACAATCCAACAAGTTCACCTTTAAATTTATTTGTATAAACAATTGGGTTGTGATATTTTTTAAAATAATTCCATAAGTCTTGTTCAATTTCTCCTTTGAAAAAAGAATCGGGATATTTGCTATCTGTTGGTGATATGGTATGATGAGCAGAAACAATATTCATTTCTCCATCATTATCATATCTAACATTAACAACCATATGGTCATCGATTTTGTTTGAATAAAAATCAATTCTATGAATTGGGTCGGTTATCTCAAATAAAAATAATGTTTTACGAGCTTTCTCTAATCCAATTTTTTGAATGTGTTCATATGTTCTACGTATAAGTCTTGGTGCACCAGAACCTGATTGTGCATCATGAGTCAATTCGCACTTAAAATGGTCTGCAACATATTGAGGATAAGTAATCTTTTTTTCATCTTCCCAATAAACATCATATAATTTTTTATATTCATTTTTAATGTTTGTGTGATATAAACCACCACCGGCCGTAAGAGACGAACCGTTAGAATATATAAATTCTACGTTAGGTATTCTCATATAAATCTTTGTTTTTCTTTTGGATAATTATTTGGAACATTCATCACATTTCTTGGTGATGGTTTATTTATTGATTTTTCAATTAATGAAATTAAAGTTTTAGTTAATTCTCTATGTCCTTCCTCACCAATATGTAAATCTTTTACCGCACCATTTGTCTCATCCTCAATACTTGAATATTTTATGAAAGGAATCATCAATTCATAACATTTTTGTTTGTGGTCGGTGGTGTCAAAATGTTTAATTCTAATATTGTTATCTTTAAAAAAATTTAAAACTTCAGGTTTAGAATTATATGGGCTAGTTATTATAACTTTTTTACCTTCATTTATCGTGGATAACATTTTTTCTAAATCAACTTCTTTTGTAAAATCATATAAAACATCCGCATTTTTTTTAATTATGGATTTTAATTTTTGATTTGTAAGGTGATACCCATCTACAGAAATACAAAGTTGTTTATCTTCTAACATTTCTGTTGACCATAAATTTTCAGGATATTCACACTCCGGAGAAACCCAACTCCAATGATAAATTTTATTGTTTGGAAATAGGTTTTTTATGATTTTTATAAAATTACTAATCTCTTTGTACCAAATGCTGTATGTAACTCTGTTCAATGCAATTTCTTCTGTTGTTGATTTTTTAACATTTTCATTTTGTTTAGGATGTGGATTGAAGGGGATAATATCAACAAATTGATTTACATCGTCGGCTATCCTAAACCTACCTTCCGAGGTCCAATTAAATATTAAAATATCTTTTGGTTTAATTTGACTCATGGAATCTAAAAAACTATCGAATATTGTATAATTAGAGGCACCTCCCCTACCACGGTTAACCACATCAATGTTAAAATATTTTGGGAGTAATTCTGCGTAGTGATCAGGTACAAATCCTAAATGTTTAACATATTGTACACACCAACTTTGACGAGACTCATGGTGTGACTTGAATGTCTGTGTATGAGAATCGCCGAACATATATAAAACCGGTTTTAATTTTTCTTCTAATATTGGTATTGCAGTTTCGGCATACAATTTATTACCGAAATAACCGGGATGTAAATCTTGTGTAAATCCATCTAACTCACCATTTAATGTTAAATTTTTTACATCACAAAATTTATTTATCGACGGGAACCCCTCAACCCTTAAGTTCCTATGAGATATGTTTTTATAAAAGGTTGGAAACAGATTTTGATATGTGGTATTTTCAAAAGTATAGTAATATTCAAATTTGTTTTCTTCTAAAAAAGATAGAAGACCCGTAACTTCACCAATTACTTTTTCGGTATACACAACTGGATTGTGATATCTTTTTAAGTAATTCAAAACTTCATCTTTAAATTCAGTGTGTAAAAAATCGGAATCATAGAATTTACCATCTGGTGTTGTAGTTTCTTGAATTTGAATAGAGGTTATATTAGAACCATCATCATATCTAACATTTACAATAGCATAAGAGTCGATTTTCTCAAAATACATATCAATTCTATGCATTGGTTCGGGTATTTCTAAAATAAACAAGGTTCTGTTTGAAGAAATCATACCAACCTTTTTAATATATTCATATACCATTCTAACCAATCTAGATGGACCTCCACCAGATTGGGCTTCGTGAACTAAATTACAACCAAAATAATCTGCAATATACTTTGGGTAGGTCATATCTTTCTCATTATCAATGTCTATCCCATATTTTCGATTATATTCTTTTTTATTACGGCTATCATTCATTCCACCTCCCGCGGTCAAGGATGATCCGTTGGTGTACACCGTATCAAAATTTTTCCATTTCATATTTTTAAATATAAATAAAATAACAAACAAAAACAATAAAAATTTGTGATATTCTAAAAAATGTCATATATTTGTACCCTAAAATCTATAAAATGAAAAAGACTCTATTTTTTTTAGTGGTAATTTTATTAACGGGGTGTTCATCACAACACAAGTTGAATAGGTCGATTAAAAAGGCACAAAGAATGACTATGAATGATTTTAAAAATGGTAAAATAAAGGTAGAGTACCCGAGCCTAAATCCTTAATTATTTGGTTGGTTGTTGAGTTGTTGGAGTGGCAACCGGCGTACTATTTTTAATTGATTGGGCAACTTTGAGTATTCGTACTAAATCTCTCGGTCTAATCCAATCATCATATTGATATAAGAAATCATCCCAAGTTTTTATATTTTTTGCCCAAAAGGCTAAATTACTTCTATCATGAATTGGGTCGAATAATTTTTCTGGATGTACCTTACCTTGTTCATCTACCGTTAAGTAAACCTTAGCGGCACTTGTTATTACATCATTAGGGTCCATGTCCCATTTTTGAATTGTTCTTTTTGGTTTAGTTTTTGCCTCTGGCCCTGTTGTTCTTGGAGCTACTTGAGTTACTTTACCACATTCATCGGTTATTAATAATAATCTTTGTCCGTCAGATTTTCTTACTCTATACCCTCCCGATACAAAATCACTAAATATTTGTTTATTTGTGTTATCAAATATTGTAACGTGCATTGCGTCAGAATGACATCCTTCACCATCTTTAATTTCACATTCGTATGTTAATACAATTTCTTTTTTACCTCCTTGTAATACCGCGTTAGCATCGGCCTCACTAAATGTACCAATCCATCTTCTACTACCACCATCACCACGGTTGTTTAAATTTGCAACGTTAGACCCACTATCATCTTTAACTGGTATTCCATTTGCATATATACTAAAAATCGAAGTGTCACATTGATGACATCTACTTTCGTCCACACCTGGTTTACACCAAGATTTATCATAATCAACCATAACTTTAAGACCAACCAAACAAGTCTCCTCAACTGTTACAGACTCACCCGTTGTATTAACTATTACATTAATAAATTGTTCTTCCACATATTTTGGGTCATTTGGATTACTCTTACTCGGGGTATATGGTGTAGAACCTAATACTATTTCATTTTCGCCAAATGTGGGTTTTACGGTGATTACGTTTGTTTTGACTAAATTATCAAAATAATTGTTAATTATAGATTTAACTGAATTGGCTCTTCCGGTTGCTAAATATTTTTTAGGTACTCCCTTACCTTTATTTTTACTGGTCGGTTCATTATCTGCATTTGTAACTTGGGATTCGCCAGCCCGTATTGAAACTTCAATTTTTTGTGATTGGTATTTTTTAATAAACTCAATAACGGGTGTTAATGCTGTGGTTACTTGAGAAATCAACTCTTGGGTTGGCATCCAATAACCAGATGGGAATTTATAAGGAATGTTAATTGGTGGTAAACTTTCGGCTTTTCTGGACTCAGTCCTCTGAATTGTTTGTTCCGCAATCACATTATCAATTGCATTTTTAATCTGTTTTTCAGTTAAAATAATTGTTCGCATATAAATAAATACAATAAACAAATGTATTTATATAATAAACTATAAAAAATTATTTAAGATATGCTACTAAAATTAGGATCGGAAGGAGAAGATGTAAAAAAACTCCAAGTCAAATTGGGAGTTGACCCAATAGGTAAATTTGGACCAAAGACCGAAGCCGCGGTTAAAGCTTGGCAATCGTCGAATGGTTTAACTGCAGATGGCGTTGTTGGTGACGGTACATGGGGTAAGTTATTTAGTGAAGGTGTGGTTACTCAACCAACAGTTATTACAGAACCGGCACCCGTTGCCGTTGTTGGTGGATTAAAATTAGAAAAACTAAAGGGTCATATTCCTGATTCGGTTATAAAACAAATACCCGATACTGCCGCGAAGTTTCAAATAAACACACCTTTAAGACTTGCTCATTTCTTGGCTCAATGTGGTCATGAATCAGGTGGATTTAGATTAACAAAAGAGAATTTAAATTACTCAGCAAAAGGATTAACGGGTACATTTAAAAAATATTTCCCAACCGAGGCTGCAGCAAAACCTTACGAAAGACAACCTGTAAAAATTGCAAACAAAGTTTACGGAAATAGAATGGGTAACGGTCCAGAATCATCAGGTGAAGGTGCAAAATTTTGTGGTCGCGGTTATATTCAATTAACCGGTAAAGAAAACTACACGGCATTTGGTAAATCTATTAATGAGGATATCCTATCGAATCCTGATAGGGTAGCATCGGATTATGCGTTGTTATCGGCAGCATGGTTCTTCAGTAAGAACGGTTTACATAAAATGGCAGATGAGGGTTCAAGTGATACTGTGGTTACTAAAATTACTAAAAGAGTAAATGGTGGAACAATTGGATTGGCGGACAGAATCAAACATTTTAAAGAATACTACTCATTATTATCATAATAAAAAAAGGGACTTTATAGTCCCTTTTTATTTTCTTTTATATCAACATCGTCTTCCGGTGAAACATTTGTGATAGTTTCAAAATCTTCATCGTTATTTGGATGTAATTTTTCTTTTAGAACTTCAAACTTTTGATGACTTATAAAATGACCATCTAGATTTTGTTCTTCACCCATTGGGTATAAACAATAAAAAGATGTGTTATCAGGTGATGTACCACTAACATATGTTTCAACAATATACATCTTACCTTCATCATCTAACCAAACTCCATGGTCAAGTTGAACGTAATTTGGGTCATATTTTACACCATTGAAATTAAGAAAATCTCCGTGTTTTGAGTGATATAATCCATATTTTTTATTTGTTTCACTTCTAACTAATTGTATGTCGATATTGTCAATACTTGTTCTTCCCACTTTAAATTCATTTCTCTTCACGTTCTCAATTACCATTGAGAGTCCTTTACCCGGAAATAACTGACCTATTCTTCTTGATAATGAATTTTTATCCGCCTCAGACAATTCAGAAAACAATTCATAAGTGCTAAACTTATCATTTAGGTTTCTATCTGTGGTAGACATTATGTATTGATTTCTAAGTGGTTTATCAGTAAATCTCCACGATTCTGCCTTTTGAATTGTACCACCTTGAGCAATATATTGTAATTTATAATTCCTATCTACTCTTTTGTATTCGTATCTGTCGCCAGGAACTTCGTTGATTTTACTAATAACATTTTTAATAATTAATTCAGTTTCCTCATCATACGGAATGAAAACCAATTTATCCATTACTTCACTAAGTTTAGGATAAAGTTTTAACAACCCTTCATTACTTATTGGCGGTTCACCCGGATTTGTAATATCGGTTAAACTAAAGGTACCATTCTTCATCGCCTGTAATGCGGATAAATAATACTTACTAACGTCTTTATTATCAACAACATCAGGATGTTTAGATTCGTCAATTATGAAATAAAAATATCTATTCGGACGTTTTGATGGGTAGTAGTTATTATCTCCGTGCCACGTTGTACACCACTGACCACCTGAAAAATTATAGGGTCTGTCGTGCATCGTATTTAGGTAATAACCATAATTAATTGATGTCTGTTGGTTCGGGATAGAATATACCCTAAAACCGTCATTTTCATATATTAGGTTATCCTTACCATACCATAATTTTTTTGAAGCAACAACTTTTTCTGGTGTTGGTGACCTATCTCTCGATGAGAAAACTTCATCTTCATTATTCCCACCAGCATCAACCGCATTATATTCGTCATAAATGCTTTTTATTTGTTGTGCAGTGTATTTTGTAATTTGTTTTAAATCCTCAACGTTAAATTTTGAATATCCGTGGTTACCGTCGAATCTATAAAGAAATGACCTCCACTGTGGTAACTCCACATTGAAATTGGCTTTAGTTGTTTCAAACCAACTATAGTACTTTTCAATTTGTTCGGGAGTGAATTTATCTCCCCATTTTTCCCTTAACGTATTTAATTCTTTTTGAATTGCCTCTCTCCTTTTTTGGGACATTTCGGCCTCAATAACTAAATCGTACACCAAATCACGTATTTTCATAATACTATAAATATACTATAAATACCTTTTTGATGTTAAAATCACAATTATGATTGTGGAACTAAATTATCGGATTTAATATATGTTCTTTTAAGACCCTCAATTTCATCCAATGTTGATTTTACCATTTTTTCAATCATCAAAATCTTCATTAGATTATCCGCATTTGCACTATCCGATTCATTTGAAAAATTAGATAAAAGAACCATTTTCATTAAATTATCGTTCTCAGATTTGGCCACTCTCTCCTTTTTTCTTTGGAAATATTTCTTAGAATTTTCTCTTGTACATTCAATACAATAATTACTATGTCCATCTAACACCAATCTATTTTTGTAAAATTGGTCGAGCGATTTTGATGATTTACACCCGGAACACTTCTTTTCATTTTTCTCTTTCAACATGACTAATTTGTTTGTTATCGGACAAAGGTATGTATATAAAAAGAAAATTCCAAATATTACTAAAAATATTTGGAATTATATAAATTAATTTTTGTTATATTAATTACCTGACGGTCTTAAACTGTAGGCAATAATCATACCGGGTTGTAACGCTTTTGGGTTATTTTTTAATAAGTCATTACCGTACAATATGTTATATTCAGAATTTGCTCCCAATTTTTGAACCAATCCACTAATTGTGTCACCTGGCTTCACAACATATAATTTATTTGTTTTGTCCATATCTAACTCTTTCACTGCCTTTAATGAAAAAGCGAATTTACCATTTGGATATTTCTTCATCTGCTGTGAAATGGGTGGGTTTGCGTAAACCGCATTAAAACTAGCGTCTGGACTCATTTGTTCGTTTAATTGGTTATCAATAACCATTTTAATTTGACTTTCTGTGAATATATATTTTTTCATATTACTTTGCTCTTGATGTTGTTTTTTTATGTAATGTTTCATTTTCTTTGGTTAGATATTCAACCTTAACGGATAATGCCGCAACTTCTCTGGTTAATGTTAAAACCATCTGACGTAAATCGTCTTTTTCTCTTGATGCGGACTCTAATAGTCCTTCTAACTTAGAAATTCTATCCTTACAATCGTGACGAATAAAATCTTCATCCCTTTCTTTATGTAAAGCTCGTCTTTCGTAAAATCTCCAAGCTCCTGTACCACCCAAAACAGTAACCGCTGTTATTAAAACTGAATAAATGTTCTCCATATTGTTATAAATAGTGTAATACAAAATAAAATTTTAAACTTTTTTAAGTTAGTCGACCCTAAATCCCAAATTAATTTTTTTATGACAAATAGTCACATCATTTTATGGTGTTTTTATCATATAAACTTTATTTATTTTTGTTGTCGGGGGACAAAATAAATTTTTTAAAACTAATATACGGGAGATTTCACAAACTCCCTTTTTTTATGTATATTATTGAATATGGACAGTTTAATCATAAATTTCTTTGGTGGACCCGGTATAGGTAAATCCACACAATCGGCGGGTTTATTCACGGAAATGAAGAAACATCATATGGATGTTGAATTAACTTACGAGTTCCCTAAAATAGTTGCATGGGAAGAGAACTATTCGGCAGTAAAGGATCAATTCTATATTACCGCAAATCAACATAGAAATATTAGTAGACTCTATGGTAAAGTAAAATATATAATAGTTGATTCTCCAATTATATTAGGGATGGTTTACAAGGATAGGTACAGTAAAGAACCCGAATATCCTGCGATGTTCTATGACGAGTCGTTTGACCACTTCGTTATAAATTTATTTAAAAAATACAACAGTTTGAACATACTGTTAACAAGAAATGATGAGACATATGATGAAAATGGTAGATTTCAAAATCTATCCGAATCTAAACAAATTGACGAGGATATTAAACAAAAACTTTTACTTAATAATATACCTTTTACTGAATTTTCTGTTGATGTTGACACTCCTTTGGAAATCTACAAATATATAATGAACAATTATATATAAAGGGATATTTATTGTTGTTATGCAGACCATTAGAATAAACGAATCTCAATTAAGGATGTTAATAAGTAATGTAATTACTGAACAACCAGATGAGAAAATGCCAGGTCAAATTGAAAGGTTTGGTTATAAATCCAATGACCCGAAGACTTTAGGTACTGCACTTAAAAAACAAGAGAATTTTTTTCAAGGTGTAAACAAATCAATCAATATGTTTATTGATGGTTTTGGTATTACAAAATGTGTTCCTTTAAACATGAAACCTTTTGTTGTTCATGTGATGACTAATAAACAAAACATAATGTCAAAATTGGGAATTACAGATAAAGAATTGGTTATGTTTTTAAAGGCGTCAATTGGTATAATGGGTAGGGAATCGAGTTTTACTCAACTATTTCATTTTGATGGTGGTCCGTTATTAACACCAAGATATTTAAAGAAAAATATATATAATTTTTTGGGTGATTATAAATGGTTTAGAGATAAAAAATGGGGAGGTAAAACTGGTAGTTTTGGTCCAGCACAAATTCAAAAAGGAACGTGGAATAGTTTAAATATGCAACAATTATTTGGTATGAAAGAAGATCAAATATATACCATAATTGGTGCAGGAATGGGGACTATTGTTAATTTATCAAATAACTATAAAAAAGCCAAAACTGCGGGTTATTCATCATCACGAGCAACAAATACACCCGGAACAGGTAATGGTGCACTTGATATTGCAATTGCGGGTCACAACATTGGAAAACCGGTTAAGTGGTGTAAAACTAATGATAAAAACTACGCAGCACCGTGCGATTCTAAAGACCACAAATATCGACCATATCCTAAAACACAACCAAATTTAGTTTTAACCGTATTACCACAAGAAATACCAAATTACATACCCAATAAAAAAACAGAAAAATATCAAGGTGAGTATAAAAACGTTCCGTTAACCACCCACGGTTATGTTAAAGAAGTTGCCGGATATATGTCTAGTTATGGTTGTTTAGATGGTATTCTAAGTATTAAATAAATTTTCCTGTAATATAACTGAAGGGTTTGTGTATTTTTAACCTCCTTTTAGTATCGTCAGATACGGAATGATAGTTATGTTTAAAATTCCCGTCTTTTACTAAAACCTCAATAGAAGAACCACCATCAAAAATCAACGCGTTCACCATACCCTCAGATTTACCCATTAGACATATGTCTTCAATACTAACTAACCCATTCTTACCTGAATGTATCAATATTAAATTACCATCTTTATCTTTACCCAATAATGTTCTATAGGTTTTCCATTTGGAAAGTTTAGACTTAAACATTGATTTGTTTAAGACACCATTTTTAATGCCGATGTATTTTGTTTGGGTTGAATACAGTGAGTTGGGTCTATCATATAAGGTTATTGTTGGACCATTACCATTTGATGTAAAATACCCACCTTTACTCACTTTTTTATTAATAGTTTTACCATTTACCATAACTTCACCTATTGGGTTGGTATTTGTGAAAAAATTTGAGTTTAAATAAAAATCAAAGTTTCCTTCGTTTTTTGTGTCTACTTTATAGTTCATTTTACCTTTAAAAATCTTTATAATATAGATATCACCGCCATCAAAGGTTAATTTTTTTACAGAACATTTACTCGATTGGTGTGAAATTGGATTTTTGGACCGGTTATCCGATGGGGTGGCAAAAACCACAACAAAGACAATAAAAAGAAATGACAATAAGGTTATTTTTGTTTTCATAATACAAATATACGAATATTTATTAAAATATATCAAAAAGATGAAAAATATTATAAAATTAAAATTTTCAGATATTAAGAAAATTGTTAATGAATCGTTAAATGAGGTTGGTAATCAACAAACTAATAGTATCAACCCATTAAATTTAAAATTTGGGGATAGGGACAAACCAGGGGATAAAAATGGTCCGGTTCATAAATTACAACAAAAATTAATGGACCTTAAATTGTTAAAAACAACGTCAATGGTTCCGACGGGTTACTTTGGTTCAATGACTAAAGCCGCACTTGCTAAATATGGTGGAGAAAAAACCAACGTAAAGGTCGATAAGGTGGTTAAAAAAGAACCGGTTGTTAACTACCCATGTATTGGTATTTCAAAAGAAGAATGTTCAAAAATAAGTTCTAAACAAGACACTATAATTAGTACAGGTGACGAAACCAGATGTGCCGCTTATATGATTAAATGTTTATCACAATATAATAAAGATTTGGTTAGTCGTAAATCAAACGCATGGTTTGCATTTGAAAATATGAAAGCTAAAGGGTCAGCAAAATATAATATGTTCACCAGCGGCGAGGTTAATTGGGACGGAATTTATAGTGATTTAGTTAAAAATAAAGTGTCTCCTAAAACATGTGAATGTCATAAAGAAGATCACATGGATGGTCATTGTAAAGGATCCGTTTCAAAAATTGTGACAGATAGTTTTCCAAACAAGTCATCTTTTAATTACAAAAATTTACAACTTGGGGATATTGTTGGGATGTACTATAATGCATCATCTAATAAAGGACAGGCGTTTTGTCAAAGAATTAAAATGCAAGGTCTCCAAAATGATGGTTCGGTAAAAGCGAAAGGAAAGTTTACTTTCAACACTCACGTTGGATTTGTTGCAGCAATTAAAGACGGGATGCCAATAATATTACATAACATTGGTAATGAAACACAAGGTTTACACCACGCAACACCAGCAAATAAATTGTTGAGTAAAAACGACACAATGATTGTTTGGGTGGTGTCAGATAATGAAGTTTCTAAAAATGCCAACCCAGTAAAGAAAATTGAAAGTCCATTTTCATTAACCAGTTTAATTCCAAAATTTTTACAATGATAAAAAAAATATTAATGATTACGGTGTTATTTTTTAACATCGCATTTACAAACGCTCAAGACACAATAAGAGTTAAAAATCAAGTATTTGAAGTACTTTACTCACAAAAATTAGAATCTCCTGTTTGGTTAAAATACCGTTCAATTAATAGACCGACAAACGTCAACAGAGGGTCTATGGATTTCTATACCGAAAAGAATATTCACACATCAGATGCCGATGACTACGCTAAAAACATATACGATAAGGGTCATTTGGCTCCGGCAGCCTCTTTTTCGGATAATATGGAAAACCTTAAACAAACTTTTACATATTTGAACTGTATGTTACAAGATCAATATATGAATAGAGGTGAATGGAGACTGTTAGAAGAACAAGAAAGAAAGTGGGACGACTTAGAAAATTTAACGGTGTTGATTAAGGTGTTTTTTGATAAACCAGTTAAAAGATTACCAACAAATGCAGCAATTCCTTCACACATGCAAAAACATATCTATTTTGAAAAACAAAAAAAGTGGAAATGCTATGTTTTCTTAAATGAAAAGCCTAAATTTAAGTGGGATGAACTTGAAATGGTTTGCGAACCATCAGACCACAAGTAATTTATGTTAAACAAAGAATTAGTACAATATCAGGGCAAACTTTATTGGGTTTATAGAAAAGTAAAACACTCCCAAGTTAAGGAAGGTAGTATATCCGATTTGAGAGATTTTTGGATGTGTGATGTTGCTGTTAGAAACAGAAACCAAAATGACGATTTATTATTATTTCTAAGGGAAATTGAGGATGCTAAAATTGTCTCCTAATTTCCTTTAAACATATTTTAGTGTATTTGTCTTCATTTCTTTTCGCTTGTCTCTCCATAGGGTTTTGAGAATAATATCTCGAAAGTTCATATTCCCTATATTTTCTACGAACCTGTAAATAATGAGTATATTCGTGAATAACGGTCGCAACTATATCATAAATTGTATTGTTATTCGGTAGATATATTATTATTTCATTTCTATAGAAACAATAATTACCAAAAACGTCAAAATTATCCATTTTACGTTTTCTCTCACTAAATCTAAAAATCAATCTACGTTTTTTTCTATCACATAGACCAAAATAACTCTCACACCACCTTATCGCTAACGTGGCATAACGTTTTTTTGATTCTGTGTTGATAGTTCTAGCCATTTGTTGTTTTATCCGTTTTGATTGTTCTACTTACCCTTTTAGTTGGCTTCGTTATCTCATTAACAGCATCAAAATTCTGTGCAATATCATTTAAAATTGCCGCAAATTCGTAATTTTCTGCCTCCTCATTTTTTTTCCATAAAACAGACACAAAACTCCTTAATTCACTGTCCGTTAATTTTGCTCTAACTTTTACAGAATTTTTCATTAATTTTAATACCATGTACTGTACACCAATTTTCTTATCCTGAGATAATGAAAAATATGTTTCAACAGTAATATTGGATAAAATGTTTGAGGTTACATTATCCAAAAATTGGATAAATGAAGGGTGGTTTACATTTACATTCATTGTCTCTTTTCGTTTAAAATAAATACTTCTTAATCCATTCTAAAATGGAAAAGGGGATAATAAAATCCCCTCCCATTCAAAAAAAATTGGCACTTTATTTTGCCCATTTACCTCTAATAACAATTTGAGCAATAATGTTATATACCGATAAATCTTGATATGTGTCTTCTACAGCCTCTCCCACGGTGTCTGGTTTACCTAAAAGGACCAATTGCTTCAATCTCTGAATCTTATCATTCATTCTGAACCAAAGTCCTGTTTGAGATAATTTAACCTCTTCAGGGGTCTCTAAACGGGTTCCTACCGATATATTATCGGGTCCGTAATTCATTTGTTTTCTACAGAACACTTCATATTGTTCTTTTAAGATTTTTTTAAATTCTCTTGTGGTTTCGGGGTATTTTTCCTCACACATTTTAATTGGGTCAATTGGTAATTCTTTATCTTCTGACATAATTTATCTATTTTTAATAATATAATCAAAATAAAGACTAATTCCAAATATTTATATAAAAATATATCAAATGGCATCAGACGCATATAAAGAAATGAAGG
>JACCDP010602947.1_pt1 | contig 26228 bp, 22 predicted proteins | sample 7445841 | NCBI WGS metagenome assembly JACCDP01 (sample SAMN15323441, study PRJNA562643) | freshwater metagenome | isolation source: river surface water | place: USA:Blue River Watershed | collected 2017-08-17 | reverse complement strand
TGGTGCAGGGTTTGTACCGGCGGGGTTTTGAGAGGCAGCAGGTCGTGGACCTGTTCAGGGTAATTGACTGGATGATGCGACTGCCCAAGGAATTGCAGGTGCAGCTGAGGCAGGATCTTCACACACTGGAGGAGGAATCGAAGATGACCTACGTTACGTCCATCGAGCGGCTGGCGATTGAAGAGGGCATGGAGAAAGGCATGCAGCAGGGACGCCTTGAGGGAAAAGTGCAGTTGCTGGAACGACTGCTCGCAGTCCGGTTCGGTCAGCTACCCGATTGGGTGTGCCAGCGGCTTGAACACGCAAACGAAAACACGCTGGATGCCTGGACTGAGGCGCTGCTATCGTCCGACTCGCTGGAGTCGATATTCGGGATGGACACGCATTGATGGCTTCAGAAAGCCCGGCATGATCGCTCAGAGAAGCAATGCCGAAGCGGATGCTGTGGGTCGAGTGCTGTCAGGCACTCTCCGCCTGCCGGTAGCCGAGCACGGCCGAAATATCGTTCGCCGTGGCGATCAAGTCTTCAAGCCACTCGTCTTTGAGTCTGTCGGACGGGGCTGAGATTGATAAGCCTGCGATCAGGCGCCCTGCGTCATCGCGAACAGCCGCCGCCATGCAGCGTACACCAAGTTCGAGTTCTTCGTTGTCTCGCGCATACCCGCGCGCGCGAACCAGTGACAGTTCACGTTCGAGTTTCGCCAGATCAGTGATCGAGTTTTTGTTATTGCCTGCAAGGCCCGTGCGGGTGGCGTAAGCGCGGACTAGCTTGGTGTCATCCACTGACAGGAAAAGCTTGCCGATCGAGGTCAGGTGCAACGGGGCACGGCCGCCAATGGCTCTTACGACCTGCATGCCAGAGCGTTCGGAGAATGCGCGGTCTATATACACGATTTCATCGCCCTGACGAACGGACAGATTGACCGTTTGCTGGGTCTTGCGATGCAGAGCCTGCATAAACGGCAGTGCCGCTTCGCGAACATTCAGCCGGCTTTTGACAATATTGCCGAGTTCGAGCAGGCGCATGCCCAGCCGATAGGTGCCAGGTTCCGAGCGATCAACAAACCGCTTGGCGACCATATCGTTCAATATTCGATGAGCCGTGGAGGGATGCAGCCCGGTGGCTGACGCCAGTTCTTTCAGGCTGACCGGATCCGGATAGCCTGCCAGAGCGTCCAGCAAGGCCATCATGCGTTCAATCACCTGGATGGAGGTCTTATCGCCGTTTGCAGGGGATTCTGGTTTCATAATGTTTTTGGTGCGATGCAATATCTGATTTATACCATAATGTGAAACAGCATAACAAGAGCAGTCCTCAAAGATTTCCAGCAAGTACGCAAATTAATTTCATGGCAGTGCGGCGTGACTCGGCGGCTTCGTTGAGCCGATAATCGCAAGATTAGAATCGCACAACCATATGGGGACTTGTAATGCGTGTTGGCTTGCTAGTGACTTGCCTGGTGGACGTCATGCGTCCGGAGATCGGCTTTTCGGCCATCAAGCTGCTGGAGGCGGCCGGGTGTGAGGTGGTGGTGCCCGAGGCTCAGACCTGCTGCGGCCAGCCTGCCTACAGCAGCGGTAACAAGGCAGCGGCGCGCGAGTTGGCCGAGAAATTCATCAGTGAATTCGAGGGTTTCGATTACATCGTGATTCCCTCGGGTTCCTGTGGCGGCACGATCAAGGCTCACTATGATGACCTATTGGCCGGCAATCCGGCGATGCTTGACCGCTACGCCCGTATCAAGTCCAGGGTGTACGAACTGACGGACTTTCTCGTCAGCGTCGTCAAGCTGGACAAACTTCCCGTACCTGCCAACAGCAGCTTCCGCGGTACCGTGACCTACCATGATTCCTGCTCAGGCCTTCGCGAGTTGGGCGTGCAGCGCCAGCCGCGCGAGCTGCTGGCCAAGCGCGACGGTGTGCAGCTGAAGGAAATGGAGCAGGCGCGTGCCTGCTGCGGATTCGGTGGCACCTTTGCGGTCAAGTACGGGGACATCTCGACCGCCATTGTCGACGACAAGTGCGCGAACATTCATGCCAGCGGTGCCGATGCCGTGGTGCTGGGCGACCTCGGCTGCATGCTGAACATTGAAGGCCGGCTGCGTCGCACCGGTGACCACAAGACCCGTGTGCTGCATGTCGCACAAGTACTCGCAGGAGACGCATGATGCAAGTCCAGAGCATGCATTTCAAGGCGCGCGCCGGCCAGAAGCTGGCTGATCAGCGTCTGCAGCAGACCATGAAAAAGTTTTCCACCAAGTTCGTCGGTGCCCGAGCCACGGCGATTACCGAATTGGACGACTTCGAGGGCACGCGTGACGCCGCGATCGAGCGCCGTATGCGGGCGATCGAAAACCTGGATGTCTGGCTAGGGGTCTTCGAGAAGGAAGCGACGCGCCGTGGCGCGACCGTGCTCTATGCAGAGACGGCCGAGCAGGCCTCGAAGCTGGTGGTCGAGATCGCGAAGAAGCACGACGTCAAAAAGGTCATCAAGTCCAAATCCATGGTCTCGGAAGAAATGCAGCTCAATCGCGCGCTGGAAGCCGCGGGCGTGACGCCGATCGAGACGGATCTGGGCGAATACATCCTGCAGATCAACGACAACGAGCCGCCATCACACATCATCGCGCCGGTGATCCACAAGGACAAAGAAGAGATCGCCGACCTGTTTGCGAAGGTGCACAACAAGCCACGCCTGACCGATATTCCGGAAATGACGCGTGAGGCGCGCGAGGTATTGCGCCCGCATTTTCTGTCAGCAGACATGGGCGTCACGGGCGGTAATTTCATCGTCGCCGAGTCGGGCTCGGTCGCGGTGGTCACCAATGAAGGCAATGAGGGCATGTGCACCATCGTGCCTCCCAAGGTGCACGTGGTCGTCACCGGGGTCGAAAAAGTACTGCCCACGCTGGCTGATCTCGCCACAGTAATTCGTCTGCTGCCTCGCTCCGCGACCGGCCAGTCGATCTCGAATTATTTTTCACTGCTGACTGGTCCGCGCGCAAAAGACGAAAAAGATGGTCCGGAGCATATGTATTTCGTGCTGGTCGATGCCGGCCGCACAGGACTCATCGGCGGAGAGTTTCAGGACATGCTGCGCTGCATACGCTGCGGCGCCTGCATGAATCATTGCCCTGTCTACCAGAAGATCGGCGGACATAGCTATGGCTGGGTCTATCCGGGGCCCATGGGCAGTGTGCTGACACCGTCGTACGTCGGCGTCGAAAAAACGCTGGATCTGCCGCAGGCATCAACGCTTTGCGGTGAGTGTCATGTGGCCTGCCCGGTGAAGATCCCGCTGCCAGATCTGCTGCGCAAATTGCGCGAGAAGCAGTTCGAGCGCGGTCTGCGTCCAGGCTTCGAGTATCTGTCCTTCGCCCTGTGGAAGTTCGTCGCCAAGCGGCCAGCGCTCTACCGCTTCGCCACCCGCATCGCCGCGCGAGCGCTCCGATTCATGGGCGGTAGCCAGCGCCTGATTCACACCTTGCCGCTGGCCAGCGGCTGGACGGATAATCGCGACATGCCGGCTCCTTCGGGCAAGACCTTCAGGGAGCTGTACAAAGCGCGAAAATCCGCCTGACCGATGAGCGACGACAGCCAGACTATCAGTGAATTCAAGAGCAAGAGCGGGATAAAACGCGTCTTCTCGGCATTTTTTTACTCGATCGATGGCTTGCGCACTGCATGGCGCTACGAGCATGCATTCCGGCAGGAGCTGATGATCGTGGTGCCCGGTGTCATATTGGCACTATTGATCCCGGTGACAGTGCTCGAGCGTGTCGTGCTGATCGCTGCCCTGCTGCTGGTGCTGATCGTCGAGTTGCTCAATTCCGCGGTCGAAGCGGTCGTTGATCGCGTCTCGCTTGAGAGAAATCCCTTGTCCAAGAACGCCAAAGATCTTGGCAGCGCAGCGGTGATGCTTTCGATGCTGATCGCAGCCGTCGCCTGGGGACTGATTGCCTTGCCGCTGCTGTGGAAATAAAAAAGCCGGTCAGGCTCTGAGCCGGACCGGCTTATTGTTTTTTGCAGATTACTGTCTTACTGTCCCGGATTCATGAACTCCGCGTGCACTTCATTGATTTCCTTGACGGTCTCATCTGACAGCTTGATCGAATACGCGTCAATGTCGTACTTCAGCTGCTCGACGGATGTCGCACCGATGATGGTCGATGCGATGAACCAGCGCGTGTAGCACCACGCCAGCGCGAGCTGGGTCATGCTCATGTCATGCTTTTTCGCGATCTGCATGTAGCGTCTGGTTGCTTCGACCACACGCGGCCGCAGGTAGCGCGGGCTCCACTCCGGCGGGAAGTGCGTGAGCCGGCCTTTTGCCTTGGGATTCTCTACATACTTGCCGGTCAGCTGACCAAAGGCCAGCGGGCTGTAGGCCAGCATGCCCACATTCTCACGGTAGCACGTTTCATCCAGCCCGCTCTCGAAGCAGCGATTCGCCAGGTGATAGCCATTCTGGATGGATACGATGCGCGGCAGGCCCATTGTCTGGGCGCAGTAGATGAACTCGGATACGCCCCATGAGCTTTCGTTGGAGACGCCGATATAGCGGATCTTGCCCTCGTCGATCAATTCGGCCAGTACTTCCAGCGTTTCTTCAATGGGCACACAGGGACGCTCATTTTCCGGCTTGAAGAACAGCTGGCCAAACACCGGTACATTGCGGCTGGGCCAGTGAAGCTGGTACAGATCCACGTAGTCGGTCTTCAGGCGCTTCAGGCTGCCCTCCAGGGCGGCACGAATATTCTTGCGGTCGAAATTGTTTTCGCCCTTGCGTATCCAGCTCATCGCTTTCGACGGGCCGGCGACCTTGGTGGCCAGCACGATCTCGTCGCGGCGACCGGTCTTCTTGATCCAGTTGCCAATGATGCTCTCGGTCGCAGTGTAGGTCTCGGCGCGCGGCATCACCGGGTACAGCTCGGCCGTGTCGATGAAGTTGATGCCACGCTCGAGCGCATAATCGAGCTGGCTGTGGCCCTCAGCCTCGGTGTTCTGCTCGCCGAAGGTCATCGTGCCAAGGCAGATTTTCGAGACTTCCAGATCGCTGTCGCCGAGTATCACTTTGTCCATGCTTGTCTCCGTTTTTTTATATGCAGGGTTAAAACAAACTCTGTCGAATGGGCCTTATGGTTTCCGGGCCAGCGCGTCTGCACATTCACTGACGAGGGCCGGGCCACGATAGATCAGTCCAGTATATATCTGGACAAGACTGGCACCGGCGGCGATCTTGGCCTGCGCATCCTCGGCGCTGAGTATGCCGCCTACGCCAATGATGGGAATATCGTTGCCCAGTAACGCGTGCAGGGCACGGATCACGCGGTTCGACAATTCTCTGACCGGTGCGCCCGAGAGTCCCCCCGCTTCATCGGCATGGGTCAGACCCTGCACCGCATCGCGCGTGATTGTGGTGTTGGTGGCGATAACCCCATCCATTTTGTGTCGCAGCAGGGCATCAGCGATGGTCCGGATCTGCTCATCATCGAGGTCAGGGGCAATCTTCAGCACAATCGGCACATAACGTGAGTGCTTGTCGGCCAGCCGGCTCTGGGCTTCTTTCAGCCTCGCCAGCAAATCGTCCAGCTCCGAGGCTTGCTGCAGCTGGCGAAGGTTCTTGGTATTGGGGGATGAAATATTGACGGTGACATACGACGCGTAAGGGTAGACCTTGTCGAGGCAGATCAGATAGTCGTCAGTTGCCCGTTCTATGGGTGTGTCGGCATTCTTGCCAATATTCAGCCCGAGCACGCCGCGCTGTTCCTGGTAAAACCTTGACGCTTGCACATTGCGCACGAAGGCATCCACGCCACCATTATTGAAACCCAGTCGATTAATCAGCGCATGCGCCGCCGGCAGACGGAACATCCTCGGCTTGGGATTGCCGGGTTGCGCGCGAGGGGTCACGGTGCCGACCTCGATGAAGCCAAAACCCAGGGCGGATAGCCCGTCAATATAAGCGCCCTCCTTGTCGAGACCGGCGGCGAGTCCGACAGCATTCGGGAACGACAATCCCATCACCGTGCGGGCGTCGCTGACGGTCCGGGTGATGCGTTGTGCGATACCCAGATGTGCTGCGTAGCGCAGCAGGGGCAGGGTCAGGTGGTGTGCGGTCTCCGGATCGAGCGAGAACAGCAGTGGACGGGCTAGCGAGTAGAGGAACTTGTCAGACACGATGGGCGGGCAAAGAAGGAAAGCACCCGCATTTTACCCGCAAGCCTGCGGGTGTCCGGGCATGGGATCAGAGCAGTTCCCAACGCCCCTTGCGCAGCGCTTCTATTGGGCGGAAATTCGTCTTGTAGGCCATCTTGTCGCTCTGCGCGATCCAGTAGCCAAGGTATACGTAGGGAATGTCCAGCTGGCGCGCCTGCTCGATCTGCCAAAGAACGTTGTAAGTGCCCAGACTCGCGCGCGGCAGATCGGGGTCAAAGAACGTATATACAGAGGAGAGGCCATCATCGAGCACGTCAATGATGCTGACCATTCTGAGCGTGCCGTCGGGCTCGCGGAATTCCACCAGTCTCGTGTTGACTTTGCTTTGAAGCAGGAATTGCGCATATTGGTCGCGGCTGTCCTGATCCATGCCGCCGCCTGCGTGACGCGCTGACTGGTAGCGCAGATAAAGCTCATAGTGCTCATGCACATACGCGAGTCGGGACACCCAGGTCGTCAGCGCCTCGTGCTGCTTCCATGCGCGGCGCTGGCTGCGGTTGGGAGAGAACTCGGCAGCGTTCACGCGTACGGGGGTGCAGGCCTGACACCCATCACAATAGGGGCGGTAAGTGAAGATGCCACTGCGACGGAAACCGTTCTTCACCAGCTCCGAGTAGACATCGGCATTGATCAGGTGCGAAGGAGTTGCCACCTGCGAGCGCGCCTGACGGTTGTCCAGGTAGCTGCACGGATAGGGTGCCGTCGCATAAAACTGCAGCGTCGAAAATGGCAGATCCTTCAGATGCGTCATGGAGTCCCGTGAGGCGTTGTCAGGTTAGGTACTGGTGATCGTACACTGAAGTCCGGCGCTTTGTCGCTACTGCTGGCTGCAAACAATTGTCTAGGTTGCCAAGACTGTATAGACGGCCCGGAGAGGGCTGTTTTCATTAGCGTAATAAATTCGTCCCGAGGGACCGGCCGGGCACCGAGCGAAGCCAGGTGAGAAGTTTCTTGCTGGCAGTCGATCAGTTCTATGCCCTCGCGTCGCAAAAATTCCACCAGATAGGCAAGAGCGACTTTGGAGGCGTCGCTGACACGCGCGAACATGGATTCGCCGTAAAACATCCGCCCTATGCACAGCCCGTAGGCGCCACCGACCAGCCTTCCCTCTAGCCACAATTCGGAGGAATGGGCATAGCCAAGGTCATGCAGCGAGCAATACGCGTCGATGATCTCCGACGATATCCATGTGCCATCGCTGTCTTCTCGCGGTGCTGCGCAGTTCGCGATGACGTCACGGAACGCGGTGTCAAAGCGTACCTGCCATGGGCCGCCAGACGCCATGCTCAGGTCTATCTTTCTCAAGGTCTTGGCGAGGCTGCGCGAGATCCTGAATTCCTCGGTTCGCAACACCATGCGCGGGTCAGTGCTCCACCAGAGAATCGGCTGGTTGCCGGAGAACCAGGGGAAAATTCCCTGACGGTAAGCATCCAGCAACCTGGCAGGCGACAAATCCCCGCCTGCGGCCAGCAGTCCAGGCGCGCCCTCCGCCTCGGTCAGCGCTTCAGACGGGTCGGGAAAGGGAGTATCCGGCTCCAGCCAGGGGATCATTCTTCTCACCAATTCGGCGTCCTGTTTTGCACTTTCAGAGTGCGTTTCTGCATGTCAAGCTCTTGTCAGGAAAAACAAATCATTGATATTCAATGACTTATTAGGAAAAATCAAAGTCGCACCAAAAAGGAACGGAAATTGCTAACAGGCAGGGCTTCATCTATTTTTTGCACATTATCAGGGAGTCTTCATGGACGCATTCCGCAGCGGCGCGGACACACTTTTCATTTTGTTGGGCGCCATCATGATCCTCGCGATGCATGCCGGGTTCGCTTTTCTGGAGCTTGGCACGGTTCGCAAGAAAAATCAGGTCAATGCGCTGGTAAAAATATTAGTGGATTTCGCGATCTCGACCATCGCTTATTTTTTTGTCGGCTACGGGATTGCCTATGGTGTGCATTTCTTTAGCAGTGCGACCGTGCTCGCCGAGAGGAGCGGCTTTGAACTCGTGAAGTTCTTCTTCCTGCTGACCTTCGCGGCCGCGATCCCCGCGATCATTTCGGGAGGTATCGCAGAGCGCGCACGGTTTCATCCACAGCTCGTGGCGACCGCGCTGCTCGTCGGTTTTGTCTATCCTTTCTTCGAGGGCATTGCCTGGAACCAGCGCTTCGGGGTGCAGGCCTGGCTGGAGGCTAGCTTCGGCGCGCCATTCCATGACTTCGCCGGATCGGTCGTGGTGCATGCCGTCGGCGGTTGGGCGGCGTTGCCCGCCGTGCTGTTGCTGGGTTCCCGACGGGGGCGCTACACGAAGGAGGGGGCCATCGCCGCGCACCCGCCCTCGAGTATTCCGTTTCTCGCCCTGGGCGCGTGGGTGCTGGCCGTTGGCTGGTTTGGGTTCAACGTGATGAGCGCGCAGACGCTGGACAAGATGAATGGGCTCGTCGCGATCAATTCTCTGATGGCGATGGTCGGTGGCACCCTGGTGGCGGTGGTGCTCGGCAAGAACGATCCCGGCTTTGCCTACAATGGCCCGCTGGCGGGTCTGGTCGCTGTCTGTGCGGGTTCTGATCTGATGCATCCGCTGGGCGCGCTCATCACCGGCGGTGTGGCCGGTGCCATCTTCGTCTGGATGTTCACGCTCACGCAGAACCGATGGAAAATCGATGACGTGCTCGGCGTATGGCCTCTGCATGGCCTGTGCGGTGCCTGGGGTGGCATCGCTGCGGGCATTTTCGGGTTGCAGTCCGCAGGGGGTATCGGCGGCGTCTCGCTGCCCTCTCAGGTGCTAGGCACCCTGATGGGCGTCGTCATTGCTGTAGCGGGTGGCTGGTTGATTTACGGCGTGCTCAAGCGCATGGTGGGCATACGCCTTGACCCGGAAGAAGAATATGAGGGCGCAGATCTTTCAGTGCACAAGATCACGGCCACTCCGGAGCGCGAGGTCAGCTGGTAATCGTTCACCCTTGCTGCGCATTCACTCACGCATCTTGCGGCGTATATCCATCGAGCGCAGTCCGAACGATTGCCCGTTGCGATGCGCCGCAAGATCAGCGAAGAAAAATCTCAGTGTGTGAGATACCGTGGGGAACGCGATATCGTCCCAAGGTATCTCGGCCTCGGAGAACAGCTTCACTTCCAGACTCTCGGTGCCGGCTGAAAAATCAAGATCCAGAAGTCGTGCGCGATAAAACATGTGCACCTGATGAACATGGGGCACGTTCATCAGCGAATAAAGCGCTTGAAGCTCGACGCGGGCGCCCGCTTCTTCCATGGTTTCTCGTTCTGCAGCCTCGGCTGTCGTCTCGTTGTTTTCCATGAACCCGGCTGGCAGCGTCCAGTAGCCATGTCGCGGTTCGATCGCACGTCTACACAGCAGCACTTTGCCGGAGCCGTGTTCGTCCCAAAGCGGAATGCTGCCGACCACCATCTTGGGATTCTGGTAGTGAATCGTGCCGCACTGAGTGCACACATGTCGCTCGCGATTGTCGTCCGGTGGAATGCGGACGTGAACCGGATGGCCGCAGCTTGAGCAGAAATTCATTGCGGATGATTGAATAGGTTGAGGGGAGCGAAGTGCATCCGAAAACGCATCGCAGATGACGCTGGCGAGTGTAACACTCGACCGATACCCCCAAGATCAAGAAACAGCGTTTGCAAAACGAAGCCGGACGCTGTATAGTTCGATCCCTCAGACGCGGGGTGGAGCAGTCTGGCAGCTCGTCGGGCTCATAACCCGAAGGTCACAGGTTCAAATCCTGTCCCCGCAACCAGTATTACCGACCCGGTCCCAGTGACCGGGTTTTGTTTTTCGGGCATGGCGAGCAATGTCGCTGATTGCTAACGTGCCGAATCGACTCCTCCAGCGTGCTTTTCTTTTGCACCTTGAGGCAATGACAAGTCTGGGGAAGTGCCCTATAATGCGCGCCAGTCCGGGTTAGACGCGGCCTTCCTTCCGATCTGTGAACGAATAGTCCGCCGTCCCTGCCGAGTCTTGATGACCGGCCCTAAAGCGCCAGCAGCCCACAAAAACGCCCACCACTCCGGGCTCTGGCACAAGCACCATCGATACAGCTCCTGTCGCCGCTTCCTTGACGCAGGCCGCTTAATTAGCTGTTCATTGCAACCAACCTGTATTGCAAGAATCACAGATGAATACCGTAGAGGCGAAAAAAGTCCTTGAGACTGTGTTGCTGTGCACGCACGAAGCACTCACGATCAACGACATGAAAAAATTGTTCGCCGGGCCGGCAGAGGGGGAGGAGTCTCCGCTCGATGCCGATGCGATCAATTCGCTGCTCGATGAACTGACTGAAGATTGGTCCGGGCGCGGGATAGAACTGGTCCGGTTGTCGACGGGCTGGCGTTTCCAGAGTCGTCCGGAAATGAAACTTTTTCTTGATAAGCTCAATCCGGAAAAGCCGCCAAAATATACGCGTGCAACGTTGGAAACACTGGCCATCATTGCCTACCGTCAGCCGGTCACACGAGGCGATATCGAAGACATCCGAGGCGTGGCCGTGAATTCGCAGACCATCAAGATGCTGGAAGACCGTGGCTGGATTGATGCCATCGGTCATCGCGATGTGCCCGGTCGTCCTGCGCTGTTTGCAACGACCAAGCAGTTTCTCGACGATCTGGGGCTGTCGTCTCTGGAGGAACTACCGTCTTTACAGCCGGTCGGTGGCGAAGGTGCGGAGAGTGCCAATGTGATAGCGGCGATGGAGCAAAACATCGAGGCGAGTCTGAATCAGGCGGCGATCGAGTTCAGCGACGCTGACAACCACGATGTCACCGATCCGGCCACGAGCGAACCGGAAGCCCATGCAGTGAGCGTGTCGCGTGGTGAGCCGCAGCAAGAGATTGTTGATGACGCCGACATCGAGGATGGAACGGGCAAGGAAAACGCCGGACAAATCCAGGAAGCTGAGCCCGCTGATGGCGATGCTGCAGATCAACCCCACCCTGAATCAGACAATGACAGTCAACAATCCCACTGACGCCCACGCTGAGCCGAAGCTGCAAGACGTCGAGCATGACGCCGGCCGATCCCTCCCTGAGGGCGGCGACAAGCCGAAAGCCGAAGATCAGAAGCCAGCCCGTCGCGGTGTTCGTGGGCCCCGCTCTTTGCGGCGCGCTCGCGCCGAGAGAAATGCCGATGCGGCACCGTCCGATACCCCCCCTTCTGGCGAACGTACAGAGGAGGCGCGGGAAGCACCGGCGCAACGTCCCCGTCCTCAGCAGCAACGCAAGCACTCACTCAAGCAGACCGCGCAGCGCGGGCCGCAGGGGCAGCACAGCCAGAGTGGCGGACATGAACGAAGGCACCAGCAGAACCCCCGCAATGCGGGCCGCGCCAGCATGGGCGACCCTGATGCCGTATTCAATTTCGTCACGTCGGATGCCTATGATCAGGCGGCAGGTGCAGAAGACAATGCGTCTCGCCAGCAACGCCAGCACAAGCCGGTGCGCCGTGACCTGACCGCAGAGGATGACGCGCCCAAGTTGCACAAGGTGCTGGCCGAGGCTGGCATGGGTTCGCGACGCGATATGGAAGAGCTCATCATCGCCGGCCGTGTGTCCGTCAACGGTGAGCCCGCGCATATAGGCCAGCGCATTCTTCCGACCGATCAGGTGCGGATCAACGGCAAGCTCGTGCAGCGCAAGGTCAGCACCCGTCCTCCGCGTGTGCTGATCTACCATAAGCCTGCCGGCGAAATCGTCAGTACCAGCGATCCGGAGGGCCGAGCCACCGTATTTGATCGCCTGCCGCCCATGAAAACCGGTAAATGGCTCGCTGTCGGCCGACTGGATTTCAACACCGAGGGGCTGCTGCTGTTCACGACGTCCGGCGACCTCGCCAACCGTCTGATGCATCCACGTTACGGCATCGAGCGCGAATACGCAGTGCGGACGCTTGGCGAACTCGAGGAGGGCATGCGTCAGAAGCTGCTTTCAGGCGTTGATCTCGATGATGGTCCCGCCAATTTCAACAAGATCAGCAACGGCGGTGGCGAAGGCGCGAACCGTTGGTATCGCGTGATCATCTCCGAAGGGCGCAACCGCGAGGTTCGCCGCATGTTCGAGGCCGTCGGACTCACGGTGTCTCGCCTGATTCGCACCCGGTATGGCGCAATGACCCTGCCTGCCAGCCTGAAGCGGGGACGCTGGGAGGAACTCGATGAGCACGCAGTCAGGAATCTGATGGCAGTCAGCGGTCTGCAGAAAAATACCAAGCAAGCCAAATCTCAGGGGCCGCAGTCGCGTGGAAAGCCGGTCAACGGAAATCGAAGCGGCCAGCATTTGGGCCAGCAGAATGGGCCGCAGAACGGCAAGCGTCCCGGCAAGCCCCGACAGCCTGACCCTTTGCAGACCGCGATTGGTCTGCCGATGGTGGTTAATGGCGGTCGCCCTAACCGAGGCGAAGGTCAGCGCAACAACCAGGGCCGTAACGGTCAGGGCGGCGGACTCTGGACCAACGACCGCTTTGGCACGGGCATGCAGCAGCGCCGACGTTCCCGTGGGTGAGCGATCTGACCAGAATTCTGATTTTGGCAATCCTTCGGGGTGCCGCTGATGCATTGCAGCGGGCGGGCTTATCGCTTATAATCAGATACTTAACAAAGCGTCGCCGAGCGCGGTGCGCGTTGCCGAGGCAAGCCGAACCGGCTTTCTGACGGCGAGAGCGTGGCATGCGGGGGGCGCTAAGCAAAAAAAGATGGGCACTAGCCCATTTTTTTTTTCCTGAAAAGTTTGTAACTGGCTGCTGACAACAGCGGCTGGACCGGAGTGTGGTTTGGTTCTATCGGCGCTAATTGAGAAGACAGTGACCGGCATGGGTTACGAGCTGGTCGACGTCGAGCGGCGCGGGCACGGGCACCTGACCGTGTACATCGACGTGCCTGAGCAGGAAGGCCGTGCTGTCACCGTGGAAGATTGCGAGAAAGTTACGCATCAGCTGCTGCACGTGCTGACCGTCGAAGATGCGGATTACGAGCGCCTTGAGGTGTCGTCGCCCGGTCTCGACAGGCCGTTAAAAAAACTGGCCGATTACGCGCGTTTCGCGGGGCATGAAGCGGTCATCAAGCTGCGCATGGCGATGCCCGGTGCGGGCAATCGCAAGTCCTTCCAGGGGGTGCTCCAATCCCCCGAAGGCGAGACGCTCAGACTTGAATTCGAAGGAAATGAAGGGCCGGCGATGCTGGAGTTCTCGCTGGCAGAAGTGGACAAGGCACGTTTGGTGCCGCAAGTGGATTTCAGGAGCCGCAAATGAGTCGCGAAATTTTGATGCTGGTCGATGTGCTGGCGCGTGAGAAGAACGTCGACAAAGAGGTCGTGTTCGGCGCACTTGAGCATGCGCTCGCACAAGCCACCAAAAAGCGCTACGAGGGCGAGGTCGACATCCGCGTAGCCATCGACCGCGACACTGGAGAGTTCGAGACTTTCCGCCGCTGGCATGTCGTGCCCGACGAGGCGGGTCTGCAGTTGCCCGACCAGGAGATCTTGTTGTTCGAGGCCAAAGAGCAAATTGACGACATCGAGGTCGACGACTACATCGAAGAGCCGATCGAGTCCGTCGAGTTTGGCCGCCGTTTCGCGCAGGACACCAAGCAGGTCGTGCTGCAGCGAATCCGCGATGCCGAGCGCGAGCAGATCCTGTCGGATTTCCTTGAGCGCGGCGATTCGCTGGTGACCGGCACCATCAAGCGCATGGAGCGTGGCGATGCGATCGTCGAATCCGGCAAGATCGAGGCACGTCTTCCGCGCGATCAGATGATCCCGAAAGAGAACCTGCGCATCGGCGACCGCGTGCGTGCTTACATTCTGCGCATCGACCGCAATGCACGCGGTCCACAAGTGATCCTGTCTCGCACCGCGCCCGAATTCATCATGAAGCTGTTCGAGCTCGAAGTTCCGGAGATCGAGCAGGGACTGCTGCAGATCAAATCTGCCGCACGCGATCCCGGTGTTCGCGCGAAGATCGCGGTATACACCAGCGACAAGCGGATCGACCCGATTGGCACCTGTGTCGGCATGCGCGGTTCCCGCGTGCAGAGCGTCACCGGCGAGCTGGGCGGCGAGCGCGTCGATATCGTGCTCTGGTCGGACGATCCTGCGCAGTTCGTGATCGGTGCGCTGGCGCCAGCCAATGTGTCCTCCATCGTCGTTGATGAGGACAAGCATGCAATGGACGTCGTGGTTGATGAAGAAAACCTCGCAATCGCGATCGGTCGAGGCGGCCAGAATGTTCGCCTCGCTTCTGAGCTGACTGGCTGGCAGATCAACATCATGACCGCCGAAGAATCGGCCGACAAGGCCGCTTCAGAGCGTGCTGTCATCCGTCAGCTGTTCATGGAAAAGCTCGATGTAGACGAGGAGGTGGCCGACATCCTCGCGCAGGAAGGCTTCTCCACGCTGGAAGAGATCGCCTATGTGCCGATCTCGGAAATGCTCGATATCGAGGCCTTCGATGAAGAGACCGTCAACGAGCTGCGCAACCGTGCACGCGATGCCCTCGTCACCGAAGCCATCGCTTCGGAAGAGGGGCTTGAGGGGATGGAAGACGGACTCATCAACCTTGAGGGCATGGACCGCACCACTGCGGGAAAACTGGGCCTTGCAGGTATCAAGACACTGGAAGCTTTCGGCAACCTTGCCTACGATGAGTTTGGCGCAATCCTGGCGCTGCCGACCGAGCGCGCCCGCCAGCTGATCGACGAAGAGTTCAAGGACGCCACTGACGATGAAATGCGGCTGATCGATGCGAAATATGACGAGCGGGCAAAAGAACTGCAAGCCCTTGTCTGGAGCCTTGCCGAGAGCAAGTGACCTTCATTACCGACATCATCGATAGCGCGACTAGAAAAGAGGACTGAATGGCAAGCAACAACGTAGCCCAATTTGCCTCCGAGCTGAAAATGCCGGCCGACCTGCTGCTCAAGCAGCTCAAGGCAGCTGGCGTAGACAAGAGCTCGGCCGAGGATCAGCTGTCCAAGGAAGACAAGGACAAGCTGCTCGGGCATCTGCGCAAGGTCCATGGCTCGACGACGGACGGTGAAAAGAAAAAAATCACCCTGACCCGCAAAGAAACGACGGAAATCAAGCAGGCTGATTCCAGCGGCAAGTCGCGCACCATTCAGGTTGAGGTGAGAAAGAAGCGCACTTTCGTCAAGCGCGACGATGCGCCCGTTGCACAGGAAGTCGAGGCAACCCCGCAGGCTCCGGTGATCGACGAGGCCGAGCAGGTGCGTCGTGCCGACGAAGCGCGTCGTCAATCCGAGCTGATCGCACGTCAGGAAGCCGAGCTGCGAGAAAAGCAGGAGCGACTCGCCAAACTCGAGGCCGAGAGGATCGCCGCCGAGCAAGCCGAAGCTGAGCGCGCCCGCGTCGCAGCCGCCGAAAGCGAGGCCCAATCGGGCGCCGCATCTGCGGAACGCGCCGCCGAGGAAGCAGCGCGAGCGGCGGCTGAGTCTGTGCGTGCCGCTGCCGCCGAGCAGGCGCGCAAGGCCGTGGCTGACGAGGTAGCGCAGATCAAGGCGATGATGAATTCCCCGCGCAAGGTGATCAAGGCACCCGAGCCGCCAGCGGCGCGCGCCGAAGGCACGTTGCATCGTCCCGCCGAGAAAAAACCTGGCGAGAAGAAGGACGACAAAAAGCCCGGAGAGAAAAAATCCATCAAGTCCGCTAATGTCTCATCGACCTGGCAGGACGAGAAGAAACGCAGTCCCGGCGGTCTCAAGACGCGTGGCGGGCCAAGCCCTGGTGGTCGAGATGGCTGGCGTGCAGGTCCTCGCGGTCGTCGCAATCACCACGCGGATGACCGCGAATCGAATTTCCAGCAGCCGACCGAGGCGGTCGTGCGCGAAGTTCACGTGCCTGAGACCATCACCGTCGCCGAGCTGGCACACAAGATGGCGGTCAAGGCATCCGAGGTCATCAAGCAGCTGATGAAGCTCGGTCAGATGGTCACCATCAATCAGGTGCTCGATCAGGAAACCGCAATGATCGTCGTCGAAGAAATGGGCCATGTGGCCCATGCCGCCAAGCTCGACGATCCCGAGGCATTGCTGGAAGAGGGCGATCAGCATATCGATGCCGAGACGCTTCCGCGTGCACCCGTTGTCACCGTGATGGGTCACGTCGATCACGGCAAGACCTCGCTGCTTGATTACATCCGTCGCGCCAAGGTGGCCTCCGGCGAGGCAGGCGGCATTACCCAGCACATCGGTGCGTATCACGTCGAGACGCCGCGCGGCATGATCACCTTCCTCGACACCCCGGGTCACGAGGCATTCACGGCGATGCGCGCGCGCGGCGCCAAAGCAACTGACATCGTCATTCTGGTGGTGGCTGCCGATGATGGCGTGATGCCCCAGACAAAGGAAGCGATTGCGCACGCCAAAGCGGCCGGCGTTCCGCTGGTGGTCGCGATCAACAAGATCGACAAGCCGGGCGCGAACCCCGATCGCGTGAAGACCGAGCTCGTGGCCGAGCAGGTCGTGCCGGAAGAATACGGCGGTGATTCGCCGTTCATTGCAGTGTCCGCAAAGACGGGCGAAGGCATCGACACGCTGCTCGAGAACGTCTTGCTGCAGGCTGAAGTGCTCGAGCTCACGGCGCCTGTCGATACACCGGCCAAAGGTCTGGTCATCGAGGCCAAGCTCGACAAAGGCCGTGGCCCGGTCGCAACCATCATGGTGCAGTCCGGTACCCTCAAGCGCGGCGACATCGTGCTCGCAGGGTCTTCCTATGGCCGCGTTCGCGCGATGCTCGACGAGAACGGCAAACCCATCGCTGAAGCAGGTCCTTCGATCCCTGTCGAGATTCAGGGTCTGACCGAAGTGCCTGCAGCTGGCGAAGAGGCGATGGTGCTCTCCGACGAGCGCAAGGCGCGCGAGATTGCGCTGTTCAGGCAAGGCAAGTACCGCGACGTGAAGCTGGCGAAGCAGCAGGCTGCGAAGCTGGAGAACATGTTCGAACAGATGGGCGAGGGCGAGGTCAAGAATCTGGCACTCATCATCAAGGCCGACGTGCAAGGCTCGCAGGAAGCGCTGGTCGGCTCGATGCAGAAGTTGTCCACTTCCGAGGTGCGTGTGCAGGTGGTGCATGCCGCCGTGGGCGGCATCAGCGAATCCGACGTCAACCTCGCGCTGGCATCCAAGGCCGTGATCATTGGCTTCAATGTCCGTGCAGACGCGTCCGCGCGCAAGCTGGCCGAATCCAGTGGCATCGATATCCGTTACTACAACATCATTTACGACGCGATCGACGAGATCAAGGCGGCGATGGGCGGTATGCTGTCGCCCGAGAAGCGCGAGCATTCTCTGGGTCTGGTCGAGATCCGTCAGGTCTTCATGGTCAGCAAGGTGGGCGCGATTGCCGGCTGCTACGTGCTCGAAGGCATGGTCAAGCGTGGCGCGCATGTTCGTCTGCTGCGCGACAATGTCGTCCTGTGGACCGGCGAACTCGATTCGCTCAAGCGCTTCAAGGATGACGTGAAAGAAGTGAAGTCCGGCTTCGAGTGCGGCCTGTCACTGAAGAACTATAACGACATCAAGGAAGGCGATCAGCTCGAAGTCTTCGAGGTGCAGGAAGTCGCGCGTACCCTTTGAGATAAAAAAGATAAAGTCACTGGACCCCGGCCTGCGCCGGGGTGACGATTTTGAACTGGCTGGTATTTAATGCCGTTATTCCAGCGCAGGCCGGAATCCAGTACTTTTGAACCTGACCCATCCATGGCCAAGCACAGCAAATCCATCCCCGGCCGCAGCCAGCGCGTCGCCGACCAGATCCAGAAGGACCTGGCCGAGCTGATCGCGATGGAAGTCAAAGATCCGCGCGTCGGCATGGTCACGCTGACCGAAGTGCAGCTCACCCCCGACTACGCGCACGCGAAAGTCTTTTTCACCACGCTGATCGACGACCCGGCTTCAGTGCAGAACACCTTGCGCGGCCTGCAAAAAGCGGCTGGTTTCCTGCGCAATCAATTGGGCAAGCGCCTGCACATTCACACACTGCCTGAAATTCACTTCGTGCACGATACCTCTACCACCCGGGGCGCTGCGCTGTCGAAGCTGATCGACGAGGCGAATGCGACCCGCGCGAAAGACGCGGACGAGCAGTAATCCATTTTCTCCTGAAGCCGCTGATGAATACGCCAGCGAAGCGTAAACGTATGCCCGTTCATGGCGTGCTGCTGCTGGACAAACCTGCTGGTATGTCCAGCACGCAGGCATTGGCGAAAGCGAAGTGGCTTCTGAATGCAGAAAAGGCTGGGCATACGGGTACGCTGGATCCGTTTGCCACCGGCTTGCTGCCCTTGTGCTTTGGTGAGGCAACCAAATTCTCCAGTGATTTGCTTGATGCTGATAAAACCTACGAAGCGACCATTCGTCTTGGCATAACGACCACCACCGGCGACCCCGAAGGCGAGGTTATCGACACTCGACCGGTGCACGTGGATATCTCGCGTGTTGAATCGGTATTAGCCGGCTTTCGCGGCGCCATTCAACAGATACCCCCGATGTATTCTGCTCTGAAGCGCGATGGCAAACCGTTGTACGCCTATGCGCGCGCAGGTCAGACGCTGGAGCGCGAGGCCAGATCTGTGATCATTCATGATCTGCAGCTTATCTCGTTCAGGTCGCCCGACCTGCAGATTCAAGTGAGGTGCAGTAAAGGTACGTACATTCGTGTACTTGGTGAAGATATAGGCCAAGCACTTGGGGTGGGCGCGCACTTGGTGTCTTTAAGACGCATTTCCGCAGGTAACCTATCGATAGACACTGCCGTAACTATCGATTCCCTCGAAGCTTTGTCTGAGGCCGATAGAAAAAATGCACTTCTGCCGATCGATACCTTGCTTTCCGAATTGATGCCCCTCATATTGCCGCCAGCTTTGGCCAGCAGGTTTGTGCAGGGCCAGAGAATCGTACTGGCAAAATCTGGCATCAGTTGTCCGGAAGGGGCTACTGATCGAGTCAAGGTCATTAATGTTGATCAGACGCTGTTGGGGGTGGCGCGTTTATCTTCGGAGGGGGTGCTTCAGCCAGAGCGCCTGGTATCTGTTTGTTCTGCCTTGCTGAGTAAACCAGAAAGCAAATTGGCTTAGCAGTCAGTTTGGTTTTTTGATCAATGTGTGACGAGCCCTTTGCTTTCCGTAATTGATGCTTGTAATTTGTTTAGTGAAGAAAATTTTTTCAGATTATTTTTTTCAGGATCTGCGAGGAATTCAATAAATTTTGGAAATTGCGCTGCTGTTTTTTTGCCTTCAAATTCCTTGGCGCTGACAGTTTTTCCGCTGAACAGCTTCATCATATACTGTCCGATGTTAAACCCAGTAAAATTTTCTGGGGGATTGGCATGGTGGTTAGCGCTTTTTATTTCCTCGCTTAAGTTTTTCATCTCGACACTCAGGCTGTCAGACAGTGCTGCTGAATAAGTGCGGAGCATCATGGAGGCAGTGACCAGTTTCTTCATATCTCCCGAAATGTTTTCTACCGTAGGATTGCTGGGATGACCGGACATCTCACCAGCGACTTGATCGATCAGATTTGCCATCTCATTCGCCAGGTCGGTGAAGGAATTAGGTAGCTTAATCTTGCAGACAGATTCCAGTGTGGTTTTGTAAATTTCAAGCATGGCTCTGTCGTAATGATCTGCCGATAAATTTTTACCCCGTAATAAATCCCGACCACATCTGACTGCCTCTTTTGCGATCGCATCACATTCATCTTTGACTTGTTGGGTGTTGAGTAATTTTGCCAAGCTTGCCTGACTCGCAGAGTTTTCTCTCATGAATGTTTGTGCGCCATTTTTATTACTCCAATTTAATTGATACAAATCGAGTTGAAAGAGTGAAAGGAGTTCTTTCGCATCCGAGATATTGCGAGCTTTATTGATGAGTGATGCTTGGATTTGTTTTGCGAGCTCTGTGCTATCACCCAGTGAGGTAGCTTTGGGCAGAGCTTTCTTGATGCCGTCAGTAATTTGAACGCCATTTTCTTTGAGCAGGGCCTTGATCTCCGTTCTTATCTTTGCTCTCTCCGGGAACATGCTGACAAAATGAAGCAGCTTTGCTAACCGACCATCCAGATGGCTTTTGACTCGGTACATAACGGCGGTACCTTTTTCAGGATTCAATCCTGTGTAGGTCTGCGCTGACCGCCCAGTTTCTGCAGTTGCCAGGTACTTCAGCAAAGTCCCTAGCTTTTGGCTGGCGTTGATATCCACGAGTAATCCTTTTTGTTTCTTATAAGAAAATGCTTGCGGAGGTTTTTCTTTGAGGTTGAGCGGCTAGTACGTCGGGAGCCTGCGAAATTTGAGTGCCGGAAAAAAATCAACAGATTTGTAACTGTTTCGCTACTGATGTTCCTTTAGAAATTTATCGTCTTCGGGTAACAGGAATTTTTGCAACTCATTGAAAATCCAAGGAATTTCTCGGATTTGAAACGAATAAGTGGTAAAATTCCGGGTTTACCTAATCCGGCCAGTTTCCCCATGTCAAACACCGACCGCGCTTTGCGCAACATCGCCATCATTGCCCACGTTGACCACGGCAAGACCACGCTGGTTGACCAGCTGCTCAAGCAATCCGGCACCTTCCGCGAGAACCAGCAGGTGGATACCCGCGTGATGGACTCCAACGACCTCGAAAAAGAGCGCGGGATCACCATTCTTGCGAAGAACTGCGCGGTCGAGTACGAGGGCACCCATATCAACATCGTCGACACCCCCGGTCACGCCGACTTCGGCGGCGAGGTCGAGCGCGTGCTGTCGATGGTCGATTCCGTGCTGTTGCTGGTCGATGCGGTCGAAGGTCCGATGCCGCAGACGCGCTTCGTCACCCGCAAGGCGCTCGCCCTTGGTCTGAAGCCCATCGTGGTCGTCAACAAGATCGATCGTCCCGGTGCGCGTCCTGACTGGGTGATCAATGCGACCTTCGAGCTGTTCGACAAGCTCGGTGCGACCGAAGAGCAGCTGGATTTCCCGGTGGTATTTGCATCCGCGCTGAACGGCTATGCCAGCCTCGATTCCGAGGTACGTGAAGGCGACATGAAGCCGCTGTTCGATGCCGTGCTCAAGCACGTGCCGGTACGCGACGATGATGTCGATGGCCCGCTGCAGTTGCAGATCTCTTCGCTGGATTATTCATCCTACGTCGGCAAGATCGGCATTGGCCGTATCAAGCGCGGTCGCGCCAAGGCGCTGCAGGATGTGATCATTCTGAACGGCCCTGATTCGACACCGATCAAGGGACGCATCAATCAGGTGCTCAAGTTCCGTGGTTTGGAGCGCGAGGTCGTGCCCGAGGCGATGGCAGGCGACATCGTCCTGATCAACGGCATTGAAGACATCGGTATCGGTTCGACGGTTTGTGCCGTCGATGCGCCAGACGCACTGCCGATGCTGACGGTGGACGAGCCGACGCTGACGATGAACTTCATGGTCAACACCTCACCGCTGGCCGGTCGCGAGGGCAAGTTCGTCACCAGCCGCCAGCTGCGCGAGCGCCTTGAGCGCGAGCTGAAGTCGAATGTCGCGCTGCGCGTTGCGCCGACGGATGACGATACCGTGTTCGAAGTGTCCGGTCGGGGCGAGCTGCACCTGACCATTCTGCTCGAGAACATGCGTCGCGAAGGCTACGAGCTGGCAGTCTCGCGTCCGCGCGTGGTATTCAAGATGATTGATGACGTTCGCCACGAGCCCTTCGAGAACCTGTCTGTCGATGTCGAAGAAGCGCATCAGGGGGGTGTGATGGAAGAGCTGGGCCGCCGTCGCGGCGAGCTGCAGGACATGCAGCCGGATGGCAAAGGACGTGTGCGTCTTGAGTACCGCATTCCTGCGCGTGGCCTGATCGGTTTCCAGGGCGAGTTCATGACGCTGACGCGGGGCACGGGCCTGATGAGCCATGTGTTCGACGCCTATGGCCCGATGGATGCCAGCAAGGGCGAACTCGCTGGTCGCCGCAATGGCGTGCTGATCTCGCAGGAAGATGGCGCCGCCGTTGCCTATGCGCTGTGGAAGCTGCAAGAGCGCGGACGCATGTTCGTCGTTCACAATGATCCGGTGTACGAAGGCATGATCATCGGCATCCACTCCCGCGACAACGATCTCGTGGTCAACCCGATCAAGGGCAAGCAGCTGACCAACGTGCGTGCATCGGGTACGGATGAGGCGGTGCGACTGATTCCGCCGATCGAGCTGACGCTCGAATACGCAGTCGAGTTCATTGAAGATGATGAACTGGTCGAGATCACGCCCAAGAGCATCCGTCTGCGCAAGCGCTTCCTGAAAGAGCATGAGCGCAAGCGTGCATCACGCGAGGCCGCCTGATTGACCGTCGAAGCAGCCAGAAGCATCTGACAAAAAAGCGCCCGCGGGCGCTTTTTTGTTGTCCGTTTTGTTGTCCGATGAATGAGCGTTTAGCGGGTCATGCTGCGAAGGATATTGCCAATGGCCTCAAACAGCCGGTTGATCTGCTCATCACTGATGATCAGTGGCGGCGACAGTGCAATGATGTCTCCCGTTGTGCGGATCAGCACATGCTCTTCCCAGAAGCAGCGTTCGAAGACTTCATACGCACGCGCAGTCGGCTTGCCGGGGAGGGGGTCGAGCTCGATGCCGCAGACCAGCCCCAGATTGCGCACGTCCCTCACATGAGGCAGCCCGCGCAGCGAATGTGCGCCCGCTTCAAATGCAGACGCCATGGATGCTGCGCGTGCAAACAGCTTCTCGTCCTGATAGACGTCCAGGGTGGCCATTGCCGCCGCACAGGCCAGCGGATGGCCGCTGTAGGTATAGCCGTGGTAGAACTCGATCGCGTTCTCAGGGGCTGCTTCCATGAATGCATCATGGATCGATTGTTTGGCGATCACGGCGCCCATGGGCACCATGGCATTCGTCAGGCCTTTCGCGCAGCAGATCAGGTCGGGAACGACCCCAAAATAATCTGCAGCAAAGGCAGCGCCCAATCGGCCGAAGCCCGTGATCACCTCATCAAAAATCAGCAGGATGCCGTGCTTGTCGCAGATGGCGCGCAGCTTTTGCAGGTAGCCTTTCGGTGGAATGATCACGCCGGTGGAGCCCTGCACCGGTTCAATGATCAATGCGGCCACCGTGGCCGGATCATGCAGTGCCAGCAGCCGCTGCTCGAATTCATCGGCCATGTCAGCGCCGTGTTCGGGCATACCCCGCGAGAAGGCATTGCGCGCGATGTCCAGCGGATGGCGCAGATGATCAACGCCCGGCAGCGCAGGTCCGAAGTGCTTGCGGTTACCTGCAATCCCACCCACCGCGATGCCGCCAAAGCCCACGCCGTGATAGCCGCGCTCGCGCCCGATCAGCCGGGTGCGAAGCGAATCCCCGCGCATCCGGTGGTAGGCCAGCGCCATCTTCAATGCGGTGTCGACAGCTTCGGAACCGCTGTTACAGAAAAAAACGCGATTCAACCCCTCTGGCGCCATGTCGGCCAGACTGCGCGCCGCGTCGAACGCGCCGGCATGTCCCATCTGGAAGGGTGGCGCAAAATCCATGGTCTGCGCCTGACGAACCACGGCCTCGGTGATCTTCGGATGACCATGCCCGGCATTCACGCACCACAGCCCGGCCGTGCCGTCGAGCACCTGCCGGCCATCTTCCGAGGTGTAGTACATGCCAGTCGCAGCAGTCATCATCCGAGGGCGTGCCTTGAATTGCCGGTTGGCGGTGAAGGGCATCCAGTAGTGCGATGTATCGGTTGTCATGAGCGCAAAATAGTCCGGGATTTCCGAGGGTCTTTGGTTAAGATCGCCGGATGTCCATGAGGGCAGGCCATCCGCAGCCATCACTTTACTGCATCCGCGATAGCCGCTCCGGGTACCGGTAAAATGCGCACTCTTGACGCTGATTCCCCTTGCTGACATTGAAAGCCTCTCTGCCTCCCCGCCGACTGTCCGTTGCACCCATGATGGACTGGACTGACCGCCACTGCCGCATGTTTCACCGGCAGATCACCCGCCACACCTGGCTCTATACAGAGATGGTCACCACAGGTGCGATCATTCATGGCGACAAGGCGCGGCACCTGGATTTCAGCGACGAAGAACATCCCGTCGCGCTGCAGCTGGGCGGCAGCGAGCCGGAAGATCTCGCCACGAGCGCCCGCTTCGGCGCGCAATGGGGCTATGACGAGATCAATCTTAATTGCGGTTGTCCTTCCGAGCGGGTGCAGCGCGGCGCGTTTGGCGCCTGCCTGATGGCCGAGCCGGCGCTGGTGGCGGACTGCGTGAAGGCGATGCGCGACGCCGTCAGCATTGAGGTCACCGTCAAGCACCGGATCGGCATTGACGAGATCGATTCCTATGATTTTGTGCGCGACTTCGTCGGTACCGTGGCGGACGCCGGCTGCCGGATCTTCATCGTCCATGCACGCAACGCGATTCTCAAAGGACTCACGCCCAAAGAAAACCGCGAAATTCCGCCCTTGCGCTACGAACGCGCGTACCAGCTGAAAAAAGACTTTCCTCAGCTGGAGATCATCATCAACGGTGGCATCAAGACACTGGCCGAGATCGATGAGCACCTGCGGCATGTCGATGGTGTGATGATCGGTCGCGAGGCCTATCACCATCCTTACCTGATGGCGACATTTGACTCGCGCTACTACGGTGACAGCGCCGCGCCGCGCAGTCGGTTGGAGGTCATTGATGCGATGCTCCCCTATATGCGCGAGCAACTCGCTCAAGGTGGTCCGCGCCTCAACAGCATTACGCGGCACATGCTCGGCCTGATGGCTGGCCTGCCCGGCGCGCGCAGTTTCAGGCAGCGACTCTCCGATGCAAGACAGCTGGCCTCCGGTGATCCCGACCTCCTGCGTCATGCAGCACAGAGCGTGTTGCCTGCAGCAGCCTGAGTTTCTGAAACGCTGCTGAGGCCTGCCATACACTGGCATGCATCCTGCTCATCAGACGGATCTTTTCATTGCAAAGACCGTCATGAGCCAGCAACAGGATGATCAGGACCAGCAGACGCTGTTTCCTCCCCAAGCACAATCGCATCAACCGGGTGTCGAATCAGAGATGCGTCCCCGGCCTCAGACAGAAGGAAAAAATTACCGGGCCGCCGGCAAGTTACAAGGCAAGGTCGCGCTGATTACCGGTGGCGACAGCGGCATCGGCAGTGCTGCCGCGATTGCCTTTGCAAAAGAAGGTGCAGACATCGCGATTACCTACCTGGAAGAACAGCAAGACGCCGATCACACACGCAAGCTCATCGAGCAACAGGGCAGACAATGCCTGATGCTGGCGGGCGATATCGGCGAAGAATCGTTCTGTGAGGCTTTGATAGTCGAAGTCGTCGCCCGCTTCGGGCAGCTTGATATCCTGATCAACAACGCTGCAGAACAGCACTCCGCTGATCGCATTGAAGATATCAGCAGCGACCAGCTGGAACGTACTTTTCGGACGAATATCTTCGCGATGTTCTATCTGGTACGCGCAGCGATGCCGTATCTGACAGCGGGCGCGCGCATCATCAATACGACGTCCGTGACAGCGTATCGTGGCAGCAGTCACTTGCTTGATTATTCCTCGACCAAGGGAGCCATCGTCAGCTTCACGCGCTCACTGTCGCAGCAGCTCGCACCGCGCGGCATTCTGGTCAATGCGGTGGCTCCCGGCCCTGTCTGGACGCCACTGATTCCTTCCAGCAGTCCACCGGAGCAATCAGCACAATTCGGCACACAGGTGCCATTGGGCAGGCCTGCTCAGCCTGAGGAAATCGCTCCCTGTTATGTCTTTCTCGCCAGCGATGATGCTGCTTACATGACGGGTCAGGTATTGCATCCGAATGGCGGTGAGGTGATTAATGGTTGAACCAGGGTTGAATACGAACTGAAAAAAAACACAACACTCTCTAGAGGGTGTTATGCACTCATCCCGGGGTCGCGCAGTTCAGGAAACAGGTCGGATGCAAGGCGCGGCGACGCGTCGTAGCGGTGCTACGGCAAGGAGTCGCAACGCCGCAGGCGGCCTGTTTCCTGA
>JACCDP010591852.1_pt1 | contig 26230 bp, 21 predicted proteins | sample 7445841 | NCBI WGS metagenome assembly JACCDP01 (sample SAMN15323441, study PRJNA562643) | freshwater metagenome | isolation source: river surface water | place: USA:Blue River Watershed | collected 2017-08-17 | reverse complement strand
CATATCCAAGCGCGGTGGTAATTGGGCAAATTGGTTTAATTAATAATTTCTTAATTTTTGGCGGCAAGTGGGTTATCGCATGGACGGCGCAGTTCACCTCACTTGCCGTTGCTTTGATGATTCCAGCGGTAATGGTCTTATCTGTGCCGTTATTTACTAAGGCATTACTAAGCGGTAATGCCAAAGGAGAAGCGCACTAATTACTGGCTAAAGCCAGCGCTAATCCTTGGCTAAAGCCAGCGCTAATCCTTGGCTAAAGCCAGCGCTAATCCTTGGCTAAAGCCAGCCAAATGGTGGCAAGCGGAGCCACTCTTAAAGTAATAACTAAGTCAGAACCTTCATTTACTTCAATTGGGTGATTTATAACGCCACTGCCACCAAAAGCTAAATCATCAGTGTTAAGAACTTCGTGCCAAGTTCCGGCCTTTGGCATTGGCAAACGGTAATGCTCGTGTGGCACAGGCGAGAAATTAGTTATACAAACTAGCGGTTGCCCGTCATCAGCCCATCGCGTAAATGCAAGTACGTTGCTAGCAGCATCATTGCCAACCAACCAAGAAAAACCTTCTGGTGAAGTATCTTTTTGGTACAAAGCCGGAGTTGATTTATAGAGGTTGTTTATTTGAGAAATAGTTTTCGCAACACCACTATGTTCATCGTATTGCGTTAAATGCCACTGTAAGCCAGCTGATTCGCTCCACTCTTCGTTTTGTGCGAACTCTTGTCCCATGAAAAGTAATTTTTTGCCAGGGTGAGCCCACATGAATCCGTACAAGGCGCGAAGTGTGGCTAATTTCTGCCAACGATCACCCGGGAATTTATTTACTAGCGAACCTTTGCCATGTACAACTTCGTCATGAGAAAGGGGCAGCATAAAGTTTTCAGACCAAGCGTAGAGAATAGAGAAAGTTATCTCGTTGTGGTGATGAACTCGATGAATTGGATCGCGTTGCAAGTATTCCAAAGTGTCATGCATCCAGCCCATATTCCACTTAAAGCCAAAACCAATACCGTTTGAATCAGTACTTCGTGTTACACCAGGCCAAGCCGTTGATTCTTCGGCAATCATCATGATTCCAGGATGAGTTCGATATGCCGTAGATGTAGCTTCTTGCAAAAGTTGAACAGCTTCAAGGTTCTCGCGGCCACCAAATTTATTTGGAACCCATTCGCCATCTTTGCGTGAATAATCTAAATAGAGCATTGAAGCAACTGCATCAACTCGTAGGCCATCAATGTGAAATTCGGTTAGCCAATAGAGCGCACTTGCTACGATGAAATTGCGAACTTCATTGCGTCCGAAGTTAAAGATCAACGTGCCCCAGTCAGGATGCTCGCCTAAACGGGGATCTGCATGCTCATAAAGGGCAGTTCCATCGAATTTAGCTAACGCCCATTCATCCTTCGGGAAGTGGGCAGGAACCCAATCAAGAATTACCCCGATTCCGGCTTCGTGCAGTGCGTTAACTAAATACTTAAATTCATCAGGAGAGCCAAATCGAGAAGAAGGTGCAAAGAATGAAGTGACTTGATATCCCCAAGATGGACCATACGGGTGTTCCATGACCGGCAAGAATTCAACATGAGTGAAGCCGGTTTCTTGCAAGTAGGCAACTAACTCGGTTGCTAAATCGCGATAGCTTAAACCTAAGCGCCAGGAACCTAAATGAACTTCATAAACTGAAACAGCACTACGCCAAGATTCAAAATTACTGCGAGCGGAAATCCAATTCTGATCGCTCCATTGATAGTTTGATTCTTCGACAATTGAGGCAGTAAGTGGCGGAATCTCAGTAGCGCGAGCTAGTGGATCTGCGTGATCAACCCAGCGACCATCATTGGTGTGTACTGCAAATTTATATTTGGTACCAGGAGCTAAATCAGCGATAAAGATTTGCCAGATGCCGGTATTTTCAATGCGCCACATTCGATGAGTATTACGATCCCAATAATTTAGATCGCTAATCAAACTTACATCGCGAGCATTTGGCGCCCAAAGGGCAAAAGAAGTACCTAGTAAATTTCCCGCTGCATCACGTTGTACATGCGCGCCTAAGACTTTCCAGAGTTCCTCGTGGCGACCTTCTGCAATTAAATAAAGATCTAGTTCCCCTAAAGCACCAGGTTGATTAGGTACAACCTGAGTTTTGCGGCGAAAGATCTTCATAATTTAGGAAATCCGCACCACGGCGATATGAGCCACATTGTTGTAATCGCCTCGCGGATCAAGGCTCACAAAGCTATCTCGAGTCCAGCTGAATGAATTTCCGGTTATCTGATCATCGACTACAAAAGAATCGCCAGTTATTCCGAGTAAATCCATGTTCCAGTGAACCACAGTCGCTTGAGCATTAGAAGGGTCAAGATTGACTATAACGAGCACTAAATTGTCACCATCACGCTTGGAATACGCGATTATTGCCTCATTATCAGTGTGGTGGAAATGCAGATTGCGCAGGCGCTGCAGGGCTCGATTCGCCTTACGGATCTTGTTTAACTTAGTAACAAGTGGCGCTAAAGATTGTTTAGCACCTTCCCAATCACGGACTTTAATTTGATACTTCTCAGAATCTAAATATTCTTCGCGACCTTCACTGAGCACTCGGTGTTCAAATAACTCATACCCGGCATACATTCCCCAAGACGGAGTTAACGTGGATGCTAAAACTGCACGCAGGGCAAACATCGCAGGGTTTCCGCTCTGCAGATGAAACGGCAAAATATCTGGCGTATTGACCCAAAAATTAGGTCGGAAGAATGCACTGGTTTGATGTGAAACTTCATTGCCATATTCAGTTAGCTCATGCTTAGTAGTACGCCAAGTGAAGTAGGTATATGACTGTTGGAAACCGGCTTTGCCCAGAGCGTGCATCATCGCTGGTTTTGTAAAAGCTTCAGCTAAGAAAACTATCTCCGGATACTTGGCATTAACTTTTGCGATCAGGGTTTGCCAGAACAAAACTGGCTTAGTGTGTGGATTATCAACCCGGAAAATAGTTATTCCTTTAATAATCCAAAGTTCACAAATTCGATATACCTCAGCTACTAGCCCATCGAAATCATCATCGAAGTTAATCGGATAAATATCTTGGTATTTCTTAGGCGGATTTTCGGCATATGCAATCGTGCCATCGGCGCGATAGTTAAACCATTTCGGATGCTCTTTCACCCAAGGATGATCTGGGGAAGTTTGCAGAGCTAGATCTAGCGCGACCTCGAGACCTAACTCTTTCGCTTCTTTAACAAAACTTTCAAAATCTTTCATAGTGCCAAGTGCTGGGTTGATCGCATCGTGACCACCATCTGAATTTCCAATACCCCATGGAACACCTGGATCATTTGGCCCGGCAGTTAAAGTGTTATTTGGTCCTTTGCGGTGGGAGATACCGATTGGGTGGATTGGCGGGATATATAGGACGTCAAAACCCATATCTTTTACGGCTTTTAGCCGCTTTGCTGCGGTGCCAAAATTTCCACTGTTGTAAGTGCCATCCTTATTGATGCTCGCACCTTCACTGCGTGGGAAGAATTCATACCAGGCACCAACTAAGGCTCGCTCGCGTTCAACGTAGACCGGGAATTGCGGGGAGTTAGTTGTCACGGTGCGATATTGGGTAACAATTGCAGCTTCAATTTCGAAAGTGAAGCGGCCAAGTTTAGGTAATGCGATTAACGCTTCGTATCGATCAGTACCAGGATGACGCTCAACTGCTACAGCACGAGTTAATTCTTTACCGCTGCTATCGCGAGTAACTACTTGAACTTGCGGATAGTCATGACCTTCGCCAGCAACTGTTGCGCTAACCAAAATTTCTTCATTAACAATTGCTTTTACAGGAACAAATTCTCCCCCAAAGTAAATTGTGGGGGAGATATCAGTGATTGCGACGCGGCCGATCAACCCGAACCCTCGGTGTTGCCAGCATCGGCAGCAGTCACATCGTTGATCTGATATTTATCAATTGCTTCCTGAACTACTTTGGCCTTCACATCGCCTTGCTTAGCTAGTTGCTGCAAAGTGGCCACCACGATTGATTCGGCATCAACCTTGAAGTGACGACGAAGCGCACCGCGAGTATCTGATAAACCAAAGCCATCGGTACCAAGAGAATAAAATTGGCTAGGAACCCAAGGTGCAATTTGATCTTGTACTGCACGCATGAAATCGCTAACCGCAATTACTGGACCTTCAGCACTTGCTAGCTTCTTAGTTACATATGCCTGCTTGTTATCACTTGGGTGCAACAAGTTATGGCCATCTGTCTCTAAGCCATCGCGACGAAGTTCGTTCCAAGAGGTAACTGACCAAACTGAAGCTGCAACGCCCCAATCCTCGGCAAGTAACTTCTGTGCCTTAAGTGCCCAGTTAACGCCAACACCAGAGGCCAAGATCTGTGCCTTCTTCTTGCTGCGATTTTCAGCTGGTGAGTAAAGGTAAATACCCTTTAATAAGCCTTCAACATCAAGGTTTTCTGGCTCAGCTGGCTGCATATATGGCTCGTTATAAACGGTGAGGTAGTAATAAACATTCTCACTGTTTTCGCCATACATGCGACGTAGACCATCTTTAACAATATGACCAAGTTCGAAACCGAAAGCTGGGTCATAAGAAACAATCGCAGGGTTAGTTGATGCAAGCAGATGTGAGTGACCATCTTCGTGTTGCAGACCTTCACCATTTAGTGTGGTGCGGCCGGCAGTTGCGCCGACTACGAAACCACGTACTAATTGATCGGCTGCTGCCCAGAAAGCATCACCGGTACGTTGGAATCCAAACATCGAATAGAAGATGTAAATCGGAATCATTGGTTCGTCATGTGTTGAGTATGAAGATCCAACTGCTGTGAACGAGGCAACTGATCCAGCTTCGTTAATACCTTCGTGCAGAATTACACCCGCGGTTGATTCCTTGTAAGAAAGCATTAACTCGCGGTCAACTGATAAATACTTCTGACCATTTGGTGAATAGATTTTCAGAGTTGGGAACAATGAGTCCATACCAAAAGTACGAGCTTCATCAGGAATGATCGGAACTAAACGAGAGCCTAGGCCTGGATCTTTAATTAGATCCTTGAGCATGCGCACAAATGCCATTGTGGTTGCAACTTCTTGTTGGCCAGAGCCACGTCGAACTGAATCGTAAACTGCATCATCAGGTTGTGGCAGTGGACGCGAAATCTTGCGACGTGAAGGAATTGAACCACCAAGAGCTGCACGACGTTCCTGTAGATACTTAGCTTCAACTGAATCTTCAGCTGGGCGATAGTACGGAGGTAATTTCGCATCAAGTTGATCATCGGCAATTGGAATACCTAAACGATCGCGGAATTCGACGATATCTTCCATCGACATCTTCTTCATCTGGTGCGTTGAGTTACGACCTTCGAAGTGAGAACCAAGAGTCCAGCCCTTAACGGTCTTAGCCAAAATAACAGTTGGGCGACCATTTGAATTCATAGCAGCTGTATAGGCCGCAAATAACTTGCGGTAATCGTGGCCACCGCGGCGTAAGCCCCAAATCTGGTCATCAGACCAGTTTGCAACCATGGCTGCAGTACGTGGGTCACGAGCAAAGAAATTATCGCGAACGAACTTTCCGCTCTCGGCTTTGAAAGTTTGATAATCGCCATCAAGAGTCTTGTTCATTAAGTCAACAAGTGCGCCTTCGCGGTCTTGTGCAAGAAGTGGATCCCATTCGCGACCCCAAACAACTTTGAGCACGTTCCAGCCGGCACCGCGGAAGATTGATTCAAGTTCCTGAATAATTTTTCCGTTACCGCGAACTGGGCCATCTAGACGTTGCAAGTTGCAGTTAACAACGAAAGTTAAGTTATCTAGATTTTCACGAGTTGCTAAACCAATTGCACCTAAAGTATCGACTTCATCAACTTCGCCGTCACCCAAGAATGCCCAAACATGTTGCTGGCTGGTGTCTTTGATTCCGCGATTATGTAAATAGCGATTAAAGCGTGCTTGATAAATTGCATTAAGCGGACCGATACCCATTGACACGGTTGGGAACTGCCAAAAGTCTGGCATTAAACGTGGGTGTGGGTATGAAGAAAGTCCGCCGCCTTTATGTGAAAGTTCTTGACGGAAACCATCTAATTGATTTTCAGTAAAGCGTCCTTCTAGAAATGCGCGGGCATACATTCCGGGGCTGGCATGTCCTTGGAAGAAAATCTGATCGCCACCACCTGGGTGATCTTGACCGCGGAAGAAGTGGTTGAAACCAACTTCATAAAGCGAAGCCGAAGATGCATAAGTTGAAATGTGTCCACCAACGCCAACGCCAGGGCGTTGCGCACGGTGCACCAACATCGCTGCGTTCCACCGGTTGAACGCGCGAATGCGACGTTCGATTGCTTCATCGCCAGGGAATTCTGGTTCGCTATCGGAAGGAATACTGTTGATGTAATCAGTTGCGCGTAAACCTGAGATACCAATGTTCTTTTCTTGCGCGCGCTTTAGCAATGAAAGCATTAAGTAACGCGCACGAACTGGGCCGGCATTTGCTAAGGCCGCATCAAAGGACGCGTTCCATTCGGCAGTCTCAGTCGGGTCGATATCAACTAGCTGATCGACGATGTGATCGGGCGTATCAAACGTTTCGCTCATGGCCCTATTCTCGCGGTTACTGCCCAGTTGTGTGAAATTGAGAGCGGGCAGGTCTTGCTAAGTGAGCAATTTTTGGGTGGACTTAGCCAGTGGCCATGCGTATGGGCTTTACCAAAGGCGATTTAGTCCTGGAAATCGGCTATGCCGCCGACTGCGACGATTCTTTGCGCGCGAAGATTAAAGGGTTTACCGGCACCGAATTTATTCAGACCCATCCGACTGAAGTTATTGATGCCGTGATCATCTGGTGGCGAGATGGCGATGGCGACTTAATCGATGAGCTAATGGATGCCCTGACATTTCTATCGGAGACCGGACCAATTTGGGTTATGACACCAAAGATGGGTCGCAAAAATCATGTTGAAGCAAGTGAAATTCAAGATGCTGCTCCAATTGCTGGACTTAGTGTTACTTCAACTATTGCCGTGGCTACAGATTGGACGGCAACTCGTCTAGTGGCACGCAAAGCTGGCAAACGGTAGATTTCACGCCATGACTACGACACTAGTAATTGGCCAACCCGCCCCTGATTTCGAATTAGTAAATCACCACGGCGAAAAAGTTACGCTCTCATCTTTTCAAGGAAAGCAAAACGTTGTTTTAGTTTTCTATCCATTTGCTTTCTCGGGAACTTGCACCGGTGAACTTTGCGCATTGCGTGATGACATTTCTGCATTCCAAAATGAGAATGTACAAGTACTTGGAATTGCTTGCGACCCAATGTATTCAGCTCGCGCATTTGCCGAAGCCGAGGGTTACACATTTCCGATTCTGGCTGACTTCTGGCCACATGGTGAAGTTTCAAAGCGTTATGGCGTTTTCTTTGAAGAGCGCGGATTTTCAACTCGCGGCACATTCATCATCGACAAGGCTGGAATTCTGCGTTGGCAGGTCGTAAATGGCCCAGGTGAAGCGCGTAATGCAGCTGATTACAAGGCGGCGTTAGCACAGCTTTAGTTAGGTTAGACTTACGCATCTGGTTTCGGCCAGATAAGTAAGTTCCGGGTGCTTAGCTCAGTGGTAGAGCGTCTCGTTTACACCGAGAATGTCGGGGGTTCGAAACCCTCAGCGCCCACCAGTTCCACTTCATAAAATTACATATCTAGTTAAGAGTTCTACCCAGAACTCGACTTAGAAAACGAATTAGGGAAGGCGTCATGAAAGCTAGCCCGAGCGATCAACGTCAAATTCTAGATATCCAGCGCCACGATTTAGCTTTAACTTCCGTAGCGCACAAACTAGCCACACTTCCAGAAATAGCTTCACTAAACGCTGCGACCGTTAAATCAAATAACACTCGTGACTTGAGAATTGCCGCCGAAACCGAACTAAGCGATGTAACTCGCGAATTAAAGCGAGCCGAAGGCGATGTTGAACAAGTCGTTACTAGATTGCAAAAAGACGAAGCTCGACTTAACTCCGGAACTGGTTCACCTAAAGAACTCGAATCACTTCAACACGAAGTTGTCTCCCTTAATGCTCGTCGCGCCGAATTAGAAGAAGTCGAACTCGAAGTTATGTTGCGAGTTGACGGAATCAAAGCCCGCATTGATGAATTAAAAGCACTCGAGGCAACATTAGCGACTGAAATTGCCGAACTAACTGATCGTAAAAATGTGGCAGCTCTGGCGCTTGAATCTGAAAGCGCACAACTTGTCGCAGAGCGCGCAGCAACCGTTACAACAGTTGATAAAGCACTTTATGAGTTGTACGAAAAAATCCGCAGTGGTGGCGGGGCTGGTGCAGCGGCGCTTTTGGGCGGTCAATGTTTAGGTTGCAACCTGTCGATTAATTCAATTGATTTAAAGCGCATGCTCGAATCTGCTGAAGATGAAGTAATTCGCTGCGAAGAGTGCCGTTGCATCTTGGTGCGCGGGGTTTAATTAAATGGCTCGTCATTTCAAATTAACCGCAGATGGTGGCTCTCGTGGCAATCCTGGCCCAGCTGGTTTCGGTGCAGTGGTTTCTGAAAATGGCCAAATAATTGCCGAGATCTATGAGTTCATCGGAACTGCAACAAATAACGTTGCCGAATATGGCGGCTTAATCGCGGGCCTTAAAGCAATACATGATTTGGATGACCAAGCCACTGTAGATGTGTGCATGGACAGCAAATTAGTAGTCGAACAAATGTCTGGCCGTTGGCAAATCAAGCATGCCGATATGCGCAAACTTGCCCAGAACGCACGCGAGGCACATTCACCTTCACTTGTTGACTACACCTGGATTCCGCGCGATGAGAATTCACATGCCGATCGCCTAGCTAATAAAGCACTTGATGCTCAGAGCAGTGGTCACGACAAAAGTGAACCAGCTGCACCCAGGCAATTAAATTATTTAACTGAACGGTTAAAGAGTGCTGAAAAGCCAACTATTTTGCATTTGATTCGTCATGGCGAAACCGTTTTAACACCTGGCCGTAAATTCTCAGGAGTTGGGCCACTTAACCCAGTGCTAACTGATAACGGTCGCGCCCAAGCGAGCGCAGTCGCCAAAGCGGCAACTAAATTAGGTGCAAAAGTTTTAATCGCATCTCCTTTAAATCGCACCAAGGAAACTGCAGAAATAATTTCACAAAGTATTGGCTTAACAATTGACTTTGATGAAATTTGGTTTGAAATGGATTTTGGCTACTGGGATGGACTTTCAGTAGATGAAGTTAAAGAACAATATGCAGCCGATTACGAAACTTGGTTGCGCGATTTAGCATTTAAGCCAGCTGGTGGCGAATCTTGGGAAGAAATCACAGTTCGCGTTGAAGCAGCGCTTTCAAAAATACTTTCTGAATATCCGGGACAAACCGTTGCCGTAGTGACCCATAACTGCGTAATCAAAACCGCCATCGCAATCTGCTTAGGCGCGACAATCGAATCAGTTTTTCATATGGATATTGGCCCATGTTCAATTAATACTTTGTTGATGTGGCCATCTGATGGGCTGCGCGCAATTCGCGGAGTAAATCAACAAAGCAACTGAGTTAGACCCTGTTTAACTAACCTGCCTAACGCTATTCTCACCCCATGAGTTCTACGTCAAACAGTGCCCGTATTTTGCATGCTGCTACCGGTTCGAATTTAACGGCCAAAGGTTGGGGTCAAGAAGCTGCACTACGTATGTTGCACAACAATTTAGATCCGGCAGTTGCCGAACACCCAGAAAACTTAGTTGTCTATGGGGGCACTGGAAAAGCTGCTCGTAACTGGCCAGCTTTTGATGCAATTGTAAAAAGCTTAACTAATTTAAAAGATGACGAAACTCTGTTGGTTCAATCTGGCAAGCCAGTAGGTGTATTTCAAACTCATGAATGGGCACCTCGTGTACTAATCGCGAATTCAAATTTAGTTGGCGATTGGGCTAATTGGCCAGAGTTTCGCCGCTTAGAACATTTAGGTTTGACGATGTATGGCCAGATGACTGCTGGCTCTTGGATTTACATCGGTACCCAAGGAATTTTACAAGGAACTTATGAAACTTTTGCGGCAGTTGCTCGCAAACGTTTTGGTGGCACATTGCAAGGCACACTAACTTTAACTGGCGGCTGTGGTGGCATGGGTGGTGCGCAACCACTTGCCGTGACTATGAATGGCGGCGTTTGTTTAATCATTGATATTGATAAGACTCGTCTACAAAAACGAGTAGAGACTCGTTATCTCGATGAGATTGCCGACAACTTAGACGATGCAATTACCCGAGTGTTAAAGGCGAAGAACTTGGGAGTTCCGCTTTCGGTTGGCTTAGTTGGTAATACTGCTGAGCTATTTCCGAAGTTACTTTCGATGGATGTTCCAATCGATATTGTTACTGACCAAACATCGGCACATGACCCGCTTTCATATATTCCAGCAGGTATTGATTACCACGAAGCTGCAGCGATGGCACAAGCAGATCCGATTGAATTTACTAAACGTGCGCAAGCATCAATGGCAACACATGTTGAAGCCATGGTTGGTTTTATGGATAAAGGCGCTGAAGTTTTTGATTACGGAAATTCAATTCGTGATGAAGCGCGCCAAGGTGGCTTCGGTCGCGCATTCGCATTTCCCGGATTCGTGCCCGCGTATATTCGACCACTTTTCTGCGAAGGAAAAGGTCCTTTCCGTTGGGTAGCTTTATCTGGAGATCCAAAAGATATCTACCGCACCGATAAGGCTGTTCTTGATCTATTCCCGGAAAATCAAGAGTTAAATCGTTGGATCACGATGGCACAAGAAAAAGTGGCCTTTCAAGGACTACCAGCGCGCATCTGTTGGTTAGGTTACGGCGAACGTGAAAAAGCTGGTTTAGCTTTTAATGATCTAGTTGCTCGTGGCGAAGTTTCAGCACCGATTGTGATTGGTCGCGATCACTTAGATTGCGGTTCGGTTGCATCGCCTTATCGTGAAACCGAAGCAATGATCGATGGTTCAGATGCTATTGCTGACTGGCCACTTTTAAATGCAATGGTAAATATTGCTTCCGGTGCTTCATGGGTATCACTACATCATGGTGGCGGCGTTGGCATGGGTCGCTCAATGCATGCTGGTCAGGTTTCGGTTGCCGACGGCACAAAATTGGCTGCTCAAAAGCTAGAGCGAGTTCTTACAAATGATCCAGGTATGGGCGTTATTCGACACGCAGATGCTGGTTACGAGCATGCGATTAACACAGCGAAAGAACGACATGTTCATGTTCCAATGTTGGACATCGAATAAGAAATGTCTGATCTGTTAGTAACTGATATTGGCTGTCTCGTAACAAATGAGGCAGCAATTGATGGCACCACGCTTGGCATAATTCATGATGCAGCTTTTGCGGTAACAGATGGAAAAGTTTCTTGGGCTGGCTCGCGCAGTGAAGTAAAAACAAGTGATCATCAAAATGTAATTAGCGCAAATGGAAAAACTGTGATTCCTGGTTTTGTCGATAGCCACAACCATTTAGTTTTTGCTGGCGATCGAGCAATTGAATTCTCAGCTCGAATGCAAGGCCAACCATATGCAGCAGGTGGAATTAATTACACGGTTGAACAAACACGTAGCGCTAGTGATGTGCAACTTAGAGCCAATACGGCAGCTCTAGTTGTTGAAGGTCTGACGTCTGGCACCACTACTATCGAGATTAAATCGGGCTATGGGCTCTCAGTTGTAGATGAACTACGCAGTCTAGAAATTGCTCGCGAATTCACCGAAGAAACCACATTCTTAGGCGCTCATGTGATTCCAGCCGAGTTCAAAAGCGCGCCAGAAGATTACGTAGCAATGGTTTGCGGGCCAATGCTCGATGCCGTTTCTCCGCTAGCAAAATGGATCGATGTTTTCTGCGATCGCGGAGCATTCAACCCAGATCAAACTAGGCAGATTCTAAAGGCCGGAATAACTAAAGGTTTATTACCGAGATTGCATGCAAATCAACTAGAGCCAGGCGAAGGAATCAAAGTGGGCATCGAATTAGGTGCAGCATCTGTTGATCATATTTCGCATTTTGACGATTCCGATATTGCAGCGCTAGCTGAATCCGACACCGTGGCCACTTTCTTACCTGGCGCTGAATTCTCTACCCGCAGCAAGTACCCAGATGCTCGGCCAATGTTTGAAGCTGGCATTAGCGTTGCCATCGCTAGTGATTGCAACCCAGGCAGTTCATTCACCACGAATATGCCACTAATGATTGCGTTGGCGGTTCGCGAAATGTTTTTCACACCAGAACAAGCGTTATGGTCGGCAACAAAAGGAGGCGCACTAGCTCTTCGCCGAAATGATGTTGGACACTTAAGCGTTGGCGCAAAAGCTGACTTTTCAATTTTAAGCAGTAACTCTTATCTACATTTGGCATATCGGCCAGGTGTTAACTTAATAGAACAGGTATGGCGCAATGGCAACCAGATCAGCTGATCAAATCACCGAAGTAGTTCTCGGAATTTCTGGGTTAACATTTGCAGAAGTAATAGCTGTAGCTCGCTTTGGTGCAAAAGTTTCAATTTCCGAAGAAAGCGCTGCAGCAATCAATAATTCTCGTAAATATATTGAAGAATATGCCGCCGGTGGAATTCCAGTTTATGGCGTATCAACTGGTTTTGGAGCACTTGCTAATCGTCACATCGACGTCAAAGATCGCGCACAATTACAGAAATCTCTTATCCGTTCCCATGCAGCTGGCGTTGGCCCAGCAGTTGAACGTGAAGTTGTGCGAGCGCTGATTCTCTTACGCTTGCGAACCATGGCCTCTGGCCGTACAGGTGTGCGCCTGAAGCTTGCTCAAACTTATTGTGATCTGCTTAATGCAGGAATTACGCCTGTAGTACCTGAATTTGGCTCACTTGGCTGCAGTGGTGATTTAGCTCCACTGTCGCATTGCGCGCTTGCGTTAATGGGTGAAGGCCGAGTTCACGATGCCAATGGCGTTGAAATGGAAACCGCAAAAGCTCTCGCAGCTGCTGGAATTTCGCCAATCGAGCTAGAGGCTAAAGAAGGTTTAGCGCTAATCAACGGAACTGACGGAATGTTAGGAATGTTGATTATGGCAATTAACGACTTAACTGAACTTTGCACAGTTGCTGACATAACAACTGCAATGAGCATTGAAGGCTTACTTGGCACAGATCGAGTTTTCGCCCCAGATCTACATTTCCCACTACGCCCACAAGTCGGTCAGGCTCAAAGTGCAGCAAATATTTTCGCCATGTTAAAGGGTTCGCCGATTGTGGCTTCGCATCGGGAAAATGATTCACGCGTGCAAGATGCTTACTCACTTCGGTGTGCACCACAAGTTGCCGGCGCAGTTCGCGACACAATTGCGCACGCGACAACTATTGCAACTCGCGAATTAGCAAGTGCGATTGATAATCCAGTCGTATTGCCTGATGGTCGAGTTGAATCAAATGGTAATTTTCATGGCGCACCAGTTGGCTATGTTTTAGATTTCCTAGCTATCGCTGCTGCTGATTTAGGTTCAATTGCTGAACGACGAACTGATCGCGCGCTAGATCAACATCGTTCTGCTGGCTTGCCGCCATTTTTAGCAAATGATCCAGGTGTTGATTCCGGTTTGATGATTGCGCAATACACTCAAGCCGGATTAGTTAGTGAGAATAAGCGCCTTGCAACTCCAGCAAGTGTTGATTCAATCCCAAGTTCTGGCATGCAAGAAGATCATGTATCGATGGGCTGGTCTGCTGCCCGGAAGTTACGCAAAGTGGTCGAGAACTTAAACCACATTCTGGCAATTGAACTTGTTACTGCTGCTCGCGCAATCGAAATGCGAACTGGTCTGCAACCTGGCGCAGCTACCGGGCGAGTAATCGCCGAGCTACGTAAAGTCGTTGGTGGCGTTGGGCCAGATCGCTTTTTATCGCCGGAACTGCAAGCCGCTAGCGCGCTAGTCGCATCAGGATCAATCGTTAGCGCTGCACGCGAAGTGGTTGCCGACCTTATTTAACGGGTGCTTGCGGCTAAACCAGCTGCAATTTCAAGTACCAAAAGCGCTGCCAATCGCACAGTGCGACCATCTGCTGCATCACTTGCCGCATCAATCTCGGTGATATCAATTGCGCGCACACGAGAATCGCGTGCAACTAAGTTGGCAGTTTGGCGTAGTTCATCAGCGCTCAACCCGCCCGGCACGGATGCCGGACAAGCAGGTGCCACGCTGCGATCACAAACATCGACGTCGATATCAACATAAATCTCACGACCATTAGCACCAGCAATCTCAAGTGCGTGAGCAACTACTTCACTAATTCTGCGATCACGTAGTTCAGCGCGATGAATTGTTGTGATTCCGGCTTCTCTCGCTCGATTGGCATATGGACCACTATTAGCAAAGTCGCTTAAACCGATCTGCACAATATTTTTGCCAGGCAAACCAGCTTCAATTAAGCGCCAGATTGGTGAACCATTAGAAATTCCATCACGTAAGTCATGATGTGCGTCAAAAGTAATTAAGCCAATCTTGCTTAAGTCCGGAAAAAGACCGGCAGCCATAGAATAAGTAATTGAGTTATCGCCACCAAGTGCGACCAAGATTTTATGAGTATTAAGTAATCCAGCTACCGCTTGTGCAACTCTTGCTTCACCTTCAGCATGATCAGGTGAAGAAACATCACCCAGATCGGTTATTCCTGAAGATTGCAGCTCAGTATCTGATGAACCTGCGTAAGTTGAGTATTTAGCAAGTGCTTCGCGAATTGCAGCCGGAGTTAAATGAGCCGATGTTGGCGATAGTGAAGTCGCTGAAGCCGGAACACCGATTATGGCTAATTCTGCTTTAGCTGATTTCAGTAATGAATTTGCTCGTGGCCAATTTGGGTCATTAGAAAGTTTCGCCACCGTCATAAGCACTATCTTACGCATCGATTAATAGTTAAGATATGCCTTATGTCGAATGTAACTGTATTTATTGGCGATAGTGTCACCGATTGCGGTCGACTGGTTGAACCTCCTTATGGCGATGGTTACGTATTTAATATTGCCAACAGTGGTCGGTTATCAGGGGAAATCATCAATGTTGGCACAAGCGGGCACCGCTTAGTAGATCTAGAAAAGCGCTGGAATACCGATGTTTTAGCCCATCAGCCAACACTGGTATCTGTGGCTATCGGCATCAACGATACTTGGCGCCGCTATGACGATAACGATCCAACTTCAGTAGAAGATTTTGAAAATAGATACCGCCAAGTTCTAAGTGCTACCAAAGCGCAAGGCAATCCCGAACTAGTTTTATGTGAACCATTTTTACTTGAAGTGCGTGACGAAATGAATACTTGGCGCGAGGATCTTGACCCTAAGATCGCCGTCGTTCACAAGATGGCCGCAGAATTTGGCGCAAAACTCGTTCCGTTCGATCAACACCTCAAAGCTATTTCTAAAGAGATTGCAATGATTGAGTTAGCCGATGATGGAATTCATCCGTCAAAACTTGGCCATCAGATCATGGCCGACTTGTGGCTACGAACTGTAGGTTTGTAGTTCGGCAGCCAATTCGTTAAGTGGACCAACAATTTGGTCACCGAATAAGTTCTTACGGTTACTTTCCATCAACTCAATTAACTTCTGTAATTTAGCTGGCGCATCTGCCGGACCTACGATAATTAATTTATCTTTGTCGTACGAACAAGTTCGAATAATTTCACCAAGGCCAACTAGAGCTTCACCGCCTAAACGATATTTATCAAGCCAAGGAGAAATGTCCTTAAGTAGTTCTGGAACTGAGCTTTCTGATTTTGTTAAATAGTCATGGTTCTTGAAAATTTCTGCACCTTCTGTTTCAAAAATCTCAGCAGCTTCGACCATGTTCCCAGTACGCCAAGCCGCAACGCCTTTTCTAAATACTTGCCGTAAATCTGGCGCTGGATCGCCACCTACAGTTGTGCCCATGGTATTTCGGAAGAATTTACGAAGTGCAACACGATCTTTCTCAACTGGAATTACTCTTGTTAGCGCAGTCTCCCAAGCCTTGTCAGGATCGTAATTCTGACCATTCCAGAGATAGTCTCCAATTGTCGAGATCGGAATTAAAGATGCCTCGAATTGCAACATTGGGTTTGAGAGCAGACCGGCAGAGAATTTATGAAGCCCTTTTTCTCGGCCCCGGAGCGGCCCAATGTAGAGATTCACTTGCAGTCCACCATCATTTACAGGGAAATTATCCCAATAAAGCGCTGGTCGCAGGGCACTTCGCTCAAAGATCACCGCATCTGCAATATCTAGATATTCCGAACAAATCTGGCGACCAGTCCACATCAAGTTAATACGAGACTTTAACTCGCGACCCAAATCAATCAAATACGGTTCGTTTCCGCGACCGGCGTAGTGCATAGGGCAAACGGTTAGTTGTGCTCGTTCGTTGTAACTAATTAATTTATTCCAAACGCGATTTGTGAAGTCGGCATGAGCCTGCGCAGTCGAAACATATTTCGCATTATCGGAATCGTGCTGCATTTCCCAGGCAATGTCATCCCATAGCATTCCAAAATGTGTAGCGCCTAAATCTGTCAACTGTTCAAAACGCTTAACGACGGCATCAACATCTGACTCATTTGAATACTCAACTGATAAACCAGGGGATACGCAAAGTACAAAGTCAATTCCATGCAACTTTCCGTGATTGATTAACTCAGCTGTATCTTTTAAATATTCTGAAGTAAATGGTGAGCGCCAGTTAAACCTTTGAAGTGGATCATCTTTTGGTGCCAAAAAATAAGTATTCATGTTGTAATCGGCAAAGTATTCAATGCCCTTTAGTTTCTGGGCATGTGTCCAAGGTTTGCCATAAAAACCTTCAACTACGCCACGAACTGCAAAATCTGGCCCATCGGTTATGGACAGCGGGGAAGATGCGCCAGAGTCGAGCCAGTTTTTCAAAGCATTTAGCGCATATCGCAGAACATGATCGAGAGTTAAGCCAACTTCGGCCGTAATTTGATTACTAGTTTTAGTTGCATTCAGCGTGAAGCCTTCTACTTTTTCTGTGCGTGATTTACTTAACTTGATCTCGAGAGTTAAACCAGCAAAAGTCTTGGCGTGACGCTCGATGAATGCAGCTGCCATAGCCGATTGCGCTGATGTGCCATTTACAACTTTAAGACTCACAGTTCACCCTTTGTTCGTGCTTCTTCGAATATATTGCCTAGGAATTCTTCAGTTGCCTGACCAAAGTATTGATGGGCGGCATGTACGACTGCCCCATAGACAGGAGAGATATCTAGTACTTGAGTTTGAGCGCCGGGATGAGCCAAGTTAACGCTCTTTTCGAAAGCTTGATCAAAGACTTTGCAGCCAGCAGTATGAAGACCGCCGGCACGGATTACTTGAACTGCGCTACCGGCAAGTCCTAGTTGATTGATCATGGCAATAACATCTGTGGCATGTTGATTTGCAACCATAGTGACGATTGAAATTGCACCAGCATCGCCTGCGGTTGCTAAGTCAAAAATCTTTGGTGCCAAATCTTCGGTTAAGCGCAGCCCATCGCGAGCAACTGCCTTGAAAAATGAGGTTGGATCAGGGTAGCCACACTCTGAAAGCACAAGTTGAGTTAAAGAGCTGGCTGGTTCGATGCCGTGATAAATGCGAGCAACGTAATCAAGGGCTAAAGAAACTAGTTGCCCGGCGCCGCCACCTTCACCAAGATCCATGCCCATGGTTTGTAAAGTTGTAGTTGCGCTGTGACCAGAAGTTTTTCCACCAGTTCCGGCAATCGAAACGCAGCCAATTCCAGATTTACTACCGGCATACAGCGCAGCAATCGAATCGTTTATAAAGGCAGTATTACTTGGCAGATTAAGCGCTTTACTAATTGGCGCAAATAGTTCTTTATCGGTTTCCCAATCTATGCCCGCAAGAGCGAAAGTTGCAGCGACAATATCGGTAGATTCCAATCCAGCCGAAGCTAGAGCGCGATTAACAATTTCCTGCAAACTTGCCTGCGTTGCAGCTATCCCAGTGCGTTCCCAGTTAGCTCCGCCATTAGCGGCAGTTGAAACTATCTTTCCTGAAAGATCTACAAGTACGGCATGCGTCTTGGTTCCACCGCCATCAATTCCTAAAATTACTTTACTCATTGAAGAGTCCAATTAATCCGTTGTTTTCGGCTTTCAAATCTCGCCATAGATCACGAGCCTGGGAACTATCAGGCCCAATTGGATTAGCTAAGAGCGCCAGCAAAGCACTTTGCTCATTGCCAGTAACAGCTGCATCGATGGTCAGCATTTCAAAGTCTTTTACGCTGCGTACCATCGCATCAATATCGCCACGCATCGCGTTTGTCTTAACCGAACTTGCTCCAGACTTGCTAATTATTGCGGGAATCTCCATTACGACATCGTCCGGAAAGCCCGGAATAGCGCCGTTATTTAGGGTATTTACGATGTGAACAGTGCCTGCGTCATTATGAATATCAGCCATTAGCTCGGCAGCTGAATCAGAGTAGTAAGCACCACCGCGTTCCATTAACTCTTCTGGCTTAGTAACCAATGACTCATCGGCAAACTTATCCATCAAGACATCTTCAATTTTTATTACTTCGCTAGCCCGAGTTGGATTGTGGCTTTGGTAATTGACCCAAGCCTTCTCTTCGTAATAGTAAAGCAGGTAGTAATTTGGAATTGCTTGCAAGTAATCAATAGTGCTTTGAATCCAGGCAGGTGAATCGCCAGGATTAGCCTTATTAATAGTTAGCCCTCGGAATGCACTGATCGCTTCAGGACTGCGGTCGATGCCATCTACTTTAACGCCACGAATCCAGGAGAGATGATTCAAGCCAACATAATCAAATTCCACGGCACTTGCTAAAACATTCAATGCGCCTGCGATTTCAATTCGAGTATTCCAGGGAACATTGCATAACCCAATAGATTTCACAGTAGGTGCATGAGACTTAAGTGCTTGAGTTATCAAGCCGGCTGGGTTGGTGAAATTGAGCAACATTGCATCAGGTGCTTCTTCTAGAATTAATTGGGCAATATTTAGTGCTACTGGAATCGTCCGAAGCGCTTTTGCAAAACCACCAACGCCAACGGTCTCTTGTCCGACTAATCCATATTTACGACCCAGCATTTCATCGCGGTGACGCGCTCTCTGACTACCAACGCGAAATTGACTAACCACAAACGAAGCGCCACGAATCCCAGTGCGAGCATCTGTAGAGAACTCAATCGCTATTTCTTTGCCCGCAGCTTTAATCATGCGCTCAGCAAATGCGGCAATGATCGTCAGTCGAGTCAGGTCTATGTCTATCAAGGAGATTAGAGTGACGGGTAATCGATCATGCCTTTGCAAAATGCCATCGATTAGCTCAGGGGTATAGGTAGAGCCGCCGCCGATTACTGCAATTTTCATTACATAGACCCAGCTATTGGTTTTGGGATACCGCCAGTCTGGGTTTGAAAAACTAAATCGCAGGCTTGAGCCGTGGCTACCTGTAGAGCTCCAACGAGAATTCCGCTATCGCCAAGCGTAGAAATTTCGATTTTTGGTGGGAACGGCAAGATTTCATTAACCAATTTGCGGATTGGTTCTATGAAGAATTCAGCCTGTCGCCCGATACCACCAGATAAAACAACAAGTTCGACATCGACAATTGCAGAAATTGCAGCAACGTAGAGTGCAATTCGCTCAGCTTCTAATTCAATAACTGCGCGTCCAAGTGCGTCGCCATCTTTAGCAGCTTTCAAGATTTCAATAGTTGTATATGGCTCAACCAAACTTGATTTCTTATACTTCTTGGCAAGTTCGCGAGTAATCTCCGCGATTCGGTCTCCAGATGGGTTTGTCGCACTGCGATGTGTATCGTGTGGATCTCCGAAAGGTACATAAAAAACTTCGCCGGCCGCACCACGATGACCGCGGTGAAGTTTTCCGTTTAGAACGATGCCTGAACCCAAACCCGAACCAACTGATAGAACAGCAAAGTTATTAACTCCGATACCGTGACCAGCGCTCTGTTCGCCAACTGTTACTAAGTTGATGTCATTTTCGACGGTCGGATAGATTCCAAATTCTTGACGAATCAATTCAGCCAAGTTAACACCATCGAGCGCGCTAATCGTTCCTGCGATTGAAACTATTCCAGTCTTTTGATCAACAACACCTGGTGTACCGACAGCAATTGCTGCAACATCCTTTAACTTGTAGCCAGAATCTTTCAAAACTTTATCTACAGCTTGATGCATAACTTTAGTTAAATCACTTAACTTAAGAGAATTAACCGAGATAGATGCCTCAGCTCTAGTAACTAAATTCAAATCACCAATAGCCGCGCGAATAAAACGGGTACCAATGTCGATAGCTAGCGAAACCTTCAGATCACTAACGGCTTCATAAACCAATCGAGCTCGCTTGGAGTCACCTTCGCCTGGTTCAACTTCGCGGATTAAGTTGTACTCAACTAAATCGCGCAAAATATCAGCGGTAGTTGGCTTCGATAGCCCAATCAGGCGAGCAATTTCAGCAGCATGAAGTGCACCATTTGAGCGCAAGGTATCGATAACCCGACGCTCGTTGATCTCACGCATAAGTGAGGGAATCGCAGGGATTCCTACTGCCGCATTTTTCATTAGTTCCTTTACCCCTTTACGCCCGTGAGGGTAACGCCTTCAATGAAAACTTTCTGACTGAAGAAGAAGATCACGATAACTGGCAGCATAAATAGAACCGATGCCGTCATCATCATGTTGCTTTCGACGTGATGTATGCCTTGGAACTCATTTAAGCCGATTCCTAGCGTCCAGAGATTTTCATTTTCGACGATGTAAAGCAGTGGGCCAAAGAAGTCATTCCATGACCCCAAGAAAGAGAAGAGAGCAATAGCAGAGATAGCTGGCTTGGCTAGGGGAACCACAATTCGCATCATCAATTTGAACTCACTACAGCCATCAATTCGAGCAGCATCAGATATTTCATCAGGGATACTGGTAAAGAATTGGCGAAGCAAGAAGATCGAGAAAGCGCTCGAGAAGAAGCTCGGCACGATCAGTGGCAAGAATGAAGGAATCCAACCAAGTTTTGAGAAAATGATGTAAACCGGAATCATCGTAACTTGTCCAGGCAGCATCATGGTCGAGAGAATAATTATGAAAGTTACGCCACGACCTTTCCATTGCAGACGTGATAAAACGTAGGCAGGCGGCACGCTTGAAACAACTACGCCGATAGTTGTCATAATTGATATGAACAGCGTATTCATAGTCCACTTTAAAAACGGAACAGCTGTAAAAACTTCAACATAGTTATGCCAAATAAAAGGAGATGGCCAGATCGCTCTAGTTTCTGCCTGTCCTTTATTCATTAAAGAGATAACCACAACTAAATAAAGCGGTAACAAGAAAATTGCCGAGAAGGTGATCAGGATTGAATGATTACCAACCATTTCGAGGAAGTCATGCCACTTCTTCTTGCGGCGAGCCTTACGCGAATGAAGTTCAAGCTCAGCGAGCTTTTCCGGAGTGTAATTAATCATGGTCATTGGCTCACTTAAATAACGATCCGTTTGGATAATGAACCCAGCGCTTCTGAGTTTTCAAAATTACTAATGTGCATAGAAGGGTGATTACAAGAAGTACCCACGCAAGGGCCGAGGCATATCCCATTTCGTAGGCTCGGAAAGCGGAGAAATAGATATGTGTGGCATAGAAATACATCGAATGTGAGTAATCATTTACTTGACCCGAAGCTACATACGCTTGTGTGAAGTATTGGAAACTGCCAATTACTCCAGTAACGGCAGAGAAAAAGATAACCGGAGTCATCATCGGTAGCGTTACAAATCTAAATGATTGCCACCCAGAAGCACCCTCAAGGCTGGCAGCTTCATATAGCGACTTTGGAACATCCAATAAACCGGCTAGGAAAATGATCATCGTGTCACCGATGCCCCACAGTCCTAGAAGAATGAGACCCCACTTAGACCAATTCGGATCCATGAACCAAAACGGTGGATCATCAACACCGAGAGCTTCTAGACCACGATTGATAGTGCCGTAAGCAGGGTTAAAGATGTAGGTAAAAACCATCGAGGCCGCAACTGCTGGAACCATTGATGGTAAAAAGAAAATTGTTCGATAAAGATTTCGACCACGCTTAGGTTTTGTTAAAACCCATGCAGTCAGGATTGCGAATGAAATACGCAACGGAATACTAATTACAGAAATCCAGAAAGTGTTGTAAAGAGCTTTCCAGAAGTCATCGTCTTCAAAGAACATTCGATGGAAGTTCTCAAGACCAACCCATTCAGGTTTATCAATTAAGTTAAATTTAGTAAAAGCTTGATAGAAGCTGGTGATCATTGGATAAGCAGTGAAGAAAATTATTCCGAATAACCATGGCGACATGCAGAGGAAAATAAATAGATAAGGAACTTTTAATTTCTTGCGCGCAGGGGCAAGGGCACCCTCTCCCCGCTTTCGCGGAGAGAGGGATGCCATTACCTTTGATATTTGCACTTTGTTTATTTAGTTGTTTCTCGCGACGATTTGATCAACCTTGGTTGCCAAATCACTTAGTGCTGACTTGATATTTGAGGTATCGCCGGCTTGCCAAGATGCCATGAGATTCTGAAGAAGTGCTTCCTCTTGGTGCTCACCAGTGTTCTTCATAACGTGATAAGCAGAAAGTGGATGTGCAGCAACTTCGTAAATTGGCTCATACCATTCTGGATAAGAAGATGGACGAGCGCTCTTTGAAAGTAGTGTTGAAGGAGCACCATTTGCCGCATCCCAAGCTGACGCCAACTTAGTATCGGTTGCAAGAGCCTTCAATACGATCCAGGCATCTTTAGCGTTCTTTGAACCCTTAGAAATACCCATTTGAGCTTCGCCTACAACACCTGAACCGTAGTTTGTTCCTACTAGTTCTGGTGAAACAGGGAACCCGGCGATACCAAAGTTAACCTTTGATGTGCACTTATCTGCCATAGCCCAGTCATCGCCAGTACAGAACATTGGTGCCATCCAGTTTGCATCCCACTTCATTGCAACTCGACCAGACATGAAGTCGTGGTTAGTTCCCCATTCGCCACCGCGTGCAGCAACGAACTTAGTAAGTAGCTTGCTTCCCTTATCGAAGTCTCCGCCACCAAATACATCTGCAATGAACTTCTTCTGCCAGTTAAATGCTTTAGCCCAGCGAGCATCAGTAGCAAATGCTGACTTCTGATTTCCGCCGTACCACTTAGCGCCGAACATTTGACCTAGCCACATTGAATCCATATCGAATCCGTAGTAGCCAGCCCATGGAACGAATCCAGCTGTCTTGATGCTGCCATCAGCATTAAATGTTGTTAGCTTCTTTGAGTACTCAAGAAGTTCGGTTGTAGTCTGTGGTGCAGACTTGTAACCGGCCTTAGCTAATAGATCTTTGTTCCAGTAGAAAGCAAATACTTCAGAGCTCAGTGGAAGCGCGCAACGAACGTTATTTGAAACTGTTGATGCGTTTGCTGCCGCTGTGAATGTTGTCTTTAGGTTTATTCCGTTCTTGCTTGCAATCTGAACATTGAGTTTTTGCCATGCGCCAGAACCGCAGAACCAACCAAGGTTTCCTGCACCATTTGATACTGAGATATCAGGTCCGTTACCCGCGTTGATTGCAGCCAAAGACTTAGCCATGTCGATGCTTCCAACAGAGGTGATTGATAGACCTGGGTTTGCTGCTTCAACTCGCTTGATTGCAGCATTCCAAAGATCAAGATTGCCACCCTTGTAAGGCGACCAAACAACGACGGTTCGTCCCGCAGCCTGTGCAGCGCTGGTGGCTCCAATAAGGCTGCCAGCCAAAATCGCTGTGACTGCGAAAGAAGCGATTAAACGTTTCTTCTGCATTATTTCTCCTGTCATTTGGTAGATCCACGCTGGGCCTTAGCCCCATTGTGTTAGGAAACCTACCTCTTTGTGTTAGGAAACCTTACAGATACAATCGCCAAGGTCAATAGGTTCACGGGGCTAATTAGGTAACGATTTCGATAACAATTGAGGTTCAAGTGGCGAAACTGGAACAGTTCAAAGCATCAACACGAGTTGTGGCAGCTTTTGCCCTGGTTGCCTTGCTAACTGGCGCTATATATATGGTCAAACCCGAAAAGGCCGATATTCACAAATTGACCGGAACCTTGATCTTTCATCGCTATTCCGATTACGCATCATGGGATTCCACGATGTGGAGCCTTGATCTTGAATCCGGTGCTCTTGAGCAAATCAATCAAGAATGGACATCTGTACTTTCGCCGATCAACGCTCACGTTAGTTCAGATGGAAAATATCTAACCCTGATGGGATCTGCAGCTGGCTTGCCCGAGATAAATGGTGAAGCGCAATATGACTGGGATGTTTTTATTTCACATTGGGATGGTTCACAGTGGAGCAACCCAATTAATTTAACCGGCCCTAATGGAAAACGCGATGAAGATCCTAAATTCTCACCCGATGGTAAAACCATTGTCTATAAAGAAGATGGGGTTCTATCTACCGTTGTAAGAACAGGTAGCACCAAAACGTATTTATCTAGCGGTGAAGCCGAATCCTCAATGCCTTACTTCAGAGCAAATGGCACAGACATTCTTTTCGAACGGCAGGGAAAAATTTATTTAAAGACTAAAACCGGTGACAAAGAGATGGATCCAGGAATTGGCGGCGAAAGTTCGTATTATCCAATTGCTGTCGACAATGAACGATTCCTTTTCACCAGAGTGCAAGATTCACAACACGATGGAATTAGATGGGGATATTACGACGGACGTCCATCGCTAAATCTCTTCTTTAATAACGAAACTTGGGATTCATCAGATCCATATCCATATAAAGATGCAAGTGATTTCATATTCTTTGTTAGCGGTGACATTAATATTCCAAAAGGTGGCTATAACTTAGTTATTGCTGATTTAGGCGCTCAAAAAGTGGTGAATATTGATGATTTATATGGCGAAGTCAATAGCCACCAACAAGAACTAGGCCCAGCTTGGACCCCTTTTACTTATCTAAAGTAAATATAATTAACTTATGAAGATCACTTCTTGGAACATTCAGCATTGCGAGTTATACGCAGCTGGAACTGATGTTGATCGAGATGCGGAAATAAGACGAACCTTAGAAGCGTTCAATTGCGATGTTCTGGTTCTGCAAGAAGTTGATAACTTGAATGATCGCAGTAATCTTGAAGAGCAAACTAAAGATTTTGCCAAAATCTTAGGAGCAAAGAACTGGGCATTCGCGCCCAGCGTATGGCGCAAGGAAGAACAGTGGCTTGATTGGCCACAATCAGGCAGTTCTGATTTTCCTTCACTAATAACCGAATCAGTACCTTCAAAGCAACCGGGTTATGGCATCAGCATTATTTCTAAATTGCCAGTAATTAAATGGGAGCGCAAAGGACTTTTCAAAGCTCTTGTGGGTTGGTGGCTGCCATTTACGTCCGACGGCGTTACAAAAAAGTATTGGGTTAAAGATCATGCACGAAATGCCCTTGCTGCTTATTTCGAAGATGGAACCGTAATTATTAACACTCACCTTTCTTGGGAACCAATTTTTCGTAATATTCAATTGATTCAATTGAAACGTTGGGCAAATCAGATCGCGAAGGATAAATCTCTTCGAGTAATTATTGCCGGAGATTTAAATATTCAAAATGATTGGCAAGAATCGGTAAATTCTCTACGTTGGCGTTCGCTAGTTAAACAAGTAACTTTTCCAGTTTGGAATCCAAAACAACAGATTGATCATTTTTTGGCTAAGCCAGGTACCAAGGCAAAATTAGAGCCAATGGTTGCGAGCAAGATTAGTGATCACTTACCAATCTCAATCACAATTTGATCTGGCTAAACCCTTATTTAATAGCACTTTGAGCGCATAAATCGCGATTGCTCGAGCTGCTTTATCTGCCGTATCCTTATCTATTAGAAGAGTCGCCCGGATCACCGCGTTGTAGCAATACACCGAGGAAAGTCCGGACTCCAAAGAGCAAAGTGGTGGCTAACAGCCACCCGGAGCAATCCGCGGGATAAGTGCAACAGAAAGTAAACCGCCAGTAGCAATATTGGTAAGGATGAAACGGTGGTGTAAGAGACCACCAGCAATTGCAGTGATGCAGTTGGCTATGTAAACCCCACTTGGAGCAAGACTAAACAGATAGCGCTTAGAACGGCTCGTTCAAGT